>JAABUL010004371.1_pt1 | contig 19055 bp, 25 predicted proteins | sample 5559151 | NCBI WGS metagenome assembly JAABUL01 (sample SAMN10711876, study PRJNA513368) | rock metagenome | isolation source: Antarctica rocks | place: Antarctica: Victoria Land, Pudding Butte sud | reverse complement strand
AAAACAGCCTGACTGAAAGCTCTCAAGAACGGGAGATCGGGAGAAGGACACGGCAGAATCTTAGGCAGGCAGGATGCCTGGAGCCAGAAACCCGCCTTGGGGATACAATCTGATATGCCTAGCTGGCTTGCTCAGGGGTTGGTGGTTAAATATTACAATCTGACATGCCTAGCTGGCTTGCTCAGGCGTTGGTGGTTAAATCTTACAATCTGACACGCCTAGCTGGCATGCTCAGGGTCGGTGCTTGGATCTTTACAATCTGACATGCCTAGCTGGCTTGCTTAAGGGACGGTGCTTGAATGACTTTTTTAAATAATCTGACATGCCTAGCTGGCTTGCTCAGCGTCCGGTGCTTGGATTTTTATAATCTGACATGCCTAGCTGGCTTGCTTAGGGATCGGTCGTTGGATCTCTACAATCTGATATGCCTAGCTGGCTTGCTCAGGGGTTGGTGGTTAAATCTTTACAATCTGACATGCCTAGCTGGCTTGCTCAGGGGACGGTGGTTGAATGTCCTTTTTAACAATCTGACATGCCTAGCTGGCTTGCTCAGCGTCCGGTGCTTGGATTTTTACAATCTGACATGCCTAGCTGGCTTGCTCAGGGTCGGTGCTTGAATGTCTTTTTTAACAATCTGACATGCCTAGCTGGCTTGCTCAGGGGTCGGTCGTTAAATCTTACAATCTGACATGCCCAGCTGGCTTGCTCAGGGTCGGTGCTTGGATCTTTACAATCTGACATGCCCAGCTGGCTTGCTCAGGGTCGGTGCTTGGATCTTTACAATCTGACATGCCCAGCTGGCTTGCTCAGGGTCGGTGCTTGGATCTTTACAATCTGACATGCCTAGCTGGCTTGCTCAGGGGTCGGTGGTTAAATCTTACAATCTGACATGCCTAGATGGCATGCTCAGGGGTCGGTGCTCGAATGTCTTTTTTTAACAATCTGACACGCCTAGATGGCTTGCTCAGGGGACGGTGCTCGAATGTCTTTTTTAACAATCTGACATGCCTAGCTGGCTTGCTCAGGATCGGTGGTTAAATCTTACAATCTGACACGCCTAGCTGGCTTGCTTAGAGTCGGTGCTTGGATCTTTGCAATCTGACACGCCTAGCTGGCATGCTCAGAGGTCAGCGGTTGGACATCTTGTTTTCGAGGAAAGGGAGGATATTGTTTGTCGAGATCAGAGGTCGATTGTTTGGAAAAACTTTTATCTTTCCGGACGGGGGGATACGGTTTGTGGATGGGATACATAGAAGGGGATAGGGAGGGGTTGGGGGGGTTGGGAGGGTTGGAAGGGATTAGGGGGGATGGAGATGGAAATGGAAATGGAAATGGAAATGGAAATGGAAATGGAAATGGAAATGGAAATGGAAATGGAAATGGAAATGGAAATGGCGAGAGCGACTCAGAGGAGCTGTTTCGATACACGTATAAATATCGATCACACCTCTCACCACTCCCAAACCAACAGAACGCAAGCAGTGATGTTAAACAAGTCAAGTCAATGCATTGCCTAAAACTCTTCCACTATCAATCCAAAACCCTTTGGTATCAAGAAGCCTAGACTTTCCTCTCCATCCTCCACTGGTCTGAAACCCTACGCCGTAGTCTGTAACCCACATCTCCATTTCTCCGTCAACCTCAAAGCTCAATCGCATCCTCGACGCTCGCACCCGTGCCCTTGCCCTCCTCCTTTTGCACTCCCTCAATATCCGCTCGTGCCGCAAACCCACTCGGCTGCGCGTGCCCGTTCGCCAGTGCCGGAAATCCTATTGGCCTCTCGTGGCTTTGATTCCCCATAGTAGTAGCACTAATCCCGCTACGCATGGGAACAAACCCCGTCCCCGTCCCCATCATCTGGCTTTGATTCCATGCAGGCGCTGGAGGTCCGTGTGCGCTATTCGCGGCGCTCCGCCTGTCCCCATCCCTCTTCTCCCAAAAATGACCCGCGCCGCTTGCCCTCATTCTCTGCTCGGTTCGCGAGGGGGTGAATTGGAATTCCCTTAGCCTCTTCTGCTTTTCAGTCTCGTTGGGTGGTGGGGAATTTGCTTTGCTTAGCGATTCGCTTTTTGCGCGCTCGGATTGGAACCAAGATATACTTTCTGCAAGGGCGGAACGGACGCTGGCGAGGGAGGCGAAGAGGGCTTCGTCTTCTGGATTGGTTTTGGTTGGGGTGGAAGATGAAAAGGGTTGCGAGGAGCTAGCAATAGGAGGGGGTAGGGCGGGAGTTTGGCGGTTGGTGAGTCGAGCGAGAGAGAAGTTCGACGAGTTTGGTGGGGAGAGTCTGCGGAGTTTGTTGCTTTTCGAATGGGTTTCGCTCAAGGTGGTGGATCGCTTTTTCCTTGTTTCAGGCACGATTGGGGTGTTTGGATCGATGCCTCGAGATTTCAAAAGGAAGTAATCCGTGTTCGTGGTATCTGTCCTAGCTCTGGGGGCTAGCTGTCGCGCTTTTTTCATGAGCGCTTCATTTATGATTGTGCCATCGGCGAGGGTTGAGTAACCGAGACGAGAGAGTTCAGGTGAGCGTGGCCGTTTCCGGGGTGGATGTGACATTGATAGACCTGAGACTGTACTAGAACGCTTGTGAGAGGATTGGTGAGGTTTTGGGGTAATCTGGTTAGCTCGTGGTGGTGAGTGGTGATGTTTTCGTTTTTTGTTCGAGGATAGATCTGGGGTTTGTGAATGATCACCAATACCTGCAGGGAGGCTAATGCGCTTCTGCGATACTAGTGATGGTGGTGGCATGGTGTTTCGCGATTGGTCTTCATGTCGGCTATGCCGGCTGTCTTGGCCCATGACGGTGGACTGAGATGAAAAACTCAGATCGGATGGTCGGTTTCGTGTGCTCTGTGCTAATTCTCGCATCGACTGAGCGAAGTTCTTCCTTCGCTCCTTTCCCTTTCGCAGCAGGCCCCTTTTCCAAGCATTGGCTTGCCACTTTCTAAAAAATTTCCTGCTCAATAAGACGGCCCGGGCTTCCTCTGTTGCGTGTTAGCTTCAGTAGTCTCAAAGCTACATCTGTCTAGAAATACATACTTGCTTTAGCCCAAGACCGCTCATCTTTAATTTGATGAAAAGACGCAGCAACAACAGGGCCTATAGTATATTCGATGAATTGTGACAAAAGGCCTTCATCGTCCATCATCATGGCCTCAGATAGCTTGTCGAGGGCTGCAGGTAGTGGGTCCGGTCGTGGAGGTCTAGCCTTAGCCTGTTCTGCAGGTGACAACGTTGGCGTGAAAGGAGACCGCGGCGTATTGGATGGGAAGGCGGACGGTACGGCAGATGGCCCAGCTTGTACATGAGTTTGTGATATGTCCATCGGAGAGACAGGAATTGCAGGTTGCGAGTTTGCGGTAGAAGGTGGTCCAGAGGTGGTTGGTGGCTGGAAGAGAAAGGGTTGAGATTGCGTGGTGGTAGTCGAAGAAGTCTCGAATGGGGCAGCTTTAGAGGAAAATGGCGCGAACGTAAAGGGTGCTGATTTGTTGGAGTTTGGTTGTAGAGGAAACATAGGTTTACCAGCAGTTGGCAGGAACGTCGAAAATGGGCTTGAGGCCTCGGTCGATGGCGGCTCGTTAAGAGTCGAGGATGTCTTCGGAGAAGGGAATAAAGGAGTTGGTGTAGGAGTGGGGAAAAGTGCGGAAGTTGTCGTAGGCGGTGGAAAGAACGTCGGATTAGGTATAGGCGGGTTGAAGAACATGGAGGTAGGTGTAGTTGATGGAGCGGCCTGAGTCTGCGGTTCTGGAAATATTGAACTTGCAGGTCTCCACGTCGACTCTTTAGGTGCCGCATCAGTAGCATCTTGAGAGCTGCCGCTCAAATCATTGCTTTGTTCGCTGTTCCCAAAGAGCGCCGAAGTTCCGAATGAGAACCCTGGTGCTTTTGGAGGAAGTGATGGTGGTTGTTTAAACAGGTCTTTCTGCTGTGACGCAGGCTCATTTTCCGGCGACGGGGCAAAACTACCATTGCTACTCTGCTTGCTCGTGTCCGGAATGGTGGGGGAAACGAATTTGGGTGTCTGTTGGGTGCCAAAGAGATTTGGCTTCTCTGTCTCCGAGGCTCTGGGCTTGAAGACGGAAGACGAGTCCGGAGGCAGTCCCAAAAAATTCAAAGGAGTGGGCTTCCCAAAAGTTCCATTTGAGGCAAACGAAGTCCCACTGGGTGTTGGAAGTTGGAAAGGTGTCGGGGCGCGATTGAAAGGACTAGCATTGGGGTCAAGCTTGGTCGGGTCGCTCTTGGTTTCGTCCTTCTGTTCTGGGGCTGCAGACTGTGGCTTTTCACTCTTCTGCTCTTCATCCGAGTTTTCCATGAAAAGAGGCTCATGATCGGACACCGAAGATGTCTCGGCTGCTGAAAAATCACTAATCAGGCCTTGCGATTGCGCCTGAGAGGCACTCAAGCCATTGATCACAGCTGGCAACGTTCGGCCTAGCCTTTTATGTTCTACCAAGGTTTTCGAGAATGTCTGTTTCCTTCGTGGATTCGTATCTAAAGCAATGTTTGCAAGCATCAAAAGCGTTCTCTTCGTACCGACTGACCTTCAAGATATCTCCCAGCCACCGAGCCAAGATCCACATAGGCCTCTCCACTATCCATTTCGGCGATTGTGAATCCGTGATCTTCACAAAAGGTCTGGGTCTGCCCCTCATCATCAAACCCCAGAGCAGTCGTCAAGTCATCCAATATCCAGTCCTCCATCTTTGTTGGTCCGCCTCTCTTGCCCTTGTAAGCTTTCCATATAGTTTCCAACGCCGTTTTGCGGATAAAACCAAAGTACACCTCGGCAACGCATGCCATGAGATAAGGGACAGCATTTGACCTGATAATAGACCAGAACCGCCCTATATTTGCTTGCGCGATCAAAAACGGAACTCGTGGACGCAGGGGTCCCTGTTCGTCAGACGTATTCCCAGCAGCGGCGTAGAGCTTTAGTGCTGTCTGTACTCGTCGGTCTTGTAGCAATGATTTTGGCCATTGCTGCGCTCGGTCTTCCAGATCTGGTCTCTGGTCCTGAATCTCAAATATAATGCAGTATGCCCGAAATTCGGCCTCGTTTGGGGAAGTCATCTTATGCCTGCTGTCATCGTAGTAGTACATGAGGGAGAGAAGCGTATTGTTTAGCTGTTCACGTTCCTGGATAGGCTCGAAATCTTCGTTATCGGCACTAGGCTTTGATAGTTGATGCAGCGATAGAATGTGAAATCGAGCAATGCGCTCGAAGCAGTCAATGGCAATCCGTAAATCTGCAACCTTTGTAACCTGCTGAATAGAAAAATCGTTTCGAATCGCTCTCGTGCGATCCCATACGAATTTCTGAACAGCTGCTAGTGGTTTCGAGCCCCCAATGATTTCGTCGAATAGGTAGTTCAGAGTCTTTTGAAGAACAAGCGGGGGTCGGATATCTGAGGGCAGCTGCTCCTCATAGCCAGCTGCGGATCGCCGAAATCGTTTGACCATGTAATCCTCACAAGGTACCTTGGTCCCTGACTCTGATGGTGTCTGGGCATATCCATCAGCGAATTCCTCGTATAATGGTTATCTCTTGTACCCTCACTTTTTCGCATTTATCAACCATAAATTGCACTATTCTCTCTACTCGCTCAAATTCTGGGCACATACCTTGACAAGTACCAACCGGTGTTATAGCGTTTGCAAGTGAGGTAGGCCTATCCGGATCCGCGAGGAAGCCCTTCTTGACTGCATCTCTTCTCTCTACTTCCCGCTTACTCTTGAGCTATTCGCACGAAAAAGGTAAAAAGTCACTATGGATATCCTCCAGTCAGTATCTCAGAGTGTGGGGTCCATACCGTCTGAAATAGATCGCTCATGCGGTTCTGGTACGAACTGCCAGGCTCTACTACTGGATTGCGCCAAGTCTCAGTGCGAGAGCCAGAGGAAACCCTTGGAGCGGGTCTGGGAGTGGTGCCTGCTCGCCCTTGACGTGTCGATGGCAGAGCTGAGCCGCCTCTTGGAGGTCTGGTGCGGATTCCATTCTGCCTTGAGGTGGGCTTAAACGGCTGCGAAATCGTACTGGTCGAGGTGGTGGTTGTGGGGGTTTGTCGGAAGGAAGGCCTTGCTCTACCATCGCCTCTGCTATCTCTTGTTTGGGGACCTCCATGAGTTCGACCGCGCCCCCGGCTGCCTCTCGTCGATTCTCGTGGACCTTGTGGTGTTGACATCGCGCCGGCAGCCCGTGAGGTAACCGCCTGTCTGCCTTACAAAGGACATCAATAGCGATTTGGAGCTCTGTTGTCCATTTATCTGAATGAAGAAGCGCGAAAGTGCTTTCACTCTCGAACAAATGCTGGTATTTGGCGGGCTTTGTCTTGATTGAGGTGTTGTAAGTTTAGCTGGGTTCCAGACGGTTTCAGCGATCACGTGAAAAGCTAAGCCCTATCTCACTCGGATGATCTGGGCTACAACAACTCGCTGACATTATTATTGGTTTCATTTACAGTGATGCTCCTCCTATCTCTACAATTGCTTGTGGTAACCGAAGCATCCTTAGGTGGCCCAATATGGAAATTAAATCATACTAATATCCACGTATTGACTTCCTCGTGGGTCGGAAATGTCTACAACTTCGTCTATCATGTTCACAATCAACCTTTCTTGGCTTGGCTGGGGAGTAATTTTAATAGAGATAGGGAAAATGAACGGTCTATCCCCAAGGACATCTGTCTTCTATAATGTTGTTGTTCTTTCCTGTTCGCCTTGGCAGCTCCTCTTCTTCGTACGAAATCTCCCTTGATAGGAGAACCAAGTGATGTGTGCTGAGGGATTGATCCGATGTCTTTGTAGATGTTTACGAGTGTCGTGTGTGCTAAGTCAGAGTCTGGATTGGGAAGAGACGGGTGAGGACAAGCCGTACGGTATCTAGTAAGGTAAAATTAATTCCCAGATCTGTGCGACAGCACAAGCTGAGATATTTTCTCAATCGTTATTCATTGAATTATGCTTTCTAAGCGAAACACGTATAACTAAACAAAAGACAGTACCACCATCCAAGCCTACCACAGCTTTCCGATTCGGCATGAGCGATCAACTCTGAAAAGACTAAAGACAGGCATGCCACCGCTTGCGACTTACTAAGGGAGCCACAGCTGAACGTGCTAAGTAAAAGCCACTTCAAGAACCGCCATGAAGAGTACTGAGAAAGCCACTCCAAGAATTTCCGCTAAAGCGCTAGGATTTTTTCTACCGCCTTGAATTTCTTTCGGATTAATGTTTAAAGGACGGTGTGGGAAGTATGAAAATAGGAAAGGAGCAGGAAAGTACTTTTGGGGGCGCAACAAGTATATAAGCTGAGATGCTGAGGGTGTTAGTCGTTGCTGGAGACGAAAGGGTAGTGCTCCTGCAGAATAACAGGGTGACGATTTTGGAGCAAGCCCTTGCTGTTAGAGGATAGCTACCATGGAGAGTGGGTTTAATGAAAGAGACACTGATAGTCTCAAACAAAGGGATTTGATCCGTCTAGCTCCGGGAACGGGTCTTGATAATCGACAAGTTGTGGCACTTGTGTGGTGTCCGTCGAAGTTGCTTGGAAGCTGGCTATAAAATTATCATATTCCAGTAAGGAGTTCTGGGAGGGTATGGATGGTAGCCCATTCTCCTGCTCGGACAATTCCCAAGACCACAGCGCAGCGGCAGAGGTCCGGGGCCTTTCACTCGGAACATCGGCTAAGGTCTGATAATCCAAAGACGCTTGGGGTACCAAAGAAGACGGCTCGGAAGACCAATGATTGAAAACCGGCAGGGGTCTCTCCGTTTTGATTGCCGGTATTGGCGGAATAGGATAATTACTAGGTGCCTCGGGCATGCTTGGAGCGGACGATCGAACGTGTTTTGAGAGTGGGGACTGAAGGCCTCGGCTAGAAAGGCTCTGAGGGCCTGTGACCTGCGGTGCAGCCGGGATAGATACTTCGGGCTGCGTCCGAGACCTCAGTCCCTGGGCATCGTATGCCTGCATGATATTTCGTTGGGTTTGAGTTCCTCCAGCGGTCTGGTACGACAGTGCGTCTTTAGGAAATTTTGGCGCAACAATACTCTGTGTTTGCCGGAATGACTCATTATCTTCGAGAACCTGCTTACATCTTGGTTCATCCACGCGGAAGTTCGAGAAAGGTAACAGGGGCGTTGGACCTTGACAAGGGCGAGACGTGTTGATCCTGGGCGTCAGCTGTGGCCTACAGACAGAGTAATACGAAGCACTGTTTTTGGCACCAGTAGATGGCTTTGTTGACTTCTTAGGCGGCTTTCGAGCTTGTCCGGCCTTCGCGTGTACTCTCACTAGGATCAAACTGGTACTGTCTGGGGAAAGAATTGAGTGGGACTTCAGCTATTTCCAAAAGGGAGATAGCCCTACCTATTTCGCCCCTCTCAAAAGCCACCTGCTTCTTCCGAACGAAGTATATCTCATCGAGAAAATGCTTGAAAGGTTTTTTCATAACTTCTTTTACCTGATGAGGAAGATCCTTTGTGCTTTCTTCCAAGTCTTCCCATGGGATTCCGGTATTTTGAACAATGTGCTTCAATAAAATCATACGTTCTGAGGGCTGTTAGTGATATGAACGAGCAGTTGGTGTACACACGCACCAGGTTTTTTGATATGATCGGGTTCCTTATGCCGACAATCCTCCTTCGGCCACCAATTTGGCATCGTTAAAGCCCCCTGATTATCTTTTCCAAACTTTGCTATAGCCTCATCTTTTAACTTTCCCCCGTTGTATGGGTGATGAGCTTGCTTCTTGGGTTCCTTCACCTTAATCCAAGCCTTGGCAATGTACTTGCAAGGAATCTGCTTTATCGCCTCAAAATTACTGTGGTAGCAATCGTTCACAGCATGTGCGTCCCCAATCCTGATATTCTTGGTTTCACACAATTTAGGATCAGCTTCATCATCGTCCGATAAATCCTCTTCTGACGAATCTATGTTTATTGCCTCGAGTTGAGAATGGAGCAGCTGTACTGGCGTCCTGTCTTTGCGTTTCTTCTCAGAAGTAGATACATGGCCCGGTGAAAGCGGTTTCATTTTTGATGGTTTCTTGTCAGAAGTAGATACATGAACCGGTGAAAGCGGTTTCATCTTTGATGGTTTCTTTGCCGAGCGGGTAGGGCGCCCTTTGGGTTTCTCAAAAGATTGCCAGCTATCCAGAACATCATCCTTTTGAGTCGGACCTATGTTAGGTCAGTACTTGCAATATCATCCCCCAGTATGATACGTTCGAGGGGCTCGGAAGTGAAGAGAAACGGTATGCCTACAGGGTGCAATTCTAGCATTTGGCTCATGTTGACGAACGATGTTGAAAAAGTTGTTCAGGAATTCGGGCGGACATATGCTTTGGAGATGCTTGTGCAGGCAAGCCGAGCTGTCAACTTCAAATTTGCCAACCTTGGTGTCGACTCGTAAAGTCAATTGCAGTTCAGTGAATTCCCCTTCTGCTGCTTGCTGATCACGCTGGACGAGTCAGATCTATGCGCTAAGCTAGTTCGGTCTTCTAGACAAAACGTACCTGCGGAGATTGACATCGTGCCCCTGGATGGGCAGGCTTGCACAACGGCGGGCCCGGAGCATCCCTGATATTGGCCTTTATTGTTTCGATGGACGGATGTCCATTTGCCTTGGCTGACCTAGCCATTCTCCCCTCGGGTGCGAAAAGCCTTACAGTGACCATGCAGTACAGTAGCCCAGCCAAACTTTATTTGCATGCGTAGTAAAACGGGTATTGGCGACTAAATTAAGTAACGAGGGTCCCTGGGTGGTCGAACCCGGGCACTGGGTAACAAATAAGAATTAGCTAGGTTGTACGGCTGGAAAAGGCTAAATTGTGTACACGTAGCAGACAATTGAAGCACTCAAAAGGGTAGAAAGCCTTAGCAGTATGGAACCATTGGCCTCTGGTACGGAAAAAGAAGAAGCCAATATAAGAAAATCAGCGACGTCTGTAGGCACGCTCCTTGGGTTTAGTGCAGCATTCCAATTGGAGGGGAAGTAAGGTGAATTGAACAGATATACAAATGTGCACATAGGGATAATATTGAGCAGTCAATTCTCAAACAACAAGCGAACTCTTCTAAGGGATCAATATCACGTATGAAGCAGTACGAACCAATTCCACAAGGCGGCAGCGAGGACTTGCTCGGAGCGGCTGGAGAAGGAGGAAGCTAGCAAAGGCTTGGAGGCGCGGAGCAAAACTGACGACGATAGAGTGTAGGTCGTGGGGCATTGAAGATTGGTGGATTAAGCGTACGAATCCTGGATTTGTGCTCCCACAAAACCCGCAAGAATTGACAAAAAGTGAATCCTTCAAGACTGGCTTCTCTTGCCAGATATAAAGATAGCCTTCCTCCATGAAAGCTCTGACCAATCGGAATCTTCTGTGGCTAGCCATTGGAGTGCCAAGGGTGTTGAGAAAGGAACGGAGGAACGCAGACCGCTGTGCCCCAAGCTTTGGAAAGCGGTCCTTTGTTTGCCAAAGCTGAATATAGTCGAGTGCCAATAAATGATGCATTTGACCGGGGCCTTGTTTTAGAGCTAATGCGAAAAACCTGGGGCAGGGTGACGTTATTTGACGATAGTACTGTCTCGGATGAGCGTATCCACATAGTGAGACTCTGTGGAAGACTGAGGTTACACGGGAGCTTGTCTTTCGATAAGGCGCGGGAGTTCTAGCCATACTTCTTCTTGATGCGTTGCATACGGGTGTGCTGGCCAGAAGACCGGAGTCGCAGGAAGTGCTCCGTTTGACGTTACCTTACGCGACTTATGGAAGATCCAACTGTTGCGCTTGCTGATCGATCGAAAATCGATCGAAAATCGATCGAAAGAGCAGAAGAATTCTTACATAGACCGCCAGAGATCTGGTTAGACCATGCGGGGACGGGTAGAGCTGCGTCCGAGCCTGTACCCGTTGCATTTCCCACGCTTTCACCTAGAGCCTTAGCCAACGAAACCGGGAATACATAGGTGCGCGGCGCCACTGCTGCTCCCTGATCAGCATGTTAATGGTCTTTTCTATTTGCTCGTGCCACTTCGATCTCCAAGTCATGAAAAAACGGGCGAGTAGACGGAAGCTTATGCACATGGCCTTTATTTCAAACCTCCGAGACTGGTGTTCCACGGCAGTTCTGACTGCATGAATGGCCGAAACAAGCGCTCTATGTAGGCACAATCAAGCTACACAAAACACTATGCTCTAATGCATGACGCCCTTGAGAGAACTGCAATACACAGGTTTCATAACTCAACGCTGTCAAGTAAGCCGGATTCCTTGACAAGATCGTAGAAAAGACCCTTTCTTTGAACCAGCGCGGAGGGAGTATCAAATTCTGCGACAGTGCCGTGATCGAGAACAATGATACGATCAGAGTCTAGAATTGTGTTGATACGATGTGCGATTGTGATTATTGTGCGATCCTTGAACATATTGCTCCTTAGGGTAGTTTGCAGCATTGCGTCGGTCTCAACGTCTACGGCAGCCTGAGCGTGAATGTAAGCGACAGATATTTCAGATATGTGATACAGACTTACTGTGGCTTCGTCGAGTACCAAGATATTAGTCGGTCGTAGTAATGCGCGAGCTAATGAGACAAGCTGCCGTTGCCCTTGGCTGAGATTAGACCCTACAGTATGCATCACATTAGCTCGGATAATCGAATATGCATATGTGTCTGGAAACGGATTCGACAAACCTCCTTCATGCATTCGAGCTTCCAGGCCACCTGACATGGTCAAGATGTGTTCTTTTAATCGTGCGTGATCTGTCGTCCGTAGTGTCAGTACACCTTGAAAATAGGAAACCATCCACTCATGATTGACGCCTACCTAACACACTCCACAACTCTGTGTCGTCATGGACATGGCCAGGATCAAGATTGTCTCGAACGCTCCCTTCGAAAAGTGCTGCATCCTGCGGTATGATGGCAAGCCTTCGTCGCACATCGAGCAAACCGACCGTTGAGGTATTGAGGTTGTCGATTGATATGTTACCAGTGACGGGCTCAATAATCCTGAACAGAGCTAACGTTAAAGACGACTTGCCGGCTCCTGTACGACCGACTACGCCAATTTTCTCGTGTGCTTTGATGTTTAAGTTGATATTCTTTAACACTAGATCCAAGCCAGATCTATACCGCGTTGAATAATTGTTGAAATCCACTGCACCTTGCGAAGGCCAACTAATCTTGGGCCTATTCTTGGAGACGATTTCGGGAGCTTCACTCGGTAATCGGGCATATTCCAAGACACGTTCAACCGAAACAATATTCGTCTCAACCTCAACCGTTTGACGGACGATCCAATTCAAGCTTTGTGTGATTTGTAGAGCGTACGACATAGCCAGTCCTACCATGCCTGCCGAAAGCCCGCTACCCGTGGAAACGGAGATGACCGCAAATGCTGCTGCGGCAAGGATAATGAAGGACCCGATAAATTCAAGACGGACTGCCAACCATCGGTTTGCATTGATCGATGGAAAGTAAGCCCGCAGGTTGGCGTCCACTCGCCATTCATTTTCCAAAGCAAACCGTTGCTGTTGGCGGTATGCACGAATGGTTGTGATACCACCCAGGGACTCTTGAAAATGCGCATATATCGGGCTTTTACTGATGCTGTCGAGGCGCTTCAGTTCCCTAGAGCTTCGTAGGTAATAGCGCTGGATATAAAGATAGACTGCTCCCAGGGGCAGGATCAGTAAAGCAAACCAAGGTGTGGATGCAACAATAAGGACGAGAGTGTACAGTGCACGGGCGCTGTTGACAAAAAGCTAGGACATAGTTAGCATGCTACTTGTGGGTATCTGCGCTGGAATGTTGCTACCATATTGAACGTTCTTGCCAAAACCTCATCGACTCGATAGATATCGCTACCCAACCACAAAAATCAGCCCGGCACGTAACGGCTTCTAGCGTTGCACTAGTGCTACCATGCACAGCCAGAGCTCCTCATCAGATTGCGTGCAGTAATGGCGAAGACGAACCTTGAGAATCTGTTCAAAATCCGTCCCGCGGGAGTAGTTTCGAAGAAGCTCATTGGTGCTCTGAAGATCGCATACGCCATGCGTTCGTGCAGCTTGCGTGAGGCCTGTGGAATGTGGAATCATCCTACATGTTAGCGTTTCCGGCCCGAGTCGCCAATGCCGACAGACATCTGACAGCAGAGCAGACAGCAGACACCGCAGCATGCACGTACCTCAATGGAGCAAAATATCCACAAGATCAGAGTCTGTACCACCACAAGGCCAGCCCCACCTATACCAAAGGCAAAATAAACCCCGATGTATTTACCAACCTCGGGGTTGCTGCCATACTCTTGGTTGATCTCGGACCAATTTTTCAACCAAAGACTGCCTCCTATTTGAGCGGTTTGCGCCCCAAGTAAGGTAAACAGGTAGATGCCGACCGCAACAAGATTACTTGTCTTGGCGTATTCTCCGTAAACACTCCACTTGACTTTCCCCTGTTCGGAGAATTCCTTGCTTTGCTTGGACTTGGTACCTGCTCCTTCTTCGTCGATGATCTTGCCACGAGGTCCCTTGAACGAATTTGTGCTAGCACGTCTCAGAGTAGTGTCGCTCAACTTGCGAACAGTGCCAACCCCTCCGGGTCGGATTGGAGCGAGTTGTCCGATACCTTCCTGTGCTTCGTCTGCCTCCTCTTCAGAATTGCCCGTACCAATGACGGTCGTCGATTCCTCACTGCCTGGGCTACTTGCGTCGTTGCTGTTTTCTTCGCTGGGAGTCGACACTTCTTCTCCTTCTTCATTGTTTGCGGTTCTGATCAGATTAGAAACTTCCCCTTTCATGGCCATGAGCTGCTCGTAAGTGCCTCTCTCTAATATCGATCCATCTCGGAGTAACGCAATGAAATCCGCTTCCAGAAGAACTGGTATCGAGTTCGTGGCCAATATTCTTGTCTTTCCAGCTAGGAGACCCTTCGGACCAAGAACATTGTCAATGAGATGCCTTCCGACATGCTGGTCTACGGCCGACAGACAATCATCGAGCAGATAAATATCAGCCCGAGCATACACAGCTCTCGCTAATGTCAGCCGCGCCTTTTGTCCTCCTGACAGGGAAATCCCTCGCTCTCCGACTTCAGTCCGGTCACCATCTGGGAGTGTCTTAAAATCTTCCAGCAGTGCACAAGCCTTTATGGTAAGATCGTAAAACTGAGGGTCCCAACGATGACCGAAGACAATGTTCTCTTTCACACTGGCATTCATGACCCAAGCTTGCTGCGCCACATATGCAGTTTTCCCATAGACCACAACTTCGCCATGGAGCTTCCAAATGTCTCCGAGAATAGTCTGCAAGAACGAGGATTTTCCAGATCCGACACGTCCTACCACGCAGCTCAGCTCTCCTTTGTGGGCAGTGAAATTGATGTTTTTCAAACATTTCCTACTCTCATTCCGATCCCAAGTGAAACTCGCGTCACGAACGCGGACCGATTCGTCCCCCCTGTTAGGTGCGGGAGCCTTTCTTATGACAGCATCGTCCTGGAGCTCTTCAGCAGTAAAGAAACTTGTCAGACGTCCCACAGCGACAGTTGCCTCGATTATTGAAGTGATGACCATCGGCAGTATTGCTAGTGGGAACGTCAGCAGGTTAAAGAGTGTCAAAGCTGGAAAGACAATTTCCGTTGTCAAGGGCCGGTCTTTGGTAAGGACAAAAACAGTAAAGGTAGAACAAGAAACTAGGAATGGGGTTGTGGACCAGGTGAAGTTGGCAAAGGCTTGGGAGGCACCAATCTTGCGAAGGGTTTTTAGCTCCTGATCATTGCGGATGTAATTGAGCTTGCTCATGAAAGCTTGACCCCAGGCAAATAGCTTGATACTCTTCATGTTGTTGAGGATCTCGGTCGTTAACCGTATTCTAGTATCTTTATTTTTCATCTGCTCTTTCTGTAATGTTTTCATAATTCTGGCAATGAAACCATTTACAGGTATCATAACGATCATAGCCGCCACGCCTGCCAGCATGCTGATACCAACCAATTGATATAATGATGCCATGCACAGTATTATTTGGAAGGGTGCGGACCAAAGCATTTGACCATACTGTGTCAAGTCTTGGAGACGTTGTGTATCCACAGCCATGTAGTTGACAATATCCCCAGTCGACTTAGCGGCTCGCCCTTCGTTGGACAATCTCATAGACTTTGAATAGATCATCGCCGTCAACGCTGACTTGACCCTCATGCCTGTTTCAAAGGCTCGCTGGAAGTATTGGTGAAGACAGACGGTCTGGGAGAGTGAGACGGTAAACATGGCTAGTGCTATGGCAGCGCCCCTTATGGCAGGTTGAGGATTCGGATGACCGCTGCGGCGCGAGTCGACAAAATTGATCAACAATCGCAGCAACTGTGGTTGTACGAATGCCAACGCATCACTGACGGTTTTGATTATCATAGCTCGGAAATATGGCCCTCCGAACCCTCGAAACATAGCTATCCACAGCGAAGGGTGTTTCTTCTCTAGCTCGGCGGCCCAAGCTTCCTCCAAAATTTGACCAGTCACCCTTGTTGTATCTCGTTTTCTTAGATTCCAAAGATCGTCTTGCGTCAGAAATTGCTTGTACCCAAACTTCATCATAGGGGTCATCCAGCCGAAGGTAAGGATACTAAAAACATCTGCGTACTCGATGGGGCACTCATCTTCGTCCCCAAGAGCGTCGTAGGCAGACTGTTTCTTCGGAACAAGGTATTCCAATGCGAATTCGAGCGTTGCCAGCCCAAAAGAGATGCAGAATGTGAAAAAAAATGGTAATCTTGTGTGGAAGGCTTGTTGGGAGATGAGAGATCTTAGCTTCACACCGTAAGCTATCAGTAGGAACAGCCAGTAGAAGAGCACCACGCCATTTGGCTGCCGACTGCGCCAATGCTCGATGTATTGCACGGTACCTATAATAGCGAGCGAGCATAGCGTGAGGATGGTAGTCCAAAATCGAAAGTCTCCAAACCAAATCCCGGGAAAGGCTTCAATCTGCAAACAAGCTTGAAGTGCAGTGGCGATGATGAGCGCTGCAATGATCGATAGCTTCGTGTAAAAGTGCCAATTCTTGCCAACAGGAGAGGGCGTTCTCCTCTTCATCAAGAACCATACGGCCGCCGCGCCCAACACGATGCCCCAAACTGCCACAGTCGAGATCCATACGTCAAGGAAGCAGGGTGTAAAGTCGTATCTGAACGGGCTTATTGGACCCCATCCTTCGTTGTTGCCACAGAGCATGTGCTTCTTCTCCCCTTTGGCTGTTGCCCGCAGATAATCCGGCTGGGTCAGATCATACTGGAAGCCAGGCGAGGAGAGAATAGCCTGGGCTCCAAGGGCGAACCACATGCCGGACACTCTTAGAAGAATGGCAGGAAGGCCCACACTGTTAGGGATGCATAGCGTTAAACAGTGGAGTATTTGGCAACAGAAGAAAAACGAGGTGGGGCGCAGTTGGTGGTGTGCGGGCTGGGTATCTATCTATTCCGTACCTGCCTTTCTGTCAGTCTCCAATCATAATTTTAAGGTATTATCAATCACACATCTATTCTATCACGTGATGATTCCGGCAGCCCTACCTTAGCCCTACCGTCGACCTACCTACGATGTAAGTACCTACCTCACATACACTGAGCTACAATCTACCTACTCCGTACGTACACGCTCATACATTCAAGCTAGTGTCACTATTGATATGAGAATCCATAGACTGAGATAACTATTATCACACACCCATTAAGTCAAATTTCATTCTCGTTGAGAGTCAGAGTTTATTCAATGCCAGTCGTACTCGAAAATTCCTTACTGCCGATTATTACCGTCGTATTGGTCCAGCGATAGACTGGACCGCGAATCATTCAGTACTGGTGAAGGGCTAGATTTGTAGTTCAATGCTGCCCTATATCCATGCTTTTATACCTAACTACTCGGACCATTGTATATATCGTTGAGTGGTCCAATCTGGCAGAAGAATACATAGGATCCCTCGGATCAGCTCCTTTCAAATCCCAAAGCTCCAAGGTGTTCCCAATTTCTATCAGACTTGTTTAGAAGCAAAACACTCAAATGTAGAAGAGAAACAACGCAGTGCTCCTTCTTTGCAAAGGCCAAAAAGAACAGATGCAAGTAACCAAATTTCGAACTAGTCGAAGAGGCTCTAAGCTTGAATGTCGGATAACATCCATCAAAGGCCTGGTCCATAAGTGAGGATCCAACATCGCCAACAGTGAGTTCATAGTCACGTGGGTTGGAAATTCTCTCATTAGCAAAAAGGTCGGACTGCGACCGATTTATTAACTTTCAACTTTTATGTTCGTACTAAGAAATAAACTGATATAACCAGCATTTATACGCCACTATCCAGATCTTTACGAAGACAGTAAAAGTACTCCATCCTACATGACAGAAGAAAAACCCATGGGCGAAACCTTCCTAATATGTACCCCGCCATTTCTTTCGCTATTTGTCTTGCTGCGAACATTTTTCTCGTGCTCCTTTCTGCTTATATTACCCCTTTTCCTTAGCTCAACAAGGTCTTCGCACGCCAAATTCGAACCAACCCCCGTAAAGGAATTGATCGATACCACGCACTGCAAGACATAGATATCAGCTACTCTCATAATGCCAGAGGTTCACCTTCCCATGCCAAACACCCGGTCACGCCCATACATCTGCCCACATCTGACAAAGTATCGACCCGCAGGATAAGCTGTAAAGATGTCTCAACAACCACTCCACCTTTGCTGAATCAGTCAAAGAGCTGCACTTCCATTGATCCACCACCACCACCCCACCTCACCCCTCCAATCCCATCGAATTCATAAACTTCATTAAATCCATCTCGCCTCAACATCATGCTCAAAAACACCATCACACTACCCGCCGAAAAACCATAAGTATAAGAGCAAAACTGCATGATAAAATTCCAGGCCTCTGCGGCGTAAGGATCTTTCGCCATGGGGGTCGGCACGCTGGGGATAGAGAACTCTTGGTTCCTCCTGAGTCATTGTGGTCTCTGACGGAATCTCTCAGTTATCTGCAAAGTGGGTTTGTGAATGTCGAAATCTTGAGGTTCGTAATCAGTTAACAACCCCCTCCCTTCGCCCTCGATTGCCCCCTCCCCCTCCCCCTCATCCCCCTCCTCCTCCCCCGTTCCACCATCCCCCCAACTCGCAACTCGCAACATACACATCCATCCGACAACCGCTCCCATCCCACCCTAAACCAGCGAAAACGAGATCTACCCAGCCACCAGGTAGCCTGATCAAGGAGACCGCGCGCAGGCTCGACAAGAAGAGCTTGGTGGTGCGATGTGGTTCGCCACGGAAAGTTCGGATGGGGTTGGGGATGCGGGATCGGATGTGATTGGAAAGAAGGTTAAGGGGGGGGTAAGGAGATGGGAGGTGGGAGCCGTGGGGAAAGGGGAGGGGGGGGGGGGGGTTTGAGGGCGTTTTGGTTTTTGGTCTTCCCTGACGGCTTTGGCTTCATGCTTGGTCGCCGTTCGGAAACACTTGGGAGGGAAAAAGGAACCGCTGATTCAGACTGTCTGTCGTCAGTGATTCGTCGAATCGGGTTTGAACCTTGATGGCACTAATACGACAGTCTAGTGGTGCAGTGTGAAGGTTCGAACCCAATATGATTAGATATCAACGATAACCACTTACCTTGTAGTAAGCTGCCTTCTCTCCGAGTCCTGTCTCAGCTCTGAAACGACCTTTATCCCGAGTATTGTACAAGTGTATCTCTCAGCCATCTATTTTACGGGTAAATTCAACGTGCGAGATTTCCTCAACGTCTTCATCCTCCCGATCCTCCATTGAAATCTCGGGAACGTAGTCTCCTAAGCCGTACCCTTCTTCATCTTTACCGCTCTGCAGCAACCCCATTCCACCACCTCTATCCTGCATCTCCTGCCCGTCCTCGTAGTCAACCAAAACCATGGAACTTGGGTCGATGGTCGGCTCTGTAGCTTGGAGACTAGTAGGTATAACATCGTCGTAACTAGCTACTTTGCGCTTATTAATTTCTGTCATCGGTCTTACAGAGTTTGGCGGGGATGCGTTGCTGG
>JAABUL010004370.1_pt1 | contig 19058 bp, 35 predicted proteins | sample 5559151 | NCBI WGS metagenome assembly JAABUL01 (sample SAMN10711876, study PRJNA513368) | rock metagenome | isolation source: Antarctica rocks | place: Antarctica: Victoria Land, Pudding Butte sud | reverse complement strand
AATGGCTCCCGGCCGCCGCGCCTCCCACGACTGCATTCGCGGCCGTCCACCCGTCGTTTCGGCTGCGACTGCAGCGGCGGTTGCGGCAGCGGGGGCGGCGGCGGCCGCCGCCGCGGCTGCTGCTGCTGCGGCGGTGGCTGCGGCGGCGACTGGTGCTGCTCCTGCCGCCCAGCACGCAGAGCCAGCTGCGGCCTCCCACATTTGCCAAATGTGGGAGGCCAAGTTGGGCTCGCGCCCCTGCCGAGACGCATGCGAGCCGCCATTTGCCCGACCTGGTGCAGCGCCGGCTCGGGTGCTGCTGAACGGCTCGCTGTTACCATCTTGGTCGATGGGCGCAGCGAACGACAGTGACCGTGGTTTGCCCGAACTGCTGCTGCCGCCGGCGCTGCCGCCATGCTTGTGACCACCTGGAGAAGGAGATCGACGCCAAAGCGCGTACAAACAATCGCATGCATGCATAGCGCACAGCGAAGTACCTCGTTCCTTACCTTTGTGAGTGACCTGCCGCACCTGCTGCAGCAAGGCTCACTTTGTAGAGCAGTGCGCCAGTAAACATCATGAGCAATCTGGCGTGCATGAACGCAAGCGACTAGCAGGAGGATTCTGTAGAGAGTACTTGCAACATGCATTGGAAACAGTGCATGCACTGCATCCTGGGTTCTCGAGTCTCTGACCTGGTGTGCACGACTGCAGGGACAGCGGCCCCAACAGCTTTGGCGGAGGCTGCAGCTCTGCCTGTCGCAGCTGCAGCTGCGTTTCCGAGTGCGGCCGCGGCGCCGGCGGCGGCAGCAGCAGCAGAGGCTGCAACGACAGACACCCAGGGCTTGCTTTCTGTGCCTTCTCGTGTTGATTTTTCCTGGCATCAACGCCAAAGCATGTGCAATACCCTACATATTATAGATCCTACATATATCCTCTGTATATAGGATCTGCTGTCGGTGCTTGGTCGGGCATCTCGCATCGTGATATCAAAAACGTATGCTGCTACCTGGCGCTGCTGCCGCTTAGCATTCCTGCACATATAGCACATGTGAGTATGAGGGCGAAAATAAAGTTAAATCGCCTCAGAGCGACTATCAAGGCATGTGGACTCCAAGTCCAGGATACAGGTTCTTGCAGTGCAGTCCGACAATGGCATGTTGTAGCGCAAGAGCTCACTGGTGTGTCGCGGACCACCGGCCGCACGTGCAATAGCAATGCATTGTTTCGCAGACTTCTCAGACGATGGCCTGCAGCCCACCACTCTTCCACCACACTTTGCCTTATGCAAACCAATGCGTGACTTCTGACAGTTCGCCCGGAAATTCTGTCGGGCGGATGGCTATAGAAGATGAGATCGTGCAGTTAACTGTGCATGGGACTCCGCCAACTGCTCACCTCGACGGGCACGTGTGGGCGCTTGATTCGGTACCTTGCGAGAGCCTGCATGCACGGTTCTCAGTGTTCTGATGTCGAAAAATGATCTGGCTTACAAGCCAGGCATGCGAGTACCCTGGCTGATGCGACGCATGTGTCGCATCAGCAGACCTGCTTCGTACAAAGCCGGCGGTGGCTGCGTGTGTTGGCTCTGTGTTGCGATTTGTTGCACATGTCGGCACCTTTCGGACATCCCAGGGTGGCAGGACTTGCGTTGGCAGCCTGCCGGGGTGCACCAGCACGTCAGCCAGGGGGCAGCCGTTGGAGCCCTCCCACAAGGCGGTCTTGAACTTCATTGCCGCCAGCGGCACCCCTGCAAGATTTGAACATGTCACAACTGCATGTCGCCCAATCCTGCTCCTGGCCAGAGGTGAATTGCAGCTGCGCCGCCGCAACACTGCATGTGTGTGGTGAAGTCAGCGCTGTGTCAACATGGTTAAATCAGAGTATCAATGTTGCATGGTGAGGCAGCACACCCTTCTGAACGTGCACCTCCTGCATGAATTGCCCCAGCGTGAGAGACATCTCCACCTCCAGACTGGACAGGCCGTACGGCGACAGGTCCACCCAGGCCTGCGACATGTCTCCTCCACTACAGAGCCAAACGCATGCTGGAGTCATGCAATGAAGGCGAAGAAACACCAGAGCCGCTCGCAGCATGGCTCAGACCCACCTTAACGGTGCCGTGCCGCGCGCTTCTGCGGTGAGTTGCAGGCAGTAGCCTAAAGGATGGTGACCGTCTGCCAGCTTACTGCTGTCGTCAAGGAGTGTCTCGTACCTTTTTTGTTCAAGAAAATATGTTACTTCTATGAATTCCCAGGCGATTACCCAACAGACGCTGTGTCTGCGGCATGACCTTGACACCTGCGAATGCACGAACATGTCATGAGTCTTCCTGCATATCCAGCAGGAATTCTCGATTCGGCATACACGGCAGGTGACAAGTGGCTCCTAGCACGCTTATGCGCACCATGCTACATGTACAGCGCGGCCTTCGCGTCGGCGACAGCTGCCGTCTCAGGCAGATCCAGGTGGAAAACGTCTCCGCACCGAGTCTGCACAAGGGCTTTCATCGTGAGCCACCTGCGAGCAGAATATGGGGGGCGCTGAGTCACGGGATGAGCGCCTGCATACCGCTGCGGCTGCGATACCGCTGTAACGGGTTTGTCGAACTTAGGGCAGCGCCGGGACGGTCCTTATCGACGTCCGTCCTTGCTAGCCCATGCAAGTTCCTAGTGAGCGCTTCTCAGCTCTGACTCGCTACAGTCGACTGAGGCCTTTTGACCTGCGATGACTGTGCTGTGCTATGACTACCTTGAATTTGGCGAGCCCGGGCACTCACACTTAGCATGCTACGTCGTAGAAGGCGTAGCGCAACTCTGCCTGACCTCTGCCCTCGGCGTGGCAGAGGTATCTTGGCTTCGAGCATCACCTGAGTCTGCCAGACTCAGCAGTTCGTTCGAGCAGTTCGTCTGCAACATTTAATTGGCGGATCGTCGGCCTGACGATGTGCAGCGGCTTGACGATGTGGAGACAGCAGTCCGCCTACTATTCTATGAACTTGGACTTCAGGCTGAAGTCCAAGTCCAAGTTCATAGAATAGTAGGCGGACTGCCGTCTCCACATCGTCAAGGGCTGCACATCGTCAGGCCGACGATCCGCCAATTAAATGTTGCAGACGAACTGCTCAAGAGGATCGCTGCCAACACTGTTTCAAGACCGCTCAACACGCATTCACCCACACGCCTGTCAGTGGGGTCATCTGGGGTACATTTGCAGATCTGGACTGAGAGAAAGTGAAACTTCTGATCCAAGCAACACGGTTCAGCTGCACCGCCGTGCCATGCGGGCTGCAGCAACAGAGATGTTGAGCTGACAGGCTGGTGAGCAGAGGGTTCGAACTTCGGGAAGCTGCGGGATTCAGACTCCGTCGTTCAGCAATTTGCCGAGCCACAGTATTTGATACCGTCAAACCAGCCGCTTTGATGGCTGATATTGCAAACGGCGGACGGACGGCAGTGCTGTGGCAGACAATAATGCGCATGGCGCCTGTGTCCTGCCGTGGTGACGCAGGGTAACCTGATTCACCGCGCGAGACAAAAAAAGCTCAGCCTGACTGGTACTGTCCATCGCACATGGACTCGGTGGCAAGGCACTGCACCATCTGCCTCACAATGACCTGGCATGGCTGGCAGCGGCAGCATCGCTTACCTTCGAGCGCATTCTCAGCTCAGAGAGCGTCACACTCTAAGCATTATACATTGTGTCGTGCAGGAGCGCACAGCCATGAACCAATCTGCCAGGCTGATTGGCCCATCAGTGCGCACCATACAGCGGAAAGTGTATGTGCTCTTTTACGATTGCTACGTCATCGTATCGCGCTGCCTTCTGAAACCTGGATGCGCATTGTGGCCTCTGTATACCAGAAACAGCTGCTGTCCTCGCACGCACAGGTGCAGCTTGTGGCGGCGGCGGAGTGCTACATGGTCATGCTGTCGGTCAGCATCATCTTTGTCGGCAGGGTGGACGCGCCTTCGGTGGTGCGTCAAGCTGAGCAGGATTAAGCAAGCTTGCGCCCCATCGCTTTCAAGCTCCCTCGCCCTCCAGACTCAAGATTGCGAATGCATGCAGGAAGCCACACAAACATTCATGGTGTGTTCCCGGCGAGATGAAGTAGGGGCATTGGCCTGCTGTTGCTTCACACGAAGATCCCGCAGCTTTCCACCGCTGTTTTGACCTGTTGGCAAGGCGAAGAACGAACTCGTTTTTGTGCAGGGAAAAGCCACCGCACCGATGACGCCGATGGTACCGCGCCCAGCAATGCCAGCAGCATGGTGCGCCCGCGCATTAATCCCAGAGTGAGCACTGTGGCGCCGAAAGGCCTGCACCTGCTAGACAGCCTGCAAGGTCTCTCACCATGCACTTCGGGGCAGTCAGCGCCCCTGCCGGGCAGCTCCCTCAGGGGCCAGTCCGGCAAAATCGATTATGGCGCACGGCTGCAGCGGTCCAGTGGTTTTGGTGGCCATTTGCGGCGCGGCAGCAGCAGCAGCCAGCGCGCCCGCTGCATAAGGTCGAGGCGGGCGAGCTGCCACCGCTACACAACCCATGGCAGAAACGCAGGAAGAGCTGCGCCGCAGGCACTTTGCAGCTGCTGCAGTCCGCGCAGCGTGGCTCTGGCGGCGAGGGCGGTGCGCTGCAGCAACTGCACAACAGCGGCGTGATGCCGCGGCCGCCGCAGGACTCCAGCTTGGTGGCAGCGTGGGCACGCTGATGTCGCCGGCGCCGACGCTGCAGCGCGGCTCCGACAGAGCTGGCGGCCCGCCGCCGGAGATGCCGTCTGTTGGCGCAGCAACGCCAGAGACAGCGCTGGACGACTCAGACAAGCCTGGCAGGACCGCAGGCTCGCTGCTGCCACTGTCGCCGGCGCTGCAGCGTGGCTCCAGCGGCCAGGGCGTTGCACCGCCGCCGCAGCTGCTGCACAGCAGCGGCGCCACGGGCGGGCTCCCGTCGCGCAACGCCGCCCGCCAGCCCGGCGGCAGCGAGGGCACGTTGATGTCACCGTCAGCGGCATCGCAGCGCGGCTCCGGCGGCCCAAAATTCCCGCTGCCGGAGGTGCTGTCCACTGGCGGCGCAGCGCCGCAGCCGCCGCTGGAGGCCTCAGGCGAGCGAGTCAGTGGGTCGGCACAGTTTGCTCCCGCGGCACCCAGCACTGCTTTGAGCGTCAGCTGAGCGGCCTGCAGGCGACGCTGAGCGGCGGCCACTCCCAGTCAAAGGGTTTGAAGGGCGGCCGTGGAAGTCCCCCGAAGCACAGAAGTTGATCATGGCGGGGACTTTTCAGTATGTATCTTCAGCATCGGTTGTGGGATGCGTTCTGGACCGTGTCATGCGGATGCGGGTTGTGTCCCGCGCAGCGGTTGACAGGCGCAGCAGGGTAGATGGCAGGTGTCGTTGTCGGCGGACTTGCAGCGATGTCCTTCGTATAGTTCTCGCGAACACAGCACTGCAAATGTGGCTGTGATGAAGCTCTGTGCAGCTGGGGCGGACCCTCTGGAGCATGCCCAAGTCATGCTTTTGATTGGTGATGAATCTGGTTACAGAGTGCCCGCCTATAACCCAGGCATCACCGCAGTTCCGCCATGACTTCTTAGCATCACACTCTCGCACCTGTAAGCACCTCAAGTCAAAATCATTGCATTAGCCCTCACAGCTGTAGTTCCATCTTCAGCGTGCACAACGGAGCTGCTGCTGCTGCTGCTACTACCCAGCACCCAGTGCCACGACTGTCCCCACTTGGAGACACAGGCGCTGCTCGCAGCTCAAGCGTGCTCACTCCGTTTGGGGGCCCATGATAAACGAGTGCAGTGTGACCAGCCCACATGCCGTTCTCATTTGAGTAGTCCGGGATACGAAAGCCCCATGGTCAATCGCGGGCAGCCACCCGCACGACGCAGGGCGCAGCCGGCCACTTTACGCCCACCAGCCGCCGGTGCTGAATGTCCGGAAGATACCGTGCGGCGTCCGGCGCCAGCGCCGCCTTCCAGTCGGCTAGCTGCCCCGCCGCTGGGCACAGCAGCCGCTGCCACCAGGGCTCCGCCGCGGCGGCGGCGGCGCCTTGCCGCGGCCCTGCCGCCGGCGGCTGCAGCTGCAGCTCGTACCGCAGAAGCACATTGGCGACAAAGAGAGCCACCTCCATCTCCGCAAACGCCCGCCCAGGGCACCTGCGCGGGAAATCTTGCTGGGTTGATGACTTTTGCGTTGGCACCCACGCATCGACAGAGACCGACTGCTACTGACTCTGGAGGCTTTAGGCAGACACCTGTCCATGTGAGGCTCTGAAGGTTGCAGACCACAGCGGCGCGCACCGCAGCTGGGTTCAGCCAAACAGCTGGTACTCAAGAATGCAGCACACAAGCAATCTGCACAGTCTTCACCTGAAACGGCCGCCGCCAAACCCCATGCCGGTCTGCGACACGCCCGGTATGGCGCCGAGTTCATCCGCCACCTCAGGCCGGCCACCGCCGCCCGCCTTTACGCCGCCGCCGCCGTTCACGTCCTGCTGCGCTCCGATGTCGCCTGTTTTCCTGGCCGCATGGGCGGTGGCGTCTGTGCTGAAGCCGACGGCGGCCGCCGCCGTCGTGCTGCCGCCGTCCGGACCCTGGCTCTGGCTCATCGGCCCTGCTTCTGTCGCTGACGCGGCCGCGTTGCCGGCACCACTGAAGCGGTGCGGGCGGAAGGCGCCAGGGGCGTCCGGGAATAGCCGCATGTCTCGGTGGCTGAGGAAGGGGCTCACGGCCAGGATGGACCTGCGCCGCACCCGCAGCGTACGCCCAGGGCCCGCCGGCAGAACCAGGTCCCGCGCCGCCACCCTGCGGCGCGGGACCTGGTTCTGTCGAACATGGTTCCCAAACCATCAACATCGTCATCGTTGAGCATCCTGGACCGCCTTGCTCGTCGTAGAGCCGCAACATCGGCGTGGGGAGCCGGGCTGGGTGTCTGACGTCCAGGAAATACATGGTAGGTTCTGCGAGGAAGCGCAGCAGCAGGCACGGGTGCTAGTAGTACCTTTAGCTGCCGGAGAATGCAGGGAGGCAGGTTGCGGCGACCTGGAGACCAAGGGTTTAGGGTTTAGGGTTAGGGTTTAGGGTTAGGATTAGGGTCTGCGACAGGCGACGCACCGGACATCGATGCTGGGACTGAACAAGCGGATCGCCTCGTCGCCGCACAGACGCACCGTGCTACGCGCATCCAGTGCCATCTGCAGGCAACGCACACAGCACGTGGCACCGGATGCTGATGCACACCCAGGTACAGTAGCAGCGTCGACGCGGTCGCCCGGCACAGAGGCACCTCACGGCGTCTCTATGAGCCGGCTGCCAGGACAGGTCGCAGCTGCCCCCTGAGCTGTTCAGTGCCACAGGATCATTTCACAACAAGTGACATGGGTACTGGCTCACTGCATGTGCTGCCGAGCGGCAGCCAGTCACTGACCAAGCAATCGGACGGGCACCTGTGCTGTGGTCAGGTAAGGTCGAGCGGTGTGCTTTGCAGCAGTGCAAGAGTAGAGTTCAGAGCTGCTCGGCAGCTGTGCAGACATGCCGAAGATGCATAAAATGTCAAGTTGTCACCTGGACTGCCTGTTGTGCCAGCTGATCGTCTGACGCCGGCGCTGCCGCTCGGATCTCGGCCACCAGGTGGCTGTTGGACGGCAGCAGCAGCATCGCAAGCGTCCAGAAGGCGGCCGGCACGGAGTTGGCCTGCAACAGGTCGCAGACGCATCAAGCATGGACGAATGCACCTGCAGGAGACTGTTATTCTAAACCCTCAACCCTAACGGCGATTAGGGTTGTCGATGCATACGAGGCAGCGGCGGCAGCGGCACACGGTTGAGGGTGCCGATTCTGGGCCGTTGTTTGATAGCAAACAGCAGCTCAGAATGTGCGGGACAATGCACCAGGACGTGGTTGGTCGAATTGTGGTATGTGTGGAAACCTGCATTGATTGCAGGGCGCACTATGGAAGCCAGCGGGAAGCTATTGCTATGCACTTTCAAGTAATATTCTTACCATGGACGCCCACAGCACCGCCAGAAGGATGTGCGGCGCCTCAGAGTCGGCGATGTCCGCCTCCGCCAGCAGCTCCGCGGCGATGGAGTCCGCAAATTGGCCGGCGACGACTGACTTCCTGCAGCGAGTGCAGTCAGTTTGGACCTGTGGCATGCCGTGTTGCGAGCCTCCTTCGCAAGGTTGCCTGCTGACAGCTGCTGCTGATGACACCGGTGGACTGCAGGAGGTCCACGTGCATGAACAGTACTGCATGTGCAGATGCAGATCCGTGCCAAGGAACATCCAACTCAACAACAGCGCAGAGACAAGGTGCACCTGAACGCCTCCAGCAACGTGCGCCTCGCGGCGCAGAAGCGCGGCTGAAAGAAGTGCGGCAGCGGGCTGGCCGCCAGCTCGAAGTCCTCCTCGAACTCGAAGAACGCTCGGCGCAGCTTGGCGCGCCCGTGCGCCGCCACAAAGGCGGCCCCGAAGATCTGGGCCGCCACGCAGTCGAACAGCAGCTGCTTCACCGTCTGCAGCAGGTCGACCTGTGGTCACACAAAAGGTTCGGGCTTGATTCGTGTAGGATCTGTTGAACGCGATAAGGTGATCAGGGATGTGTTGTGCGGCCGACCGCCATGCGACAGCTACGCAGGAGCTGCCCTCCGGCCTCCCATCGAATGCAGGTCGCACAGCCAGCACCCCACTCAAGTCGACAGTCGAGTCGGCTGCTGCCAGACCAGAGGGGCCTTGACTCCGGAATGCCGCGAGCGCCTTCCCTGATCGCCAGGAAGGGGCTTTTTGCCGGGAAGCTCGTGCATGCCCGCCGGCCAGGCCGCCGGCAGCGCGTCCTGCAAGTGCGCCGACAGCTGCGCCGCTCGCAGCGGCACGGCAGACCCTGTGAGCAGGTTGCGCAGGCCGCGCCACAGGCGCTGGTGCCGCGGGAAGAAGCCCTCGTTGGACAGCTGCAGTAAGGGGAGAGTGACAAGAGATTGCGGGTGATTCGAAGAGCCGCTGAAGGGTGTTGGGCTTGCGGCGGTACGCGGGTCGGCGCATGCTATGGGCGTTTTCCTGGGGACTTGGGCGCATTGCGAGCGGCTCTGTACGCATGGGCGCAGCGCTCGACCCGCTCACGGTTGCACAGAGGGTGCCAGTTGCTCTGCGGAGTGGGCATCTGTTCTCTGATCCTGCTCCCAGCGGGGCGTCATCACGAGCGAGGAGGCAAGAGTTGCACCAGGAACACGCGCTGCATGAAATGGTCGACCACCGCGCGAAAGTCCATCGTGTCGATCGGCGAGGTGAAGAACTGGCAAATGGCCACCGGGTCGAAAAGGAACACCAGACGCGGCGGGAATGCTCCAATCTGATTGTCTTGCCGTGTTCATGTTGAATATTTCTTCACCAGATGGTTGAAGTCACTGACTTCACCTTCCTGCTTCGGATTGGACTGTAAACCGGCAGGGCACATGGCACAGCAGCCGGAGTAGCCAACAATGCCTACCTGAAATACGCGCTCCGTGAAATGCTCGACAGCCATGTGGAAATCGATCTGGTCGATGGGCGCAGTGAAGAACTGCCGGATGGCCGCCGGATCAAAGAGAAACACCAGGCGCGGCGGGAAAGCTCCGATCGTGACCACGTCGCCATGCTGCGTCCACTTGGCCGCCAGGAACGCCGCGCCACCGGCGCCGAGCTGCAGCACCTGGAATATCACCCGCCCTACCAGCACTATCAGGGAAGCCGCTACGCAGGAGATAAGGGTGATGGTCCAATTGAGATGCATTGCTGGTCTGGGACCTCTGCAGGCTGTCACGATGTCAACATCTGTGCTACACGTTGGTGGTCTACAGTTCGCGGGTGGATCGGCAGGCCGTCACGATCGCGTCCCGATCAGGAGAAGCTTGAAATGAGGAGACCAGGCAACTGGAAGATGAGTGCGACAGATAATTCGCTGAACAAGAATGCAGCAAGGGTGCAGTGCAATCTTCTGGTACGGCATCAGGTTTTCAGGCTGGAGCTCCTCCTGGTTGGTGCACGTCGCCGTCTGCCGCAGTGTCGATGGCAAAGAGCTGCTGTAGTGTCGGAGAATAATGCGTGCACGGAGTGAACTGGCTCTCATTGCATTACAAAGAATGTCGCTGCGCCCACCGACGCCTGCATCTAGGCCTGAAAACACAGCAGTGCACTAACACAAATCAACCTGGAACGTGCTAGACTAGAGCTTCAATTCAATGCGCTGCGCGCAGCACCTCTACTGGAGGGGACCCCTGGAAATCCTGCTTCCCTAGATGCCGCCTCCTAGACGGACAAACCCAATGACCAACTTGCGGTCCTCCTGACTGCGCAGCTTGTTGATTTCCTGACAGACTCTGCGGCAACAACAGCCCAGGCGCGGCCTCTGCTCATGCCTCTGCTACCAGCTGCCGGCCTTGATTATAACAATATCTTGGATCTCGAGCGACGCCCAGCCTTGCGCCAGTCGTGGCCAGTTGTGGTCGCGTCGGCAGGCAGCTTACTTGACACCGATGTTCTGCCATGTCGCGCCACCTGCGGTGATGAGGCTGCCACCCTGTGCGGCACACACACGGCACTTTTACAACACCAGCTTGAGCTTGTGAGCAAAGCGCGCGGATGCAGAAGGCTTGGATGTTAGGGTGCAGCTCAGTCTTGGAAGTGTTCGAACTGCCATGAACCGAAGTCAGAAGAGGATGATTACCTTCCCGGCAAACTTGCCACGGCGCTCTTCCTCTTCCCGGCTTAATGACTGACAATTTCAAATGCTGCACCACAAGAACACAGGAAAGCTGTAAACAAGCACCTTCCTGGCGATCTTGCGGCGGCGCTCCTCCTTCTTCTCTGCTTCGTGAACTTGAAAGTAGTCTTCAGCTCGCGAGAAAAGATGAGACTAGGGAAGGACACAAGCACCTTCTTGGCGAACTTGCGGCGGCGTTCCTCCTCCTTCTTGGCCTTCTTCTCCGCCAGCGCCACCGCCTTCTCGGACTTCAGCTTTGCCTTTTCCTTGAGCGCCTCTGCCAGCTGCGCCTGCACCTGCTCCGAGTGCTCCTCGCCCTGGCCCTGAATCCGTACGCCCTTGAGCAGCGCCGTGACGGTGCCGTCCTTGACGACCCAAGTCTCCGCGCACAGCTCGCTGGTGAACTCTGCGCAGCGGGGAACGGGCTGGGCGTGCGGTTGCACGAAGGGCGGGGCGGGCCAAGCCTCTTGCGCGGTCGCAATGCATTGCACGCCGTGGGTGCCGGCGGCAGACAAACCCTCGACTGCGTAAACAAGCATGCGCAACAGCGCGCAAGTCTATGCGATGTCATTCAATGGCGCCAGGACGCCTGTGGGTGAGGCTCGAAGTGCGCACCGGCGTTGTGACTGATCATGACGACGCCGCCCTCGAACAGCTTGATGGAGTCGGCGAGCGCGCCCAGGGAGTCGCGGTCCAGATAGTTGGTCGGCTCGTCGAGAACCAGCAGGTGGGGGCAGTTCCACATCGCCGCCGCCAGCACCACCTTCACCTTCTGGCCACCTGTCATGCAACAGCGGTTGGCGGACTGAGCTTCGGAGGAATCTGTGCAGTTGAGATGCTGGAGCGCTGGCAGCGTTCCCAAGGTCGACTGCTCAGCTCTGCACGTGTTGTTCATCAAGCTTCACCACACCCAGCTTCGTATTTTGAGTAAAACCGTGAAGTTTTACGGCTGTCACCAACACCCAGCCGGCCGATGCTCACGGACACCAGCATGGTCATCATCAGTCAACGAGGCAGCAGCTGCTGCAGCGCACGATCCAGCGCGCGCACCCGACAGCCCGCGCATGCGGGAATGGGTGGAGAACTCGGGGTCCAGGCCGAAGTCGGCGAGGTGGGCCTGGATGTGGTCCGAGTCCAGCGGCTTACTGCCGAGGCCCAACAGCCCCTGCCGAGCCGCCTCCTTCATGTCCACCTCATTCACCAGCTTCGTGAAGCCCAGGTCCGCCAGCCTGCGGAGGTGGCCAAGGCGAGGAGTTCATTGGCTGCTGCATGTGGGTCAGCGGCTTGCAGGATGTGCTGCAGGACAACGATCGCTAACCCTAAACCCTAAACCCTAAAGGACAAGATCTGCAGGCCTGCGAATCCCGGATGCAAGCAGGCTGAGTTTGCAGAGCAGACATCACACGTCGATTGCGACTCGACGCCTGGCGAGCAGGGGGAAGCATGCGGCAGGGAGGCTGAGACGCACGCTTCACGGGTGATCCAGGAGTTGCGCGAGTCGCGCTGGCCGAACCACTTGACCTCGTACTCGTACGTCTTCTTGTTCTTGCGCCGGCTGTTGAGGAACTCCAGGCGCCGCGACTCGCCGTCCCACGTGAAGAAGCGCTCCAGATGCGCCTTCTCCTCCGCCGTCAGCTGCAGCGTCGCAGCTCCAAGTGTTGAGAGTGTGCAACCTCGTGAGTTTGCAGGGCACCTCGATTCTCGCCTGCCAATGCCAGTGGTGCATGGCATGGTTGAGCTCCTGCAGTAGCTTTTTCCAGCCCCCCAGGTCGTTGAGCTGCAGTTGAGGATGACAGACAAGACTCTGACCACCAGTCTGCTGCCAGGATCGCTGCAGCACACATGGCAGCGCTAAGAAACCGCGGAACGCACCGCACGGTCGACCTTGTCGAGGCCCTCGCGGTCCTCGCCGATCTCATACCGCCACCTGATGTACTCTAGTGCCGTCCAGTCCAGGTGCTGCAGAGAGGCAGAAGCCTTTAGACTTCGGGTTCACCCCCGAATTGGGGGCATTTCGACGTGCGTGCACTCACTCATTTTCAGGCAGGTCCATCCAGCCGATGATCTGCAGCAGGCTCGCATGATACGCCAGTCATGTGCAGCCTGCACGCTGGTGCAGGCACAGCACCACAAAGGCGAACAGAGACCAGTGCATCGCCGAAATGAGCAGTGCGCACCTGCTCCAGGTGGTGGAAGGCGTGCTGCGCGACGTAGGCGACGCGTGTGTTGGGGTGCTTCCACACGGAGCCCTCGTTTGGCTGCATCTCCCCCGTCAGCAGCTTGATGAGCGTGGACTTGCCAGCGCCGTTGGCCTGCAGGCATGCAAATGGCCCTCAGGTAGACGCTTGCGGATGTGTCGCTGATGAAATGGAAGGAAAGGAAAGGAAGGGAAGCACAGCGAGCAGATGGGTGTGACATCGCTTACTCTCTGCAAGGGGAACGCAGGGGGGCGGCCACGAGACTGCGCATCAGCAGACACGCACGGCACCGTGCGTGCGCCGCAGGTGCAGGCGAGAGCAGCGGCATCGGGCGACAGCGATGAGATGGGGACAGCCAGAAAGCGCACCCCCAGCACGGCGACGCGGCTGTTGAGGTTGCAGCGCACAACGACGTCCTTCAGGACCTGGCGGGCAGTACCCGGGTAGGTGAAGCCGACGCCCAGCATGCGCAGGATGGCGACCTCGCGGCCTTTGACGCCGTCCAGAAAGCCCGGCTTGGGCAGCACGAACTTGAGCTTGGCGCTGCCCAGTTCGTAGTAGGCCTTGGCCTCCGGCTTGACCTTGACAAACTCCGACAGGTTGCCCTGCAGCGACGGCATGGGGGGCGGGCATGTCACTGAGACGAATGGGCCGGCTTCAACTGCACACGCTCAGGTGGATGTACTGACACAGGTACCGAAACGATGGCATGGGCTGTTGCGGGCACACGCCCGACAGGCAAGAGCATGCCGCACGAGGTGGCAAAATGCACACAGCTCAGCAGGGTTGCCGTTTCACTTCGAACATTCCAGTTTATTTGGGAAGCCATTTTATACCAGAGCCATCGGGACGCGCACCCTGTAGTGCTTGAGCTTCCTGGCCTCGTAGTGGATGATGTCGGTGCACACGGCGTCCAGGAAGCCGGAGTCGTGGGAGACGACCACAGAGGTGACGTCGGGCAGGCCTGTCAGGTAGCCCTGCAGCCACGCGACGTTCTTGACGTCCAGGTGATTGGTCGGCTCGTCCAGCAGCATGATGTCCGCCTTCATCAGCATTGCGCGCGCTGCAGTGCAGGACAGGGGACAGAGGTCAGCGGTTGTGTGGCAGCTGCCAGCAACGGTCTGGCAATCGCGGGGCACTGGCAAGCACACAGAAGTGGACTTGGACTTGTCCAGAGCAACATCTTGGCACATCGTCCGCGCGACTTGAGTTGCGGTCAGGATCTCTTGAGCAGCGGACCAGACAGATGCCAATAACATCAACCGACGCAACTTTACACTCACCAAGCGCAAGCTTCATCTTCCAGCCGCCAGACAGGGAGGAGATGGAGGCGGCGCGCATTTCGTCGCCAAAGCCGACAGACTCCAGCACGCGCTCCACCTCGCTCCTGGGGATGCCCATGCCTGCCACAGTGACAAATGAACTTCATCGGCTGCGCACAGAAAGGCTTGGGCGCTGCCAGTCATATGACACGGTCACGCAATGGGGCTGAACCCGCTCTCAGCAATGCAGGCTTGCATGGCCCCCCTCACGGTCATTGCGTGAATTCAGGATTGGACACCAGCAGGGTTTGCGACAGCCAACAGCCCTCTCACCGTCCAGCATTTTGTCGTTGACCACAAAGTCGACGACGGACGTCTCCGCCTGCGAGGCATCGATGTCGTGCTCCACGTACACAGTGCGCAGCACCTCCTTTGGCGGAAAGCCGTCCAGCTTGCCGCTGGCGATGCTGCGCATGAGCGTCGACTGCAGGGGCACCCAAAGCAGCGGCGTCAGATTCTGGCGCTTCTTTGCTTCTATCACTGGTGAGTTCCTGGCAGACGGGCCAGACACAGTGAATCTAGGTTGGAGTAGCTGTGTGGGCGGGGTGCACCACACCTGCTGCTCGGCAAAGGATTCGAAGGTGTGTTAGCGCACCTTGCCAGCGCCGTTGGGGCCGCAGAGGCCGTACCGGCGGCCGCGCTTCAGGTGCAACGTCGCCTTGTTCAGCAGGATCTTGCCACCTGCACGTGGGCCACAAGTCCGGGTCAAGCGCGGAGCGGCCACGCAGCTCTTCCGCTGTGCAGCGGTCTCCCGACCTCCTCTTCCACTGCATGTCACACCGCCACCGTGCCCTCTCCCCTCCTGGGTGAGCATCCCAATCCAGCGGCACTAAATGCATCATAACGGGCATGCGGGAACACGAATCTCACCGTAGGCCAGGCTGAACTCGCAGTTGCAGAGGTCCACGCCCTCATCGTCGTCCGACGACTCGTCCGAGTGTTCTGTGTGGTCGCACTTGGACAACAGCGCGGTGGCCGCCGCCTTGGCCGCCGGCCGCGGCAGCACGCTCTCCAAGTATGGGCGCGAGCACTGCAGCGAAAGGAGACCACTCAGCGCACTTTTGACCTGGAGAATCTCGGGATCCGGCGCCAAAGTTCTGCGTTGCACGAGGAAACGTGGCGGTCAACGAGACTGGCCCCCCTGAGAGTTGGAACTGAGACATATGTGCTGAGAAGATACCACGCACCTTGTCCCAGGCGTCAACGTCAAACTGGCCGGCCGCCGCCAGCGGCGTGACGAGCGCCGAGATGTGCTCCAGGGCCGGCAGCGCCGACGCCGGCACCGCTGCACCGCTGGCGTGCTCCACCACCTCCTTCAGCAGCGCCAGCACCGCCTGCGCAGCAGACGTAGCGCCCTTGGCAGTGTCACAGATACACGTTGTGATGTGCTGGACCCCATGTTACAGAGCACCGCAGGTGAGCGTTCTGAACCTGATTCTGACGACGCATGGAAGCCCCGAGATACGCGGTCAGTGAGAGGGGGTGCTTACCGGCTGGTCCAAGCGGGGCTTGTCGTGGTCGGGGTGCTTCGCCTGCGCCTCCGCGTGCAGCTTGTCCAGCGCCTCGTGCGCCGTAGCCACCACCGAACGCACCTGTGCAACAACGCAGGCCAATCACAAAGTGTATGAGCACACCGGGCAGCTGCCCATCTTCCGCGGCAAGGGATGGTATAAGACAGCCGCAATGTGGAGCTGCTCCTGTTGTCACAGCTATGCCTGGCGCCCTGCAAAGTTTCTGGTCGCCGACAAATTGTTCCAAACCCGATGCTGCAGTGTCGTGCAGCGAAGTCCGGCTCACCTCCGGGTCAGCGATACTCTGCGAGGCGGCGTCCAGCACCGGCAGCAGGCGCGGCAGGAACACCTCTGCGTCTTCCGGCTCGTACACCACCTGATGCAAAAATAATTGAATAAAGAAACGCCCTTGCTCCATCGAGCATGGTGAATATCTGGGTGCTGCAGGGGTGCAGGTGCCAACGAACAGATCCTGTGGAACAAACAGTGCATGCGTCACACAGCTCGTCTGCTGATGGCGATGTCCACGGCGACAGCTTGAGCCGCACCTTGACCATGTTGTCGATGATGACGGCGGTCTTGCGCACTACGGGCGCCTTTTCCCGCAGCCCCTTCACCAGCAGCGGCACCAGAATCGACAGGCAGGGCGACTCCACCGCCTGCATGTCCACAAGCCACACGCGTGAGAGTGCACAATCGCTAAGTTTGCGTCGCCAAAGGATGAGGGTTCAAATAAGCACCTGCTCCTGCACGCGCTGGAGATGCAACGTTGTGATCAATGCCCGCATGGCATCCACCTGAATACATGCAAGCGCTTGGGAGATCGCGAGGGACGCATGCCATCAGTCCTGTTCAGGGTGATCGACTCGAGTCCTACGGAACTCGCCTGCACGAATGTGATAGCGCCCAGCTTGTGGATGCCCTCCGCCACCTCAGCGGGACGTGCCATGCAGTTGATCAGCGTCGGCACAAAGGGCTCCACGTCGCGGTTGCCCACCACGCTGCAGCACGCCAGCATCGCGTCCGACGCCGCGGTCTGCGCGACGCGCACATGTGTGTGACTCGGACGCATCAAGGTGGAGCATTGCTGGCTTTGCAGTCGTGGGCACACCGCTGCCGCAAGGGAAGATCTCATGGGTCGCATCGAACCAGCGTCGGGACACGCGCTGCCTTTGTCGCTACTGACGGCGGGCAGATGCACTGCATGTGGAGCGCGCCAAAGCGCCCGTCTCGCTCACCTTGACCTGCTGCTTGGCGTCGTACATGCACACCGAGACGGCGGGCACGATGTTGGGCAGCTCCGCCGCCAGCTGCTCCGGCGCCGACTTTGCCAGCAGCGCCAGCAGCCGCAGCGCGCCCACCTTGATCTGTGACGCGATAGGATGCCGGGCTTTCAGCAGATGTCAGCAGCGGCATCGAAACAGCCGGTGCAGGGGCTGGCATTACGCCACATTGCAGCATGGCAGCCAGAACAAATGCAGCCTAATTTGTACTTATGTGATGTACTTGTGTGATGTACAGAACGACCATTTTCGCAGAGGGCTGCCAGACATGTCCTGCAGAAGTGACCAGCTGCGGCGCACTGCTCCAGTCTCACCTGCCAGTTGCGGCGACCCTCAAAGCCAGCATACAGGTGCGGCAGCACCAGCCGCGTGGTGTATGGGCACAGCATTTCTATGAACGCCTGGCCGGCATGCTCCGCCTGTTTCCGCACCGCCGGCGCCTGCACCATGTGTGCGGCAGGAGAGTCAGCACGAGGGACCTTTTTATAGGACACATAACGAGAGGCTCACGCTTTCTCAAACATGCACAGACGTGTTTCAATGACATCCACATGGTGCATTGTGAGCAGGTGCACACCTTGTCTGCGTAGTGCGTGAGCAGCGTCGGCAGCATCGGCAGCAGGAACGGCTCTGCGGGCGGTCCGACGTCATTGCACAGTGCGGTGAAGGCCAGCATTGCGCCTTCGCGGACTAGCGGCGCCGCTGTGTCGGCCCATGCGGCTGTGATGCGGTCTAGGAGACCAGAGCCCTGCAGCAAGCACTCATGTGTTTCACAGCAGAGCAAGGGGCTTCAAAACTGTCAGCTGGGCAGAAGCAACGTATCAATCCATGACATGGTTCGGCATCGCGCAACACCACAAAAGTGAGCCGAATTGCTCGCTGACCCGCAGGGATGTGACGCCGGCGGTGTTGATGGCGCGGGCGCACTCGGCCGCCGCCTTGCGCGCCTCTGCGTCAGTCTGGGCCGTGACTGTGAGTGTGTGCCAGCAGTCCGCCACCGCGGGCGTCGGCGCCGTCGCCGTGGCCAGCGTCATGGCTGCTGCTGGCTCGGGGCACGAGAAGGGGGTGTGACTGACCAGCACTGAAGTGTGCTCCTTGGGTTCTGGCTACAGAACCTGCCCTGTGGCACTGGACAGGCGTTTCAGCAGCCGCCGCCTGAGAGGCTCTGCTGCCCTTGCTGCAGGTGCCTGCAGGGAGAGAGTTGCTGAATCGTCAGGCACCTAAACTTCCATGTTCATCAAGGCTTGTGAGCGAATGTACAGGCCCGAAAGGCTGCGAAAGCCGCAAACACATATGTGTGGCTCGTGACTTAGATGAGTGGCAGGCTGCGACAGGATGGCGTGGAACGGCACCATCTTGCCATGGCACTACAACTGAGTTCCTAACAGAGTGCAAGCGGAGGACAGAGGCACTAGACACCAAGGGTTTGAGTTGCAGCAGGGCCGATTGTCTGTGACCGCTCGGAGTGAAGGGCACAAAGGAACTTCACCGCTGTGCACGTACCTTTGGTGCGTGTTGCTTGCTTCTATGGAGCTTCAGCACTGGCGAGTCGCTGTTTCGGCCGGCTGCTCAGGAGCCTGGCCGTAGTCGAATTTTCGATTCAGCAAGTGAATATGCGAGCCGCCTCGTCGAGTCAGGCTCAACCGCGCAGGTGGCCTCTGTCCCACAACGATGCCCTCAGACACAAGCTAACGACCGTACGCACCGCCGTCGACGGCTCTGGCAGAAAATGCTACCGGCCACTCCGCCGCGCGTTCTTGTGAGGAGTCGTTCTGCGACTGACATCTGTCGTGCACGTGATGCACGACAGGGCTTTACAAGGGGTAAGAAATCAACCACAGTTAGTCAACCCGAGTGTCACCCTGTGTCTATCTCGGCGTATCCGTATCCCCTGCTACGGTCATGCAAGGGTCTTGCCAGCGTGGGCAGATTAGCTAAGTAGTTAGTAACACCCTATGTTAATAACACGTTAATAACACTTAATAACATGGACAATGTTCAGAACCTGCTTATTAATAACATATGTTCGGTTAT
>JAABUL010004368.1_pt1 | contig 19061 bp, 29 predicted proteins | sample 5559151 | NCBI WGS metagenome assembly JAABUL01 (sample SAMN10711876, study PRJNA513368) | rock metagenome | isolation source: Antarctica rocks | place: Antarctica: Victoria Land, Pudding Butte sud | reverse complement strand
GTTGGGCAATTTCCACTGCTGCAACAAACATTTGGACCAAGAAGCACCAATTCTTGGTCGCCTTTGCACTGCCTTTCTTCCAACAACTGCCTTCCTTTGCCCCCTTTCCAGCTTGTGAACTGACTCCAGTTATTAACTGGCATCCGGACCTCGATCTCGCCGACGTGCAGCCGCGCCTGCGGGTGTCGCCCACTTTTTTGGCGTCAATAAGATCCATTCACTTCTGGCGCACAACTCGTCGCACGACGGAGCAGATCAAGTTGGACGTTCGACTCGGTGAATTCTGCACATTTGCTGCCGAGGTCGCATGGGCACCAGCCGTTGAATGCTCCGAACGCTCGTGTGACGTGACGATGAGCAAGCTGGCATATTTTCCGGATCCTCCTTTTGCAACAGGCAGCCAGAGCGACCGAGCGGATCAGCAATCGAGCTGCTCACACCGAAAGGCGCCGCAGCACAAAAATGAGAGCTCGCCGTCGGCTCCCTGGCCGCCTCGCAGCAGCAAGAAGCTGTTTAAACCCAGCCAGACGGGCAGCCTCATCAGGCCGCAGACGGGCAGCCCCGCGTTCTGTCCGGACACCGAACGCTTCAGCCCGACCGCGGAGGTGCAGGAGCGGATGCGGAGAGCAGAGCGGCACCAGCAGCATGAGGCGCGGATCTGTCGCGTTAGCCTTGAAACATCCATAAAATTGCCGTGGCCAAAGCAGCATTCCGTTTTCAGAGCCCTGCCGACTGCGCTCATGATCCGACAATCCCAGCGGTTGACGGGTGGGACTGTACATGTGTCCCTGCAGATCATGATTTCGAAGAAGCGGCAGGGCAGGGCGCAGCAGGAGCAGCAGGACAGCAGGAGGGAAGAGAAGGCGAGGCAGAAAGCAGAGCAGCACAGACAATACAAGGCGGGCGAGGCCGCCGCGCGCGCCGCCGTGACAAAGCTCAAGAGCAGCTTCGACATCATTTCTCTTGCGGACAAATGACCCCGCCTCAAATACTACCTGTACGTTCTTCTGTTTCGTTATTATGTTATGTTGGAATATTTCAAGTCTATTGCAGCAGTCAATTAGCAACTATGACAGCCGGTCAATGCGCCGGGCGTCGGGTTTTCTCGCTGCCCTGTTGGTCTCGCTCCGCACGATGTGACCGTCCATTCAAGCAGTGATGTTGGTGACGGGGCTCGTCTTGTCGATGCGCTTCATGATGCCGGCGATGACCTTGTTGGGCCCGATCTCGTAGCTCTGCGTCAGCCCCTTCTCCAGCAGCGTCTTCAGCGTCGTCTCCCACTGCACCGGGTTGGTCACCTGCGCAGGATGTGAAAACTTGAGTAAACTGTGGATCGTCATCTGATAAGCAGCAGCGTTTTCACCGTGCGTCTCCAGCAGCGTCGTCAGCGTCGTCTTCCATTGCACCGGGTTGGTCACCCACGGAGGCAAGTCGACGGTCCTTACAGTGTCTCAGCGGTGGAAATTGTGCCAACAGTTGTGGCAGGGGCACACGAACAGAGCAAGCAGCAGTGCATTGCACCGAGGCGGCAGCGACCAGGGTGTAAGGGCAAGCAGCTCCACCCACAACGACAGCGCAGCTTGACGCAACAGAAGATCGTGGTGATTAATAGCCGCAGCACCTGGCGGGCCAGGATGTCCTTGATGGTGTCGGGGTCCGATGCGGCTGCGCGTCGCCGTCGGAGATGACCGATTAGGAGCTTGAGGAAGCTATCAGCGAGGAGATATGCAGGGTAATCAATACCTGGCGGGCCAGGATGTCCTTAATGGTGTCGGGGTCCGAGTGCGGCTGCGCATCGACATTGGAGATGACGGATTAGGAGCTTATGAAAGCTGGTAGCAAGTTCATTTCCAGTGCACACCTGGCGGGCCAGGACGTCCTTGATGGTGTCGGGGTCAGAGTGCGGATGCGCGTCGACGTTGGAAATGACCGGGATGCGCGGCGTCACGATGTTGGTCGCTGCCAGCGCGCCACGGAGCTGCTCCACCGCCGGCTGCATGAACTCCGTATGGAATGCGCCAGCGACCGCCAGCTTCACCGTCATGCGCGCCTATGACAGACAAATTACGCCTCAACTTTGCATCCTGAGGAGCTGCTCCATTGCCGGGGTGCATCAGCGACGTATGGAAGGCACCTGCTACCGCCAGCATGATCATCATGTGCGTCTGTAAACGAATTGCAATTGTCTCGATGGCACAGACTTCACTGCAAACTAGATTAACATTCCCCGTAATCCAGGCGCATCTCGAGTCGATTTGGGTGCCAACATGACGCCCAACATGACGAATCCGCTACGCCGCCAGTGCTGTACGCCTTCCCTGACGCCGAACAGTTTTGTGGCAGGAACGCAGGCTTGGTCTTTGTGAGTCCTACCTTGAAGTCGGGCTTGGCGATCTTCTCAACCATGGCGCAGCCCTCCAGGCCGCCCGAGATGGCGTAGTTGCCCGGGCACAGGAAGTTGGCGATGCGCACGCCCTGCCCCTGCGCCACCTCGCCACTCGCCTTCTCGCACAGCGCTTGCACCTGCGGCCGTGGAGAGTCCTGGTGATGTACTGGCAGGAAAAGATATGGAAACACAGCGAAGAGGAGGGCGCCTGTCAAGGCGCCACCTCCGCGCTCGCCTTCTCGCACAGCGCTTGCGCCTGCATCATGAACGATCTCCTCACTGTACGCGCAGCAAAAGATATGAGGACGCAGCAAAGAGAAGAGCTCCGGAACGCCCTGCCCCGCTGCCACCTCCTGCTCGCTTCCGCGCACACCTCGTGCACCTGCGGTGATGGACATTCCTGTCAATGTACGGAAGCTCCAGGGTAAATCCAGCAACTGCACCTTGCCGATGACGGAGGCCATGCCGGAGATTCCTGCGCTGGACGCCCTGTGGAAACACAAAACCAGCCCGGCCTGACACTATAGGACGGGGCAGAGGGGCACCCACTCGGCGTCCAGGCCGATGACGGAGACCATAGGAGGGCGCTGCGTCGGCCGCCCCATGGTAAGCCTGGATCATCCCAGACCTTGCGTTCCGGACAGCGCCGTGTGTAATTAGGTTTGAAGGGTTGAGGAATTGGAGAGACACCTTGCGGCGTCCAGGTCGATGACAGGGACCATGCCGGAGGGCGCCGCGTCGGACGCCCTGTGGGAACCTGAACATGTGTTGTGCTGTAGTGTTGCAGTCATGGTTTCAGGGGTCAGCAAAGACACCTTCTCGGCGTCCAGGCCGATGACGGAGACCATGCCGGAGGGAGCCGCGTCGGACGCCGCCTGCATGCTCTGCCCGCGCAGCTGCACCAGCTTCAGGCCGTCCTCGAAGCTGCCAGGTGTAGCATCACCATGACGGTGAGGTTGCATCGACATCACGGTTCAAGGTTCAAACACTAATGTGAACATCGACATCATGTTCCAGCTTCAGATCCAAGTCTGCACACAGCCGGTGTGCCGAGACCACCAAGGCTGTCTGGTGAATGAGACTCGAGGAGAGCTGCGTGCATGCCAGTCCAGATGGCAGGCAATCCTAGTGCTGAGTCCTAGTGCTGCCTCTGCCAAGTCTTGCACTGGGAGTCTCCCAAGAATCCTAGTCCTTTGAAGACCCTAACCAGCACTGCACTCACCTGAATGCCTCCGCGAATGCCAGTGCTGTGTACTCTCCCAGGCTGAGGCCCGCGGCGACGTCTGCGCTGGCCAGCACCTCCTGCAGAATGCGTTCAAGATCTGCTTGAGCATGTACGCATGAGCTGAGCTGCAGTGTATGGCAAATACTGTTGTGCATTGCCAATGGGTTGTATACTTGCCTTGAGCAGGTGTAAACACATGCAGGGCGTGTTTGAGCTAGCGCAATGCTTACCTCCCCCTCGGTCGCGCGCAGCCTCTCGATGGCCGCAAGGCTGGCAACGTAGATGGCGGGCTGGCTGACAGCCGTCGAGTCGAGCTTATCCTTCGGCCCTGCATGTCATGGGGTGTTGAGCATTCTCTGGGCTGAGAGTGAGCAGGAGGGAGACCTGTGCCTGGCGTCGCACACGCATGCAGGTATATCCGAGATGACACCCCTTGAACGACATCCGCAGAAAGCCTAATATGCGCACCCTCGACGCAGACTTGCAGCAGGTCGTAGCCCAGGATCTCCGACGCCCTGTCAAAGAGCTGCTGCGCTGCCGGCACCTCGGCACACAAGTCCTGCGGCAGAAGCATTGCCACGCATTGCAGGCAAGTTCATGGCCTACAACACGACCAGAGGTGTGGCAGATCAGGTCTTTATGACTGGCCAAGCAAGTGCTGCAACGGACCTTGGCCATGCCAACAGTCTGTGCGCCCTGGCCAGGGAACAGGAAGGCTGTCTTGACCTTGTAGTCCGCAAACTGCTCGTCCGCTGATGACGCCTACGAGCGGTACAGTGTGAATATCCTGTGCCTTCGTTGTGAGCATCGTGACCATCGCACACCATGCGCTGTTATGCAACTTCCGATTCTTGCCGCTTGCGCACCCGGACGGCCAGGCTGCGCCGGCCGCGGATGCCGCCGGCTGTGCACCGGCAGCCCATCATCTGCGCGGGGCTCCTATTGCATCACAAAAGGGTCATTGATACGTAAATATGGTCAAGATCTCGAAATGTCAGGCATGCATGTCGGCAGCGCTTTCCAGATGCCGGCGGTTCATGCACGGGTCGCATCGACGCCCTGCAAACGCGCTACCTCTGGAATCTGAGTGCAGTGGCGGCCCTGAAGCATGTGCCGAGGTCCATGCGGGCAGGCATGGTCATCGAGGCCATTTGGACGGTGAGTGATCTGGTGGCGATCTGGTGGCCCGAAATGCGCTAGCGCCAACTGGATTGATGATCGCGAGTGTGTCGGGACTATATAGAAACGGTTGTCACAGTGTGATTGGACCGCTGCACAGCGTCTGCGACTTGTCTCTCTGCTACACGTGTGTCTTTGCAACAGCACCCTTGGAAGCCGGAAGCAGTAAAGCATTGCACTGAAGACTGACGAGGCCGAGAGCAACGGGATGATCGCTGGCTGTTCGCCGCAAGAAACAAGCAAAAAGACAGAATCTGAAGTAAGACGCACCTTGATCACTGCAGCGTGGTGCCGTGCTGTTCTCCCCGGCTGATCGCAACTCGGCCTGTTGCCATCAGCCTTTCTATCGCGCTAAGTTGGGCCATCGTGGCAATTTGTTCGCAGAAGCTGCTGACAGAGGGCACGATCATGCAATAGCAGCTCTCGCGACACGTTTTCCTCACTGGAGTCAGAAGGCAGAGCGATGGAGCAGCTGGTTCTCGACCTGACAAACCCGCACTCTAGGGAGAATGCGCTGCTGGAGCTGAGCAAAAAGCGCGAGTCCTTCCCGGAGCTGGCTCCCTACCTGTGGCACAGCTTCGGCACCATCTCAGCGCTGCTGCAGGCGAGCCACGGCGATTTGCTGGCCGCATTCACGACCGCAGGCTGCATGCCTGCATGCCTGGTCATCACGTCACGCTGGAAGCTGTAACGCCTGCTTCAAACGCTGGTGAACGTTGTCGTCCTGTGCGCACAGGAGATCGTGTCGATATACCCTCTGCTGTCGCCGCCGTCGCTCACGGCGCACGCCTCAAATCGCGTGTGCAATGCGCTGGCGCTGCTGCAGTGCGTGGCCTCGCACCCTGAGACGCGCAGCCTCTTCCTGCAGGGTGAGGGAATTTGCATACTAGCGTGCTTCTGAACGCTTTATATAGACACCTTCTTGCCCGCTGTGTAACTGTGACAGACAATCTGTGTCCTAATGCTGACGCTCTTCTGCAATGCAGCACACGTGCCGCTGTTCCTGTACCCGTTCTTGAATACGACGAGCAAGACACGGCCGTTCGAGTACCTGCGGCTCACCAGTCTGGGAGTGATCGGCGCCCTCGTCAAGGTGGGATTGGAGCCCTCTGCGTCTGCGGCCGCAGACTCGAGGATTGCACATCACCACCATGTACCACAAGAGCACAGGACAAACTGAAGATGATGCCAAGCTGGAACATGGGATCCGGAATGGCAGACATTGCTGTCATAACAGACACCGCTGTGTACCCAGATCTCCCAAGTGCATATGTACGCGTGTTCATCGCACATTCGGAATTTCGCTGCAGGTGGATGACACGGAGGTCATCAACTTCCTGCTGTCGACAGAGATCATTCCGCTGTGCCTGCGCACAATGGAGATGGGCAGCGAGCTGTCCAAGACGGTCGCCACCTTCATCGTGCAGAAGATCCTGCTCGACAACGTGGGCCTCAACTACATCTGCGCAACGGCGGAACGCTTCTTCGCCGTCGGCGCCGTGCTGGGCAACATGGTGCGCTGTGACAATGCAATGATCCTGTCAACCTTGCTGCTAGGGTTTCTCCTCTGGCCAGATGGGTCTGGTGGAGTAGCCGAGCCTGCAGTGCAGCGGTGCCTGCTGGTGTCAAATGAAACGGAATGACAATTGAACAATCGAAATTCACTACAGGTGGGGGTGCTGGCGGAGCAGCCGAGCGTGCCGCTGCGGAAGCACATAGTGCGGTGCTACCTGTTGTCCTGCCGAATGCACACAATCTTCAAATTCAGCCAAGTCAACAGCATGTCATTTCGCTACAGGTGGGGTTGCTGGCGGAGCAGCCGAGCGTGCGGCTGCTGAAGCACATAGTGCGGTGCTACCTGCGGCTTAGCGACAACCCGCGGGCGCGAGAGGCGCTGCGGCAGTGCCTGCCCGACCTGCTGCGCTCCCCGCAGTTCACGGCATGCCTCAAGGACGACCCCACCACCCGGCGGTGTGTATTCTGCTTCCCTTCTCAAGACCTTGTCTTTGCTATTGTCGAAGGGCTCTGTGGGCGTGTGTCCACTTGCTGTGCTCCCTGCAGTTCGTTGCCTGCCTCGAGGCCAATCCCATCACTTGGCGGTGCGTCTCCCTCACATCAGCCTTCCTGCCAGCATACTCTCGTCTCGGGGATATCTGCCTGCTGGAGTCCACCTGCTGCACTCTACCGATCGCGAGCCGAGCCGGAGGAGGTGCCTTCTGCCCAACCACGAAATGTTCTTGAAACACTGAGAGGAGCTTGCGCTTGACGTGCGCAGGTGGCTGGCACAGCTGCTGATCAACGTGGGGCATGCGCCGGATGCCGCATTGCTGGCGCAGGATGTGCTGCAGCCGACGGCCATACAGCCCTGAGGCAGCCATACATCACGTCGCAGCCATCCACGCGTGAGGGGCCATCTCATCCGGCAAAGGCGGCCAGCTGCGGAAGGAGGTGCTGCAGCCGACGGAGGTACTGTCCTGAGGCGCCTTGGGGAGCGCAGCTGTGTGTGACAAGCAAGGCGGCCGCACAGCGCTGCGTGGCAGCTACACAGACAACGGCCATACGGTCGTGAGCCGCCAGCCTGGGGAAGAAGCAGCGCCAGCACGGATGCCTAGGGAAGCAAATGCCTGATGTGGCCGCCTTGCCGCCGCCTGCAGGCCACGTGCGCCAGAAACATGTGTCTGCAGTGTGTGACACGGGCAGACAGTAATTAGTCACTCCTGATGTGGACCTGCGGGCTTTGGGCGCCCGGGGAGCTGGGCACTGCAGCACACACACGCATGTAAATCGGACCTTCCTGCGGGTGCATGCATGGTGCGTCACACGTTGGCCTTGACGAGGCATATCTACGAGTACTATGAAATGAGTATGCGTTTCAGTTGTATACAAGCAGGCTGCTGTACGGTATGCTGCTGAATGCCAGATTGCTTGCCGTGTGTGCATGCACGCAGGTAGCCGTACTTTGCATTTGTTGGAAGGTCCAACTGACGTTTGAGTATCACATGATGTCATGAACAGTTGCAGCGCGAGTTCAAAACAATGACCCATCGAAAATGTCACGCATGAGGCGTTCCTCTCGCTCCACAATCTCGTTGACAGCAGGGCTGAAAGTGCCACTTGCCGTCAAGGCCCAGGTCGGGATTCTCCACCAGCTGCAATGAGCCGACCTCCCGCAAGTGTTTGAAAGCGCGCTGAAGTGGCGCCGCCTCCGAGTCCTCCGCCAACGATAGCACTTCCACCCGCGTGAGGAACGTCAGCTGCAGCAGCGGCGCCTGACACCCAACCATCGAGATGCTCAGGGCACGCAGCGTGCCTGACAGCGCCGTGAGCGACGCCGGCAGCCGCACCTCAGGGCCATGCGCGTCAGGGTACACTGATTCATTCACCCGGAGAATGCGCAGCGAGCGCATCGCGCTGATGCTGCTCGGCAGCGAGCTGACGCCAAACTCCTTCATCTGCTGAGCCTGCTGATTGACTCCGGCAGCGGGCGCATGTGCGGGTTCTCCTGCGAGACCGCTGGCTGCCGCAAAGCCGTGCAGTGGGTGATCGCCGAGAAGAAACCGACAACGTGACAGCCCGCGAGCGAAACGTGGAGGCTGGTCATGTGACGAAGGTGGCTGTCTTGTTGGAGTGAAGATGTGTGTTCTCGATGTCCAGTCGGCGCAGCGTCGTCGGCGCCAGGCGCAGCCACTCAGCGCTGGCGGCATCGAAGCAGCAGTCGGAATAGATGAGGCGCTCGAGTTTGGTCGTTGTGGCCAGCAGCGGCATGATCGCCGGCATGAGCGTCTGGCCTGCCTGCTCGTCGTCTGGTTGCTGCGCAGAAAGACTGACTGTCAGGAAGCGACAGTGGGACCGTGCCAAACCCTCGCTGTGCATCGCTGTGCATCACAGAGCGACTGTGCAGTACATGAACAGGCCGTCCTTCTCTCTACCCATGCGACAATGGACAGGGCCTCCATGGCCGCCGCCTCTTGCACCAGCCACCGTATATTGGGCATTGGGTTGTAGACGTTATCCTCATCAGATGCCTCCGCCGTTTCACGGTAGAAATTCAGAGCCACGTCCTTCCATACAGGGCTTCCCGGCGCATCGCACGCCGCGCGCCAGTGCTTGCCAACGCCACGCACCTTTAGACCCCTGCGCATGACCATGGACCTTTCAGCTTGGTGCCCAGCTCTTCATGGACGCATTGGGGTGAAATGACAGCGCGCATGATCACGGGAAACAAAGCTGCACCTGTCTTTGAAAGGTAGAGCGGCCAGCACGATTTGCAGCAGTTCTGCAGGCAAGTCGTGAATCGTGCAAATGCTCGGACAACTGGCAAGAATGGCAGACCATGGTAGAAACTTAGAAACGCCTTCGGCGTTCGGCATTCGTTCAAATTTGAAGCAGCCACTGTGCATGTGCTGTGCGTGCTGTGGTCAGGGCCAGTAGCAGCAAAGCCTTTTGGTCGCTCAGGCTGTGTCAAATCGCATCTGCAGACAGCACCACAGGCATACTTAGCTTATCCCGTGCAGTGTGACTCTAGGTGGAACGGTTCAGCGCTGGCTGCACACGGGAGTGACGTCTTCCATCTAGGCTGGGCAGGCACGACTGCTTGACCACATTGCCAGCTGCAACCAGCTTTATTTGGTGTCTCGGCCTCCGTAATCTTGAGTGCAAAAGACACGAGCGGCACTGTCCTGGTGTGTGTGTCTATCAATTGGCATGCACGACGATGCCTCCAATTTTGTCATATTCGACCGACGTTCCACCTGTGCTTGTGCATTCGTTTTGCCACCTATGCGAACGCTTCAGAACAACCATGCCGGAACATGTACATCATCCTCTCAGTTCCCACGCAGGTGTGTGGGAGCTCAATGCATATGGCGGAGGGCGGCTCAGCTGTGCCGGCCGGTAACGCAGCCCCACAGCCGGCACCTGCACAGCCTGCGCCAGAGGCCGAGCCGCCCGCTGCAGCGCCGCCCCAAGCGCCACCGCGGTCAGTCAGCTGCACGCTGCCGCTGGATGCAGGTGGCGATGAGGCAGACTCGTAACCGGCCACGGAGCCGGCCAGCATGGCATGCGCCGCGACGCAGATCGCGGAGCAGCCAGCGGCGGTCACAGTCAAGCTCGGGACGGCGGCTGGCGACACGGCAGCGGCTGGCGGCATGGCAGCGGAGGGCACAGCAACTCTCGGTGCGCTGGCAGTTTGCAGTGCGGCGATGACGGCAGCGATGCAGACGGAGGTGGCCTCCGACGGCGTACCATACCTGGCGACGCAGCAGCTGCAGCAGGACACAGCAGGCGACGGCGCGAGCTCTCCGGCAGGTGCCACTTCCACGGCTGTATCCGGCGCTGCAGTTCCAGTCGGCTCCGCTGCGGCAGAGGGCTCGCCGGCCAGCAAAGGCGTGCCGGGCAGCACGGCTGCGACGGGCGGCGGCGCAAGCGCAGCACAGCTGGCTTGGCAGCCGGCAGCCGGGGTACTATCTGGGCAGTCGTCTCAGGCGGCCATGGCGCTCACGGCAGCTGAGCCGCCCACCAGAGCCACGCGCCTCTCGGCGGCGGCCTCGGTGGCCGCAGAGCCCTTGGGAGCTGCCGCAGCTCAGCAGCCCAGTGCAGGACAGCGGCAGTCAAACGCAGATCCAGCTGTGATCCAGAAGGCAGAATGCCCGGCCACGCCGCAGCACCAGCCTCCAGCGCCTGCGGCCGACACCGCAGCAACAGCCCAGTCGACGGAGCATGCAGCGCAGCCGCCGGAACTGGCATCACAGGCGCCGGCGGCGCTCTCGGTGGTCGATGCGGCCAGCCCGCCAGCGCAGCTGCCACCTGCGGCCGCGGCGGCGACTGAGCACGCTCCGCCGCGGACGGCGCTGGTGGAAACTGACTGTAGAACCGGCGCACCAGCGGCTCAGCAGCGTCCTCTGCACGAGCCTGCGATTTCCTTCGAGGGGCACCAGCCAGACAGCTTCGACGCGATGATGCAGCCGTCGCAGGCGCCGATGCTGCTGACGTCCGAAGGCGGCTCAGACGTGCACCCGGCGGCGGGTGGGCCGGTTTCGGCCGCCGGCGGCGACCACAGCGCCGCGCAGCCGGCACAGCAGCAGCTGCCACCTGCTGCGCAGCCTGCGAGTATGGACCAGCAGGCGCCGGTCGAAGTCACACAAGCGATGGCAGCCCCTGCCGGGGAGCCGTCCGTTGCGGCGACCGCCGCGGCCACACCCGCCACTCCAGCTGGCGCCGCCCGCCCTGCGCAGCCGCCAAGTGGCGGATCCGCAGAGACAGCCGACGCCGGGGTTTCCCCGGGCTTCTCTGTCAGCAGAACGCAGGCGCTGCGGCACGGCAATGCCAGCCAGATCGTCCGCAGCCTGCTCTTCAGCACAGCCGGGCCGGAGGGTCGTATACTCGGTACACCGCCCGCCAGCGCGGCGGCCGCCGCGGCGACTGCGGGGACAGAGGCCGCAAGTGGCAGCCGCGGCTCGCCTCAGACCGCAGCAGGGCGGAGGGCCAGCGCCATCACAACGCTGGCGGCAAAGTTTCTGCAGCAAGCTGACGAGGTGGCGGGGCTGCACTACCACGACTGCCTGACTGCCTATGAGGTGGTGTCCTGCCTGTGCGAGGAGGACAGCCAGGTGGGTTTCTCGACAGGGTTTTAGAGGTGCATTGACCTTTTGCGGGTAAAAAAACCAGGTAGGTGTGCCTGCACATCACATTCCTGGCGGAGTAATTCACATGTCACGGCTCGAGAAAGTGAAAGAAGTGTTAGGGTCCTGAAGTGCCTCATGCTGGAGCATCGTTCCCTATCTCTGGCTGTTCCCAGCAGACTGCAGCCTTATTGTCTCAGCCGTGTGTGCCTCGCCGCAGGTCAAGGTGCAGTGGGAGGCTCTGCTGTGGGAGGCGCGCCAGCAGGGCTTCCTAGACGCACTGACATTTGACGGCGGCGCGTCGACGGCCTCGCTTCTGGGGTCCGGCTTACAATCCGAGGTGCATTGGATGGACACATCAAGAACAGAGCGCTGAAAATTCTCGCCTTTTGAGTGCCAGACGCAGTGTGTGCAGCACACGCTCAAGAACCGCCGACAGAAGAAGGCAGGTTGAGGCGCTTGATCGCCATCGGTGTGAGTCTGACTAATGTTGACCACAAAGACAGCTGAGCTTGGCGCGTTGTATTTCCCCCTCTCGCTTGCAAACTGTCGCCTCAGGCATTGCAGCCTGAGCACCGTGTAATGTCATAACGCAGGTGTCACAGAGCGAAATGCGCTCGGCGCTGCAGGCAGCCAACCCGTTGTTTCCGCCCGGCTCCCAGCAGCAGTCGCGGTTCAGCGCCGGCGACACCTCGCCATCCGCGGCGGCCGCCGTGGCGGCAGCCCGCAGCCAGCTGGTGGGAGCCTCCCAGGCGGCGGCGCAGGGCGGCAGTCCAGCCGCAGGGCCAGCGCGCGGCGCAACAGCCAGCCAGCGAGCGCCCCTCGAGTCGCCAGCCGCGGCACCGGCCGCCCCAGCCGCTGACAGCCGGCTTCAGGTCATATCAGAGACCGCTGAGGAGGGTGGCAGCACACCGTCCGCCATTGGCGTCGGCGCCGCAGGCATGGCCGCCGCCGTCGCCGACGCCGCGGCTGCCGGCGGCGAGGCCACTGCCGCCTCCCAGCCGGGGCCCGGCAGCGCAGTGGGCGGCGACTGGGATGCCTCGCAGCTGAGCCTGAGCCTCACAGGGCAGGCGTCCGCGCAGAATGCCGACACGCCGCGACCGCAGATATATATGCAGCCGGCGCAGGACGTCACGAACGCAGGCGCCCAGGGTTTGGGGTATCCAGAAACCCTACACCTCGCCCCCAGCGTGCTGACAGCGTCCTTCGCCCCAGAGGCGGCCACGCAGCTGGAGCAGCCCGCATCCATGTGGCAGCCGGCGGCCGCCGCCGTTGTTCTGGCCTCTGACTCGATGGCCCAGCCGGCAGAGGCGCTACTGGCATTGGCGCCAGCGCCGGGCGCAGCTGCCGCTTCGGGCGCAGCGGCCGCCGCGTCACCAGTTGCGGCGCCGCGCGGCGGCGACAAGCCCCTGCTGGGGTCGACGGGGTCAGAGACGCAGGACATGCAACAGGAGGAGGCGCCTGGCGGGGACGCCGCCAACGGCGAGGCAGAGGTGCCTTCGCTCTGCCAGTTGAATGTGACTGCGAGGTCATGTTCGAAACGCGCATGGACATGACCCCTGCAAATGGCAGCTGGCAAGCCAAATCGCAGCCGGTGCCCATTGGTGCCCTCCAACGGTTGCTTCTCTGTGCTTTGTAAATCTACAAACCAGCATCTGATGTCATATCGCATGCACCTCCAGCAGGAGGTGTCATCGCGGGTGTCGCCGGCGCCGGAGGGCGGCATGCCAGGTGCCAACACGCAGACGGCGCCGGGCGTAAACACGCAGATGACGGCGCCGCTCACGACGCAGGGGCCGCGGCCCGCGACCCAGGCGCCCGCTGCGGCGACGCAGTTTGACGAGCTGCTGGCGGCCGAGCAGCTGCACCACATGCACGCCGGCGGCGCCGCCGCCGCCGCTGCTGCGGGGAAGGAGAACGGCGCTGCCGGCGCCACCGGCGCTGCCGCAGCGCCGCGGGCCGCCTCGCCCGCGACGCCACCTGCGGCCGTCGCCCTGGCCACGCCACACTCGTCGCCGGGTGGCGGCGGAGACGCGGTGCCTGCGACGGGTGCCACGCCGGCGGCGACGCCGCTGGGCGAGACACCGGCACAGCAGCAGCAGCACCAGCAGCACCAGCAGCAGCTGCACCAGCAGCCACCGCAGCAGGCCGGAGCTTCCGTCCCAGGCGCCGATGCGCTGTGCTCCTGGGTGTCCCCCACCCAGCAGGAGCAGGCCCGCAGGTGCGTTGACCTTCGTTGCCCAGAACACTCATGGTATTTACTTCACACTTGCAGCGACACGGTTGCCGTTGGTCAAATGTTGGCCAGGTTGCGTCTGTCCACGATTGCATATATTATTATGGGAATCGGCGTGCAGGACACACATGTCTTCTGCCTGCCGCCGACCCTCTTCTTGCAACCCACCTGGTGCAGGAGGCGCCAGGACAGCGGCAGCAACTCTGCGGCCAGGCACGGCGGTGCCCCGCACGGCTCTGAAGTGGAGGTCACAAAGCGCGGCAGCCAGCCGGGCGGCGTCGCTGCAGCAGCGGCAGGCGTCGTACGGGCTGTGACTGGCTCGGGCGGTGGCGCCAACGGGCAGGATGTAGACCTGCCGGCCGGCCGCGCCGCCACCCCGCAGCAGCCGGCCAGCCCGCAAAACCCTGACCCAGCCCTGCTGGACTCTGCGGACCCGGATCAGCTGCCGCGCCGGGAGACGCGGGCAGCGGCTGCCGGCGGCGGCGTCAGCAGCGCCGCCGCCGCCGGGCCTGCCGCAACGGACGGTGCAGAGGCCGCGGACATGCCTGACATGCCGGATCCCGAGGATCCAGCTCCGCCTGATGGGCGGCCGCCGAAGGTGTGTTTCCTATAAGCTGCTGGCCGCAGCAGGATGATGGGATGATGTCATGTGACGTGCGGTGCTTGCTGAACAGGCTTTTGCAATGCTGCAGGCATGTCTTGCTGGCGCCAGTGGCGCCACATATCACAACAGCTGCCCCTGATTCTCGAGATCACGGATCGGCCTCCAAGTGGAGATTGTTGATTTGCAGACGATGGGCAAACGCAAGCGGCGGGCGCCGCCGGCGGTGCCGCCAGCGATCCGCAATGTGCGCCGCGAGCTGCAGACGGCCTCGCAGCAGGGCCGCCCGCAGGTGGTTCATGTTTTGCTTCTGGACTTGACCTCATTCAGCAGAATGCCTTCCATTATCGAAGTTTACATAGATTGTGCTGTAGTTCTGTGGACTCCAACTGCCTATTGTGTCTTTCCCGCAGGTGCCGCGGCGTGTCTCGGGTGCCGGTCTGCGACCCGCCGAGGCAGGCGACGCGAAAGGTGACGTTCTTCCGTGGCGGCCCGATGTGTGGACACCACTGTGCGCTGACCCTGATTCGCACACTTCATCCTCACAACCCACCACCAACATTGACAGCTCATGCAAGAGCCGCCTGCAAGGCTCATTCCCTTCGAGTCACTAGAACTACCCAACACCAGTACTACCTGCCCTCAACATGGCAGCTCACAGTAGAGCATTCGATTCAAACTTCTAGTTTGTCCAAGCGTTCCTGTTCCTTGCTTGCAGCCGGACTCTCCGCAGCGGCCGCAGCCCGCGCCGCCAGCGGCCAGCAGCAACCGCAGGCTCTCCAGCGCCGGGCTATTGCCGGCCGGCGGCTGTCAGCGCCGGCGGCCGGCGGCGCCGCGGACCGTGGCGACGGCAGCGACGCAGAAGGGGATAAGTGGAATGAGCGGCCGACGCGCAACGCGCGTCGCCGGCTCAGCATGGGCGCTGGGCCGCTCACTCATGGGCCGCTAAACCCTGCACCGCATGTGCATCGCAACGAGTATGGCGATGCCAGCGGCGACCCCTACGGGTGCGTGATCTTCTGGATGCTGTTCTCAGCTATGCAAAGAAGAACCGTGTCAGTGGGGTTGCAATGGAGATTGGAAGTCACCGAGGAAGGGGAGAGGCCGTGGAGTTCCAACCACCGATCAGACACTACCTGACTGAGCGGGTAGACACTGTTTGGGCGGTCCGCAGGTTTCAAGCCACAGGCAGCCAGGCGCAGGAGCCCCACCTGGGGTGCGCGGCCGCAGCCGCCGCGTGGCCTGGCAGCAAAACCGCCATGGAGCGCGCCGCCCCACGCCGCAAAAGCGGCGCCCACCAGCGGCCGCCGATGGCCAACGCCGCGCCGCCGGCGGCCCGGTCGCCGGTCGCAAAGACGCCAGCCGCAAAGTCGGGCGGCGGAACACCGGCCGCCGCCGCCGGCAGGCCGTCTGCGGCTCGGTCGCCCACGCCGCGCGGGCGCAGGTCGCCTGTCGGCCAAACCTCTGCGAAATCCCGCAAGCGGCTCGCCAGCGCCTCGCCGTCCGCCTCGCCCGCCAAACGGCGGCTGCAGCTGCAGGTGGGGGCTTTTCCCGGGTCCGAAGAGTTGACTTGGCCTGTTCCGGTCATCCAGGCTGCAGCCGCAGAGCCGCTTCCCCTTCATTTGCATTCTTTGTTGCCTCAGCTTTCCAGGCTGGGCACCTCTACCTGGCGGCACCCCGTGAGCAACCCGGGGCGTCGTGTCTGCATCCCTCAGGCGAAGGGACAGGAGGGCTCAGGCGGCGGTGGCAGCGGGCAGGATCGCGCCAGGGCTGGGCAGGCAGCGGCTGCGCTGCCGCAGCTGGCGCACCAGCGTTCGCCGCGAGCCATCCGGCAGCCCGCCAGGCGCGTTTCCTTGTTCTCTCTTCTCCGTCCTTGCAGAACAATGTCAGCATATGTCAAGCTGTCTGAGATATTGCAGACCGTAGCTTCTTGGTGTGGTCTGTGCCCATTCTGCTATGGGCGAGCTGTTCCCGGGACCAGGAAGTCCAACTTGAACGACTCGAAAGCAATTGCTTTCTGACGGCAGGTCCAGAATGTGCAGTGGATACTCACTGAGACACACCTTGTCAGTGTCTTCTGTCAGCGCTATGTCATCCAGTTCTGAACGCGCTGGTTGAGTGATGCGCTGCAGATTTGGTGGCGGCGGCAAGGACTCGCAGGAGGAGCCGCTGCGGTGGGGACGCCGCTCCGGCGGCCGCAGGCCGAACAAGCGGTGCGCACGTTCAAAACGTGAACACCATAAGCAGCCGTGTGCAGCTGTTCCGCAGCCGCGATGTCCCGAAACGCTGCAAGCCCAATGAGTGAGTTGCACAGCCGCAAGGGTCACGTCATTCAGTGCGAACTCCCCTACAACATCAGACGCCATTGCCGTCTTGAGGCACGCTGCTTTACACGAGGCAGAACTTGAATATTCGTCAGGATCCAACAGCTCGTCAATGTTTCACAGCCGAGGCTCATACATGAGCTGCGATGCCCGGACTGTTTTGCAGGGCCCTGGACAGCCCGGCCTCCAGCCAGGACGATGACGAGGCGCTGCCCGCGGGCCTCACCGCTGCGCTGGGGCGGCCGCCGATGCCTGGCTCGTCCGCCGGCAGCGACGGCAGCGGCGATGGCGGCAGCGCCGGCGACGACAGCGACGTCGGCTGCGGCGGCGGCATGGAGGTGCCGCCTGACGAGTCGGATCCAGAGGCGGTCGCGGCGCCGTCCGAGGAGACGGCCGAGGAAGCTGAGGAAGCTGTCGCGAAAGGAGATGAGGCGCACAGCAGCGAGGTGCGTTGAACATAGGGGCTCAGCAGCGAGGTGCGTTGAACATAGGGGCTTGGTGGCTGACAATTGATGGCTCACCGCAAGGGTTTGCCACTAGAAGTTACCTTGGTATGCATACGCATTTCGTTCAAGGTTGATGTAAAGTGTTCCGCACAGCGTGTTGCAGCTGCGAGACATCCCCAATGCGTGCGCCACAAACATCGCGTAATATTTGGCACCGCAATGTAAGCAGTGTGCCATCTGAGCACGCAGGACGATGCAGCGCTGCCCTGGGCGCCGAGGCTGGGCTGCTCCAAGTGCCGCTACTCGCGGGGCGGTTGCGGGCAGTGCCGAGCGGCACGCGACGAATTGCCGCAGGCACGTTCCTCACTCCTGCCACCCAACTGTATCAAGAGGGTCTCGAGTCTGGAGTCTTCGCCATAGAGCTACAAGGCAGCCACTCACACGAGCTGGGCGGATTTCCAATCCCTTTGGAATCTGCCTGGTGTGGCGCTTTCGAGGTCACAGTTCGAGTGGGGCATTGGCCTCATCTGGCGAACTCTGCCCGAAACATTCTCGCGTGGTTTTGCAGGCATGCAAAGGGCCGCCGACCAGGCCTACGCCCAAACAGAACACCCGCATGCGCCGCGTCAGCGACATCCCCGCGCCGCCCCCGGGCCCGCGGCAGCAGCCGCCCACAAACCGACGCGCGTCCGGCAATGGCATTTCAGCCCCCGCCAGGCACAACACCCAGCAGCAGGAGCAGCAGCCGGCCAACAGTGGCGCAGCGGCGCCGGCGCAGGCGTCTGCGTCCGAACTGGCGCAGCGGCTGCGGCGGCGCTCTAGCGTGGGCGGCGCTGGCAGCGTCAGCGGCAGAGCCAGCGGCAATGGCAGGGCTGGCGGCAAGGCTAGCGGCAGCGGCGGCGGCAGGAAGGCCGGCGGCAGGGCCAGAAGTGGCAGTGGCCTGTGGAGCGGCGGCGGTGTCTTTGGCGGCATGGCCTTCCTGCTCACTGGCATTGCTGGCAGCGCCGACGTTAAGCGACGCATCAGGCAGCTGGTCACAGAGCACGGCGGCGCCGTGCTCACAGATGTGCCCGCTGACGAGGTGGCCTACTGACAATGCCTATTCGCAGATGTTGCCCTTGTGTTATTCACCCTTTTCGGTGTGATTCCAGCCACCACATTGTGTGGTCGTGCAGACCTTGTGTCCTGCACACCAAGCATGCATGTTCTGCCCAACAGACTTGTGATGTTGCACAGCCCACACAACAGGTGAAGGCTGCTTCGCGAAATGCCGTGAGACAAGGCACAGTTGCATTCAGTTGATTCCGCTGTCGCATCCAGTTGATTCCGCTGGGCTGCAGGAGGATGTGGACGTAGCAGGCAGCGCGCACGCCCAAGAACCTGTACGGCGACACGAGGCGTCCCCAGTGTCAAAACATATACTTGTTGTAAGCACGTGTTCATTCACTGACTTGCAGCAGGATGTGGAGGTGGCGGCGGTCATCGCAGACCGGGCGGCGCGCACGCCCAAGTACCTGTACGGCGTCACGCGCGGCTGCCACATCCTGAAGCCGGCGCACCTGCAGGCAAGATCTACACACTGTCGCGAGGCCGCAGAAGTAGGTCGCTTACTGTGTCTGCTGTGCCCATGCAAGCACAGGTGCCGCCAGCGCCGGCGCACACTGTGGCGATCGCCATTACAGGTACGTCGCTATGCGGTCGAGTATGGTTAGTGTAATGTGATGTCGACGTTTTTAATGCAGGCATGCGTAGCGGCGGGCAAGTGGGTGGCTCCAGCGGCGGCAGACACGCTGGCGGCGGCGCTGTCGGAAGCGCCGCGCGTGTTTGCGGGCACGCGGCTGGCGCTGCACGGTCCGCCGACCTTCGTCAAGGCCTTCGGCCATCAGCTGGAGTACGCAGGTGGACAACTGTTGTACGTGATTCCGGTGTAGTCCCCAGACGTGCACACTCCTGCTCAACTGCTCCACACCAGAAATGGGCGCCTGGCGCCTGCCGCCGGCCTGCGTCACGCACTCAGGTGCCCTGCCTTGGCATGATGGCTCCA
>JAABUL010004366.1_pt1 | contig 19066 bp, 14 predicted proteins | sample 5559151 | NCBI WGS metagenome assembly JAABUL01 (sample SAMN10711876, study PRJNA513368) | rock metagenome | isolation source: Antarctica rocks | place: Antarctica: Victoria Land, Pudding Butte sud | reverse complement strand
CACCGTCGAAGCCGCGTGGCGCGAGATCGGCAAACTGCTCGACCAGTTCAAACCTGACGAATGCGCCGCATACCTCCGCCACGCAGGCTATGGTACTAAAACCGTCTGACAAACTCTAGGCGGCACGTCGGCCGCGGCGCGCGCGATTAGAGCTGGGATGTCGCCGATCCCGACGGCCACGTCGCTGCGGATAATATCGCCATAGAGCCGCGTCGCCTCGCTCTGGCCCTCGCGGATGCGCCACATGGCGAGGCGCTGCTGTTCCGTTTCGGCGAGCGTGCCGTCTTGGCAGAGTTCGTCGTCGAGCATGCCTGCGAGGGCTTCCTCCACCCGTTCCCGCAGCCCCGACGCGAAGGTCCAAGCCACTTCGCTGAGCACGTGCCAGGGGTGGGCGGCCGCGACCGGTCGGGTGAGGCCGAACTGCGTCACGGCAGCCTCGACGCCCCAGGATTCGAGCAGCTCGAAGCTCGACAGGAGTTCGCCGAAGGCCTCCCGGAAGCACCGGAATAATGTCACGGCGGCCGCGGGGTCCTCCACCGAGAGCCAGACCGTCACGCGCTCGCGCACCGCCGGACTCAATCGCAGCACCGCCGCTGTAATAATGCCGAGGGTCCCTTCGGAGCCGATCAGCAACTGCTTGAGGTCATAGCCCGTATTGTTCTTGCGCAGCGACGTGAGGCCCTCATAGACGTTGCCATCGGCCAGGATGGCCTCGACTCCGAGCACGAGATCACGGGCCATACCGTACCGCAGCACGTTCAGCCCGCCCGCATTGGTGCTGAGGTTGCCCCGATCTGGCAGGAGCCTTCCGCACCAAGCGACAGTGGAAACAAGCGGTCCATGGCGGCCGCGGCGGCCTGAACGGCCGCCAGCACGCAGCCAGCTTCGGCGACCACCGTGTTGCCGACCGGGTCGATACGACGGATCAGGTTCAGCCGGCCGAGCGAGAGCACCATCTGGGTCCCGGTCTCGTCGGCGATGCTGCCGTGGACAAGGCCGGTGTTGCCCGATTGCGGCACGATGGCCACTCCGTGCTGGCCCGCGAGGCGCACCAGGGAAGCGACCTCACCGGTCGCTCCCGGCCGGACAACGAGTGCGGGCCGGCCGTGGTACTGGTGCCAGAAATCCGACGCAAAGGAAGCCATGTCGTCGACGCTTTGCAGCACGTGGGCGGCCCCGACTATGGCCGAGCAGGATCCCACGAAGGCTCGTGTCCCGGCAGGCGGTCCCGAGGCCGCCAGTGTCAAGCCCTCATTTCCATAATGTAGAGTCCGCCGTTGTAATCGTTGCTGTAGACCAGGCCCTCTTTATCCACATAGACATCGCAGGACTGGATGACGCGCGATCGGTTCGGGCGATGGTCCATCAGCTTGGCGGGTTGTGGAGGGACAAAGGCGGCGATCTCCTCCGGTCGGAACGCGTTTGCGATGTCATAGACCCGGATGCCGGCGTTCTGCTGCGTGGCGAAGAGGCGCTGGTCGCTGACGAAGCCGTCCGGCCGGTTCTCGTAGATGTTGTGCGGGCCGAAGTGACCGCCCTTGCGACGATAGTCGGCGTCGTTCGGCTCGGGACAGGTCGAGATGCTGATGGGCTTCATCGGATTTCGGACGTCGAACAGCCAAATGGGCTTGAGGCCGTCTTCGTAGTCGTCGAGCACAGCTTCGTCCGCCACGACCAGCAGGTCGCGGTCGGGCAGGTGCAGACAATTGTGAGTGCCGCCGTTGAAGGGAGGCGACCAGTTGTAGTGGAGCTTCAGGGTCGGCGCAGTCGGGTCTGCCACGTCCATGATGACGAGGCCCGCGTCGCGCCAAGCGCCGTAGGCCGTGGTGCCGCTGACCGTGGCGTGATGCAGCCCGAAGCGCCTGTCGGCGGGCCAGGACGGCGTCTCACCCGCAGCGCTGTTCATTCCGGGTAGCCAGACGCGGCCGCCCTCGCGCGGGTTGGTCGGGTCGGACAAGTCCACGGTCATGAAGATGTAGTCGGTAAACCCGTCGAGGAGGGCCGACACATAGGCCCAGCGCCCCCCCACATACCAGATGCGGTGGATGCCGCCGCCCGCGACTGACATGAAACCAATCTGCCGCGGATTGGCGGGATCGGCGATGTCATAGACCGCCATGCCGGCCGTCCAGTCCCGAATCGCGGGCGCGTTCGACGCCGTGCCGACCTTCTCCCCGAGAGCGCCCGTGTAGTAGTTCTTCTCGTCCTGAAACTCGGCCGAGGCGAACATATCTTTGGCATTGATGACGAGCAGCAGATCGCCAAACGTTTGGAGGTGGATGTTCCATGTGTTCGGCGGCGCTGGGATGTAGGTCACGGGCCTGGGGCTCCGCGGATCACGGACGTCGATGACGCTGAACCCCTTGGAGAACATGTGACCCGTGATGGCGTAACCCTTGTTGATCATGAGCTGAACGCCGTCCGACCGGCCGTTCTGGTCGGAGTAGCCGATCAGCTTGAGGTTGCGGGCGTAATCGGGCTTCGGCAGGTCCTGTGACATAGCTGATCCAAACTTCGAACGAGGTTGATCCTGGTCGCGTGCGGGCCCGGCGCGCGGCGAGCCCGCGGCAGGTCTACTGGCCGGTCCAGATCTTCTTGTAGATCCCGGCGTAACCGTTATCCGGGTCGTATTTATCCTGGGGTCCCCCGTCCGAGCCAATGTTGGCGGCGGTGAAGAGATGGGCGGGCGCCACGAAGCCGCTGTCCTTCTGCTTATTGAGCGCACGGTTGGCCTCGTCCACGATCTGCCAGCCGTGGAGCCGCAGCGGCTCTGCGACCGTGGCCTCCTGGTACTCCTTTTGTCGGATGCGCTGGAAGGCGGCGCCGCTACCGTCTCCGGCCGATACCGCTAGCGGAGCCCCATTGCCTTCCACACCGGCAGAGCCGAGCGACGGCGCCATGAAGTCGAAGGTGAGGTCGTTGATACTAAGCGAGTGCGTCCAGCTCTTGCCATATTTCTGCAGGAGCGAAGTCGTCAGTTGCGGCATGCGGGTCGAGGCTTCGGCCAACGGCGTGTCGACAAAGGCCAGCACCTTGCTGTTGCCGCACTGCTTGATCAACGTTTCCATGGCGCGGGCCTTCTTGACCGCGATCTCGTAGGTGCTGTCGGTGAAGACGACGACGCCGGCCTTGCCTTCGGTTTCGCTGCAGGGAAGAGATGCTGCGGCACGCGCGACCTCAAGCGGATCGGTCGTAATATTGGTGAAGAGCGACAGCTTCGGCTCCGGTCCCGAATGCGCCACCGCGTGCCATCCGATCAACACGATCCCCTGCTTGGCGGCGTCCTCCAGCGCGCTCGACTGCTCGGTCGCATCGATGGCGCCGAGCACGATGACATCCGCCTTGGATGCGATCGCCTGGCTCATGGCGCTCGTGCGGCCGGACACCGAGCCCTGGCCGTCGAGGAGGCGGTATGTCCAGCCAATCGCGCCGGCTGCTTCTTTGACACTCTCGCCGACGCCGCGCGCGCCCCCGTTGTTCTGGTCCGTCGAGACGTAGATAATCGTCTTGCGCTGCGCGGCCTTCGGACCTGTCGTGGGTCCGGCCCATGGGGCCGCGGGCGCCGACATCTTGATTGCAAAGGCCTTGGCGTCACTGACCGCGTCGGCCCGCGCCGCGGGTGAAAGCAGCAGGCCGGAGGCCGCCGCCAGTGTGAAGTAGATACCCGTTCTCATGATTTCCTCCCTGTTCGAACGACCGAAGCGGCGATCGAGCGCCGTCGCGGGGTACGGTCACGCGCTGCCGCGCTGAGTCGGCCTCGGTGGCGCGATCGGCTGCAGGCGGCGTCGCCGTTGCGAGTAGCCCGCGATCCCAATCGCGACGAGCAGCGTCGCGCCGTTGAAAAGCGGCTCCACGTAGAATTCGCCGCCGAACTGCTGAATTCCGGATATGCCCACGGCCAGGATGATCACGCCGACGACCGTGCCCCACACGTTGACGCGACCGGGCCGGATTGTGGTGGAACCGAGAAACGCGCCCACGAGGGCGGGAAGCAGGAACTCGAGCCCGACACTCGCTTGGCCGATGCGAAGCCGTGCCGCCAGAACCACGCCTGCAACGGCGCCAAGCAGCCCCGAGACCACGAAAGCGCCAACTACGTAGCGCCGGGTCGGGATTCCATTCAATGCGGCCGCACGCTGGTTTCCACCAATGGCGTAGAGATAGCGGCCGACTGGCAAGTACTCGGCGGCGGCCCAGAGCACGAGACTGATGAGAAGCACGTAACAAGCGGCGATCGGCAGCCCCAACACCTGCGACGTGAAGATCGCCGTGAAGTCGCGCGGTATTTTGCCGATCACCTGCCGACCGCCGGTATACCAGAGCGCAATCGCGTAGATCATCGTTCCCGTGCCAAGCGTCGCGATGAAGCTGTCGATCTGCGCCATTTCGACCAGCAGGCCGTTGATGAAACCGAGCAGACAGCCGAGCAGGAGCACGATAACGATCGCGACACGCCAATCGATGCCAAATTGGGTTTGAAGCGCGATGGCCAGGATGTGCCAGAGCACGATCCCGTAACCGACCGTGAGATCAATGCGACCGGCCATCATGGGGACCATGGCGGCGAGCGACAGGATCGCGATGATCGACTTGTCGCCCAGAACCGACCGCAGGTTCAGCATAGTCGGGAAAGTGTCGGGCAGCAGGAAAGAGAAGAGCGCGATCAACGCGAGCATCAGGATCAGCAGGCCGTAGACTGGCAGCAGGCGCAGGACGCGCGGTCCGAAACCCAGCCCTTCGAGGTCGAGCGCGGTTGGTTCGAGCGCCGCTGACTTGATGCTGGCCATAGAAGAATTCCGTCCTCAGTGGTGGGTATGCGCCTCGCCCATCGTCGCGGCCCGCGTCAGCGCCGCTACGGTGAGTTCGGCGGTCGGAAGCTCGGCGACGATGGTGCCGTCCCGGAACACCAGGGCGCGGTGGCATGTCGCCGCGACCTCATCGAAGTCGGTGGACACCAAAAGGATGGCTTGGCCATGTCCGAGCGCCTCGTGCAGCAGACGGTAGATCTCCGCCTTGGCACCCACGTCCACGCCCGCGGTCGGGTCCTCGAGAATGAGCACGTCGGGCCTGATCCGCATCCATCGCGCGATGACGACTTTCTGCTGATTGCCGCCCGACAACATCTCAATCGGGACTTCGGGATCATTAGGGTGCAAGCTAACCGAGGCACCGAGAACGACCGTTTCTGCGCGCTCGGCCGCAGGCGTTCGCCAACCGAGGGCACGGCGCCCGGTGACGGCTGGGTTGATGAATAGGTTCTCGCGAACGCTCAGTGTCGGCGCTACGCTCTCTGCAAGCCGATCTCCAGCGACGAAGCCGAGGCCGCTTTGGATCGCGTCTCCAGGAGACTGAGCCACGACGGGCTGCCCCGCGACTGTAACGATGCCGCTCATGGGCGTCGCACCGATTAGGCCCCGGCCGATTGTTTCCTGGCCGGCGCCCCGCAAGCCGACCAAGGCAACCATCTCGCCGCGACCGATCGCGAAACTCAGGGGCGGCGAGCCGGCACAGCTCAAGCCGTCACACACCAGCACAGGGAGGTGCGCCGGCGGGTCAGAGCGGACGAAGATGCTATCGGGCCGACGTCCAACGATGCTCTCAATGAGACTGTCCGGCCTTGCGTCGCGGACGGGCCGCCGATCCACGACCTGACCGTCGCGCATAACCACCAAGCGATCACATACGGCGAACACCTCGTCGAGGCGATGAGACACGTAGATCATCCCGACCCCGCGTGCCCGCAGGGTGCGCAACACGCGGAAGAGCGTCTCCACGTCGCCCTGCGGCAGACTCGCGGTGGGTTCGTCAAGCACGAGAATGCGCGCTTCGACCACGACTGCGCGGGCAATGGCGACGAGCGACTTCTCGGTCCGCGACAGGTCGCCCACCCGCCGCCGAGGATCGATGTCGTCGGCGATGCCGGCGAGGGACCGGCGGGCCTGCGCCTCGACCTCGCTCCAGTCGACGAACCCCATGCGCCGTGGGTAGCCCTGGGCCAGGGCGATGTTCTCGGCGACTGTCATCCAGTCGAGCAGTCCGAGATCCTGGTGGATAAACGCGACCCCGCCCGTCTTCGATCGCGGATCATGGAGGCCTCCCGCGAGCTGGACATTGCCGGCGTCGGCTTGGTACACGCCAGCCAGAATTTTGATAACGGTCGATTTGCCGGCCCCGTTCTGTCCGAGCAGAGCCAATATCTCGCCGGCATCGACGTCGAACGAGACGTCGCGCACCGCCTGTGTACCGCCGAAGGATTTCGACAAACCCACGATCGACAGGAGCGCAGCTCCTGCGTGTTCGACACCTTCCGGCGCGAGCGCGGCCACCATTGGCATTCCCTCGTCGGGCTGCCTTGTGATCGAGGCCGCCTCGTTATAGGAGCAAGGCTGTCGCAAATTCGAAAGTTTGGCAAGGGGCTTTAATTGAGCGTCAGCACTCGCGATCGGCTGGAAAGGGTCACGAAGCCGTTCCGGCCGGACGCGTCCTCGCGCCGTCTGTTGGCAGCGCCGGGCGCTGGCGCGCCCTTCGCTGAGACCGTAACGGTCGATGTGTGCGAAGCGTCGCTGGGCGACAAGATGCATAAGCTGATCCTTGTCGAAACCGGTCTACTCGACGTTGAGGGAGCCTCAGGGGGTTGGTTGATCGTGGCCGGCCACCTGATCTTTGTACCTGCCGACCGAGCCTTCAGAATGCGCTCGGCGCCCGGCACGACGCTGCACGTGGCGCATCTCGATCCCTCCGACGCGACCTGGATCCACCACGGCTGCTGGACTACGGCCGCCACGTCACTCGCGCGAGAGATGCTGCTGCAAGCCGTGCGTTGGTCGCCCGCAGAGGTCGCCGAAGGCGGGACGGCGCGCCTGTTCTTCCGCACGCTGTCCGGGCTCTGCGTCCAGTGGTTCACCAACACGCGCATGTTGTGGCTACCGGCCGTGCAGTCGGACCCGATGCGCCGAGCCGTGCTTTACTTGCAAGATCATCTCGGCGACGCGCCACTCGATGATGTTGCCGCGGCGGCTGGCCTGTCCGGCCGCACACTGCAGCGGCACTGCCGAGCGGAGATCGGCATGGTATGGCGCGACCTGCTCCGTGAAGCCCGCATGATGCGGGCCTTGGAGCTTCTGGCGGTCCGGCGCACGCTGGTCGGTGACGTGGCCCGCCAGGTTGGCTTTTCCACGAGTGCCGCCTTTACAACTGCGTTCGTCAAACGGTTCGGCATGACTCCGACCGACTACGTGTCGCGACGCTACGCCGCGTCCTGGTCGTAGTCGCGGGAGCGCGGCGGCGACAGACGCAATCGCAAAGCTCAGGAACGAAGAACCTCAATCGAGGTCGTCCAGAACCTTCGTGAGCAACAGAGTTGTGCCGGAGGACTGAGAGCGGCCGAAGGTGGGGTGGCGCGCTGCGCGCGTCTGTATAAAATGGGCTGCAGCCGGCTACCATTATGGCAAGAGTGGGTGGATTGCAGTTCGACCGGTTTCGAAGGGCGAGGTTGCCGAAGCAGGCGTTCCCGCTTCAGCTCAAGCTGTCCGGTAGCAGAACGGCAGGTTCCGGGCTCATATGTCACGAAAACAGCCCTTCGTTTTCTCATCACCCCTACGTAGCAATTTCATCCGGCTGTAAAACGTTCAGCTATCCTGCGGCACCTACGTGATGATCTCAGCGCTCTCGGCGTTGATCATCACTGCACAGCCCGGCGGACAGAGGCGTCGTCCGCGAAGCGGACCGCCTTAAGATGGGCAGAAGTGGTTTGCCCTGTCATCAAACTCTTTCAGCACACGGGCTGATAGTCCCTGTGGGCCCTTCGCACTGATTTTTGAGCCAGACCTGGAACAGGATGGCTTCAGGGCGAACACGTCGCTCGCCGGTCGGCGTCAGCAGATAGTGGGACGCTCGGATAGGTAGCTTGTCGTCGAACGCGCGGACGAGGCGGCCATCGTCTAGGTGTCGCTTGGCGAAGTCTTCGAGGACGATTGTGGGACCATAGCCGGACGCGGCGAGTTCCAGAGCGGCCAGACTCGTATCCACGTCGACGCTCGGCGAGGATGGCAAGCTCAGTCCATAATGTCGAAACAGCCGCTGCCAGAGATCCTCGTATCCCGTGACACGGATCAAGGGTTCGGTCGCCAGCGCTTTCAGTCGCTCGACCGGGTTGCTGTCGAAAGACTCGGACGGTCGACAAACGACGATGGCGGGGATGTTGACGAGCAATTCGGCTTCGTGACCCGGCCAGACGCCATCACCGAGGCGGATATCGACGTCGATCGCCGACTCGGTCGGGACATGCGCCCAGACGGCGGACGTCAACCGCAATCTGATCTGCGGAAACTGGGCAGTGAACGCGGCCAGTCGCGGCGCGAGCCACAGAGCCACGAAGGAGACCGGCGCACTGACCGACACCGTGCATTTGCCGAGTGGGCCGAACAGTCCCACCGTCGCTGCCGCCAGATCATCAAAGGCGCGCCGGAGCGGCGGGGTATAAGCGCTCCCCATCTCGGTAAGACGCAAGGTTCTGGCCAAGCGTTCGAACAGCAAGACCCCAAGATGCCTCTCGAGCGAGCGCACCTGGTGGCTCACGGCGGCCGGCGTCAGGTTTAATTCCGCCGCCGCCGCCGTGAAGCTCGTGTGCCGCGCCGCGGCTTCGAACGCCCTCAGCCAGGGCAGCGGCGGAAGGTGGTCGTTCGGGGCCGCGATCGTCTTTCCCATCTCAACACGCACGCATGGTCATCGGGCCTCATCCGGGGCATGGTCTCGCCTCAACCTGCCTTCGCATCGTCCAGCACCAGCGCGGCTCCCTTGGCCGCCACCATCATGGTCGGGGCGTTTGTATTGCCCGAGATGATGCGCGGGAACACGGAGGCGTCGATCACGCGGAGCGCCTCGATCCCATGGACCTTGAGGCGCGCGTCGACGGCAGCACTGCCGATTTCGGGTCCCATCCGGACGGTGCCGCACGGATGGTACACGGTACCGGATCGGCGGCGGAAATCGGCTTCGAGGTCCCCGTCGGAGCTGGCGGCGGGGCCGGGCGCGAGTTCCGCGTCGATGATGTCGGCGAGAGCCGGTTGAGCGGCGAGGCGCCGCAGCAGCTTCACGCCCTCGAGCATGTCTGCGACGTCCTCGGCCGTCCCATAGGCGTTCGGCCGGATCCGAGGCGCGTCGAGGGGATCGCACGATCGGGCCAGGATCGAGCCTCGCGTGGTCGGGCGGCAGGTGGAAAGGCCGATGGAGAATCCGGGAAACGGATCGGGGCGGAGGAGCTGGCGCGTCCCGGCGCGACTCGCCATCGTGCTGATTGTCTGGAAGTAGAGCTGGATATTGGGCTCGGTCCGGTCGGGCCGCGAACGCACGAAGCCACCGCCCTGATTAAGGCTGAGCGCCAGGGGGCCGCGTCCGACGAGGAGGAATTTACCCCCAACGATCAGCTTCCCCCACCACGGCCGCAGGATCTGGTTGAGCGTTGCGACACGTGCCCGGTAGGTGTAGTTGATGCCGAGATGATCTTGCAGGTGGCGACCGACCGCTGGGCTGTCGAGCTTCACCGGCACACCGATCGCCGCGAGATGTTCCGCGGAGCCGATGCCGGAAAGCTGCAACAACATGGGCGAGTTGATCGCGCCGGCCGCGAGGATGACCTCACGCCTCGCGCGGACGATCTCCCGCGCGCCGCCGCGCATGATCTCAACGCCTGTTGCGCATCGACCCTCGAGGAGGACACGGGTTGCATGCGCCCTCGTCAATAGCGCGATATTGGGTCGCCGCAGCGCCGGGCGTAGGAAGGCCTTGGCGGCCGACATGCGCCAACCGTCCTTTGTCGTGATCTGGTAGAGGCCTACGCCCTCCTGACTGGGGCCGTTGAAGTCTGCATTGAAGGCGAAACCCGCCTGCCGGCCCGCTGCGATGAACCGCTGTACGAGGGGGTGCAGGCCCGCCGACACATCGCTCACGTGCAGGCGGCCGCCGGTGCCCCGCCACGGATCCTCCCCCGCCTGGTTGTGCTCCAATGCCTTGAAGAAGGGGAGCACGTCGGCGTAGGCCCAGCCGGGATTGCCCTCCGCCGCCCAGCCATCGAAATCCCGAGGCGCGCCCCTGATCCAAACCATGGCGTTGATCGAACTCGACCCACCAAGCAGCTTCCCCCGCGGCCAGAAGTCGGCCCGCCCGTCGAGGCCCGGATCGGGCTCGGCGGCATAGTTCCAGTTGATCGCGCGATCGTAGAAGGTTCTGCCGTAGCCGAGCGGCATCTGGACGTGGAACCGCCGGTCGCTTCCTCCCGCCTCGATCACCGCGACCGTGTAACGGCCGTCCGCCGACAGACGCTCGGCCAGCACGCACCCGGCGGAACCCGCCCCGACGACGACGAAATCGAACGTCTTTTCCACAATCTCAGCCGACCTCGCCGAGATACCAGTCGATCCAGCCAATGGCGTTGGGCTCGACCGGCGCGTAGGGGCCCGGCTCGTAGTAGCGCGAGTTGACGCCCCTCTGGTTGTCTTCGGTGATCCGCTTGTCGGCCTCGGTCGTGACCCGCCAGAGCCAGGTCAAACGGTCTAGATCGTAGTCGATGCCCTCTCGGGCATCGCCGCGCACCAGCCACACGAGTTCCATGGTGGAGGAGCATGGCGTCAGCGGGATGAAGCGGTAGAGCACCCCGTGGTCGGGATAGGCGATGAAGAAGCTCGACGGGGCACAATGCGCCGAGGTGACGCCGCCGTCGTAGCCGGCGAAGCCGCCCATCAGCGGAGCCACGGGTCTCCCGTCCGGCCCGCCCGTTTCGACCCCGTCGTAGAGGGCGTATCGAAAGATGAAGACGGACGCGTCACCGCTGGCAGAGCCGATGCGACGGTCGACCGAGGGAATCACGAGTCCTAGGCCGCGCGTCCGTGCCTCCATTGCGACGTTGAGGCTCTCGATCATGTCGAGCGGCTGCTCCAGCGCGTGGAGCTTCGAATATTCGGGGTGCGAGGGCGTACAGTGGTAGCATTCGAGATAATTCTCGACCGCCAGCTTCCAGTTCGCCTCGACCCGATAGGTCTCGCGATGCGCGACCTTCGCGCTGCCCCAGCCGTAGGGTCCGAAGGCAGCCGTGATCGCAGCACGGGCCGGGTCGAGCGACAGCGGCGCTTCGGCCAGCGAGATGAAGACGAGCCCTTCGATCACGGCGAGGTGGATCGGCTTCAGCCCGTACTGCGTCCTGTCGAAATCCGCCGGCATGTGCCGCGCGCTGCGCAGCGAACCGTCGAGATTGTAGCTCCAGGCGTGATAGGGGCAGACCAGGACCGAGGAACGCCCCGACGATGCAGTGCAGATTCGAGAGCCGCGGTGGCGGCAGACATTGGCGAAGCCGCGCAACTGCCCGTCCCGGCCGCGCACGATGATGATGCTTTCGTCCCCCATCTCGTGGGTGAACCAGTGTCCGGGCTCGGCTGCGCCGGACGCGTGTCCGGCCAGGATCCAATGGCGGAAGAAGATGCGCTCGATGTCGTGCCGGAATGCCTCGGGGCTGTTGTAGAGCGCTTGGTCGAGCGAATGAGCGGCCGGCTGTCGCGCCACGATCGCAGCGATCCTGGCGGCGGCGGTCTCGGCGGTGGCGCTGGTTTGAAGGGTCATGGCGGCGGCTCGATTGAGGCGGTTCAGGCCCGGATGCGCTGGTGCTTGGGGTCGTAGAGAGGCGTGAGGCTCGCGGTGGCTGGCACACGCCGGCCGGCCACTTCGATCTCGAACCCGCCGGCTGCGATCCGCTCGGCGACGGACCCCTCGTCTTCGCGCACGTAGCCCAGCGCGATGGCGCCGCCGAGATGGTGGCCGTAGGCGCCCGAGGTGGTGCGGCCGACCAGGCGGCCGCCATGCCAGACCGGCTCATCGTGATAGAGCAGCGGTTCCGGATCATCGAGGCGGAACTGGACGAGGCGGCGCCCCGGCCCGCTCTCGCGCTGCCGGAGCAGCGCCTCGCGGCCGATGAAGCCGCCCGGCTTGTCGAGCTTGACCGCGAACATGAGACCGGCCTGAAGCGGAGTGTCCTCGTCCCCGATGTCGTGGCCCCAATGGCGGTAGGCCTTCTCGATGCGGCATGAATCGAGCGCGTGCAGGCCCGCGAGGTTCAGGCCGAAAGCTGGCCCGGCCTCCATCAGCGCATCGAACACGCCGCGCGCGAACTCGCTCGGTACGTAAAGCTCCCAGCCGAGTTCCCCGACATAGGTGACCCGGGCGGCGCGGACCCGTGCATAGCCGACCTCGATGTCGCGCGATGTCGCGAACGGGTGCGCCGCGTTCGATAGGTCGGCGCCCGACGCGGCCTCCAGAAGCGCGCGGCTGTTCGGACCCATGACGAGCAGCACGGCTTCGGCCGAGGTCATGTCGGTCGCGATCGCACGGGCGTCGGCGGGAATGTTGCGCTTGAGCCAGGCGAGGTCCCGCCGTGCCGTCGCTCCGGCCGTGACCACTTGGTAGACGGTCTCGGACAGCCGCGTCACTGTCAGATCCGCCTCGATCCCGGCGCGCTCGTTCAGCCACTGCGTATAGACCACCCGCCCGGGCGGCACCGCGACGTCATTGGCGCAGATGCGTTGCAGGACCGCCTCCGCGTCGCGGCCCTCGAAACGGAACTTGCCGAACGAGGTCATGTCGAAGAGGCCCACCGCCTCACGCACGGCGCGGTGTTCCGCGGCCGAATGCTTGAACCAGTTCTGCCGGCCGTAGGAATAGGCATAGGCCGGGGTCACGCCCGGGGGCGCGAACCAGTTGGCCCGCTCCCATCCCGCGGCCTCGCCGAAACAAGCGCCATGTGCGGCCAGCCGCTCGTGCAGGGGCGAGGTGCGGACGTTGCGGGCGCTATCGTACTGGCGGTAGGGCCAGTGCATCGCATAGAGCAGCCCAAGCGATTCCGAGACCCGCTCTTTGAGATATCGCCGGTTGACCTGGAACGGCTGCACGCGGCGGATGTCGACGTCGGCCAGATCCATCGGCGGGTGACCGCCCACGATCCATCCGGCCAGCGCCTTGCCGGCACCGCCGGCCGACTGGATGCCGATCGAGTTGAACCCTGCCGCCACGAACAGGTTCTCGAGGTCCGGCGCTTCGCCCAGGAGGTAGCGGACGTCGGGCGTGAAGCTCTCGGGTCCGTTGAAGAACTTGCGGATGCCGACGTGTTCGAGCGCCGGCAGCCGGCGCATGGCCGCCTCCAGGATCGGCTCGAAATGGGCGAAATCCTCCTGCAGCTCGCCGAATTCGAAATCGGCCGGGATGCCGTCGAGCGCCCAGGGCTTGGCACTGGGCTCGAAAGCCCCGAGCAGCAGCTTGCCGGCATCCTCCTTGAAGTAGGCGCAGTTGTCGGGATCGCGCAGCACCGGCAGGCCGGCAGTCAGCCCGGGGAAGGGCTCCGTCACGATGTAGAAATGCTCGCAGGCCTGCAGCGGAATATCGACGCCCACCGCCGCTCCGATCCGGCGCGACCACATGCCCGATGCGATCACGACATGGTCGGCGATGATGTCGCCGTCCGCCGTCGAGACCCCCGTGGCCCGCCCGTCCTTGGTGAGGATCGCCGTCACCTCGATGCCCTCGATCACCTTGGCGCCGCCGGCCGTCGCGCCCTTGATCAGCGCCATGGTGGTGTCGATCGGGTTGGTCTGCCCGTCGCCCGGCAGATGGACCCCGCCCAGGATGTCGTCGACGTTTAACAGCGGCCAGTGTCGCTTGATGTCGGCCGGGTCGACGGCAACGACCTCCAAGCCGAAGGTCTTGGCCATGGATGCGCTGCGCATGAGCTCTTCGAGCCGTCCGGGCGTCGTCGCGATCGAGAGGCTGCCGCGTTGGGTGAAGCCGGTGGCCTGGCCGGTCTCGGCCTCCAGCCCCGCATAGAGGTCGGTCGTATATTGCGCGAGTTTCGTCAGGTTGGCGGTGGCGCGAAGCTGGCCGACGAGACCGGCGGCATGCCAGGTCGTGCCGCTCGTCAGGCGCTTGCGCTCAAGGAGCAGCGTGTCGCTCCAGCCGAGCTTGACAAGATGGTAGGCGATCGAGGCGCCGACGATGCCCCCGCCGATGATGACGACGCGGGCATGGGTGGGGAGAGCGTGAGCCATGGACCCCTCGATCAGTTGCGGAGGCGCGCGTTGGCAGGGTCCCAGACGGCATCGGGCAGTACCGTCGCGCCACGGCGCTCCCCGAGCAGCACCACCTCGTAAACCGTGCCGGGCGCGGTCAGCAACGGGTCGACATAGGCGAAGGCCAACGATCGCTGCGTCGCGTACCCATAGGCGCCCCCCGTCGTGACGCCGACGAGCCGGCCGGCATGGTAGACCGGTTCGTTGCCGAGGCTGTCGCTGTCGGTCGCGTCGATATCCAGGTAGACCAAGGTCATACGGGGCCCGCGCCGCTTCAAGGCCAAGGTCGCGGCCTTGCCGACGAACTCCGGCTTGTCGAGCCGGAGGAAGCGCTCCATCGCGGCCTCGACCATGTCGACTTCGCTCGTGAGTTCGCTGCCCCAGCCCCGATAGGCTTTTTCCATCCGCAAGCTGTTCATCGCATAGCTGCCGAAGAGTGCGATCCCGTGCGGGCGGCCCGCCACCATCAAGGCCTCGAACACGGCCGGCATCGCGGCCATGGGGCAATGCACCTCCCAGCCGAGTTCGCCGACGTAATTGACGCGGAGCAGCCTGACGCCGGCCTCCCCAGCCACCGTCGCCTCCCTGGCGGTCAACCAGCGGAAGGCGGCATTCGACAGGTCAATCTCCGTGCAGGCCGCGAGGACGTCGCGGGAGCGGGGGCCGGCGAGGACCAGGACACCGTAGTCGTCGGTCACGTCCGCGACGGCAACCCGTTCTCCGTACCGCAGACGCCAGGTCAACTGGTCGAAGTCGTAAATCTGCGCGACCGCGGCCGACAGCACGTAGAAGCGCTCCGGCCCGAGACGCGTGATCGTCATCTCGCTTTCGATGAAGCCGTTCTGGTTCAGCAGATGGCCGAGCACCAGGCCGCCGTCCTTGGCCGGGATGCGGTTGGCACAGATGCGATCTAGAAAGGCCGAGGCGTCCGGTCCGCTCACCTCGAATTTGGCGAAGGTCGAGAGGTCCATCAGGCCGACGCGCTCGCGGACCGCTAGGGACTCGGCCCGGACGGCCTCCCACCAGTTCGAGCGCTTGAAGGAGAAATGCTCGCCTTGGTGGCGCGGATCGTACCAGCGCGCCCGCTCCCAGCCGAACACCTGGGCGAATTGCGCGCCTTCGGCTGCGAGCCGCTCATGAATCGAGGATCGCCGCAGGTCGCGTCCGACCGCATGCTGCTCGGAGGGTTTGTAACAATGATACATGTGGTGGTAATCGGAGATCGAGACCGCCTCGGTGTAGTCCTTTGTGGCCCAGGGACCGAAGCGGCGCGGATCGAATTCGCGCATGTTGATCTCGGCCTGCCCGTGCACCATCCATTGGGCCAGATATTTGCCCGCGCCGGCGCCCTGGCAGATGCCGATCGAGGCGCCGCAGTGCATCCAGTAGTTCTTCGGTCCGTGGGCGGGGCCGGAGAGGTAGACGCCGTCGGGCGTATGGGTGATGGCGCCCGAGATCACCGACTTGACCCCCGCCTTGCCGAAGAGCGGCAGGCGCTCCGCGGCCTTCTCCAGCCAGGGCAGCAGACGGTCGACCTCCGGCGTCACGAGCTCGCTCTCGAAGTCCCAGGTGGGCGGCTGGCCGTCCCAGCACACATGGGCGGTCGCGGTCTCGTAAGGGCCGATCAGGAGGCCGTTGCCCTCTTCGCGCAGGTAGGAATGCGAATAGGGGTCGCGCACCACGGGCAGTTCCGGGCCGAAGTCGATGAGTTCCCTGATCGGCTCGGTGATCAGGTAGTGGTGCAGCATGTTGGCGATCGGAACCGCATGCCCGGTCCAGGCGCCGACCACGTCGGCGTAGGAGCCTGCCGCATTCACAACGTGCTCGGCCACGATGTCGCCGGCCTCGGTGACGACCCGCCACTCCCCGCTCGGCATCCGCTCGATGTCGGTCACCCGCGTGCGCCGGACGATCTCGGCGCCCGATCGCCGCGCTCCGGCCGCCATGGCATTGGTGACGTCGGCCGGCGCGACATGCCCGTCGTGCAGGGTGTGGAAGGCCGCCTTGACGCCGAACGTGTCGAGGAACGGGTGCACGGCCTCGATCTCATCCGGCCCGATGATCGCACACTCGTAGCCGGCGAGGCGCGCGATGCCGTGGACGCGCCTCAGCCAGCTGACCTCTTCGTCCGTCGTGGCGAGACGCAGGCCGCCGCAGCCGTGCCAGGATACGGCCTGGCCGGTGAGCGCTTCGAGCTTCGGATAGAGTTCGGTGCCGTAAACATGCACCTTCGTCATGTTGAGCGACGAGTTGAAATGCGGGCATTGGCCGGCCGCATGCCAAGTCGAGCCCGAGGTGAGTTCGCCCTTCTCGACCAGCACGCAATCGGTCCAGCCTTCCAGCGCGAGGTGGTAGAGCAGGCCGACCCCCATGATGCCGCCGCCCACGATAACGACGCGCGCCTGCGATCTCATCGGGGCGCCTTCGCAGCGGCCGGAAGCTCCGCCGGGAACCCGGGTGCCCGCAGGTCGGTGCCGACCGCGTCCTCCAGCAGTTTGACGGCCTCGGTCGACATGGCCTGCTCACCGTAGGCGGAGCGCGCCCGGATGAAGGTCTGCATCGCGACCGAGGCCAGGTCGAGCGGGACCCCGAACGCCTTGCCGAAGCCCAGCGCGAATCCGAGATCCTTTACGGCGAGGTCCATCGTGAAATTGACGTTGTAGCTGCCGTTGAGGATCAACTGACCCTCGGTCTCGTGCACGAAGCTGGTTCCCGAGCTGGCCTTGATCACCTCGAAGGCCTGCGCGAGATCGATGCCGCCTCGTTTGGCTAGCATCAGGGCCTCGCCGGTCGCCAGTAGGTGGATGAAGGCCAGCATGTTGGTGATCACCTTGATGACCGCCGCCTTGCCGAGCGGACCCACATGGAAGATCACCCGGCCCATGGCGTCGAGCGCCGGCCGGTGCGCCGCGACGAGATCGGCGTCGCCGCCTACGATCACCGTGATGTCGGCCGCCGCCGCGAGGTGCACCCCGCCGGTCACCGGAGATTCCAGCATGCGGATGCCCGCAGCCTTCGCGAGGGCCGCCATGCGCAACACCTCCTCCTCGCCGTTGGTGCTCATCTCGATCCAGGTCCCGCCCGGCTTTAATCCGGCCAGGATCCCGCGCGGCCCGGACAGCACCTGCAGCGAGGCCGCGGGATTGGGCAGGCAGGTGACCACGGCATCGACCTGCTCGGCGACCGCCCTGGGATGCTCGGCCCAGTGCGCACCCGCCGCCAGCAGGCTCGCGGCCGCGGACCCGTCGCGATCGTGGACCGTCAGCTCGAATCCTGCCCGCAGCAGACTGGCCGCCAAGGGACGACCGAGATGGCCGAGGCCGATAAAGCCGTAGCGCAATGCAGGTCCCTCCGTCATTGGCCGTGCGGGATCGGGCCGAAGGTGGGCACGAGGTGCAGATCGCGGCCATCGTAGGGATGGGCGAGCGCCACTGCCTCATCCATTTCCACGCCGAGGCCGGGCCCGGTCGGCGGGATCACGAACCCGTCCTCCCAGCGAACGGGCACCTTGAGGAGCTTGGCTTGAAACCCGTCCCAGCGCCCGATGCTTTCGAGGATCAGGAAATTCGGGCTGCACGTCGCGATCTGGATATTGGCGGCGCCGACCACGGGCCCGCTGTAGAGATGCGGCGCAATCTGTGCGTAATGTGCTTCGGCCATGCCGGCGATCTTCTTGGCTTCCAGAAGACCGCCCACGCGGCCGAGATTGATCTGGATGATCGAGGCCGCGCGCGTTTCGATGAGCCGAGCGAATTCATATTTTGTGGTGAGCCGCTCGCCGGCGGCGATCGGGATGGTGGTGGCGCGCGCCACCACTGCCATCTCCTCAGGCATCTCGGGAGGCACGGGCTCTTCGAACCACAGTGGGTCATAGAGTTCGAGCCTCTTCGCCATCCGGATCGCGCCCGATGTGGTGAATTGGCCATGGGTGCCGAAGAGGAGGTCGCAGCTTGTGCCGACGGCCTCGCGAAGACGTTTGCAGAATTTTTCCGACAAGGCGAGGCGTTCGAGGCTGGGCTGGCGCGGATCATAGGTCGAATAGGCGCCAGCCGGATCGAACTTGATGGCCGTGAAGCCCATCCCGACATACTCGAGCGCCCGCGAGGCCGCCGCGTCGGGATCGTCGTAGACGGGCGATCGCGAGTAGGTGTGCTCTCCCTCCGCCTCGCGCGGGTAAATATAGGTGTAGCTGCGCAACCGGTCATGCGTCCGTCCGCCGAGCAGCTGATATACGGGCTTGTCGAGGGCTTTGCCGAGGATGTCCCAGCACGCCATCTCGACCCCGCTGAGCACGCCCAAGAGAGAGATGTCCGGCCGCGCCGAATAGCCCCGTCCGTAGACGTTGCGCCAGAGCTGCTCGATGGCGAAGGGGTCGGCCCCGAGCACGTGATGGGAGAATACGTTGGCGATCATCGCCTCGACCACGGCCGGCGAAAAGGTCGCCGAATAGACCTCGCCCACGCCTTCGATCCCGCAGGCCGTCACGAGCTTGAGGAAGATGAAGTAACGACCACCGTGGTAGGGCGGCGGATTGCCGACGACGAAGGTTTTTAGAGTCTGGATCTTCATGGGGCGACCGCCTGTTCGTCACGCCAGCTTGGACCAGACCCTCAGAAAATCAAACAAACGATCTTGCCCCTGAGACCTCGTTCGATTTGCACGTCCGCGACCCGCGCGCTGGACAAAATCGTCGCCGGTCAGCTCTTTTGACCAACGGGTGGCTTGAGGATGGGAGTATGTCTGGCGCCTCGTGGCCACCATGGTGCGGAGTCGAGCCACCCGAAGGACTCGCTCGGCCGCTATCGGTCGGGGCGCTACGATGCGATGAGGCCGGGGGACTAGTGCACTGACGCGAACGGAGGATTCACAAGGCGTTTGGGTTGTGCGAGTCTGTCCGAATGGCTCAAACCGTCTCGCTTCTCCTCTCTGGTGAAGATCGCACCGGGCTTCATGGGGTCGTGGAG
>JAABUL010004365.1_pt1 | contig 19070 bp, 18 predicted proteins | sample 5559151 | NCBI WGS metagenome assembly JAABUL01 (sample SAMN10711876, study PRJNA513368) | rock metagenome | isolation source: Antarctica rocks | place: Antarctica: Victoria Land, Pudding Butte sud | reverse complement strand
GCCGCGACACAGCCACTCGAAACCGCTTGCACCGTGGCGGCAAACGCCGCCATGATCACCACCGACGCGACACGATCAGTCTCATCCTGATCGCCGCGCGAGTCGCATCCAGATTGCCGCGCTACAGACGCCGGACGACGACAGCAGTTCCGGCGGCGAGATCGTGCAGAAAGGCATCGAATTGCAGATCAATGCCTTTGTCGGCGACGGGCTGCATCTCGACATCATCGTCACCAACCACGCCCTGACACCCACCACCGTTTCGGTTTCCCTCGACTTCAAGGCGGACTTCGCCGACCTCAACGAGGCCCAGGCCGGCAAGCGACAGCAAAACGGGCTGGTCGAACGAGTGTGGGACAGCGCTGACACGCAAGAGGGCGAGGACGCCCAAGGCGAGTTGGCGTTCCACTACAAGCACCCGAAGCTGCAACTCGGAACGCGCCTCAAGATCGCGGGCGGGGACGCCTTGACCGACACCGGCGGGGCCATGGCCTGCGCCCTAGCGCTCAAGCCCCACGAACCCCGGATCATCGGGGTCGATCTCATCCCCGTCTTCGAGGGCAAGTCCGTAGAGCCCTTCTTCGGCCGGGACGGGACGTTCGACGAAGAGGCGCGCGCCACGCTGGCGCGACAACGTTGGCTCGCAGGCTGCGCGGTGATGACCACCGGCAACCCCGTCGTGCAGGCCGCCTGGGATCAGGCCGTCTCCGACCTCGCCTCGCTGCAGTTGCTCGACGGCCCGGACGACGAACCCTACATGGTCATCGCCGGCGTGCCGAACTACACGGGGTTGTTCGGGCGGGACGCCTACGTCACATCGCTGCAGACCGCGGTCCTCACGCCAGCGACCTTGCGAGGGTCGCTGCAGGCTGTGAGCCGCTGGAACGCGACGGCGACCGACGACCATCTCGATGCGGAACCCGGCAAGGTCCTGCACCAGCGCCAGCGCCAGCGCGGGCCGCTTGCCCAGCTCGGCCTGACACCGTTCCTGCACTACTACGGTGACCAATCGACGCCCGGCCTGTTCCTGATGGCGGCGGCGGCCGACCTCACCCATACCGGCGACCTCGATGCCTTCCGGGCCTTGGAAGACAAGCTGCTAGGCACGCTGGCCTGGATGGAGGGAAACGCCGACGCGGACGGTTTCTACCCCTACCAGACGCGATCGAAACAGGGGCTCAAGAACCAGAGCTGGAAGGATTCGGGTGACGCCGTGCTCTACCCGGACGGGCGCATGGTGAAGGACCCGATTGCAATGGCGGACGTCCAGGGCCTGATGTACGCCGGCAAACAGGCCATCGCGCTCGCCTTCGCGGTCGCGGGCGACCAAGATCGTTCCGACCGGCTCCTATCCGAAGCCAGAGCGCTGAAGCAGCGGTTCAACGCGCGCTTCTGGATGCCGGAGGAAAACTACTTCGCGATCGCCCTCGATCCCGATGGCAAGCAGGTGAAGTCCGTGGCCTCGGACCCGGGGTCCTGCCTCGCCTACGGGATCGTGGATGACGAGAAGGCGGCGGCCGTCGCCGATCGTCTGCTGACGGAGGACATGTTCTCGGGCTGGGGCATCCGGACCCTGTCGAGCCGCCACCCCGCGTTCAACCCCTTCGCGTATCATCTCGGCTCGGTGTGGCCCTCGCCGAACTCGATCACGGCCTACGGGCTCATGCGCTACGGCTTCGTCGACCACATGCACCGGTTGGCTGAGGGCCTGTTCGCCGCCACCCAGGTGTTCGATCTCGACCGCCTGCCCGAAGTGTTCGGCGGTCACACACGCGATGCCCGCCATCCCAACCCGGGCCTGTATCCCGGCGCGTGTTCGCCACAGGCCTGGTCGGCCGGCGCGGTGATCCTGCTGGTCCAGACGATGATGGGACTGACGCCGCTTGCGCCCCGCGGCACGCTCGTCGTCGACCCCGCCCTACCGGCCTGGCTGCCCGAGATCACGATCCGCAACATCCAGGTGGGTCGTTCGCGCGCGTCGCTCACCTTTCGCCGCGACACGACAGGTCACACGGATGTCGAGGTTGTCGAGGGCGGCGGCCTCTACATTATCAGGCCCGCGACCGCCATCAGCGCGGGTGCGGATCGCGTTGCAGCAGCCCTGGCGGCCGCCCTGCATCCCTCCCAAGCCGTGCGGCTCTCGGGTGTCGCGCCCTCGCCGTAGGGGGTCTCCTCACGGCGCGTCCTGTTTTCGGAGATGAGTATGGCCAAGATTGTCGTGGTGACGGGAGCGGGTGCCGGTGTCGGCCGCGCGACCGTCGAAGAGTTCGCCAAGAAGGGCTACGACGTCGCCCTCTTGTCGCGCGACCCGGATCGACTGAACAAGGCAGCGGCAGACCTCCGGCATTACGGTGGGCGAACCCTGGCCATTCCCACCGACGTCGCGGACGCCGACGCGGTCGAGGCAGCGGCCGAGAAGGTCGAGCAGGAACTCGGGCCGATCGACGTGTGGGTCAACGTGGCGATGGCGACCGTCTTCGCGCCCGTCAGCAAGCTCACCGCACAGGAGATCGAGCGGGGGACCAAGGTGACCTATCTCGGTCAGGTGCACGGTATGATGGCGGCGCTAAAGCGGATGCGGACGCGTGATCGCGGGACGATCATCAACGTCGGTTCGGCATTGGCCTACCGGTCCGTCCCCCTGCAGTCGATCTATTGCGGGGCGAAGTTCGCGATCCGGGGCTTCACCGACGCGTTGCGCTCCGAGATCATCCACGACGGGCTCAACATCCACATCACGATGGTGGACCTTCCCGCCATCAACACCCCGCAGTTCGACTGGGCCCTCAACAAGATGGGGCGCAAGGCCAAGCCGGTCGCGCCGATCTTCCAGCCGGAGGTGCCGGCCCGCGCGATCGTGTTCGCCGCGACCCATCATCGCCGGGATATCTGGCTGGGCATCCCCACCATCAAGGCGATCCTCGCCAACCGTATCGCGCCGGGCCTGATCGACCGCTACCTCGCCAAGACCGGCTATTCCGGCCAGCTGTCGGACCAGCGCCTGCCCGCCGACGCGCCGTCCAACCTCTTCGAGCCCGTTCCCGGCGACTACGGCGCCCACGGCCGCTTCGACAGCCGGGCCACGGATTCCACCTGGACGATGTTTACGGACCGGCACCGTACGGCCTTCTGGGCCGGGGCCGCCGGCCTCGTCGGGCTTCTCGGGCTGCACCTGCTCGCCAAGAAGGAGAAGTTTTGAGCCTGTCGCCCCTGGACGGAGACGTTCTGTCATGAGTTCACCCATCGAAGACTACGCCCTGATCGGCGACGGGCAGACGGCGGCGCTGGTCAACCGCAACGGCTCGATCGACTGGCTGTGCTGGCCGCGCTTCGATAGCGACGCTTGCTTCTGCGCCTTGCTGGGTACCCATGAAAACGGCCGCTGGCTGCTGGCGCCGGAAGCACACGGGCGAACGATCCAGCGCCGTTACGAGGAAGACACCCTGATCCTCGAGAGCGAGACCACCACGGACACGGGTGTCGTCCGTGTGACCGACTTCATGCCGATCCGCGAGGGTGACCTGTCGGCGGTGGTGCGCGTTGTGGACGGCCTGTCCGGTTCGGTCGCGATGCGGACGGACCTACGGCTGCGCTTCGATTATGGCGCGACGCCGCCCTGGAGCGAGCAGACAACCGAGGGGCTGACGGCCACGATCGGCCCGGACCGCGTGATGCTCGTGTCGCCAGTACGGCTCGACGTCGTGAACGACGCCGCGACGGCTGAGTTCGTCGTGGCCGAAGGGCAGCGGTTGGCCTTCGTGCTGAGCTACGTGCCTTCCGACAGCCCCACGCTGACCCCTATCGAGCCCGAGCGCGCCCTCACCGAAACGCGCGCTTACTGGCGAAACTGGATCGCCGAGTTCGACGCGAGCCGGACGAATTGGCCGGGCATCGTCAAGCGGTCGCTGATCACGCTGCGCGCCATGGCACACCTCAAGACTGGCGGGCTGGTGGCGGCGCCCACGACCGGCCTTCCGGAATTGCCGGGCGGATCGCTCAACTGGGATTATAGATACTGCTGGCTGCGTGACTCGACCTTCACGCTCGGCGCGCTGGCAAATGCCGGCTTCAAACACGAAGCCAAGGCGTGGCGGGACTGGCTGCTGCGAGCGATTGCCGGTTCTCCCGACAAGATGCGGATCATGTATCGGGTCGACGGCTCGCGTCACCTGAGCGAGTGGACCGTCGATAGCCTACCCGGGTATCGCGACGCGCGGCCCGTGCGCATCGGCAACGCCGCATCCACCCAGCATCAGGTCGACGTCTACGGCGAGGTGCTGGACTGCCTCAGTTTGGCGCGGCGCGCCGGCATCGAGGTCACGCCTCATCAGGCGGAGGTCGAGGCGCGGATTGTGGACCACCTCGCGAAGGTGTGGGACACGCCCGGGTCAGGCGTCTGGGAATCCCGTTCGGAGCCCCGGCAATACACCTATTCCAAGGTCATGGCCTGGGTCGGCGTCGATCGCGTGCTGAGCGACGGCGTCGCCGAGGGGTCGCTATCAAAAGAGCGGAAGGCCCAACTCGAAATGCTCCGCCAGACAATCCACGACGATGTTTGCCACGAGGGCTGGAACCCGGGGCTCGGCACCTTCACCCAGAGCTACGGCAACCAGGTGCTCGACGCGAGCCTTCTGCTGCTGCCGCTCGTCGGGTTCCTTCCGGCGAACGATCCCCGCATGGCGGCGACGATCTCCAGAATCGACAGCGAGCTGTCGGAGGGGGGCTTGATCCGGCGCAAGAAGGCGAAGGTCGACGGGCCGAACGAGGGCGCGTTCCTGGCCTGCTCGTTCTGGATGGCGGACTGTCTCGCGCTCCAGGGTCGTCGCGACGAGGCCGAGGCGCAGTTCGAGCGGGTGATCGCGCTGGCGAACGACGTCGGCCTGCTGTCTGAAGAGTACGACGTGCCGGCCAGGCACCTCGCCGGCAATTTTCCGCAGGCGCTCACGCATATCGCGCTGGTCAACACGGCGCTCGGCCTGTCCGGGCCAGTCCTTACCCGTGCCGGCGGGTGATCCGCCGCTTCCAAGCTCACGAGGTCGCCATGGTCGATAACCACTACGACGTCATCATCGTTGGCAGCGGTCCAGGGGGCGGGTCCGTCGCGCATCGGCTGGCCCGCACGGGCAAGCGAATCCTCATGCTCGAGCGCGGCGATTACCTGCCGCGCTCGCGGGCGAACTGGGACGCCAAGACAGTCTTCGTCGACGGCGCCTACCAGGCGCCCGACACCTGGTACGGCAAAAACGGCGAGTCTTTCCGCCCCGGTCTGCACTACTGGGTCGGTGGCAATTCGAAAGTCTATGGCTCCGCCCTGTTCCGGATGCGCGAGCGGGATTTCGGCCCGTTGCAGCATACCGGCGGCGTGTCGCCGGCTTGGCCGCTCGGCTACGACGTCTTCGAGCCCTATTACGGGCAGGCCGAGGCCCTGTTCCAAGTCCATGGCCAGCGGGGCGAGGACCCCAACGAGCCGTGGTCCAGCACCCCCTATGCCTACGCGCCCGTCAGCCATGAGCCGCGTATTCAGGCCTTGAGCGACAGCCTGATCAAGGATGGCCTGCATCCCTTCCATCTGCCGCTCGGCATCCTGATGGACGAGAAGGACGGCAAGGTCACCCCGACGAGCCCCTGCATCCGCTGCGACGCCTTCGACGGGTTTCCCTGTGCCATCAACGCCAAGGCGGATGCCCAGGTCATCTGCGTCGACCCGACCTTGAAGGCGCACGAGAACTTCACTTTGCTGACCGGCGCCTACGTGACGCGGCTCGACACGGACGCCTCGGGCCGCAGCGTCAGCACGGTCCATGTCACCCGTAACGGCGTCGCGGAGGAGTACTCGGCCGACATCGTGGTGGTGGCCTGCGGCGCCCTCAGTTCCGCGCTTCTGCTGCTGCGCTCGGCCAATGACAAGCACCCGACAGGGCTGGCGAATGGCTCGGATCAGGTCGGGCGCAACTACATGCGCCATAATATGAGCATCCTGATGGCGCTGCTGAAGGAGCCGAACCACACGGTCTTCCAGAAGACACTTGCGGTCAGCGACTTCTACTTCGGCTCCGACGACTTCGACTACCCGCTCGGGCTCATCCAGATGTGCGCGGTCTCGCACGGCGAACAGGTCAAGGGCGAGGCGGTGCCGTCCTTCCTTCAATGGGTGCCGGAGATGCCGTTCGACAAGCTTTCGGAGTATTCGATGAACTTCTGGCTGCAGAGCGAGGATCTCCCGCGCCCGGAAAACCGCATCGCCTACGACGGCGACAAGGTCGTGCTGTCGATCACGGAAGGTAACGAGCTGGCCGCCGAGGGCCTGAGGCACAAGCTCGAAAGCCTGCTCGGCGTCATCGGCGCGCATCCCGTCCTGCTGGAACACAGCCTTTACCTCGGCAAGGACATCCCGATCAATGGAACCGCGCATCAGGCCGGCACCTGCCGCTTCGGACCGGACCCCAAGACCGCGGTGCTCGACCTCGATTGCAAGGCCCACCAGCTCGACAACCTGTATGTAACCGACGCGAGCTTCTTTCCCTCCATCGGCGCCGTGAACCCGACCCTGACCATCATCGCCAACGCGCTCCGGGTCGCCGATCACATCAAGGATAGGCTCGGCGCATGACCGATCACCGTCCCGTCGATCTCTTCGCCACGGCAGGTGCCCTATGATCCGCAATTCCTTTCTCCGCACGCTGACACGGGCCAGTCTCGTCGTGCTGTTCCCGTTCAGCGCGGCCGACAAGATCTTCAACTGGAAGCAGGCCATCAAGCAGGCGAAATCCGGCCCAGCCCCCATTGCGAACGCGGCTCCGGAACTGCTGCTCGCGGGAATCGCGGTCGAGGCGATCACGCCAATCTGCATCGTGACGGGCCGGCGGGACCGGGAGGCGGCGGCGCTGCTGGCCGGCTTCTGTGCCTCCACCGCCTTGCTCTACCATCCGTTCTGGACCCACGACGATCTCTTCTCGAAAGGCAAGAGCACCGGGCGCGAGGAACTGTGGGAGTTCCTCAAGAGTTTCGGATTGGTCGGTGGGCTCATGTTTGTCGCCCTCGACGACAGACGGATCGGGGCGTCGACCCCGCAAGGGTCGACCGACAACGCGATTGCGGTGGGGAGGCGTGCTTGAGCCACGCTGGCGTGACAGGCACGCTTTTGCGGCATCCGGGGCCGCCCAAGATCCTGACGGATGCCAAGACGGTCGTCATTGAGGACCTGCGGTTGAGCGATGTCCTCGATCCCGAGGCCCCGCTGCTGTGCCTCTACGAACACGCCACGTTCAGCGAAGGCACCGTGTGGGATGCGCCGCGCCAACGCCTCGTCTGGTCCGATGTGGACGGGCGCCGCGTGCTCGCATGGTACCCCGACGGTCGCGTCGAGGTGGTGGTCGACGCCACCGCCTTCATCAATGGCAACGCCCTCGATCGCGACGGTCACCTCGTCCATTGCGAACACGGCCGGCGCTGCATCAGTCGCTCGGATCACGATGGCGAGGCCGTGCCGTTCCTCACGCACTTCGAGGGGAAGCGCTTCAACGCCCCCAACGACATCACGCTCGCGCCGGACGGAACCCTGTGGTTTTCCGATCCGACCTTCGGCCTGAACATGCCCAATCAGGGCTCGTTGCGCGAACCGGATCTCGACCACCGCAGCGTCTACCGCCACGACCCCGCGAGCGGCGAGACACGGCGCATGGCCGACTTCGAGCAGCCCAATGGTTTGGAGTTCTCACCGGATGGCCGGATCCTCTACGTGTCCGACACCTCACGCGCGCTGGACGGGGACACGCACGAGATCATCGCCTTCGACATCGCCGCGGACGGCACGCTGTCCGGCCGTCGGCTGTTCCGGTCGATCGAACCCGGTATCCCCGACGGCTTCGTCGTGGACGACCGCGGCTGGGTGTGGACGACGTCCAAGACGGGAGTCCAGATCTTCGCATCCGACGGCACGCCGCTCGGCCGGATCCCGACTCCGAACCTCTGCGCCAATTGCGATTTCGGCGGGGCCGACCGGCGCAGGCTGTTCATCGCCGCCGAGCACATGCTGCTCGCCATCGACCTGCGATGAGCGACTGGCGGCTCGGGCCAATCGATAGGAGAGAACAATGGCGATCAAGGAGAGCAAGCCGACGATGCCCTACTGGCACGTCTACGTCGATGAGGACGGCATCAGCCGACAGGAACGCTTCGAGCTCGCGGCCTTCGAGCTGAAGGGGATCAATCCGAATGTCGAGCCGCAGTGGAACGACAAGATGGAGCCCTCGAAAGCGGGCGTGACCTTCACGGTCCTTCCGGTGGGATGGGTGGGCGAATGGCACGAGAACCCCAAGCCTCAGTGGATCGCCATCCTGACCGGCCGATGGTTCGTGGAGACGATGGATGGCATGCGGGTCGAGATGGGGCCTGGGGAACTCATGATGGGTGAGGACCAGGGCACAAAGGAGAGCAAGGGCCACCGGTCCGGCACCGTCGGTGACCAGCCCTGCAGCATGATCGTGACCGCGCTGGACGTCACCCCGACCGTCGGCCAACCCGGACGGTTCAAATAAGGCCTGCGACCCACGTCCGGATTGGCGGCACGGACGTCGACAGCCTTGCGAGCACGGTTTCGAATGAAAAAAGGAGGAGCGTCATGAAGCACCGAGCCTGGACGATGCTGATCGTCACCGCGACCGTTCTCGCAACTGTTCCGGCGCTGGCTGCCTTCCGGTGTCCAGCTGCCGACACATCTGCGGCCGCCGACAAGCCGACGCTCAGTTCCGATGACATGGCGGAACACGATGGGACGGTCAGCGCCACGCTGAAGTCGGCCATCCATCGCATGCAGGCGGAGGGCATGAAAAGCGGAGAGATCGTCGACCGGCTCGTGGTCACCGATTGCAGCCACGTCGAGTCCGAGCCGAACGTGTCGGACGGCGACAAGGCCAAGCAGGTCCGCCGTTTCGCGTCGAAGCTCGCCAACTTCATCTACACCGCGCCCGGACAGAACGAGGAGGACATCGTGGTCGATGTTCCCGTTCCCACCTCCGTATACGAGCAACTGAAGCAAGCGGCCAAAAAGGCGAGCATGAGGGAGGACGCGTGGATCAATCAGGCGATCAAGGAACGACTCGCCGCCCACTGATCAGCTTCGAGAGCAGGTCCGTCGGCGACCTTCCGTGGGGCCGTCGGCTGTACCCTCTCATCCAAGTCATCGCGCACGCCCGGGTGCTCTAACCGGTCCTGTGCGATGGCAAGCGCTTCATGGCTGTGCGGCCTTGGGTGCCGTTGTAGCGCCAGTCGTTGTGGAGGTCTTTGGCGCGGATGTCGCCGCGTCCTTGCTCGGCGTCACTTCGGTGATCTCGGTGAAAGAGTCAGGACCGACGACCATCTCTACGGGATTGCCCTGCTCGTCCTTTGCGCGGATCAGGAACGACGACGGCGTGATGTCCACAGCCGTATAGCCGGCCTTGGATAGTTGGTCTTGGATCTGCTGACGGATGCTCATTTTTGCAGGCACCTGGTCAGCTGCGCCCATGGCGTTGCTGTTTTGTACGACCGGGCCGGAGTTCTACTGTCGCCGCTTCGGCGTTGGCGCCTCCAGCCGCAATGAGAAGCAAAGACTCGGTCATCATAACGAATTTATTCATTGCATCCACTCCTCTTGTTGTTCTCTAACGCAACCTTCGGATATTTTCGTTGTTCCAGTCGCTTTTATTAAATATCTGCCACGTCTTCCATAGCAGCATCTATGAGGAAACAGGGCGGCAAAGAGAGATACGGTCGGATGCATCGCGACGCTCTGGCCTGTTCGGCCGTATACCAGCTGCACCCGACTCAGCTTTAAACCTCGATCTGCTGGAGGTGACCGTCCGGGTCGCTCAACAGTCCCGCCGTGGTGCCGTGCCAGACGATCCGGGTAGCGGCCACGTCATTGGCCCGCAGCCCCGGACCCCGATTTCCCTGTGGCTGGTGATAGGCCAGAAGTTCGAGATGCGGTTCCGATGCTTCAGGGATCATGGGAACGACGGAAACCTCGACCATTCTCAGGTCATCCAGGCGTTGCTGTGCCTGCCCTTCGTTGATGGTGCGCTTGCCCTGCTTCAAGCCGAAAGCCGCGTAGAAGGCGGTGCTCGCCTCCGCGTCATGCACGCTGATCGCCGAATGATCGATGCCGAGGGCGATCTGGCCGGGCAAGCCGGTTCGATCCTGCCATGTCGCGGGCACATCTCCTCGTGGAAACCGTAGAAGCTCCAGCGGATGTCCGTCGGGGTCGCGGAATTTGAAGGCCTGGACGCCGCCAGACGAAGGGGGCAGCTGTTGCGGCCCGCCAATCGAGATCGGGGCCATATCGCGCAAGCGGCCGTGCGCCTCCGCGATGTCGACGACGACCAGGGCCAGGTGTTGGAACCAGAGCGAGGCGGCATCGCTGCCAGCCGGGTACGGCCTGCCCGCGATCTCGAACCCATCGATCGCGACCGTCTGGCGACCGATGCTCAAGATCTGCCGCCAGCCGCCGCCTTGCACACCGAGCGATTGCAGTTCTTCCGCCGAGATCGGCTGGACATCTCCCTCGGCCACAAAGCCGAGAACGTCGCGATAGAAGCCGATCAGGCGCGGCAGGTCCGGTGTAACCAGCCGGAAGGCGCGAATGCCGTGAAGATGCTGATTGTTCGTCGATGCCTGCGACACGCTCACAACTCCCCGCGCCGCGCCATTGTTTCGATACGGTCGGCGGTTCGCAGGGCCACCGCCTGGATGGTGAGCGACGGGTTCACGCCGCCGACCGTCGGAAACACCGATCCGTCGCACACCCACAGGTTCTTGATGTCCCAGGCGCGGCAGTCGGCATCGACCACGCTGGTGCGCGGGTCGTCACCCATGCGGGCCGTGCCGCCGAGGTGGTTGGCATCTTGTTCCTGTCTGAAAGTATTGCGGACGCCGGCGGCCCGCATGCTCTGCTCCATCTGGTCGAGGCCGTGGGCGATCAGCGCCCTGTCGTTGTCGGTCCAGGCATAGTGGATGCGGGTGATCGGCAGGCCGTACTGGTCCGTCTCTGCGGCGAGCGTCACGCGGTTGTTCTCATCGGGCATGGCCTCCCCGACCATCTTCACACCCACCGAGTGATTGTAGTTCTTCATGCCCTGCACGAGCGCCTCACCCCAGAGCTTGTGCGAACCGGCTTGCACGCTGGCCCATTCGATCGGCAGCGGTCCCTGTCCCATCCAGCAATAGCCGCCGTGGAAATCCTTGCGGTCGTCATAGTTCCAATGCTCGGTGATGGTCGTCGAGGGCGGCGCCTTGCTCCAGCGGATCTCCTCCTCGACCTCGCCGAACACGGCTTGGTTGGGCTGGGTCATCAGGTTCTTGCCCACCAGCCCCGAGGAGTTGGCGAGCCCGCCGCGGAACTTGTCGGTGGCGGACATGAGCAGGAGGCGCGGCGTCTCGACGGCATAGCCGGCCACCACGACGTTGCGGGCCTTCTGGAAGCGCCACTGGCCCTCGCGCATGTAGTGCACGCCGGTGGCCAGGCCCGCGGCGTTGGTCTCCACCTTGCCGGCCATGGCAAGATCGCGGATCTCGGCTCCCGCCGCGATGGCGCGCGGAATCCACACCACCAGCGCGCTCTGCTTGGCATTGGTGGAACAGCCGAAGCGGCAGAAGCCGCGATACACGCAGGGCGGAGATTTTCCACGCGGGGCCGAAACGGTGGCGAGCGGCGTGGGCGTCCAAGCCATGCCCATCGCTTCGGCACCCTTGGCCAGGATCATGCCGGCCGCGTTCACCGGATGCGCTCGATAGGGGTAGCGCGGGCGCTTTGGCCCCCACGGATAGGTGATCGGCCCGGAGATCGACAGGGCCTGCTCGGCCTGCCGGTAGTAGCCCCACATCTCGCGCCAATCGAGCGGCCAGTCGGCGCCATAGCCGAGCATCGTCCGCGCCTTGAACCATTCGGGTCGAAAGCGCAGCGACACCATGGCGAAATGCACGGTCGAGCCGCCGACAGCCTTGCCGCTGTTCTTGCCCCCCATGATCATCCAGTCGTTGCCTTCGACGATGCGGTTGTCCTTCCAGTAGAGCTTCTCCTGCGCGGTCTCGTCGGAAGCGAAGTCGTCGAGCGGGCGGAAGAACGGCCCGGCGTCGAGCGCCACGACGGAAAACCCCTTCTCGGCGAGCCGGCAGGCCAGCGTGCCGCCCCCCGCGCCCGTTCCGACGATGGCGAAGTCGACCGCTTCGTCGTCCCGATATTCCTGCATGGGAACCCAGCCGCCGGATTCGAAGACATCGGGCGCGCGGCCATTGGCGGCGCGTGGGCCGTCGAAGGGATCACCGACCGGGGGTTCAGACGACACGGTTGTTCTCCCTGCGGGCCTTCTCCTCCTGACCCGGATAGGCTTCTGCGGCCTCCCAGGGATCGCGCATGTTCTTGTCGAGGCGAACGAAGCCGCGCGGGCTCGCCGGACCCGCCCAGCCAATCTCGCTCCAGGCCGTCGGATGGGCGTAATAGGCACCGACGATGTCGTGCAGCACGCGCTTGCTGAAGAACAGGGCGGAGGGCATGCTCTGCCAGAGCGGGCCGTCGAGTTCGCCCTTCTCCATGTGCCTGAGCATTGCGTCCTGTTCGGGCGCAGGGAGCGCGTGGAACGCGGCGCCGTGCTTGTCCCGCGCCGCGGCGTCGCTCGCGGCAAGGGCCGCCTTCCACGCCTCGCCTTGCGGCAGCAGCTTGGCGAAACGGTAGCCGTCGACCTTATTCTCGAACATCTTCTCGTCGACATAGGCGGGTAGCGGCACGGGCGGCCGGTCCTTCGGCTGCGGCACGATGCGGGAGCAGATCGCGCCGAGGGTCGCCCACTCGGCCTCGCTGAAGAAGCGAGGACCGGGATGCACGGTAAGGCGCTTGTCGAGCACCCGCCGGGTGGGCTCGTTCCAGGACAGCGTGTTGCGCTTCTTGAGAACGTCGTAGCCGGGGAATCGCTCGGTCATTGCTCGGCCTTTTCGATCAGCGTCAACGCCGCGATGCCGCCGAGCGCCAGCCCAGCAAAGCTGGGCGGCGCCGGGATTGGTGGGCCGTCGACGACGTTCTGGCGCCAGTTCTTCCACCCGCCCATGGCGCGCGACACGCCGTAGCAGTGGAAGCCGACGCCCGCGAAGCCGAGAGCGGACGTGATTCCGAGCCACACACGGGCGAGCCGACGCTTGCGGTGCGACGGCCTCAGCGCCGCCTCCGCCATGACGACGGCCGCGATGGGCGGCAGGGTCACGGGCAGGTACATGGCGGGGTTCTGGAAATTCCCGCGGAAGTGGAGCAGCCCGGCTTCACCCACGGTGCCAAGCAGGCCGAGACTGGTGAACGCCGCGAGCACGCGACCGGCGGGCAGCCCGAACAGCGTGGCCTTTCCGTGCCGCTTGGCGTTGCCGGCCAGGCGGTCTGCCGCTAGGCCGGCCATGCCGGAGAGGGCAAGTGCGGCCGGAGCGCCCAGCGGGGCGCCATAGAAGAAGTTCTCCCAGCGAAACCCACCAACCCGGTTCGACACGTTGTAGACATGAAAGCCCGTGCCGAGGGCGCCCACGCCGATCGCCCCGAGATAGGCGAGTGTCCGGCCCTTGTGACTGTCGCTATCCGACGCGCTCATACCGTGCAGGCTGGAAGCGATATTAAGCGCCGACGAAATCAGCGGCATCACCATCGCAGTGTTCTTGAACGAGCCTCGGTAGTGCTCGACGGCACTGTCCATTAGGACCGACGCGCCGAGGATTGCCGCAGCGCCGTGAAGCTGTCGCGCTGGCCGCTCGTGGGCGAGCGGGACCGGCTCAGAAAGCTGCAGACGATCGACTTCGTATCTGGCCGCCAACGCCTCGGCGCATTCAGACGAATCGTTCGGCGCCTGCAAGGCGCGCGTCAGGTCGGCTTGCTTCACGCGTCGTCGCATGGCGCTTCCTTCGATGATGACCGGTGTCCGGCGCCGGCGCCCGGCGCGGTCGGCAGGCAAACTTTCGCTTCGAGCCGGCACTGGGTAGCGCCGGCCCAGCCGTATGCTCAATCCTTGCCCGGGAGAATGCCGGCCAGGATTTGCTTGGCGCTGTTCTTCAGAACGCTGCCCAGTTCGGGCTCGTCGACCATCATTGTCATGAAGTGCGCAGCGTCCTTCAAGGTAATGTGGGGCGGCAGCGGCGGCACGTTCGGGTCGGCATAAACTTCGAGGATCACCGGCCGGTCGGCACCCAGCGCCTCCTCCCAAGCCGCTCCGAGCTTCTCCGGATCGTTCACGAAAATGCCCTTCAGGCCGATCAGCTCGGCGTATTTATGATAGGGGAAATCGGGGATGCTCTGCGTCGATTCCGTCTTGCCGTCGCCGAGTTGGACGCGCTCCTCCCAGGTCACCTGATTCAAGTCGCGGTTGTTCAGCACCATGATGACGAAGCGGGGGTCGGACCACTGCTTCCAGTATTTGGAAACCGTGATCATTACGTTCAGCCCGTTCATTTGCATGGCGCCGTCGCCGATGAAGCCGATCACCGGACGGTCCGGATAGGCCATCTTGGCCGCCACGGCGTAGGGGGTCGCCGCCCCGAGCGATGCGAGGCCGCCGGACAGCGATCCCATCATGCCGCGCCGGATCTTGATGTCGCGGGCATACCAGTTGGCGACCGAACCGGAGTCGCCCGTCATGATGACGTTGTCGGGCAGGCGCTTGGACAGTTCCCAGAAGATGCGCTGCGGATTGATCGGGTCAGCCGGCTGCATGGCGCGTTCCTCGAGCAGCGTCCACCAGCTCGCGACGCCCTCCTCGATGCCCTTGCGCCACGCGCTGGCCGGCTTCTGCCTCAGCATCGGCAGAAGCGCGGCGAGCGTGGTGGCGCTGTCACCGACCATGTTGATTTCCATAGGGTAGCGCAGGCTGAGCCGGCCACCGTCGATGTCGATCTGCACGCCTCGTGCGCTGCCCGGCTTGGGCAGGAATTCGCTGTAGGGAAAGGCTGACCCGATCATGAGGAACGTGTCGCAGCCCTGCATCAGGTCCCAGCTCGGCTTGGTGCCGAGCAGTCCGAGCGACCCCGTGACCCACGGCAGGTCGTCTGGCAGCACGGTCTTGCCGAGCAGCGCTTTCGCCACGCCGGCCTGAAGCCGCTCGGCGACGGCGATCACCTCGTCCGTCGCGCCGAGGGCGCCCGCGCCGACCAGGATGGCGACCTTCTCGCCGCTGTTCAGAACCTCGGCCGCCTGTTGCAGGACGGCATTGTCGGGCAGCTTCGCCGGGCCGGCATAGCCGATCCCGGTATGCGTGGTGCCGTGGATCAGCGGCGGGTCCTCATAGTCCAGCAACTGGAGGTCATTGGGCAGGATCACGCAGGTGACGACGCGCTTGGTCGAAGCAATGCGGACCGCGCGATCGATCAGCTGCCGCACCTGTCCGGGCACGCTGGCCATATGGACGTAGTCGCCGGCCACGTCCTTGAAGAGGCTCTGGAGGTCCACTTCCTGCTGGTAGTCGGCGCCGAGCGCGGTGCGGGCCTGCTGGCCGACGATGGCGACCACCGGCACGTGGTCGGCCTTGGCGTCGTAGAGCCCCGTCAGCAGATGGATCGCACCCGGTCCCGAAGTCGCATAGCAGAGCCCGACGCCGCCGGTAAACTTGGCATGGGCAGAAGCCATGAAGGCCGCCATCTCCTCATGCCGCACCTGGACGTAGTGCATCTTGTCCTTGGCTTTCTCGAGCGCGACGTCGAGACCGCCAACGCCGTCTCCGGGATAGCCGTAGACACGCGTGATTCCCCAATCGACAAGGCGCTGCCATACGAACTCGCTGACATTCATGCTCATAGCGGTCTCCAAAGCCGATCATCAGCTATAACGAACACCAGACGCCGATCGGTGCACAGCTTGATCGTCCTGGCCGCGCGGGCTTCAGTCTTCCCGAATAGGCCGGCCTCGAAAGTCAGGAGGAGCCTCGTCCGTGTCAGGATGAACCTGACAAGCGTGATCGTAGGTTCGTATCGCGTACGGGTCTCAGAGCGGGTAGCCTAACTGGTTGACGGATCGCGAAGTGGCTCCAGCCCGCCGCCGCGCTCCGTTTCGCCGGCCCTCTCCGACCATGACGCGACGGGTTGATGCTTCGCCCTCGAAAAACGATCCTCGCCGCGGCCGCGTATCGAGATATGCCTCGAGGCCCGCGCTCGGGTGCCTCGCCGCGCAAGCTCCCCTTCGGTCTGCCCGAAACGAAGCGGTCCCTGGCCCTCTTACTGGCCGCGGCATGCATCCCTGTTCTCTTGTTCGCGGCGTGGATCGCCTATCAGGCGGCTGACGGCCAACGAACGGCGGCACTCGTTCGCGCTCAAGACACGGTCGACCGTGTTGGAGAACGGATCACGGCAGAGATGGCCAATCAGGTGCAAGTCGCCGAAGCCCTGGCGCTCTCCCCTTCGCTCGACGCCTCCGACCTCGCTTCTTTCTACCGGGAGGCGCAGCGGCTCAAGGCGGCTCGCCCACTCTGGTACACGGTCGAACTCGATGACTTGCAAGGCATGCAACTTCTCAATCTCCTCCGCCCCCTTGGAGACCCGCTCGGGCCGACGGCGGACCGGGAAAGCTTCGACGAGGTGCTCAACGGTCAAAAGCCTGTCGTCGGCGGCATCGGTCCGGTTGGGCCGGTGTCGGGCCGACACCTGCTGTCCCTCCGCATTCCCGTCATCCGTGACAACACGCTTCGGTACGTCCTGACGATCGAGATGACCCCGGACGCCGTGAGCGCAATCCTGCGCAATGCCGGCCTTCCGTACGGCTGGATCGGTGCGGTCGCGGATCGCCGCGGCAATCTGGTCGCACGGAACCTGTCGGAGGAGGAGAACCTCGGACGTTCGGCGGGTCCGTCGCTGCACGAGGCGATCGTAAAATCCTCGGGCGGGTTTTATCAGGGACGCACGCTCGAAGGCATTCCCGTCGACACGATCTTTGGCACGTTGCCGGATGCCGGCGCCTGGTCCGTTCACCTCGGCATCCCGAGCGACGCCCTGAACGGACCGGTCCGGCATGCCCTTTATGCCGTCGCGGCTGGTGTTCTGGTCAGCTTGGCGATCGCGGCCTCCTTGACCGCCATGGTGGCCAGCGGCATCGCAGCGCAGCGCAGAACGGAGGGACAGCGTTCGGCCGCGGCCTTGTCGGCAAGCGAGAACCGCGCCGACATTGCGATCGAGGCGGCCGATCTCGGTACTTGGAGATGGGATATCGAGCATGACAGGATCACAGGTTCGGAGCGCTGCCGTTCGCTGCTCGACCTGCGGCTTCGCGGGGAGGAACCGCTGCAGTGGTCTTCAGCGGTTTTCCTCGAGACTATTCACCCCGACGATGTCGAGCGTGTCCGGACGGGCGCGCAGGCCTGCCTGGACGAGGACGAGCCCTTCGAGGTCGATTTCCGCGTCCCTGGCAAGGATGGACGGCTGCGCTGGCTCCGAGCCCGGGGGCGGTCGAGCGGAGCGCATGATGAGGGTGCCGTGGCGCTCTACGGGATCATCCTTGACATCGGGGCGCAAAAACGTGCCGAATCGGATCGCATGGATCTGCTGCGGCGACTCGCGGGCGCACAGGAAGACGTGCAGCGGCGGATCGCCCACGACCTGCATGATCAGGTCGGCCAGACCGTCACTGGGCTGTCCTTGGGGCTCAAGGGCCTGGAACACGCTGTCGAAGGGATCGACGACCGCATCGAAAGCGGCGGGCAGTCGCTGAGAGAACGCGTGCGCTGGCTTCAAGGACTGACAAGCGACATTGGACGCGACATCCACCAAGCCTCTGCCGACCTTCGCCCGACGGCGCTGGACGACCTCGGTCTGCTGCGGGCGCTCGGCGCTCTGGTTGGCGACTGGAGCGGACGTTACGGCATCACGGCCGATGTCCAGATCAACGGCGCCCAAGAACCGCGCCTGACCGTCGAAATCGAGACCGTGCTCTACCGAGTCGTTCAGGAGGCGCTCACGAACGTGCTGAAGCATGCTCAGGCTCACCACGTGAGCATCGTCTTCGATGTGCGTTTGAAGGATATCCGGATGGTCATCGAGGATGACGGTAAAGGGTTCGACGTCGATGATGCCGGTCGCGACCGGACGGCCCCATTTGGGGGGCGCCGTCAACTCGGGCTCTGTGGCATGCGCGAACGCCTCGCGATGATCGGAGGTGCTCTTCAGGTCGAGTCATCGTCCGCCGGCACGACACTGTTCGTCACCATAGCCCTCGATCATTCCTCTCATGCGGCGGCGTAGCGATGGTCGACCTGCAAGACGAGCGTCGCATACGCGTAGCCCTCGCAGATGATCACCCCGTCGTTCTCGCCGGCATCAAGGCCCTCCTGCAGGCTGCGGCGGAGATCGAAGTCGTCGGCGAAGCCACGACGGGAACGGCGGCCTTGGCGATCATCACGCAAACGATGCCCGACGTCGCCGTGTTGGATCTGTCGATGCCAGGCATCAGCGGGCTCGAGCTCACAAGACTGCTCGGCGAAAATGCGCGAGCGTGAAGGTCATCGCTCTCACCGTTCACGAGGATCGCGCCTACGTGCAGCCGCTTATGGAGGCGGGGGCCCGGGGCTTCCTTCTCAAGCGATCGGCCGCCGAGGACCTTGTCCGGGCGGTTCGTGCCGTGGCGGCCGGGGGGATGGTCCTCGATCCCGCCATTGCCGAAAAGGCATTTCCCGCTCGTCAAGAGCACGAGGCGGCTGCGGCTGCCGCCGACCTCAGCCCACGCGAATCCGACGTGCTGCGATTTACGGCGCAGGGGTTCGGCAACAAGGAGATTGCGGGGCGCATGGATGTCAGCGTCAAGACTGTCGAGACCTATAAGGCCCGCGCCGCCGAAAAGCTTGGCCTGCGTTCACGTGCTGCCATTGTCCGCTATGGTGCTGCACAGGGATGGCTGGACGGCTTGAGCGGGTCACGCTGATACGGTTTCCGTCTGATTGACTCGGGGGCGGGTTCGAGGCCTGTGGGATTCCCAGTTGTCGCTTGTGGGGCTAGGTTGGCCTGCTTCTGAGGAGGCAGCGAGTGGCGAAGGTCAGCGATCATCTGAGCGTGTCGGCGTTGGAGGAGCGCTACAAGGCCTGCAGCGATGCCAC
>JAABUL010004364.1_pt1 | contig 19072 bp, 21 predicted proteins | sample 5559151 | NCBI WGS metagenome assembly JAABUL01 (sample SAMN10711876, study PRJNA513368) | rock metagenome | isolation source: Antarctica rocks | place: Antarctica: Victoria Land, Pudding Butte sud | reverse complement strand
CGCTTCTCGCGGTAGGTAGTTCATGGATAAGTGCTCTTGGCAATTGCCGGCCCAAGTCCTACATGGTTTCCCACTTCTTCCGCAAACCGATCCAAACTGAACGAGAGCTGGTAGCCGGTGTTCCATCCCAAGTCTTCTTCTGTCTCCTCAGCCCGAGCCATATCGGCACGAAAAGTCGGTAGGTCTTGTGAGTCGATGGAGTTGCTCGTTGGAGTGACGTGAGCGCGGTATATGTATAGGTGTTTTCCATCCTTGACTCGGCCCTTATCCATCGAAGAAAGGACTGCCCGTGTTAACGCCTTACAACCAACATGGATCAACGAGTGTATCACATTTCCCCCATTCGAGAAGCTGCTCCAGTTGATCGAACACCTTTGAAACCGTAGTCTGTTCATACTGATTGGATGTGCTTGTAGCTCTCAGTTCTCTTGACAAATTCGTGCAATGCCGACCAAGTCGAGACAAAACTACCTGGAGGGCATTGAGTACTTCAGAAGTATCATGCCTGCCAGTGGACAAGCCTCGTATTCGCTGCAGCGTCTGCGAATCTAAATCATCTGGATTGTAGTCGACGCTGGCAAAGACACTAGCTGCAATCACAAGAGTCCCAGGATTCTCAATGGCGGGGCTTCGGTTGTTGGACAAGACAGCCATCATCGGGATCCAACCCTACTGGCGAAGATGGACATATTGCGTGAGAGAGTAATAAGCGAGTACATACGGCTTCCGCAAGTGAGACTACCTCGATTCAAATAAACCCGTGCACGATACTAATTCTTTTGTTCCAGCTCATTGTCGTTGCCTCCTTCATGCAACAACGGGGCCTCCAATTCAATCCTCATCCAACGGTAGCAGGTCGTCCCATCGGCCTGCTGCAACTGTTTTCCACTGTCCGCTCCCAGCATGCCTTCTCGCGTATCGAGTAAGCATCCGCTTGTTCACGCTGTTGGGGATCAATCCAGTGGGAAGTCCTCGGTCTTGGAAGGTCTCACTGAGCTCCCGTTCCCTCGCGATAGTACCCTGTGCACAGGTTTTGCGACGCAAATAGTTTTTCGCAGGGCCGAGCAGGAAAGTGTGACAGTCTCCATTAGCCCATCTCCATCGACCGGCGCTGCACGAGAGGCAAAGTTGAAAGCTTTCAAAGATGATAGCATGAAGGTTTTCGCGGCGGATGATTTCAAACGCCTGCTTGCGAAGGTACGTCGACGGGCATTGCCTTGATATTTGGGCTGAGGAATCTGAAGGGCCACGACGCTATGGGCATCCCTGCTCCTGAGTGTCGACGGGATGATGGGCAGTCGAACTTTTCCGACGATGTCTTCAGAATCGAAGTTTGCGGTCCTGAAAAGAGCCACTTAAGCGTGATTGACGTACCTGGAATCTTTCGAACCACTGGGCATAACGACCGAAGAGGATAAATTGCTAGTCAAGGATATCGTCCGCCGCTACATCGAAAACCCGCGTACGGTTACACTTGCTGTGTTAGCTCCCAACGTCGACATTGCAACCACAGAGATACTCGATATGGCAGCAGAAGTCGACCCGTCCGGCCAGCGGACACTGGGAATTCTTACCAAGCCCGATCTGGTGGATAATGGAGCGGAACAAGACATCATAGATTTGGTCCGGGGCCGGAAGAAGAAGCTAAAGCTTGGGTACTGCGTTGTTCGAAATCGAGGCAAGCAGGAACGAAATCTCACCTCGGCGGAACGCAACCGCTTGGAATCGGGTTTCTGCACTGTCTCCTGTGCGCATGGAGGAATCTCGAATGTCAGTGGCGCCTATTGCTGTCACAGGCTCGGCGTCCGTAGGATCTGTTGGGCACCAAATCCACGACGAGCCAGCCTGACATGCCGCTATTCCTACAGCGTCTTCTCGGAGATCGCCACGAACCAAGTAACGATTAGGTTTCAGCATCGCAATAGATGATCGAAGAGAGTATAGAATAGTGTCGTCTGTACTACAGCTCGCTCCTTTGTCTCTCTTCTCTCCTCCCGTCCCCCCCTCCCTCCCTCGAGGATAATGAGGCTCGATATTTTTGAAGCACGCTTGTGTAGTCAACCGGAGGAGGATCAGAGACAGTGTTTTCTGTCGTCTCGTAGGAGCCTGCCACAGAAGTCGGTAGAGTGCTAATAGAGCACTGCTTCCCATCTGCTTCTCAGTCGTCAAGCCGTCGCTTCTGGGGTTGACGCTGCTGTTGTCGTCAGATCTTCCAGTCCCGTGTTCAATACTCGATCCCACTCGTTGCGACACCAAACAGTGAGTCCTCCAGGGGTAGACCAAGGGGAGCGCAGCTTTAGAGGGCTTCGAGGATGATCTTATCGATCCATATCTGCTACAGCCCATTATCCAGATGCGTGGTGTCCCTGGGGATTCGCGGCACGTGGTGGAAGAGGACGTGCACTGGGTAGCCTCACTCTTTGTCAGGCCACAGCACCCGAGCACCTCCGGACTCTGCTCTCTGACCCAAGACCGAGGTCGCAACAATGTTGAAGGTCGCGACAAAGACAATAAAGCAATAGGGTCTTTGTCGAGCCCCCCCAAGAATCTTTATTGCACACACTTAACGTTTGATACTGTTACTGTTTCAATTATATCGTTATATTCAGACGTTGTCGTTTGCGCAGTGCAAGGCAAAGGCCCTAGCCCATCTACCAGCTGCTCTTCTCCTTTCATCGTAATTGCTGCTTCGAAGGTCGACAATGATGTCAGTTATATTGATCTGGATATCGATGATGTTATGTAGCCTAATAGAGGCGAGCGTAGATGCAGAAAGAGGAAATGGAGGATGGAATATTATTAATGGATCGGGCCGACATATGTGTCGATCATACACTAGTAGTTTCTGTTGCTTCAGTACTCAGACCTGCTGCCAATCAAAACCTCTCGCTAATTTTTAGCGTATTTACGATTTTTTCTGCAGCAGGTCTGAGGGCAACATCCCGTAATTTTGTCGCAAATTCATTAATTTTGGTACGTATGCATACGTTCTTGATTGACTACAATTATAAAATCATAATTTTGAATTCACTACACATTTGTGATTCAACCACATTATGTTATATCAAACAAGCTACGTTCGTTGCTTGATTTTGTTGCATTCTATCTACTAGTGGTAGTCGTACATTGTTCTAATGCGCTGTGTTGCAACATTGATGTTCAAGCGAATGTAATTCAATTTAAGTCAAAACTTCAAGAGCTGCACAACAACAATTACGATGTGCTAGCTTCTATAGATTGCTCTCGAAGTGTTAAGGACGCAGTGGCCTAAAGATATAAAGCAGATGTGTGCTGGTATATTTGTGGTGATAATGAATTCGTCCCCTAGAAAATGGGAGGCGGACCAGGCTAAATACACGGGGATGCGCCCAACGCCAAGACGTCAAATCGTTCTTCTATCAGGTTCCATCCTGATCCATAACACGAAGCTTGCTTTAATATAGAGAAGCGACGACACTAATATTACAAACATAGACTGACCGCGTCGGGTCGGTACACCGAGCTCGGGTCGGTACCTAAAATTGGTACCGAGTATCCGAGTTGGTACCGAAGTATCGACCCGGAGTACCGACCCGACCCGCCAAGACCTAATATATTAAATTTATTATTTATAAAATGCATTAAACAAATTAATTAAATTGATTAAATTAATTATTATTAATTATTTAACTAATTATTGAATAATATTATATAGTAATGCAATTAAGTAATGCATTTGCATCTTATTTATCTATTGTTATTTGTTAATCTATTTTTAGTAATTTAATTCATGCGAAATTTGTTGAAAATAGAAATTTGACGTCATTTCCGGTATCTTGGCGGGTCGGTCGGGTCGGGTCAAGATATTGTTGATCCGACCCGATACTCGTGCCGGGTCACGAAGTTGGTACCGAGTATCAGGTTCGGGTTACAACGTTGGTACCGAGTATCCGGATCGGTACCAAAAAGTAGTACCGAGTACCGACCCGACGGTCAGTCGCAGCACTCGAAAGCTCAAATATCGTATTTGAATAATATTGTTATTTTTGATATTTTTAAACAATATTTAATTATATATATAGTGTTAATCAAGTTCTACACGTAAAATTAAAAGTTATATCAAAATATCAAATATTAACTATATAACAAACAACAATAATTCTGCATCTCTAAAATATAAATATTGCACTATATATAAGCTCTACAATAATTTTAAAAGCTTTTATTAATATTTCATGATATCAATATCTCGAAGCTTTCTTTATTATTTTGATAACATTGTTATAATTATTTATAAAAGTTCTAAAAATTGATATCTAAATTGCATTAAAATTTGAAATACAATTTATTAAAATGTGTTTGCTAAATTTTAGTAAGATATTTACGATTACTTAGTTCTATGCAGCGACACAGCTCTGTGGAGCTGGCGACCCTCCTAGTTTCTGACAACATCTTGGACAGCTTCGGCAGGTAAAGGAACCTGGTCGGCTTGCATGAAAGTAAAACTCAAGTCGAACTGCTTCAAAATGGTGCGACTGAAAAGATCATCGCTGTCGAAAGTAAAGTTTGATCGAAGAGGCGGCGCCGTGGTCAGTTTCTGGAAGAGGATGGGGTAGCGGAGCGATGGAACAGAAGAGCTCCGATGTGGAATAGCAAGTGACTGAGTTTAGGCAACAGGCTTATTCAAAGCAATGCGGGCCGAGCCTAATTAAGTATCGCGAAAGCATTCAACCTCATTAGAACGAAATATCTAAACTCCTACAGGCAGAAAACTAGCCATCCTCTCCACTTCTCCGCCTGCCGTTTACTGCCTTATAAGTCCTTCTAATCATCGCCTACATAATACATACGTCGACCGGGATACAGGCGGAGAACACGCACCTAAATGGCACCTCTGAGGCATGCCTCTTCTCTATGCTATCCGTCCGCCTGTTTGAATCACCTTGCAAGTCTGCAATCACCGCCTGCTGGCGGGGATAAAGGCGGAGAACACGCACCTAAATCGCACCTCTGCAGGCCAAACTGCATGCTTCTTCTCTATGCTCTCCCCCTCCTAATAAGACCTCCTCTATCACCCCTTATGATTTCTTAGATACTCGCTTAATGGTATCCATCCCTAAATCCAGGCCCCGGATGTTCATGCCAGAATACTCGCGCACGAAACATCTTTGACTAGCGAAGGACAATGGGGCTACGTTTTAGTACCGAGAAGGGGTTTCACACAGGAATTATACACTTCGGCCGAGGAGTCCCTTAAGTCAATCCCAGAACAAAGCACAGCAGCCGAAGATCGATTAGAGAGGCCTTCTAAGAGCGACGTGCCTTTTCCACATGAGTTGAACGGGCGCCAATCCGGGGCCGATGACGGAAGCCATCAAGACACGCTCGAGGAGGTAGATCGTGCCACGTCCATACACAATCTAGATTGCACCCCAAATGCGCAGCTATCCTAGTACATATGTGTAGATGGCATCGCGCCTATTATGTCGCGATTACTAAACTCTTTTTTAGCTTAGTAAGATTCGAGACATCTATTACTTGAAGGGCGTTACAGTTTCTAATAGAAAATCTTACATGTAATAATCGAAAGATATACATTCACAATAGCAAGAGACTTACGTTTACTCCTCTTGCATATAAGATATAGACATATTACTATAATGTAATCAAGTAATCATATGTTATCTTATAAAATAATTCCAGATTCTTCACAGAACGAGATCTTAGATAAGTTAAGACTGTTCTTAGAGTCAAAAAACAGAGCATTTCGAGAAAAGAGAGTTCAAACTCGAAGGAAGAGAATACAGACAATGCTAGATTACGGTGATTACCCGTGGCTGTTCGCTTACACTCTTAATCTTCTGGCATGTAGATATAATAGAAGTCTATTGACTGTGACTTTCTCTTGTATCAGAGCCAATGGAAATCTCTCAGAAAACTATCTTGGCGCAAAATAATTGCCTATGGCGCGCGGCTGAAAGTTACTCCGAATTACTGGATTTATACCGCAAGTACATCGACGGTAAGCTGTTGAGTACTCCTTATCACGAAGATTCGTTCGACGAGAGGAAGTTCAAGCCTGGACTTCTAAGTCTTCATGACTACGGATCTTTGACAACAGACTTACAATCCAGTAAACACGAATGGGTTGAGAAGTGGAATCGTCCATTTTTTGAATTTCTGCTTCCAAGATCTAAGATCAACCCTATGGAAGTCTTCTGTGAGGCTTTATGCAACCATCCTACGTGGATTTAAAACCCCCCAATTTTGGAGACGCGCCTAACGAATCTAAACCCATATTTTCCACAAATAACTGAGGTGATTACAGCCGCGGAGATTACAACTTATCAAAGACTCGTACTGCAGAATCTCGGAATGCGCTTATTGGATGTTGAACGAAGATACTTAAATTTTGGCTTTGCGAATGTCGATAATTGTTGTGCTTTAGTTACCGAATTTGGTTCAAAGTGTGGCTATTACGTCGGAAATGAAACCGATTTATAAAATGAAAAAACCATAAAAGATGCCTTGAGATATGCCTCTCACTGCTAACTAGGATCGAGGTTGTTTAATTCAGCCGAAGAATGTTCCGAGCATGATTGCGTGGAGAAAGGACATGGAGTTTACACGGAGTCTCTTTCTAGTAGAATTATAAGCTTGCAAGTGAATTCTCTTCGACTGGTACACCGTTGCAAACGACAACGATTCGAAAGGAATCACATAGGAAATTCGAGCATTGCTTTGCTAACAGCGAACTGCATTTCGCAGATCTTTGTGATCTATCAAATCAAGCGGACCGTTCAACGTATTGTATATCAGGCAGTGATTGGCTGACATCGCGACTTTGTTTGTGAGAGGCCCGAGGTGGAAATCGCTAGGCTGTAACGGAGCATTGAGGACATAGACAAGAAGTTGCTTGACATGTCCCTAGATAAGAGGGGAAGCACCTGAGTTCGAAGTTACTCAAGGCGGGCTCTGCAGCAGGCTGAGAGGTCGAGGGTGGGATAGAGGAACGTAAGAGATGTAGCTACTACATGAGCATCGCCTCTTCAATCATAACCTAGGTAACTTAGTGAGGGCAACTTGGTTTAAAAAAAGGTCCCTGTTATCAAGAAGCTTGCGTTCCTCAGTACCGTACTGGCGCCATGTGGTGGGGACTGCGGCTACTTCGCCGGGCATGATCGTGTGTGCTTGCCTAGCCCGAACAAGTCGTCCAGTGGGGGTTCTTGCAGGCCTCTACTCGGATGGGTACTTCAAAGTCCTCGCGACTACCTATGATAAGCTTCCCATTTTTTAAATCGATAGCCATATTTGATGGTGATAAACTTATCACTCTGTTTGATCGTCAGCTCTGATAGCCCTAGCGAGGCTGTGAAGACCTGGTGTATTGGTAAGCACCATTCTGATAGCGGGGTTGACCGTTTTGATAAGACCGCTGCTCATAGTAACTAGAGCCTTGATAAAATGGCTGATTTTGACGGATGGTAGCATACTGATCAAATGGTTGGGTGTTCTTTGCGCTTGCCGAAATGTTATGGGGCACCGACGATTAAGTCGTAGCGGGTCTCGGCTACCTTGACCTCTGTGTATTCTCCCCATGGTTGCTTCCTCGAAGCAACCTGCCCTGACTTCGCCCACCAATCATGCTTGAAGTCGTCAAGATTCAGAAGAAGATCATTGATTGTGGTGCCTTGCTCCGGACGACGTAGGTCGCCAGCGCGAACGTCGAAGCCGATACCTCTATTGATGACATCTAATTGATTTTGCACGTCGGTCGTTCCAGCATCCTTCGCAGCGCTAAGTATCTTCTAAGCCTATTCTCGATGATCGCATACTTCTGAGTATGCGCTAGCCTGCAAGTCTTGCCACCGACAAACATGTGCAACGCCACTCGTTCGAGTATAATCTTTGTTTGCTACGCCGTCGTTCATGACACAGTGACGTTGGCTGCAATGTGGCGGTCGGACACGGAGTACTCAACCTTCCTGCCGAGGCGGAGAAGAGCTTGAAGAGGCCATCACCCCGAACACCTAGAATGGACGCGCTATGTCGAGCAGAACAACGCTTTGATGTAGTATTTGCGTTGGGAAATTCTCCATAAGTTTGGTGTATTTTGCCCCCATGATTGATTAACAGTAGATCCAGCGTTGCGTACGCTTAAGTCGAGTAAGGGAATAAAAAGGCCGGAAGAGGCAGTCTAAGTGGACTGATCTGGCGATTGTGTATATCCATCTCTACTGTATCCGTACAGCCATGTTGCATTCCCAAGCTTCTAAACATCGATGTAGGCTAGGTAAGGCGTCCGAGGGTGCAAAATAGGAGATGGAGAGCCATATACGCAGTTATTTGTACGCAGTTGTTTGTACGCAGTTGTTTGGTGCTTCGACTGTGTGGCAATAGAGTGCCGTGTAGCGATTGTTTCGTTCAGATCGTACGCCGGCGGTTGAAAGGTATAGAGATGTCTGTCTCCGTGCAGACTTGTGTGCGCTTGTTGAAGTTCTTGCGTACCAAGCTGCCGCTTCCGTGTAGATTGCTCTCTCTACTGGCTCTCTTTCAAGCATGATTGTCTGCTTCCTTTCAAACTATGACCGGCTCTCCTCCAGACAATGTAAACTAATCTCTTTGACGCGGTGTAGGGCTGCTCACTTTTAAGGGATGTATCCTGCTATCTTTGCCGTGTGTGAGCTCAGCGTGGATAGCGGAACTGCGGAAGGTGTGTCTCGAGGGGCCGCTCTCGACAACAGCGCCCTTTGACCCCGCGGGACGTGGTTTTGGCGGCCCCGTTCGCCCTCCGGCGGCGCCAAATCGTCCCCTTTCAATGCCGATCGCTGCTGACATCAAATAAGGACCCGGCCCTTTGCCGGTTGCCTAAGTCAATAATTCCTTGCTACCATTTGCCTCCGTGAGGGTGGTCGAGCGTTGGCTGGGTCAGATCGAATATAGTGTAGGGAGAGTACCTCAAGAGGACAAATTGACTGCGTAGACCATTACAGCTTCTGGTTAGTTGCACGACGCGCAAGCCCGGGCTCATAACGATGATGTTCACTAAATGGCGAAACTACATATGAACAGAGCACGTGACTGTATCTCAGCATCTCACTAACCACATATCGTATAGGCCAAACCCTGGAGATCCCAAACAAACCTATACTATAACTCATCCATAGTACGCCATCATATCAGATAATCTATAACAGCATCTTACTCCACGTCTAGGAACGAGCCCATAAAATACAGGTGCGCCTCAGCTGCCTGGTCCACTTCCACCCCCGTACTTCATATTCGTCTCCCCAGACTTCGATGGCGACGAGTTCAACACCAACGAGCAGAAATTCACGGGCTCCCTTTCCTCTTATGGAGCTGCCTGTCGAAATCCGCTTCAAGATTTACTCGCTGTGCCTAGGAGGCCTGACTTTGTTCAAAGCCGGTCAAAGACCATACACCCGAAGATCTTGCACGAAGTGCGAAGATAACTCCATGACAAAATTTAGGTGCATCTGGAGTGCACAATGCTCATGCCAGGATGAAAAATTGCAGTTTAACAAGATGTTCTCTGTTAATCAGGAAGCGCGGTCTTTCTATTTGGAGAGGAGTGAGTTCCGGTTCTACGATCTAGTCGCTTTCGAGGCTTTTGCCAAGATCGAGCTTTATCGTGAACTCGTCACCAGGATTATACTCTTTTATATGATAGAAGCATCAACGAGAGCATCGGCGACAGCATCGGCGAGAGCAGCTAAGACTCTGCTCGAATTCAAGAAGCTTCGAGTGCTACAATTGCATATCGACTCCAGCACAGTTTTCAGCAAATGCTCCACCGGAAAGTTAAAAGTTCATGGAGAACGCGATCTTCGAAAGTTGAGGAATATCGAAATAAGTGTCACTTACGAGGGACTGTTATGTCACGATCATCCCGAGGTCATGTATACCCACCTCGTCGACGATGCTGAGCGCCGTCGTTTTTGCCAAGAGCTACAACTTTCTGGGACCAAAGAGCGGAAGCCAACAGGGCCAGAGCCAAGGACCAGCGTCCACAAAGCCAAAGCCCACAGAGCGAGGAACCCCATCAGACAGGTACAAAGACGGCGGTGAAAATCAGCATTTTGTTGCCAGAGTATGCAGACGTGTATAGGGATTCAGCTGCCATGGCCCGTTGATGAGTAGTTCGGACTTTGGAAATAGAAGTTCTTCCCGGCGTGTGTGATGAACAAAGTTGATGGGAGGCAATTCTTCACAGGTGTGGTGCACCGATATGGACCTAGGATGTTTGGTTATCTTAGGAGATAAAGGCTTTGTACAACAGCTGGGTGACACCATGGAGATACACAATTTGGTTTACCACTGTCCGTCTGTGGATTTGGCGGCAAGATGGTCAATACTGGCCACAGAAGATCGACCTGGGGTTCAACCACCGCCTGGTAAGAATCGGTGCTTGCAATGGTCTCACGCACCCATCGACGTGGTTACCAGAATCAATCCACACCTGAAAGGGACTATCCGTACTCGCAAGGCGCTCACGGTACGACCGAGGACTACAGTCAACGTTCCTGTTACCGACCGTGATGAACTCCTGGATGAATAGCGACTCTCCTCTTTTAATCGCAGTGCGAGTATATCAGCTCCTATGCTAGAAAAAGATGCAATGACATCCGCGTACACTCTTTACTTCCCTCGTCCTTCACGACTCTCGCACTCAAGTCTATGCGTTCCAGGAAGAAATACTTATCCATTCATTCCACGAAGGCCGGGAAAGCCTTCCCTACCGGTGTCCCGTATTGACACCATCGAATAGGACCCGTCCTGTGACTTACCCTGTCTCCTAGGTCACTTCTCAGGAGTCGTGTATATATTAGCGGCAGCATGACGCTAAACCTTTTCGCACCGCACACAGACACACATCCATCCACATCGCATCCGAAACATACACACGCGCGCATCGCATATACACGCACCTCCATGAATCCAACTTGCGCATATTCGCTAAGGCTCGGGAGTGGGAGGTAGTGAGATGATTCCTGTGCGCTCAGACTCAGATACTGGAGGTGGTTGGGGAGAGGGACAAGATAGAGGGATAAGTGGAAGGGTGGGGGAAGAGAGAAGAGGAGATGGTCGGAGCAAGGTGGGGAGAGGAACGTCGGGGAAGGAAGGTGGGGGGAAGATGGTGGGGGGAGGAAGATGGGGGAGGAAGGAGGGAGAGCTAGAGGGGAGTGGGAGACGGAAGAAGGAGGGAGAAATAGATTGCGTGGACGAGGAGCATGGGAAGCGAAAGAGCTGAATTTGAATGAGTGATAGGGATCGAGAGAGGAGACTGTGATATTGCGGAAGAGGGGATGATACGCTGATAGATCCAAACATATAAGCTTTGGATAACGTTCAAGAAAATAAACATTAGCAATTTGTTCAAAATTCAAAATAGGTTTTCGAAATTGTAGATCAACAAACAAGACAAGCTAAGCTGGAGTAAAGTCCAGCGTTGTAGAATGGATTGATGGTTTTATGCTTTCTCTATGTGATACTGTAGGTGTGGAAAGCTACGCCGGTTGACTTTCCTGTGGACTCCTCAGAAAGCGATATTACATATATGATTGACAAGTATATTATCACTTGTATGATAGAAATTTGTCTTAGCACCAACCCCTCCAAGCTGGTTATCCCCTCCTCGTGATGCCCTTCTAGTGATGCCCCCTTCAGTGACCCGGTCTTAGCCTCAAGCTGAATATCTCCACATTATCATGCCTCCTGATCATTGCTCTCAACACACACTTGAGCACTCCATCTTCTTCGCATGCACGTCCTCGCCAACCTGGATGCCAGGTTGCCACACTGGCGCGTCCGTGTTCCGCCTCTCAGCGTCACAATGTTGAATATGTCCTCGACGTCTGCGAGAGTGGTCTTTTCTTGTACTGGACGTTGTCGCGCTCCTTCAGCAAGTGAGTGTCGATGGCGTCGGCGTCGTGGGCGGTGCAGATGGGCGCGATAGTCTTGAGAGCGTCGCTCGTTTCGCACCAGGAGCGGCCGGACATGCTGTAGTCAAAGGTAGAGAGGAAGGAGAAGTCGGTGTCTTCGATGGAGGTGGAGCGCGGGGCAACGGAGTATGAGAAGGGGGTGGATCTGGCTGTCAAGGGTGGGACATTGGGTAGACTTGTGTGAGATGGAGTTGAAATGGAATATTGAAGAGGGCATGCTGTCAGCTGGTGGTGGGTTGACCATCGATGCATCGAGGCTTGATAAAATTCTTTGATTGAGAGAGCTCTTGCGGGCTTTGGCACGCAGAGCTAAGAGGAAGGGCATGTTCTTTCGAAGTGGCAGAGAAGGTTGGAGTACGAAAAGTCTAAATCTACGGATGGTTGTTGCAAGGTACCATGTTTACTGCTTCGGTTGTATCATGCGGTGGGCCTTTGAGGGAGCACTCTAGAGCCTCCACCTGCTAGGGAAAACTCGGGAGACACCACCGCGCCCTGTACCTATTAGGACGCGCTTTCTCGACCCTCTCCTGGTTCTTCTGCCAGCCAGATTACACGGTAGACGCTGAGGGGGAGTGTTGAAAACCGGTGGTTACCCAAGTTCAGCCTATACCAAATGTGGTTAGCGTGAACACGTGACCCAGATGTCCCCGTATATAGTGTGCCACGTAGCACTTAGCAATCTGCATTATCTTTCAACACACTTATGCCTTCAACACTTTCACTATATGGTGTTCTGTTGTAACAATATCTTAGAAAGATACATCTTAAATATTAATATAATCAAGATATAAAAAGATTGCAATCTAGTATACGAGTTAAACTATCTTAGCAATTGAAGAAAACAATAATTAAGGAATATATAAGCATACCATTAATTGTTCTAGATTATAATCTTGTTCGTAGAGCAAGATTGTTATAGATAATAGCATATTATAAAAAAAATTGTAATGATTAATAATGTAAGTTGTTACAAGTCTTCTTAATGTTTTGTAAATATAGAATTTTTGTATAAGATTCTTGCAAGAAACGTTAAAACAATTATTCATTAAAATAAATATCTAGTAAGCGCATTTAAATTCAAGTTGTAAGTACAAATACAGCTAAATATATAATTATAGTAATTTGAGCAATATTATTATATTCAAAATATCTATAATTACAAAATGTTAGGACTTAGGATGTTAGGCCTAACCTGACCAAAAGGCCAACCCGGGCGCCTTGGCAGCGACCCGGTTCACTAACATCACTATATGGCGTTCTGCCGTAACAAAAACTCGAATTACAATTATAATAAAATTCTTTAAGCAATTTTTCAAGAGTATTATGCTACGTATTCGAGAAAATTGCTTAATCTTACATATGTCTCTAAATTATACTATACATGTTTCTTGTATACGCATATAATCATATTCTTGCAATATTCTTGTATAATAACAACAAACTAAAAGTTCTTTTAATATAGTTGTTCTTTGCTACTAAGTATTTCTCGAAATCTCGAATATAATAGTATTGTTTTAACAAGTGTTGTGTAATAATTGTCTTTATACTAGATGTGTACTCTGTACTCGTATTTATATTCTGCAAACAAGCTTAGTGTAAGTATTGTAGAAGTCTTAGTAATCGCCCACTTTATTCGTTAAGGTATATAGACTGCTAGCGCGTCTGCCGAAGGTCAACCGAGGTTCAACCGTGGTCCCCTGATCAAGAACCTTGATGACCACCTATTAAATGCCATCCAGGGTGCAATCACATAGTTCACCACCTAGGTGCAATACCGTAATAACCTGCCGTCAACCAGAAAAACGCGCAGCGCCCTTGCTGTGCCAGAAATTGCTCCGACACATTGTGGATGTATCAGAGGTGTCTAGGCCCTTGTTCCGGAGTACCAGGGCAGAAGGTTCCTCCGTGGTGCTAGGTGTTTCCTCCCGATTAACACCTTGGGTGGCACGTGGACAAGCACCTGTGGTCGACGAAGCACTACTGATTTCTGCTGCGATAAGGGTATGGGTGAGGGGATGCAGAGGTGGTCGCCTGTTGGGGCACCGATCTTCGTGTTGCAGGAAGGAATAAGTGCTCCCATAGCCTTAGTCCTGGGTTGCGTCATTTTAAAGAGCTTTACTTAGAGCTTTCAAACAACGCACCAATGAACCAAATACCGCGACTGCGCGTTAAGTTGTGTCGTGATGAAAGTTGCGCTCTCACGGAAGTAATCAGTAAACAGGTAGTACTCGGTAGTCGCGCCACGCTGCCAAAGTTCAACGTATTTGAAATATAAAGTCAGATTCGATCGATTCATCAAAAGTTTACTTTCGAAATATATGTTGACTTTGAGAGATAAAGGCGTGGTTTGTGTGTGCGTCTCTTGTGGGCGATTTCGTAGTTCTCCACCCACCAGGTCGGTGGACCTATCCAGAGCCGCCGTTGACTTCCACTCATCGTATTCGGGCCCGTGACCCTTCCATCGCAGAAGATACTACACAACTTCGTATCTCCCGATACGTCTGTCGACCAGCTTCTCAACCTCGTATGATTTCAGCCATGGTGTGTTGGGAACGCCTTCAACCTCGACCTCTTCTGGGTAGTCGGAACGTGGTCGGTGGTAAGGGTCGTTACCGGGGGGTGCAGGTTCCAGTTGGGTGACCGATATAACGTGGTGAAGGCGCCATCTAGATGGTAAATCAAGCTCGTATGCCAGTCGACCTACGCGTCATTTGATAAGAAAGGGACCGGTACGTTGGTTGCTAAGCTTCTTGTTGTGTTTACTTGGCAGTGTGTAACCACGATGAAGACGAAAAAAACGCGCTTTCATCAAGTTTGACCAGTAGAGGGACATGCATGGAGTCATATTTGATTTTGGACAGTCGGCCGCTTCCTGGCGATAGCGAAACCTAGTGGCTTCAAGGTGGTCCAGCTGCTCTTTGGCATCCTTATCAAGGTCCTGGCTCCCTGCAGTTGCGGTGTGAATAGGAAACCATAACATACTTCGTTAGGGGACTTCCCTGTTGAAGCATTCGGTGAGTTGTTGAAGCACATTTGGAGTGAAGGCAGAGCCTCGTTCCAATCAACATCAGGATTGTCTGATATTAGATAGCGAACATCCAGCGGTCTTGAGGCGCCGAGCTGAGGAGCACGCGCACCTCAATTCTTTGCAGCATCGTGGTCCAGAAGTCAAATAGGAACTAAGGGTACGATCTGAGATAATAGATGCAGGAATGCCCCAGTCCGCTGACTGTAACCTGACAGGGACCTTGTTGGCCCACTCCGCGGCATTGAATGTAAACCTCCCCGCTATAGATAGAACTCTCCTCGAAATATTGTCGGTGACGTTGAGCACGCAATCGTACTGCTGAGGGTTGGTTTTGGGGAAGGCCAGGACGAAATCTATCGCTACCGTGTGAAAGGGCATGAACGGAGTAGATAAAGGCATGAGGTCACCGTACTCGCGGTGACGACGGGTTTGATTCAGTTGGCACTGGGGACAGTGTCGTATGTAGGTGGTAAGTTTCCTCGACAGCTTGTGGATATACACGGTTTCGCTCAACCTAGCGAACGCACGATGGTGACCTGCATGACGCAGTCGTCGTGCGCAGCGTTCATCACCGTCTTCTCAGTATTTCCGAGGTATGCACAACCAAGTCTTTCCGTCCTTGCTGTGATAGATAAGACCCTTTATCAAGATGAAGTTGATACCTGTGCGGACAGATGGCAGGGATCTGTTGACCTTAACTGAGATAGGCAAGGTAGGTTGTGCATCTGTAACCGTCGAAAGTGCTTCTGTAGAGCTAGGTTGTGCTTCCGTAACACTGGTGACCGTAGGAGCTGCTTCCATAGAGCTAGGTTGAGACAGGTAGATGGAGGCGCGTACGAGCTTCGTGTTTAGGCGATCGATATTGCTAGAAGGGAGCTTCGTTTGCCTTGCAGCAGCCTACTTCGACAACACCGTCCGATGCACGACGGCTACGATATACCGGTATGCCTCTTTCAACTCCTTCAGCTGACCCACGAAGTCATCGTCCGATGCGCCTCCATCTCCAGATAACGTTTGTAACACTTCCTCGAATGTAGAGGATTCTCTGCTTGCAAGTTCTACGGTTAGCAATAACTTACAAAAGCAACAATTTCGAGACTAAACCAACTCTGGTGTGCCCATGAAATCCACCAACCCATTCAATTCCCATAGCAGCGTCTGCGACGATACCCGTAATTCCTTCAACACATCTGACAACTGTGTTAGATCGAGCGGCGTTTTGCTGGGAGGCATGTTGTGCTGATTGAAAGATTGGTGGCAAGGAAGCGTACTCTTCTCGGGTAGAAGCTGTTAGGCGTCGAGCCAAGCCATGACGTCACGAAGAATCGAGCCCATGCCACTCTTACTTTACGCTATCAGGAGACTGCACTAACTACATATGGTATAAGGCATTACCGGGCAGCCGAGCTACGTCACCATCGTGTTTGTTGTTGGGTTACAGTACCTTGGGTACCTTGTTTAGTCCGCAGTACCTTACCTTACTGCACGCACCACCAATACTTCGACTCTTTAGTCTGATTCCTTTTCTATCGCGCTCAATACGTAGCTAACAAGCCTCCACAAAATACACGCCTTGACCGGCTGCAAGCTTGGTCCATTGGTGGCTGGCCTGTAGCTCAGAATGCCTGGTATGCTGGTCCCGCTCTGGGAGCCGCGATTGTCGCTAAAAGTATGATAAGCCGTGTCTCGTGCAACAAACGGTAAGCTTCGGCGGATCAAATCATTGCTAGAAGCCGGCCAAATACCCTTCTTGGCCTACCGAACGAGATCCTGAATCTCATATTTTCTCTGGTCTGCGATGGGGAAACAATACGTGTGAGCTGCAGGAGCACCAGTACAAATAAAAAAAAACCTATTGGAAATGAGTACTGTCGTGAGCTGGACCCCAAGTTCGTGGACATGTGGGTTAAGGCGTCGGATGCTGAAGAGGCAGGGATGCCGCTCAACTCCGAAAGGCGCGCCATTCTCACTACCTACGACGACCATGCCGAAGACCGCCAGCGTGTTGGTCTAATCCCAGTCGTTCCCTCAATGCCATTGAGCAAGGACTGGGTGATGGCACTGGCTACCTTGTGTTCGACTACTCGCCCGCTGTGAGCTCCATGCCGTTCGCTCTGAACACATGGCATCTCGACAGTCCAACGGCTTTGAGGCCTTTCCTCAGCGACATCGGGTCAAGCGGACAGTTTTCCTTACAAAATGTCAAAATTGCTGTGTGTCATTTTAATCCGCCCACCACATGTAACGCCTACCATTGGTCGTGAGCTTGTTACCGCATCGAGCATTGCTGACATTTTCCTAGCGGGAGTGACCACTGTTCTGTTACCTCTTCGCCTTGAGCACCCGTCTTTCGAGCCACAGACACCCAGAATCGGTGCAGTGTGGACCTGTTGGAGAGAAGCCGCAAGGTCGGCCTGGAGGCAAACGAGCACCGAGTCGAGTCTGCAGAGATGATGACCACCGTGTCATTGACCGCGCCTCGACTGACGATGGAAACCGAACTGACGCGGCTTTTGCCTCTATTAGGAATCGAATAATACAAGCAACCAACCCTCTTTCCGATCGAAAGGGTGCTTTCTGGCTCCCTCGCTGCTCCACGAGAGGGACAAGGGTGCGTTTCTGCTGCCTCCACGCACGTCCTGCACAAATAGACCTACGAATCCGCGAAGAGCTGGGATCGTACATTATGCCGGCCACACAGGGGCACGCCAGCGTTCCCTAATATTTTCACCGAGGCGAAGGGTCCCGAGGGGAGTGCGGCTGTGGCCAAACGACAAGCTTGTTTCGACGGCACCAGCGATCTCCACAATACCTGTTTGTGTCATGGTCCTCGCATCGAACAGTTCGCGATCGGTTCGGTCTTCTACTACATGACCCGCGGTTTCGAACCCTACGACAATGAATGGTTTGGAAGGAAGCATGGCAATGTGGTTGTCAGTCTTCTGCAGGAGAAGAAGTGCCCTGAACTAAATGGCAAGGAAACGGACATCATCATACACAACTGTTGGCATGGAAAGTACGAATCAATCAAAAGGCTGAAAATTGAGGTGACACGTCTAGGCCTCAATCTTCGATTGAGTATGGCAACGGCGATGTCAGAGGAGGAATATGAAGCAAGAAGTCAGGAGTGCAGAAAACTTATAGGACTTAAAGTATTGGAGGACACCCCAAGAACATTCGCTTAGATAATTAGAAAGTGTTCTATCTACAATCGTGTAATCTGCGTGTCCTGCCCTAACCGACGATCAAAGGGCTGCATTCGTCGACGGCACTAGACTCGGTGTGCTCCCTTTGAACGACGGTAGGCTGCATTACACATGAAGCAAGATAGGACTCGTCACCTTGAAGCTTCTTAGCTACAGCTCCATCCTTCGTGTCACCGCCAAAGCTTTCTTCGACGACAACACCACTGTCAAACTCGGTGACGTTGCTGCGCTCTTCCGCAGCACCAGGCTCGTTGATCGGGGTAAACTTGCTGCCCTCTTCTGCAGCATCAGGCTCGTTTCGACGTTGCTGCCCGGCAGCCCGCTTTTCTTGGCTTCTTAGATACTCACTCGGTTGTTTGGGTAAGGGAAGTGGTTGGCGTAACTTCTTGCGAGGTCAGAAAGCTCGACTGGGCATTATCTTCGCCCAATATAGATTCGGCATTTGATTGCTGCGAACTCTGGGGTGTAGATTGGGAGAAAGAAGCAGACTGAGAAAGATCAAAATTAATATCGGCTGGCAAATCATCAATGGCTGAGCAGATCCTTTTGTGCTGAATCGGCATCCAAGTATCGTACACGTTCTTGGTGAATTTGTAGACTGTCCACTTTTCCTTGCCATCTTGTTCGGTGAAGTCAAATGTTCGGATAGGATGACGATAGAAGGTACTCTTGTCCCCTTTGATCACGGGGTAATGGCCGTAGATCCTCACCGACCTGTGGTCGTGCGAGATCGAAAAGGCAAGGATCTCCCGGTCCAGCTCTTTTTCGCGCTTCACAGCCTTATAAAGCTCGACAAGAGCTCTTACGGCGACCGTCATGCTGTGCGCGTTCTGGCGGTCGGCGACGTCCAGCGCTGCCGCGCCGCACTTGATCTCGCAGGTGAGGAAGGGAAAGTA
>JAABUL010004363.1_pt1 | contig 19072 bp, 23 predicted proteins | sample 5559151 | NCBI WGS metagenome assembly JAABUL01 (sample SAMN10711876, study PRJNA513368) | rock metagenome | isolation source: Antarctica rocks | place: Antarctica: Victoria Land, Pudding Butte sud | reverse complement strand
GAAGAGAATTGGCAGACTGGTACCTTCGCCGAGAGGAACCGCTTCGGAGGAATATCGGAAGCAATGCAGTGCCGCCTCGACGTCCTGCAAGGAGCCGTCAGTCCTAGTACCCTCAAATCAGTAACTCACCTGCCAAGGTGTATTCCCTTGGACGTGCTGCAAGACCAGCTCGATCAAGGTCCTAAATAGCTCCTCTCGTAAGATATAATAGCTGCCCAAGGATTAGCAGCTAGTTTCCGGCTTGAGGCTTGACTCACGCCCCAACGATGACTTCGCCTGCATCCCTTCGCCAGCTCTCGAAAGCCTCTGTATCCTCCTTATCCATCCCCGTCGCTTCCCCACTACCAGGCCATCGTACTTTTGCCCGAATGACACCGACTAACTCGCGAAAGAAGGATTCGGCGATCGCCCAATCCGGAGACATCTCGTGCGGTGCTTGGAAGACGTCTGAGTCCATAAGCGCTTCTTGAAGCAGCGGGTAGATTGGCAGTGTGAGCTGAGATCATGGTCGGCTCCAAGTGCGGTGGGAAATGAACGGTTCGCGGACCTCGCTGACGCGCTCATCAACTCCGCCTATTCCCTGCCACCCGGTCAAGCGAAGGATGATCTCAAGTAACGCTTGGACGTCGGTCTGAGCCAGTCTAGCGACGAGCCATTCCGAAGAATGTTCGATGAGCGCGCAGAGAAGCTTGGCGAAACCGATGATTTCGTCAGAAGGCTCTATCCAAGATGAGCTCGGCTACAGTGACACCATGGAGACACTTACCGCCCTCAGTGGACACAAGCAGTGATTGGCCCGGGGGACCAGTGATCCAAGCAAGCAGAGGCTCAGTGAGCACTCTCGTCCCTTTCCCAAACTTGAAGACACTCTCGGACAGCATCTCGACAAGAGCGGATGAGGCAGGTGCTGTGGGTAGAAGGTTGTAAAGCGGATGGAGGAGAGCTATCAATTCGCTGTTCCAATCAGCTACCTCGTTGTATCATATCCGCCAAGACATACTCTCCGCCGAGTCCGTACTGTATCCAGCTTTCGGCGCAACGACAAGCCGCTTCCGCTTCCTTCAGGGCCTCTTCCTGCCCACCCATACTCGTGTGTAGATGTGGTTGCATCGATCTTGTGATCGCCTCCATTACAGCAGGTAGGTCCTGATCGAGGTGCCGTCTCAAGGCGTTCCTGGGTTCTATGAGCAGAGTTTTAGCTATATAGGAACCCGCTTGCCGCTTCTGCTCGCTGATCCCTGCTCTCCCTATCTCTTCAACGCATATTGAGCACCACTCTAAACCCCACAGTCTCATCTTGAACGCTCCTCTCCGCTCATCATCTCCTCCACCAACAGGCGCGCCTGGCGTACTGTATCCAGACGAAGGGAGGGATTGGGCCGCAGCAGCGGATTGAGAGAGGGTCTGAAGGACGGTAATGATGGGATGCGGGAAGAGGTGGAACGGGAGCCGAAGGAGTAGACTCGCTAGCTAAGCAATCCTGTAAGCTGTTCATGCTGAATGACAATCTCTTGCGTCTGCATCGGATGAGGAGACACGTACACAGCCAAAGAGTTTGCGCACGACCACAGCATTCTCGGGTTGATGAGATCGAGGATTGGAAGGAGAAACGGCGTCTGAGATTGTCTGAAGCAGCAGGGCGAGGAGAGCGGGCTGGAGCTGTCGAGGAAGGGTCTCCCTGTCAGGTTTTCAACTAGATTACCATTATAGCGGGATGTGAACATACCAGTCACGAGAGATCTTGACCTGGGCCGTGTGAGCGGAGAAGAACCGGACGTTGGGGTCCTATCACAGACATCACCTCAGCACGCCCCGTAGACAATGAGAGCGCTTAGCCCACCTCTTGTCCAGCCAACCCGGCAATGAGTCCCCAGGCCTCGATGCTCGCCTGGATCGTCTGGAGCTCGTGCTGAAGCGTCGTTGCGAGATCCGGCTGAGATGAAGTAGTCGGTGAAAAGAGGTGTAGGATGGTCTGAGAATAAGCATCAGTCTGGACTACCATAACTCGAAACGCGGAGAAGCGAGGTGCAGACAGGTGTCAGCCTACCTGGGTTACTCGCTCGAGGTCTGAGCCCGAGAGGACTGGGAACGTCAGACTTGAGCTCGAGGCGCAGGTCGCTTCCTCCTCGTCCATTGCGACACCCCTCCCCCGCTCGCTACTCTTCAGCCGAGAATCAGGGCAATCAAAAGGGAAATCGAGGAAAAGTACAGTCAAAACATGAGCTCTTACCGGAATCCGACTCCTGTTTTCATCTTCAAACCTTTCAAGCAGCAACAGTCTTGATACATGGATTGTCTCGTTTTCGGAGCAAATCGACGGACAGCGACAAGACCCCTGATATGCTTATGCATGTACTGAGATCACAGCTACCCTGCACCCCTCAGCACTTTCTGCCAGACTCTCGCGACCGTCCCCCCTTTCCCATCCCTTTGCTCTTGCTCTTCCTTCTCGCCCTGGCCATCCAAATCAGTAAAGATACACCCCGTCGTGGCAAGTTCTGACATACCACGAAACGGGACGAGCACTGCCATCCGCCTTGTCCTTCTACCTCGAGCTCAGCTTCACTCCGCCACCATCGAAAAGTCGCTTACGGCGGCTGTGTTCACATTCCGGTTCGCCTCGCGGTAGAGGGCGTTGATCTCGGCGGCACACGCGCAGGTACTCATCACAGATGATGGGTGCGGTTATGTGAACACGCTGGACTAGATGGGTTCGTGGGAAGAACGCTGCAGAGGCTTCCGCCCATATGCGCCCGGAATCAGTCGGACTGCACTTCTTAGGTCAATACCTGGCTTTCTTGACGTTCGGTACCGCTTGGGAGATCTGTCAGTGGACGTCAATTGTGCTCAGGACATTGGTGTCCTCGCGATCCACCTCAAATATGCCTTCTGACGTAGCAACGGGTCAGATAGATACAGGAGGATGTCGTAATGCCAGCAGTGCTTGGCCCAATGCTCAGGCGTCCCACCCCGCTCACTCCTTCTGTGTCGCTTCCTCCTTTCAGACGACTCGCTTTGGGACGATTCACCTTCTCGGCGCTGATGCCCCGGCTCCATCAAGCCTCTGCCGTCAGCTCATTCGCAACGCTACACTCTCCACTTCGCTTGTGCTTCTGGACCATCCGATGGGCGGATACGATGGTTCCATCGACATCGCGTGGGTGACGCCCGAGGAACCAGTCGTGGTCGCGTCACCAGAACCGCTTGACCGTGTGGAAACTTGGCACTCCTAGGATGGGATGGCCCACACCTGCAAGCGTACGAGCTTTAGCGAGGTCGCGAACTGGGCAGAGGCACAGAAGAGTGTGGCGAGGCTCCCGGGCTATAGAGGTCGCTTGGGACGAATCGACTCACATTATACTCCGCCTTCGGCGGCCACGACCTCAGCATTGTCTTTACACCGACATGCACCCAAACGTCGACCCCCTCCCTCTTCTCAACGTTGCCGGCGTCGCACGCGAAGAAGGTGTCGCCGCTGGGCAGTTGTACGCCACGTAGTCGTATTGGAACTTTCCCGGGCCGATGACCTGGGCGTAAGACAGCATGTGGAATGGTACTCACCAGGTTTTCGGAATGGGGTGCTCGAATCGCGGGGAGGAGTTCGTGGGACATGATGAATGTGCGGTGACCTGACTGGACTCGGTCTGGGCTGAGATGCTGACAAGCGCGAGACCCTGACGAAGGTGCTGCCGAGCGCAATGACATCAGTACTCGTTGAGCGACAGGGCGTTGAGACACTCACGATGATACTACAGAGCCTAGTGAGATCAGCGCTTGGTCAGGGCAAGCGCGTCGACCCACACGAGAAAGCTTCGAAACTCTCGGTCAGCTCCGACGCGAGACACTCACAAGACACGTCGAGACTACTTAGGTCGCTCGCGATTGACAAAGACACAGTCGAGACCTGTGCGTCACTCAAAAAGATATCCGTGAATTCGTGTCGAGACCAAGAAAGGTGGAATGACTCACAACAAGCCGTCAAGACTAGCGTCGCTTGCGAAAATAGACAAGTACGTCGTTCGTGAAGATAGTCAAGACAACTGCGTCCCTCAATGAGTCGACAAATAGTTTGTGGGTGACTCAAGGTATCGGAGGAACCACGTTGATTGATGACTCGACCTCCTTTCCAACGCGCGGATCATTCTGAGACTAAGGAGACTCCTTTGATATACGACGCGATGCGGTCCATACGGAGGACTGGCTATTGCCCCGAGAACAGCCTTCCTGCGAAAGTAGCACACAGCTCATGGCCCAGCCGCCAGCTACCGCTCGGCCATTCCGGCTCGTGTCGAGCGCCGCTCCGCAATGCAGCAATGATTCGGCTTTTGCACGTTTGTCCAGTCCAGAGGATGCAGGTCCCTCCCAGGGTCTGAATCAATCACCTGATGAACCATGTTTGCACCGGACGAGCCGCGCGCGCTAGGCTTTGGGCTTTTAGCCCCTGGCGGTCACAGCTTACAACACCACCGGTGAGCTTCGACGATCATACCGGAACTCAGCACCCCAGCTTTCCCCCTCTACACCCCTAACTTTTGTTCTTCCACGTTGAACGACTTGATTGTCGTCTAGCGCAAGGCCTATCAGTGGGTGTGCAGATGCTCAGAACATGTGTGCGCATGCGATCCATATCCGATGTGCCTTCCGACGTAGCAATGAGTCAAAGAGATACATGTACATGCATAAAAAGGTAGTAACAAAAAGGGTCGACCCGCGCTGCTGCGGCGGTCGAATGCGAATACCGAATATCGAAGGGGTAAATGAGCACATGTATAATGGTATGCGTATCAAGCGCGCACCGACTTGCGAACAGAGCGGAGAGATGTAGGGTGTCGAACGACGAGTTTCTTCAAGAAGGCGCGGGGTGATGAGGCCGTCGAAGCGTTCTCGTTGTTGACGATGAAGATGAAGTCTGGTCTGGCGGTGTAGGATGCCTTTCGTTGGAGACCGGGGATAGAAACTTTGAGTTGGCCAGATGAGGTGGATCCAACGAGAGTGCCATGAGACGCGCCCCAAGTGTCGGTGGGTGTGCTCGTGCTGTCGAGGGAAGAGATCGAGATTTGGCTGTCGGTCGAGCCGCGTCGGGCGAGTCCCGGCGTGGGCGCTTCGAGGTGGAGGCTCGAGAAGGTGAAGGGGGAGGAGCGATCGCCGATGGACATCGCCGAAGAGCGGCGAGAGGGAAGTGGGAGCCGGACGGGAGAGGACGCAGAGGACGAATCGAAGACGTCGAAACGTCGTCGGCTGGTCCATTCGGAAAATTGTTGTGTCTGGAGCGAAGGTTTCTCGTCGTAGCTCGGTGTGGGGAGACCGTAGTCGGGCGGCACGAAGGTCGACTTGCTGGACCCTCGGATGTTGACCTGGAGTTTGTTGGGAGTGAGGGGAGGAGACGCGATGCCAGCGGGAATCCGGACGGAGACCACGTCGATGGGCTTGGGGCTGGGCCGAAACCGACGATCGGCGATGGAGGGGGAGGCGGTGACCGGCACGGGGCTGGGAGCCTCCCAAAAGGGACGGAGGTGCTCGATGAGTTCGAGCTCCTCGACTCGGAGTTGGTAGTTGAGGAGGTAGAGGAATTGCTTCTCCATGAGGTTGACCTCGGCGAGGGAGAAGAACCGGGCGTATTTTTGCCAGTGCATGTTTTTGGGCGACGAGTCGTTGAGGTATTTCGCGGCGCAGATGAGCACGGCGAGGAAGACTCGGTGACGGGTGCAAGCGAGACCTGGCGAGGCGTCAGCGAGACTTTAAAGGGCGGAGGAGAAACGTACCAGTGGCGACAATGGGCAGCTTCTCCTTGAGTCGCTCAAGGTACACCAGGGTGACCGAGAGCGTAGGCATCTGCACGTTGCTCTGCACCACGAGACCCCTGATGAACTCGCTCAACTCCGGCAGGTTCGCCAACTCGTCCTCGTCCGTCTTGGGGGCCTCCCACCAGTTCACAGGGCCAGCGGCGTCGAAGTATTTCTGCTCCTTGGTAGGGGTGGTAGGAGGGGAAAGCATCGAGCTGTCTGCATCGGTGGGAGCACTGATCCGGATGACCGAGGAGGTCTTGTTGGCGATGTGGTCTGGGCAAGTCAGCGGTGTAGATGGAAGAGGAAGGAGCTACTCACGGTAGAACTCGGGTCGGACCTTGTTCTTGAGCGAGTGGACCATGGTGTGGTCGTGGGCGGACAGCCGTAAGAGAGAAGCCGGGTGGACCGGGTCGCGGAGACGCTGGACAGACATGGCGGGGAGTTTGGGAGGGTGGGGTGAGATACTGTGATTTATATTGGTAAATGAGTGTGGTGCGACTTGCTAGAAGTCTCGAATCGAATGTCCTTATACACAATGAAACAGTGAGAGCCCAAAGCTGAGATGACGATAAGGATGAAGATGATCAGCAGGTCCCAGGATCAAGTACTCATATATCGATGAGCAGACGCCGATCCTTCGTAACGGGAACGACGCCATGTCTGCCTTGTCGAGATGGCGATTCGTTAGTGTAGAGAGTTGCCCAATCGGGCGCAAGCCAGGGCTGGAGCTGGTCGGGACTCGATGATCGCCATCCTCAGCTGCTTTGATGTGCAAAGAGACTCTGACACTCGAGGAAGTCATCGCCGGAAACAGTAACGGAGCTTCTATGTGGAAATCGCCACACCCCAAGCTCTGATCAAGCCATTTCCCCGAAACGCAGGCAGCCACGGGATTTCCCGAAACTCCGAATTTCGGCTAACCCATTCCGTCGCCCTCAAGCCCTGTCCGAGCGGACCTTGACCTGCTGACTTTGTTCTCCAGGCGCTCAGGTCCCTCCCCTCATACTCAGCGCCACCGTTCCCGCGTTTAGACTAATTGACAATGCCGGGACGGCGAATATGTTTGATCCGCGGCGTCTGGTCTACGTAAACGGTCCCTGTGATCGACAGGCGTAGCGGTAAGCTTAAGCTTCTGGTGCTTGGTCATACACGTGAAGGTGAAAGAATCCAGTAATTGCCGCTAATCGTGCTCCTTCCGCACGAATGCGGTTAGAGCTGTGGTAAACCCAAGCCCTTATCACGTCCAGACCTTTCAGACAGGATTTAAAAGTAGCGATCATGCCAAGCTCGGCCTTTGATGACAGTAGTGATCAGACTGAGACAATCGAGTTGGCTGGGCTCTGCTCAGACGACACGGTTTGGTGAAGGGAGCTCGACCGGTTCTGAGAAGGGTAAACGCGGCAATTGATAGGCCCAATCTTCTCTCTTCACTTCGCGGCAGTTCACTTTTCATGCTGCGGAGATTGTTGCCGAACGAATGGAGAAGGAGCACAAACCTCTTCGGGAAATCTAGCTTCGGTTGTTACTTCTACTATAGCTCCTGCAGTCACTTATCCGAAGCGATCACGAGCACTTCAATGCGTTTCGGCTTGACCCAGCTGTCTCCATGACTTATAGAAAGCTTCATTCCGCAACGTCTATCAGCCTCCTTCGCAAGTCGCCCGCAGATTACGCCACCGACGAATCGCAAGGGGATACAGAAGCCAATTACACGCCACAAACGATCACTATAAATTTCCCGATCGATTCCGAGTTTCCGCTTGCGGTCGAGGCGGCGCGGATTTTTTAACCCGGGAGGCTTTCCAGGGCGGCGAGAGCCTGGTGGTGGAGATTTCGCCGAGAAGGTCCCTCACCGCTTCGGTTAGTCAGTTCGGTCGGATACCCTACTTGCGCGGCATCCCCCATCCTACCCTCTCGTTTTGCTCCATCTCCTGTAATCAGAGTTCTTCCGATTCTGCCCTTGAGAAAGCGTAATCTCCATTTGCCGAAAGGACCCACGCAGCCCGTAAGGCCGATTCTACGCTCACACGCACCCCTCACGTTCCCCTGCTTCTTCCTTCCCACGCCCCTACCTCCGCCTCCCGCTCACCAAAGCTTCTACGACCGCCCCTTTCCCTTATCGTCATCACGCCCCTCAACTACGCACGTTCCCCGTGATTTGCGCGGATCCCTTCGGAAAGGATCCTTCCTGAACACACTCGCTGCCTCCCGGCCTGTCTGAGCCCGACCCGCCCTGGAACCAAACATCGATTACCAGGCATCGATTCAGCATCTCGGGTGTCACCGGTGAGTCTGACATTCATGGTGCATCTCCGTGCAGCTATGCATCTTCATCAGTCCAGTTCAGAAGCTCATCATTGTCTTCCGCTTATCATCGCTTTCAATCAACTCCTACCATGATCCCTATAGCAGATCACCTGGTCCTTTTTTCCATCCCCTCGCAATCATTCCGATGCAGAACGCATCATCTGCCGCTTCGCCTGCGGGCGGGAGCAATGGGCATAAATGGGGAGCGGTGAGCCTCCTTTCTCTAGCGGACTTGCGGTCTTCTGATTCCATGCTGACTCCGCCCCTTCTATGCCATCTCAATAGCCTGCATTACCCAATATGTACCAAACTCATCAGCGGATCACATCGAATCCCCGCTCATACACCCCTCCGGATCCCAACGTCTCTGGCTCCGATGCTCGGCGGGATGAGTCTTCAGGACAGGTGTATGCTGGCGGCGAGGGATATGCCTATCAGCCGGGCGCCGGATTTGCGCCGGTGAGCGATATAGGCTACGGCTACGGGTGAATATCTTCTCTCCGTTTTCTCTCCGTTTTCTGAGATTGTTGACTGATTTTCGCAGCGCTCCAAGCTATTCCACTTCAGCCCCTTCTGCACCGTCGGGTTCTCGACGTGCGTCCGGGCCCAAACCCGCTTCTACCCCTCCCGCATCCACATCGTCGACCGGTGCAAATCCCTCTCCCGGATCTCGGTTCTACTCGCAAGCCGGCGACGGATCCACTGGCCACCAGCAGCCACAACAATCCCCATATCAGCCATCTTCTGCGCCTCCCCAGGTCTCGAGCCAACATCATGCTTCCATGCCGGGACAACCCCAAACTGCACATCCCTACGGCGGCGGATATTACAGCTACTACGATCCCGCCCAACAACACCGACCACCTGGTCAGTATTCGCATCATTACCCACAAGGAGGAACTCATGCCATCAACCACTCTCAATCAACATCGACAGCTCAGCAGTCGACCTCCACCTCAACCACACCCACGATCAACCAGTCCTCGACGATGGGAGATCAACACCGCGGATCTGCGACGGGGTCTTCCACTGCGTATAGCTACCCTTCAACTACGTCGCCATACACCGCGTACAGCCACGATTCGCGTTCCGGACAATGGCAGACACCTGGATCCGTCAGCCGCATGAATAGCCAGGGTACTCTTACAACGGTGAGCCAACAGACTCCATGGCAGGGGTATCCCGGGCAACATGCGATGCCTCTTCCTCCACATTTAGCTCAGGGCCAAGGACAAGGTCAAGGCCAATACCCGTGGCAGCAGCAATGGAACCCGCAGTATGGCTACCCTCCCATGGCCCCTCATGCATCCCAACCGACCTACATGTCCAACCCACCTATGCCGGGTGCGATGATGGGTGGGAAGAAGAGTAAGAAAGACAAACATGGTGTACCGATGATGGGAGACTACGGGGGTCTTGGGAAGCGACCTGCAGACGGCGGTCACGAGGAAGATGCCGACGGGAAAAAGAAGAAGGGGAAGAAGGAGGAGGAAAAGCCCGTCCCGAAGCCCATTGCGAAGTCTCACCTACACCCACCGCGACAAGCCCAATCCGCGTGGCAGCTGTTCTTCACCGACGAGCTCAACAAGGCGAAGGCCACTGCAGCACTCGAGACGTCACCCGGAGGCACGCCTCAACATGTCAAGCTCAATGTCGCGCAGATTGCGAAGGACGCCGGAGCTGCCTATGCCTCACTTGACGACGAGCAACGGGAATACTACTCCCAGAAGGTCCAGGAGAGCAAGGAGCAATATGCCAAAGATCTCGCAGTCTGGCAGGCGACTCTCACACCAGAGGATATCCGCGCGGAAAACGCCTTCCGAGCACAGCAACGGAAGGAGGGGAAATCAAGGAAGGGAAATCTAAAGGATCCGAATGCGCCTAAGAAGCCGCTAAGTGCTTACTTCCTGTTCCTCAAGGGGATCAGGGAGGACGACGGCTTGCGATCGAAGGTCTGGGGCGAGGAGACGGAGACTACGAAGCAGAGCGTACTGGCTGCTGAGCGATGGCGGGCTCTTTCTGTTGAGGAAAAAAAGGTGAGTCATGAATTGAGATCGTGGCTGATTCTCCAGCCGTATCTGCAACAAGCGGAACAGGACAAGCAGGAGTACGAGTCCGCCCGGAAGATGTATGAGGAAGACGCCGCAGCTCGAGCTCGAGGAGAAGACGTCCCACCTCGCCCGGTACACGTCCCCGATGTTCCTATCGTCAAGCTAGAACTCTCCAAGCCTCGCGTAAAAGACGTGTTGAGGGAGAAGCCGAGCAAGGTCGCGGCGAAGATAGAAGAACCGGACTTTGGCGAGTTTACCCACGAGACAACGGAGCACGACGAGACGGACCACTCGATGGAGATAGCAGACTATCAGGGATTCCAAGATCCGCTCGAGGATATGGACCTGTCTGGTTTCCATGGGGTGACGGCGCCAGGAGCTGGAGAGCATGGGGAGCAGTGGGATCTGCAGAACTTGATGGGGGATGCTCCGGAGTTCAGAAAACCGGCATTGGATGCGATATCCCCGGCGGTATCGCCCGAGGCGGCAATCTCAGCAGAGGCAGCAGTCGAGGGAGCAGCGACGCCAGCCAAAGATACCGAGGCCACCTCGATCGCCCCGACTATGGCAGAAGCTGTCGCGGAGACAACCGAGGACATCCCTGCCGTACCCGCTCCACCCACCGCCAACGAGGAGGACGTCCGGGAGGTCGCCGCTGCCGCCGAAGGCTCGCTTCCTGTACCACAGGGCCTATTTGAGCCCTCGATCGACCCTGAGACATCGGGCGTACCCACCGAGGAGGTCAACGAGCTCTTGCTGGCGGGAATGCCGCGGGCTATCGACGACTTACCAATGGGGACTGCAGTTCAGGTCGAGGCAGAGGCAGAGGCGCAGGTCGAGGCGGGATTCGTCGTGGAGCCGGAGAAGGATGAGCCTATGTCTGAAGATGTGCCTGGGGAACCTCATTCCGCTGAGACTGTCGCACCACCGCCCGAAACCGCGGGGGAGGTCGAGTCCCTGGCCGCTCACCCGGCCGAATCGTTCGACATCGCCGCGCTGACTGGCGAGATCGCGCCCGAGGCTCTCGAACTGGAAGAGCCCGATCAAATTCGAGCCGCCAGCGTCTCCACGGCTATCGAAGCGGAAGAGCTAGATCAACGGGGAGGTGAGATTACTTCCGAGGCTGTCGAAGCGGGCAAGCGCGATCAATACGGCGGGATCGCTTCCCAGGCTATCGAAGGGGGAAAGTCCGACCAACAGCAAGGTGAAATCGCACCCTTGGTCATCGATCCTCACGGCCCCGATCTGCCATCCGGACCAGCGTCACCTCCCGCCAAGGAGGAAGTCACTGCGGCACCCGCTACCGCGACCGGACTCGACGATACGCCGCTGGAGAATAGGGATGCGCCTGCGGCTGATGGAGTTTGAGGCGGGCAAGGTCTATTGGATGACTGCGGATTTCTTTTCTTTTGGGTGTATTGGACCTTGGGTTTGGGAAAGGTCAGAAAGAAGTACAAACCGTGCATGAGTTGACCAGTTGGGAGGTGCTATAATGCAGCATGTTGTTCGGTTCCGCTGGAGTTGATTACCCACATTCCTCAGGAATCGTAGGTCACGATCTCTCTCACAGCTAAGGAAATTGTCTTCCGGCTACATGATTGAACCATCTGATCTTCGATAGGGCGGTGAGGTCGCTTTGCTGTGCCCGAATCGTATCGCAAACCATCGCGAGTCTGGGAAAACCTCCTCAACCATCTCCTTCTCACACGCCCTTTCCCACCTGACCAATCCTTCCCTTCCTCGCTCATTGCTCTGCAGTAACATGCAATGAAATTTGGATCGGACTCTCAACACCGCATTCACCCTTCGGTAGTTCCTGCCATGTCGTCAATCGTCACCCCGAACGACCTCACCCGGGTTCTCGAACGAGCGAAATCCTCCGATGCTCTCGGCGAGAAGATAGCCAGGGCTATCGACCTGATCGATGGCGTTCTCGGAGATGTCGGGTGAGTCTCTCCTCGTTTCCTCATCATGGCCCTGCTTGGTTGCTGCTGATCCCTGATTTACTCAGGGAGGAGGCCATCGCCATCTCTTTCAATGGCGGTAAAGATTGTCTGTTCCCCCCTTCCCCTTGGCCGGCTCAAGCTGATTGACCTATATGCAGGTACCGTCCTCCTACACCTCTTCGCAGCGGTCCTTTACGCTCGACATACTTCCCTTCCCACCTCCATCCCGCCTTTCCATCCACCACTCCCCTCACCTGGACCAAGCCACGATTCTCGGCCAAACGGGCATTCCTCACCTGTATCCACCGCACTATCAGCACCGATCAACGGCCCCAACCATCCCCCACCACCTCTCCCCATCTCTTGCGTCCAACCTCCATCGAGCTCAACGCACCATATCCGCCATTCCTCGATGCCGTACCCATACCCGCCCATACGGTCAATCTACATAACCGCGCCCAACCCCTTCCGCGCGCTTGAGAGCTTCGTGCTCTCCTCGGCAGAAACGTACGGCCTCGACCTCTATCGATTCGGAGGGGGGATGAAGGCGGCGCTTTCCCAGTACTTGGGATGTGGGGGCGGGCGAGGAGTCCGAGCGGTTTTGGTCGGGACGAGACGGGGAGATCCTAATGGCGGTGAGTTGGAGTCAACCTCGGACAACCCGGTAATCACCCGGTGGGCATGCTGAGATGGGTTGGGTGGCACCGTAGATGTCGAGCCGCTGGCCCCGACTGATCCGTCCTGGCCAGCGTTCTTGAGGGTCCACCCTATACTCGATTGGTCGTATACGGACGTCTGGGCGTTCTTGCGGGAGATGGGCGTGCGGTGGTGTACTTTATACAACGAGGGGTCAGTCCCTTGTCCCTCAGATCCCATCACTCCAGGTGATGACCCTTGGTGATATCGTGCTGACTTGAGCAGGTACACGTCGTTGGGCTCGACGATGAATACGGTCCCGAATCCGCTGTTGCGGAATCCTTCAGGCGGATGGGATCCGGCGTGGAAACGTATGTGACTTTGGTTCGGCTGGAGACCATGCTCATTTGAGAAGTTGAGGACGAAAGTCAAGAACGGGCGGGAAGACTGGATACGTCTTCATGAGAGATGACGATGCGACAGGGACGACGTAGATCACCTAGACCCACATTGGGATATCATGCATAAAGCTCACATATCGGTTAAGGAAGATCAGATCCAAGGGGACTCCTCTCCATCACGGAGCATCAGAAGTGGTTGTCACCTTCGCGATGTCAGCCCGTGTCGTGAGACACTTCAGGCTGTTTCAAGTATTGAATGCTCGTGGAAACTGGTCCAGCGCTTCTCGCACCACTCAAAGCTGGTGATTGAGCGCTTTGGCGAGTCACGAAACTGCACTCTGCTGAAATCTCGAGCTGACTGAAGCACAGCATGAAATGCATCACACCTCCTCCCGACTGACCGGCTCGTACCCTCCTTTCCCTCCAGGCGCAGGTTTCTTCGACAACGCCAACTTCCGTCTGTACGCTTTCCAACCTAAGTCGATGCCTCATGTAAGCGCTTACATCTCTGCGTGGATCTCAGGAGGGAGAGACCTTCTGGTGGGATCTCGTACAATCTCGCATAGTCCACATCGTTCCCCACCCAGAAATCCGTGCAGTTCTGCTCACCCAAATCAGTCGAAGTTCTCGTGGCAGTAAGGACGTGAGCTAGCTCACCTTGACCAGCCCCATATCGAACGGATTCTGATCCATCCCCGCCCTCCTCATCCCGCCCAACGCCTTCCCCTTCGTAAACCGATCCAATCCCAAAATCTGCAACAGCGGCCCACTGATCGCCCTTCCCGCCGCACCACAAAACCTGCCAATCCCTACCGGTCCAGGTCCATGCGCATGTCCATGACCATGACCATGTTTCCCAATCGGTCCCAAAGCCTCCCCATCCGGTCCGAGACTCGCGTCCTGCACCACTGCATCCTCGCTCGCCCCCATCGGTCCGACTCCCGCACCGATCGCGATAGCCTGCTTCATCGCGCCACTCTGATCTCTCAAACTCTGTCCGCCTCGACCACCCATGAAGCCGTATCGACCGAGGTTCGAGACTTCGAAGGCCGTCATCTGCCGTGACACTTGCCATAAGTGAGATACGACGAGGATGGAGGTCCAGGTCAGTTGGAGAGTCGCCCAGAGGGAGACGGAGAGAAGGAAGGCGTCGTAGTTGCCGGCTTGGCAGAGAGTGGTGGAGATCTCGCAGATGGAGAAGCCGGGCGAAGCGGTGGGGACGTATTCGGGAGCGTTCTCGAGGATGTCTGCGACTTTCAGCAAGCGAACAACTTAATGAGAGAGGCCCTTACATGCTACAGATAACTGGTCGAAGAAGAGGATGCCGGAGATGAGGAATATGACGAATAGGAGGAAATAGCGGTGATTCCGGAAGCCAACTTCAGGGGGTCAGCGTGCACATTTGGCTAGCTGGTGGAACTCACCACAGTTCCAGATCCAGGGACAGTGGCTGTCAAAGCATTAGCTAGCTTAGACGAATCTGAAGCGAGCGACTCGCTGATCATATCGAGCAACACACCGTCCGCAAACCCGACAATGCTTCGACCGCAAAGGTTTTTTTGCCTATGGCAATAGTCAGCTCACTCACACATCTCATCATCCGCAAAGAGCTCACCATACACTTGATGCAGTAATTTGTTCCATTCAGTCGCCCTGCGTCGACCAGCTCTTCTAGAGCCTGCCATCATCAACAAAGTCCCTAGCTTAGTAGGTTTGCTCACCAGCTTCACCTCGGAATCGTTCACCGGCTTCGGCACATACCCCGGATCCGTCACGATCCCTCGATAGAGGTTATAAGCACACGTCACGCCGCTGACGAAGAATGCTAGATTCATCCCTATGTGTCCCGGTGTTCCTGCTTTCCTCGTCAGATTGGTAAATCTTCCCACATGGACAGAACGTACCTGTGGCTAGCCGTGTTGCCCATGCCCAAAACACCCAGATCAGGGAGGCGATGATGATGGCTGCGAAGTAAGGGGACGCGGTTAGTCGGTTGTCTTCTGGTTGATGGCCGAGGAGGACTCTCATCGTTATCTGCATGGTGTCAGAGCAGAATTGCTGAGGAAGATCGAATGAGATTGGACCCACAATCTGCATGGTGTAGAACTCGGCGACCGCAAGGGGAGCGCTGGAATAGATAGGCAGATGTTGGAATGTCTTGAAGACAACAAGCAGCGCCACTGTAGGTAAGATGAAGATCGCTAGACATGTATTCCGCTGCTGCAGATCAAACCAATTCGACGAGGCCAAAAGAGGACGTACTCCGCTTAATCGACCCATTGACCTTATCCCGTCGACTGAATACCCCGCTTCCTCCAATGCCCTCGAATACGGCACGAGCCCCTTCAGCTCCTCCGCCATATCCCTCGCCGTCTTCCCCTGATCCTCTTTGACGTATAGGTCCGCATCGGCTTCGACTAGGTGCCGGATACAGGGTTTCGAGCCTTTCACGGCGGCCCAGTGAAGAGGGGTCATCCCTGCGTTGTCGGTTGTTTGGACTGATGCGCCGTGTCGGAGTAGCAGGTCCACCGAGATGGCGTCGCCTGTTGATCATCAGTCGGGCCCGAGCGATACGATGAGCTTGAGAGCGTACCCTGGTATGCTGCCCACATGAGCGCGGTATGGCCATCCGTATCCTTCTCGTCAATCGCGACTGGCTGATGAAGCTGTACGAACCACCATGAGCGACTTTTCCCACTGTTGAAGCTGCTTGACCGCAGCTTGTCGTGAAGAATGCCGCTCACCATGTAGAGCAGCGGCATCACCGCACTCGAATGCGTGATAAGCTGGAGGGTATTAAACCCCTGTGCATCCCTTATGCTCGGGTCCGCCCCCCTGCTTAAGAGCAGATGCACCAGATAAAGATGACCATTCCTTGCTGCCCACTGTAGAGGCGTGGCTTTCAGGTCACCGCCCAGAGCGTCCACGTCTGCCCCGTTGTCTAGTAGGAATCGGCAGGTCGCCATGTGAGCGTTGATGGCTGCCCAGTGTAAGGGGGTTACATCTTGCGAATCGCGGGCGGAGAGGTCGAGTGTGGGGTTGGATTGGAGGAGGGCGATTAGGCTTTGGGTGTCGCCCCGTTGAGCGAAAGCGTGGATGCTGAGCTGGGGGGTGTTAGGTGATTCGAGGGGGCTTGGGAAGGAAATCACCTCGCCGGATGGGATGTCCGGCTCGGGCTCATGGATGGTCTCGGTGCCGACCTCGGCGCTAAATCGTGAGGGGTCTTCGTTGCTGAGGGGATCATCGTCAACATGTGGACCACCTTTGGAGAGCCGTTTCGAGTCGGATGAACCCGTCGACTGCGAGGGACCAACGTCCGCGTTGGGTGATGAGGGCGCCGTCATGGCTTTCGGCTACACGAGCTGTCGGGTCAATTGATCACGGATCATGAAGCTGCTCGTGAAGAAGCATCCACGAGTATACAAGCTACCAAACGAGCGCGATAGGTTAAGAGGACAACGGAGCTAGGAGGCGATATATGTTGCGGGGCAACGCGTTCCTGTTCACTTCACCGGTTCTTGCCACCCACGCAAGCTTATCCTTATCACCTTGACATCACCAATCTCTCACTCATGATACATGAGCGATAGCGACTCCCTCCAAAGACTTTGGGGATAGCCAGCCTGCTGGCTGAGTGCCTCAACCCTCATCCAGCCTTTTTGGAGATATCGGCCAGACATCGCCTTCCCCTTCACCACGATGCAATCCATCAACCGCTTCCTCTATGGCCCGACCCCCGAAGAACGAGTCCGGAATTGGCAGGGGAAGCTGCGGGGCCAACAACGAGAGCTCGACAGGGAGATCCGGAATGTATGTCCGGCACCGAATCTCGTCTACAATCTTGCTCCGCCTTCTTTAGCTGATAAAGTTGATCGTCCAGCTCGAGATGCATACCCAGAAATCCCGAATAGAGCTCCGAGCACTTGCGAAGAAGAATAACGTCAATTCCGCGCGGATACTCGCGAGAGAGCTGGTGAGGGCCAACAAGCAGCGAGATCGGTTGGTTTCGAGCAAGGCGAGGGTGGGGAGCGTGCAGATGCAGCTGCAACATCAATTATGTGGGTCTGCCCTCTTCTCTACTCAAATCCCCCATCAATTCAAAGAGTATATGTGGAGGGGGTCACGTGGCTGATAGCGAGGACAGCGATCGTGAAAGTGACCGGCGCCTTCCAGAAATCAACAGAGATCATGAAGACGACGAACCAGCTGGTCAAGCTGCCCCAGCTGAGCGCGACCATGCGAGAAATGAGCATGGAGATGATGAAGGTACCCGTCCCCTCATTGATCAGAGCCAGTGTTGACTTTGGATAGTCTGGGATAATGGAGGAGATGATCGAAGAGACGCTAGATACTGTGGATGACGAGGAGCTGGAGGAGGAAGCGGATGCCGAGGTCGATATGGTGTTGTTTGAGTTGACGGATGGGAAGTTAGGTCAGGCGGGGAAGGTCGGCGGGGAGCTGCCGGTGAGCCACCCTTTACCTGAGGATTCCAAGCGGGGAAGCAGGATGCTTATGTGTGGAACAGGCGGAGAAGGCGGACGAGGAGGACGTCCAGGAGACGCAGAGAATGCAGTGGGAGATGCACGATCTCCTGAGTTCATGAGGGGGTGGAAGCGCGGGGATCATCATGTGGGGACTTGTGGAGTATGCAGCGTGGGGACGCAGCGTCGAGATAGCCGATGTATACCATGTACAACTTCACCTCACAGCCATCGGTACTGGACTGAGCTACGCACACATGCATGCTAATCCACCGAAACACCCTGATCTCTCAACTCGCTCTTCGCTTGCGTGATCTCCCCCAACAGACTCTCGTACGCTTCTGGACAATCATGGAACCGGACCAAGCCTAGGCCGAGGGAGGAGAGGGAGTAGGCGCCGGATGTCACGAGGAGCCACCAGGGGATCTGCGAGCACAGCGAGCAGATCCGTCAGCTGGAAGCTATAGATGAAAGATAGAGTCGACGTGCGATTGGGAGTATGGCGGCTGATGTTTCGGGGGAGAGCAGGGGTATTGGCAGGATTCGGAGGATGAGCAGGAGGTAGAGGATGATGAGGGGGATGACGAAGGTGAGGAATTGGGTCGCTTTTGTCATGATCGCATCTACCGAGTGGCTTCGCCAAAGTCCTCGGGTGTTGTTGTGTTTTATTCAAGATGAAACGCTGCAGTGATGATGCTGTTCTGAAGGAAGGGCAGAAACCACAGACGGAGGGATCCAATATACAACACTGTTTCACCACGTGGAGTGGACGCCTAAATCCAGAGAATGCTTGGACTTGCTCTTATTTTGCTTGAATATCTCCCGCTACGCCCAAGTGGGATCGATGAACGTTTCTGCAGCGGGTGCTTCGGTTTCTGCAGGTGTCACTCCGGCCTCATCTTCCTCTCGTCCGCCTTGTCTAAGCCCATGATGACATCTTCGAACATTTCGTGATCTCGTCGCACCGCCGGCGAAAGGTGCAACCCTCAACCCTGCTATTCGGGTCCGACATGTACGACGCGACGGAACCAAAAAGCCCCCACGACCCCGTCTACGAGACCTGACTGGAGTGACCTAGAGTCGGTATAACGAAGACTTGTCTCATGGGCAGGAGGTATCGATATAAGAGCGTGTCGATACGGTGCAGACTCTTTTAAGCTCAAAGAGCAGAGACTCAATGGTGTGGTGCGCGGACAGGAATTGATTGTCAAGGACGAGAAGGCGCCCTAGTGAGACCCTTCGGTGCGCAGCACGTAGAGCTGACTCTAGAATGCAGCTGCATCGGCTGCAAGCTGATCATGTGCCTGTTTAGCCAGAGCAACGGAAGGAAGGGATTTCCAGACGGATCTCGAAGGAAACATGGAATCCAACGTTAAAGGCTGTCATAAATGTTTCCGAGCTGGATAGTATCCTCGCCTCATGGCCGAAGAAAAAGGCAGATTGACGCATCGATGGAACTACCAG
>JAABUL010004361.1_pt1 | contig 19082 bp, 3 predicted proteins | sample 5559151 | NCBI WGS metagenome assembly JAABUL01 (sample SAMN10711876, study PRJNA513368) | rock metagenome | isolation source: Antarctica rocks | place: Antarctica: Victoria Land, Pudding Butte sud | reverse complement strand
GTAGTAAATTGGTAGTAAATTGAATTTGGTAGAATATACCAAATTGATATAACTATATCTACTACGATTGTACAATCGTATATAGTATTATCCTCTCTCTACGATAGTGCTACTAGGGTTATACCGTCGCAATACTAGGGTTATACCGTATTACTACCGTAGTACTACCGTAGTACTACCGATTTACTACCGATTTACTACGGTAAAAACACGGTTTTTTTATATATAGTATTGGCTATAAAGTAGTTGTAGTTTTATTTATATTCGATATATATTAAGTTAAGATTAAAATTAAGCTATATTATTATTAAAGAACATATTATATTAAAGCAAATAAACAAATATTTTAATTATTTATATACAATATATAAGCTAAATATATACAATTGCAAATCTAGATACAAAAAATATCTCTACAAATATACGTTATTTTGAAAAGAAATATATATCTTTTTTATATTTAATATATATCTAGTTTATATTAATCTAATAGTAATGCTTTAAAACTTTAGATTAGATTCGAAAAATAACAAGATACAAACTACTTTACAAAATCAAAGTATAACTTCTACAAATATTGCTTAAACTAAATTTATATTTTGTATAAATATAAATATATTATTAATACAATTATTTATTAATATATAAACAACATAAAATATATTGCATAAATTAAATTAATATTAAATATATATATTAAACTTATATAAAACAATTGTTACAATTAAAAATTTGTAATCTTTTTTAATATATATTTTTATTGCAAGATAAACTTATTTTATGCTTGTTATATACTTAATTAATCTCTTATATTTCTTGTTTTTATACTATATATATAAATGCTTATTTTATTATTTAAGATTTTAACAACGTATTAATTATGTATAAACTTAACTAATATTAGATTCGCATTAACACAATTATTAAAGTTATTAATTAATTATTGTTTATTGTTTTTTCTTAAATATTTGTCTTTTAATTTAAAGAATATTTGCAAAAAGTATACTTTTAGCTTAGTTTTAAAATATACTAAGTTTACGCTAATTTATTTTTAGTATTATATTAGTATTTTAATCGAAAAACTTGTTTTTATATATTTTATTATATTAATTTGTACTTAGTATATACTTAAATTATGCGCAAATTAATATATTTATTATAGATATTAAATTTTTTAATAGATTATTTAATTATATTTTAAGTCTAATCTATACTAAGTATATACTAGCATTAAAAAAGCATAAAAAGGAGAAAAAATCTTATAATAGTAGTGCGTTCAAAATTGAAAAAATCTTTCAAAATTTATATTTTATTTATATTTAATATATGCGTAGCTAACGAAAAAAAATTGCTTATAATAGTAAAAAATCAAATACAACAATTAACTTTAGTAAGAAAGTCTAAAAATTATATATATTACATTTATATCTATTATATATTTAAAAAAGAATTATAATACTTTTTTTAATTTGAACAAAAATAAGTTTTGTTTGCTAATTTATTATATTAAAATTATATTAATTTTATATTTAATAGATATTTGTATTTTAATTAATATTTTAATAACAAAGAAAAGTAAAATATTATTTGCAATTTTATATTACGTCTATATTATATCTATATTAAGTTTATATATAATTAATTTTTTTTAACTAAATTAATTTTTGTTAACAACAAAAGTTAATACAACTATTTTTTTCTTTATATTAAAATTATACTAAGTTTATGTTTAGCTAATAAAATTATTGCAAAAACTATTGTTATATCTACAACTAAAAAAGACAAAAATTAGATTGTTTTTTATTATATATAACAAATATATACTAAGTATAAATTAGAACAAATTAACAATAAAAAGTTTTTAAAATTGTTTAACTAAATTTTAAGCTTAATATATACTATATTTAATACTTTAATTTGTTTTAACTAGTTGTATACTTTTTGTTGTATCTAATATATACAATATAGATAATTAAATATTTGTCTTTTTAACTTCGATTTAATAAAGTAAGTTAATATTTATTATATACTTTGCTTTTGCGTAGTTGTTGCGACAATTATATTTTAATAAAAAAAATCTTTTGCAAATTAATTTAAGATAAAGTATAATTTATATTTAATATAAAATATCTATATATTTTTTTTAATTTTAAATTAAGATTTCTTTTTTAATTATATTTAAATATATATTAAGTCTATATTTTGTTTACGTTTGCTATATATTTATTTTATTTATTATTTTAATTTTATATATATATATTTTTATTTTAGATATTATTTCTTATAAAATAAAACTAAACAAACAACTATAATAATTTGTTGCATTATTATACTTGTTAATTTTACAAATAATATAAATATTTTCTATATAATTTTGTTTTTAATTGTTTTCTTTAATTTCGAATCTTTTAATAAAGTAATAAATCTTCTTTTAAATTAATACTTAATATAAACTTAATATAAATTAGATTTATATATAGTTTTTCGAATTTAAACAAAAGCTCTTAAATTATTATACAATATTTGTAAAACAAAGATATAAATTTGTAAATTAATTTATCTTTGTTGTTGTCTTAATTGCTTAATAGATATTGTTGATTTATTTATAATAAAATTATATTTAAAATATATTTTATATTACTAATAATATTAAATTTCTTTAATTTAACAACTTTTTTAATTAGTTTTTTCTTTTTTTCTTTTAGAAATTTGTTATATTTATTATATTTTTAATATATATATTGTATATATTGTTCTTGCATTTAATTTTTAATTTAATATTTTTATAGTATTGCTATATATTTTTTGTTTAATTTTAATATATTATTTATAAAGTTTAAGTCTAATTTATACTTATTCGAGCTGAACAACAATATATATTAAGTTAATATTTAATATCTATTTTTTCTAAATAATGTCTCTATATATTGTTGTATTAAAAAGAACGTTTTAGAATTTTTATCTAATATATATTGAATTAATATTTAACGTTTGTCTCTTTTAGATAATCTCTCTATATACTATTGTATTAGAAAAAACGTTTTAAAATCTTTATCTAATATATATTAAGTTAATATTTAACGTTTGTCTCTTCTAAATAATATATTTATATATTGTTGTATTAAAAAAAACGTTTTAGAATCTTTATCTAACATATATTAAGTTGATATTCGACTTAAATTTTTTATTAAGTAAGTAGTTCTTAAATTGCAACTTTAAAATATATAAAAAATCTTGTTATCAAATTTAAATGCTATATTTGTGTTAAATTATGCTTAGAATCAAATCTATTAAAAAGAGTATTATATAAGAATTTTTTAAATTAAAAAAAAGATATAAATATTGTCGACAACGCTTTGCAACTCTTCGATCTTTTTTTATCTATAATTTAATTAATTATTAAGTCAAATTAAATACAAATTAATTGTATATATCTTTTTTAACTAGTTAAGCAACAATACGATTAAATTTATTACAATTGCGTTAAATAAATAAAAAGTCTTTTTTTGTTTCGAAATTGTTCTTTTCAAATATCTTAATAGTGTGTTTTTTATTTTAGTATATAATTAGTATAAATATAGTTTAGAACAAATATAAGATCTATCTAAATATAGAAGCAAGTAGTAATAATTTTTGTTTTACAAACTTATTGTTTTAAAAATAATTATTTTCTTCTATATTAATATAATTGCAAACTAGTATTTATTAATACAAAGAAATCTTTAATCTCTTTTTATATAATTTAGCAAAAATTTATTTTGTTTTTTAATATTTAATCTATATTTTAAGTTTAGAATAAAATATATTTATATTATTTATACGCTATAGTAGTTTGTTAACAATTTTAATTTTTTAAAGTTAATTAATAAGATAAGTTGTCAAATAATTAAAATAATGTTTTTCAAAATTACGCTTAAAATAATATGTATTTAAGATATTTATATATATATATATATATTTTAATTTATACTTGATACAACATCTCTAAGAATCTATGCAAGACTCTATTTTTTTAGAATTTAAATCTAATTAATTACAATTTGGCGAGCAATACTAGTATCTACTTGTTAAATTCTAATTAATTAGAATTTGCAATTCTTTTCTTTTTGCGTCTTTTTGTTCTAACGTTGCTGCGATAGTATTTTTGTATTGTTTCAATTTTCTAATGTCTTTTGCACTCTATATTGTAATATTTGTATACAAAGAAATTCTTTAAGCAAGAACTCTATAAATCTAAGAAAAAGATTTGAATATCTTTAACGTTATTGTTGTCTAAAATTGTTTTAGCAAATTAGTAGACAATATTATATATATAGTTGCCCTAACTAGTTTTGTTTCGTCTAGTAGTTGCTTTAAGTTAGAATATTAACTTCTTTTTGCATTTGCGTTCTTTCTTATTGCTATATTAAATATACTAGTAGAATATATCTAATTGTTATTCTTTTTTAGTCGCAATCGTATATGTTAATTGAAATTTCAAAAACACAATTAAATTCGATCTTGTTTGTTCTTAATTAAATTAGAAGCAAGCTATATAACTTAAAATAATTTGTATACAATTATATATATTTGTACGTAATATTAAAAACAAGCTTGCAAAACTTTGTCTTATTCTTGTTTTGCAATTATTTGTATTGCTATTTCTTTTAAGTTTTATCTTAAATTAATATTTTTTTAGTAGCAAGCTTGCTAATTGTTTAGTATACAAAAGAAGAATATTGCGTATATATTTTGTTTGCAACTTTGTTAACAACTTTGTTACTTTTTATTTTGTTATACTTTAATACTTAATGCAATTCTAGTAATATTTTGTGTTATTTTATTGTCTTGTATACAACTTGTATATATCTTAGACGTATTTAATTTAATATTAATTTTATCTTCTTAATAATTTTGATAAATGTTTAACTATTAAAGTATATCTTGTATACTTAACTTTTTAAATTAATAAACGTCTTGCAATATTTAGCAAGTTTTTTTGTTACTTTTGTAAAACTCTCTAGCTTATTATAATATATAAGTGTTACTTTTATTTCTTTAAAACGTTTCTTAATACTTTAATCTATTTTTCTCAAAACTACAATAACATTTTTGTTACAATCGCTTCTATTTAAATAGACTTGTTAATATAAATTAGAACAATTAATATTATATTTTTTTAAAGTTATCTCTTTGCTATATACAATAATTGTCAAAAAAGATTTAATCTATAAAGTTGTTATATACAATTGTTGTCGCAAAATTGTCGCAAATTCTAGTGTTATCTTTATCTATTTTCTTTTTAATTGCAATAAAGTTATCTTTAATTTTAATTAATGTTCTTTTTTAGATATAAGATAGTTGCGTATACAAAGTATCGCAATATTTATTACTTTTTTAGATTCTTTTGCATTTATAATAATTACTAATCTTTATATAAACTTATTTGAATAATTATAATAAAAGATATATAAGTCTTTACTTATAAAGTCTTCGTAAATATTGTTTTGTAAATATTAATAATGCGACAAAATATTTGTTTTTGTATTAATTGCAACTTTTCGACAACTTCTTTTTTAATTTCTTTTATAATTATTAGAGTATATTATATCGCAATATTATATACAATTATTAGATTTTCTATTGTTATATATTTGCGTATTTTAATATTTACAAATATACTAAATACAAAGCTCTTAATTATCGAAACTTTCTTACATTTAATTATTAGTTCTATCTCTACTTGTTATAAAGATATCTTTTATTAAAGCTTTAAATTAAATTAAATCTCTAATATTTTTATATTTGATTTAGCGATTATCTCGTATCTTGTTAGCGTAATATCGACGCATATATTAAATCTCTTTGAAGTGCGCAAAAAACAAATTAACTTATACTTTTTTTTTGCAAATTTAGAGTTATAAATATGTATTTATTGTTTGTCTTTATTGTATATTCAATCTAGTACTTTGCAATTGCGTTCGATTAATTTTCTATATATTAATATATTTATATTATCTACAAAACTTGTAATACTAATTCGAAATTAAATATTATTGTATTGTTCTAAAAGATTTGCGCTATAAAAGAAATATAGTATTAAAAATAAAAAAGAGTTTTGCGATATATCTATATCGATTTTGCGCTTCTTTATTGTATAATTTTCGATTGTTAAGATTATATATTATTTTTTTAGAAAATCTTTTACTTAATCTAGCAATTTAATAAAAAAAATTCTCTTTTTTATATTATATAGAAGTTAAATATGCGAAACATTATCAAATGCGCCAAATATATCTAAGCTTAATAAAAATACTACTCTTTTTTTTGTTTGCTTTATATAGTATATATCTTTTTTATAATAAATTGTAATATTGTATTTATTAAACGTTGCTTTCTAGTTTTTATTTAAGTATTTAACAATATATTATATATCTTTACAATGTAACGAAAGCGCTTTAATATTACAAATTTTAATATTTTCTTTAGTGTATCGAACAACGCAATAGATCTAAAAAATAAAAATTCGAAATAATTTTTCTTACTCGATTTGTATAATATTATTGTAATCGCTTTTTTAAAATAAGACAATTATACTTTCTCTTAAATATGTTTATCGAACAAAGATTGTACTTGTTTCGAAATAACTTAAATAAATTGTTTAAGTACTCTATTAATTATATTGTTTATTTTTAATATCTTGTTTAAAATTGTTTTATATATTGCTTTTGTTATCTTGCGTTGCAATATTATCTTATCTTTCTTAATTAAAGTTAAATAGAAAAAGTCTTTTATATTATTTATCGAAATTATAGATAAAAGAAAAAATAAGTTTAAAATATTGTTTTTGCTTTATTCTTTATTGTTATTGCTATCTTTGTATTTGTCTTAAACAACAAGATTGTAAATTTAATAAATATATTTGCTATTATATTTTTAACTTATTTAGTTATCTTAAACAAACTCTTTAAGATATTTTCGAAGATTTGTATTTAATTGCAAAACTTCTCTCTTTTATATCTTTTTAAGATCTTGCTCTTTTTATTGTACATTCGAATATACACTCTTTAATTACAAAATATACAATATTAATGTTAAAGTCTTTTAATTTTTTTAATTATATTAATATATTTTTGAATCTATTTTAATTTAACTCTTTTGTGCAATCTTATCTGCAAAATTAATTTTTCGATAACTTTCTCTAGTACTTTTATTAGCGTAAATATATACTTGTTAATATTATCTTATTCTATTGTATTGTTTAATAGTAATTTCGATAAAAGCTCTCTTAGTATATTGTTAAATTTTAATTTATTTATAGTTTTCTAGTTGTATCTAGAGCAACGTATAGACTTCTTTTGTGCTCTAAAATCTAATACTATTCTAATTGACAAATAGTTTAACGAATTCTCTATTTTTCTATTTATTTCGCAATAGATTAAACAATTTGTTATTTCTTTTGTAGTAAAAAACAAGTCGATAGTAGTTTGTGTTCTTCAATAATCTCTTGTTATTATATTTGACAACAAAATAAGAATAGCGTCGATTGTATATATTATATCTAATAAATTATTAAATAATAAGTGCTATTTAAAATATAACAATCTCTTTTACAAAAAATAATATAGATTAAAGTTGTCTATTATTACGCTTTTCTCTTGTATATCTAGTGCTCTCTTAATTGTATTAAGATTGTCTCTATTTATTATATTATTATAACTATTAAAAATCAAATTATAGACTTTATAAATATTAATAAACTCTTGTTTTATAATATTGTTTCTTAATTGCAATTGCATTGTTATAATCTTTATATTTTTAATATGTTATATATTATATTAGTTGTTGCTATCGATAATTTTATTAACGTAAAAGCAAGTGCGCTCTTTATTGTCTATCAAAGTAAAGTTAATATAATTGAAATTATATTTTTTTTGTCTTAATATAATATTGTTATAGTTTTTGTATTATTAATATATTGTAGTTTCTTATCTTTTTCTTCTACAATAATACAATTATTATTTTGTTTCTTAACTTGTATATATTGTATTGCAATATATAGAACTTATTTTGTATCTTTATTAAAACTTCTTTTCAATATTTGTGTTTATTTATATTAAACTTTTTATCTTTTAAGTAAAGAGCAAATTTAGTAAATCTAATATGTTTAATAAATCTAGTATATTTAATAAATTAGATATTGCAATCTTGTTACTATTTTGTTCTATCAAAGTAAATTAACTTATTATTAATTTGTTAAAGTATTTCTTTTTAATTAGTTATTAAATTATATTCTTTCTTATGTTAACAAAAATGCTTTGCATAACAATTGTCTATATTAAATATTCTATTGTTAATATCTTTTGCTTCAATATCTTTTTCGAAGCTTGTATAAATATAATTGCGTTTCTTAGAATTATTAAAGTCGAACAATTTTTTTTTCTATTTTTGTTGCTTTGACAACATAGTATAGTAGCTTAATTTTTGTTATTCTTTTAATTTTTATCTTCTTTTTTTGTTTTTTAAAATATTTAAAATCGAATACTTTGTAAAATCTTTTAAAAAATTTATATTTTTATTGAAATATATTCTTTTAATAAAAGTATTAATCGAAGCAATAACTTTGCGCGCAATATATATATTGTTATTAATTCTTACACTTATATATAAGATATCTATATTTTTGACACTTTATATATTGTTTTATTTTATATCTTGTATTATAATATTTTACAATCTTTAATTATATAAGAATATTTCTTGTCTTTGCGCTATCTATTTATATTACTATTAAGATATATTTTTTCTTGTTGCTCTCTATAATAAATTAAGTTTTTTCTTTTATTTCTATCTTTTAATATATTGCTTTGCACAATTTCTTTATTGTTTTTGCTTTCTTTTTCTTTATATTCTTTAATATATTTTTAACTTTTATTTCGTAAATTATTATATTTGTGCGTTTGCAACACAAAATTATTGTACTAAATATTTCTTTTATTTGGAAATTGTTTAACTTTAAAATCTTTTTGCTTTCTTTATTATTTACTTGAAAAACAATTATTCTCTTAAATTGTTAAATATCTTATATATTCTTTTGCGTTACTAGTGTTTTAACAATATTAAAGTTGCGTATTAATATTATTACTTTTGTTGTATTTATTTTGTATACTCTTTTTATCTTTTGTTCTCTCTTTATTTATACTATTATTCTTATCTCTTTTGTAGAATATCTTATTAAAGATATCTAAAAGATATTTATACAATTCTTTGTTTGCTTTGTTAATAATAAGCTTTTTGCTATTGTATATCAACAATTCTGTAATCTCTACTTAGAAAGTGTCTACTGCAAATTCTGCTAATTTAACTATTAGCTAGTCTAGAATTTATTTAGTAGCAAAAGTCTTAGCGCTTGCTTAGTAGAAATTCAATTTTAATATTTAAGATGCGTACAAACTCTTGCAATACTTCGCTTATATCTTTATTTATTACTTGTTTATATTATAATAATATATATAGTAGAATCGAACAATTTGTAAGATTTCTACGCGCAAATTATGCGTTGTCAAGAATATCTCTTGTTATACGCACAATAATTGTAAATTGCGTTTGTAAATTATATTTTTAAATTGCGTTTGTAAAACTTAACAATATACAAGATTAAATTTTGACAAAGCGTATATTAATTACACGTTTGCGAATTTTGCTAATTGCAACTTAACTCTACGCTTAGTTATATAAAGCAAATATATTAATATATTAGCTAATTTAACTATTAGTTACTAATAGTACTATTAACAAGAATTTTGAATTTGCTAATATAATTTACATAATTGTCTCTTGTATACTTCTTTTTGCATTCTCTCTCTTCTTTAGTTTATCAATTGTTTTTTTTGTTTTCTTAAGATAGAAGTTATGTCGATACATATCTTTTTCGCAAAAGTGTTGTCTACTTATTGCGTCAACTTCTTTGTTAAAAAGAATTACTTTGTTAATATTTTTAATAAAATAATTTTAAACATATTCTTTTTCTTAGATTTATAGAGTTCTCTTATAGTAGACGTCTCTACTTTTATATCTTTTGCAATTGATATTAATTTGCGTTAAGATATCTTAACAATATCTTAACTACTTGTTAATATTACGTCGATTATATTTATTTAATCTTAATAATCTAAATAGATTGCAAACTTACTTGCTAATAAAATTATTTCTTCTATCTTCTCTTATATAGTAAGATTATATAGTATTGATTTTCGCAAGCTTCTTAAGCAAAAGTTGTCGAAATATTTATATTACTTTTAAGAATTGTTAAGATTGTAAAAATATTTCTTAAATTTTAAATAAAACATTAATAATATTTGTGTAAATCTAGTATATACTAAGTATATTTTAAGTTTGTTTTTTGTTTATATTTATCTAAAAGTTCGCAATTCTTTGTTTTTATAATTAATATAAAAAATTTAAATAATTTGACAAACAATTTCTTTTAATATTTTAAATATTTTAATAAATATTATATAATAATTTTCGATAATCTCTATATTAATTTATATATAACAACAAATATTAATTTCTATTGCAATTTAAATATATACTTAATATATATTATAAATATATTAAACTTACAATAATAATCCTTATTTTAATTCGAAATATTATATAAATTTATTTTGTCTTAAATCTATTTAAATACAAGATTTATTTCGAAATATAATTAATTTATAAAGAGTTTAGTCTAAGTATAAGTACAATATATAACAATATATTGTTGAAATTTTTTGTTAAAATAATTAATACTTTTAATTTATTACTTTTTTAAAAAACGCAATTTATTAAAAGCAAATTTTTGTTTAATTTTTATAAATTATAAGCTAAATTTATATAAAGTTTAAACTAAATATAAATTAATTTTTTAAAACTATTTTAATAAAAAAACTTTTTAAGTTTTTGCTTATAAATTAATGTTGCTATATAATTTTTTATATTAAGATTATTGTATATATAGTGCAAAGCAATCTTACTATATTTAATATATAAATTAAATATAATAAAAGAGATAATAAAATGTTTTGCAAAATATTTAGTGCAAACAATATATATATATTAGATATAAGTTCAATTTATGCGTTGTTAAAGACAATAAATCTTGTTGTTTAATTATTGCAATTATATTGTTAACAATTTCTTAAAATTTTTAATAAAATATAATAAATAATAACTATAATTTTCGTATATAATATAGAAATTGTTCTTAATTAACAAAAATATAGATATTTAATTGCGTATTATATATACTAGTCTTAATTTTGTTACTTCTCTAAAAATAATTAAATTTTATATATATTTTATATATTAAACTTGTACTAAAATAAAACTAATTGCAAATAAAACTTTTAAAAATTAAAAATTTAATAAAGATACAATTTTTAAATATTATTGTAGCTTATAATCTATTAAAACGCGAAAATAATTAATATTAATATATATTAAGTTTGTATTAATAATTCGATTTGTATACTATAATTTTGTATTAGAAAATAAAGAATATTTAATTCGATAAATTTATAAAATTAGTTTACAAACAATATAGATGAAATAAGAATTTATTTTATAAGTTTTTTATATAGCAAACTTTTAATTCTTGTATATACAAGTTATAAATTCGAAATATATACAATATATATATTAATTTTCTTACTTTTTAAAAAATTTATAATATTAGATTTTTGTGCAATATTTTAATTGCGCGTTAATATTTATTATATATATTAATTAAATAAAGTATTGTCGAAAATTATTAATATTTTTAAGCTTAACTTTATTGTATATTAAATATATATATAGTATATCTAAATACGCGTATTTGCAATATTTAATTTCGAAATATTTATATTACGCTAATACTTCTTACAAAGATATTAGAGATAATTATGCTATTAAAGAAATCTATAAATATCTTTAGACAATACTAGCAATTACTTGATAACAAAAATTTGCAACTTAAGTAGTTATAATAGTAAGTTAAGACTTAAAATAAATTAAACACAATTTATAAAAAAGTTGTGTTTAAATTTCTATATATTAAAAAAATATTAATTATTTGTTTTATTTGTTTGTCGAGTATAGCAAATATAATTGTTTGCAATACTTGTTTATTAAGTATATTAAATATTATACTTAGAATACTTGTTTCTCAAATATATCGAATATAATAGTAGATTTATTTTAAAATTATAGAATCTAAATTACTAATATAGTTTAGACAAGCTTGTAATACTATCTTTTTTTTTTAGAATTTTTATTTCAAAATTTAATATTTTTCTATTATATCTTCTAGAAAAATTAATATTAGAAATCTTTTTTCTCGAAATTTTTTTTCTCTTAATATTTTGAATTCGATAGTTCTAGCAATATGTTTTTGTTGTAATTATACAATATCTAATAAGATTTATTATATAAATAATAGTTCTAAAAAGTGTATAAAGTATATACAATTTAATTGTAATTATAATTTAGCAATTTCTTTAATTTTAATTAAACAAATTTACAAAAAACAAATATATTTAAAAAAAGAAATACGCAAGATATATGCTAAACTAAGTCGACTAAAAAAATAACTTAATTTCTTAAAAAATAAAAAGAAAAAAATAATTGTAACAAAATAAAAAAATATTGATAATTTAAAGATAGACAAAATATATTTTATTAAATTTGTTGTAAAAATTTCTAAGTTATTATTTAATATATTGTTTAAATAATTTTAATTTTCGATTAATTAAAATTAAAATATTGTTTTTATATTTTGTTTTAATAAAACTTTCTTAGAAAAATCTAATAGCAATTAAATTCTTTTTTTTTAATTTTTATATATTTTTCGAGATAAAATTTATTTTTTACTTAATAAAATATTTTTGATTTTTTTGTTTTAGAATTTTTTGAATTTCGAATTTTTTTTCTTTTTGCAAATAGAAATAAAAGATATTTTGTAAAAATATAATTAAATTTGCTAATTTTAACAATAAAATATAAAATACTAAGAATACTTTAATATTCTTAAATAAATCGAGTTTGTAATTAATTAATTTTTTAATTTTTTGTTTAATTTTCTTGTTTTAAGATTTTTTGTAAAAAAATATATTTTATTTTTATTTTTTAATTAAAATATTGTTTTTTGTTTCTTATTCTAATATTTAATTAATTTAATTTATATTTTCGAGATATTGTTGTATATCTTTTTTAGTATTGTTACTTTTTCGATAGCTAACTATACTAACAAACATATATACTCTTTTTCGAAAAAATTAAGTTTCTTGTTATAATTAACAAAAAATAGAGTTATTTTAATAATATTCGAAATCTTTGTATTAAGTATTAGTTGTACTATAAATAAAAATAATACTTAATTACTATAAATATTGTTAATATAGTATTTTAGATATTATTTAAGACTTTAATTTATTTGTTTTATTTATCTATTTATAATTAAATAGTAAATAGTAAATATTCAAAATTTTATATCTAATATTAAAAGAAATATTTTTTAATAGTTAGATATAAAGAGCTTGTCTCTGTTACTTGTTAGTCTCTTAAATATATTATAATACTATATAAGTTAATTTAATATAATATATTTTAGTTGTTTTGCGTTAAACTTCTCTTTGTATACAATAATATATAAGTACTTAATAAATTTATTAACTATTATTAGTATTAAATTATATCTATTTTTAGTTGCTAAATCTATTAATTTAAGCAACTTAATAATAAAATTTATTGTAATTTTATTTTATAGCAACTTAGATAACTTTGTTACGCTAGTACTTCGAAGATATTAAGATAAGTTGTGCTATTAAAGAGATTTGTAAACATCTTCAAACAATACAAACAATTACTTAATAACAAAAATTGCAACTATAAACAATTTCTATATTTAATAAATCTTAAGAGAGATTCAATAAATCAAAGTAACAATAAGTAAAAATCTATAATAAATTAAATACAATTTATAAGAAAATCGTATTTTAATTTTTATATACTAAGAAAATACTAATTGCTTGTCTTGCTTGCTTATTAAATATAGCAAATATAATTGTTCGCAATATTTGTTCGTCAAATATATTAAATATTATATTTAAAATACTTGTTTCTCGAATATATTAAATATAATAGTAAATTTGTTTAAAGATATAGAACTTAAATTATTAATACAACTTTAATAAGTTTGTAACATTATTTCTTTTCTTTAAAGTTTTTGTCTTAAAACTTAATATCTTTCTATTATGTTTTTAAGAAAAATTAATATTAGAAATTTCTTCTTTCGAAAGAAAGATCTTTTCGATACTTTAGATTTAATATTTTTAGCAATACGTTCTTATTGTAATTATACAATGTCTAATAAAATCTATTGTATAAGTAATAATTTTAAAAAGTATATAAAGTATATACAATCTAGTTGTAACTATAATTTGACAATTTTCTTTATATTAATTAAACAAATTTATAAAGAGCAAATATGCTTAAAGAAAGAAGTGCGCAATATATATATAAAGCTAAGTCGACTAAAAAAACAACTAAATTTTCTAAAGAATAAGAAGAAAGAAATAATTGTAATTAAATAATAAAATATTAATAATCTAAAAATAAATAAAGTATACTTTGTCGAATTTATTACAAAGATTCTCGAATTACTATTTAATATATTGTTCGAATAGTTTTAACTTTCGATTAATTAAAATTAAAATACTATTTTTATATTTTGTTTTAATAAAATTTCTTTAAAAGATTTTAACAACAATTAAAATTCTTTTTTAATTTTTATATTTTTTTTAAGATAAAATATTCTTTTTATTTAATAAAATACTTTTAATTTTTTTGTTATAAATTTTTTTTAATTTCGAATTAATTCTCTTTTTGCAAATAAAAATAAAATATATTCTATAAAAATATAATTAAATTTATTGATTTTAACAATAAGATATAAAATATTAGAAATATTTTGATATTTTTAAGTAAATTAAGTTTGTAAATAATTAATCTTTTAATTTTCTTAATAAAAAACAATTCGATTTTAATATAATTTAATTTCTTGTTTAGTTTTCTTGTTTTAAGCTTTTTTGTAAAAAAATATATCTTATTTTTTTTTTAATTAAGATATTATTTTTTGCTTCTTATTTTAATATTTAATTAGCTTTTTTTGTATTTTTAAAATATTGTTATATATCTTTTTTAATATTGCTACTCTTTCGATAACTAATTGCACAAACAAATATATACGCTTTTTTTTAAAAAGATTTAATTTTTTGCTATAATTAATAAAAAATAAAGTTATTTTAATAATATTTAAAATCTTTGTATTAAGTACTAGTTGTACTATAAATAAAAATAATATTTAATTACTTTAAGTATTGTTAATATAATATCTTAAATATTGCTTAAAACTTTAATTTGTTCTTTTTGTTTAATTATTTGTAATTAAATAATAAATAATAAATATTTAAAGATTTATATTTAATATTAAGAGAAATATCTTTTAATAATTAAATATAAAGAGCTTGTCTTTATTACTAATTAATTTCTTAAGTATATTGTAGTATTTTATAAGTCGATTTAATATAATATATTTTAGTTATTTTGTAATAAACTTCTTTTTATATATAATAATATATAAATACTTAATAAGCTTATTAATTATTATTAATATTAAATTATATCTATTTCTAGTTACTAAATTTGTTGATTTTAACAACTTAATAATAAAATTTATTGTAACTTTATTTTATAACAATTGTAATAATTTCTAATATTAAATTTTATTATAATTCGTATACGTATTATACTTGTTTTGCTAACAACTAGAATATTGTTTAATATATATCTCGACAACTTGTTTTATTTGTAAAAACTAATAATATTAATATAAAAATTAAAGAGTTTTTATTACTTTCAAGTACTTTTGTAATAATTTATTATAATACTTTTTTATATATTTGTTAATTTTTTTCGATAAATATCTAGAGTTTTTTTTTCTTTATAAAAATCTTTTTTGTATTGTCTCGAAATATTTGTAATATAATATTTAATTTATATTTATATATTAATAATAATTTGTTTTTGTTAATCTTAAATATATTATAATTAAATTTTTTTTTGTTTTTATATAATTTTTTTTTGTTAAGTATATTTGCTTTGTTATTATTTTTGTCTAAAATATATTATATTTTAAACTTGTACTATTTAAGTTTTTCTAATTATTATATATTTTTTTTGTTAAACTATTTAATAATAATAAAGTATACAAGATTTTTATAATTTATAAAAATTGTAAATTTTAACAATTTTTTTATATATACTCTTTATAATTTTAAGAAAATTACTATAACAAATAATTTTTTATTGTAAATATTATAATTTTATTCGATTAACAAAAGTTTTTTTAAAAGATATACTATTAACTATTATATATTTTTATACTTTTAATTAAAGTATATATTAATAATTAAATTTAACATATCGATTTTAATTCTATTTAATAATCGCAAATTATATATTTTTAATATTAGTTTTTTTAAATATTTTAATTTAAGATTTTAAAATAATTTCTTTTTTGCAAATTCTTATAATTATAATATATTTTTTTTTGTAAAATTTGTTAATAATATTGCGTTTATTAAGTAGTTTTTAATAAACTTCTTATTATAATTTATAAAATCTAAAAAGAATTATACTTTTTTAATATTTATTAATAATATTTATTTTTTAATTGCTTGTAACTTTTTAAGATTTATATATACTTTATATTGTTTAATAACAAATTTAAAAAAATTAATTTTCTTTTAATAAAATTTGTATTTTTTTAATTTAAAATATAATTTTTTATATTTAGATATTTTAATACTTTAAAAATATAATTAGTATATTCTTTTAAGATTTTTGAGTAAATTATAATATTATTTAAATATATTATAACAAATTAATTTAAATATTGTTGTAATATATTGTTAAGATATTTATAAATTCGAACAATATTATTATATATTTATATAATTTATATTGTATACAAAAAACTATTTTTTACTTTTTATTTATTTTTATTCTAATTTAGTTATACGCTTTTTGTAAATTTAATTTAATAAAGTACTTTATTTTAAATAGTCAATTCTAAAGTTTATTAATATTAAATAATAAATATCAATTTTTAATTGTAATATTATTTAGCTTCTAATAATTAATATATAAACAAAAAGTTTTATTCTTTTTTAATATAAAGAGAATCGAATATTTTGTCTATAATTAGAATTTTTTAATAATTTTTATTTTTATTTTTTGTTAAGTATTTGCGAAGTAAATAGAATATATATAAGTTTAAACATAAATTGCTTGTTTAGTTTAAATCTAATTTTATAATTTTACAATTAATATTTAGAGAAAATCTTTATTGTTTTTTTTTTTAAAATAGATACTTTTAATTGTTGTATATTCGTAATATATATTTTAGCAATTTCTTTATTATATTAAATAGTTTAAGACTTTTAAAAGATTTATAATTTCTTTTATTTACTTTAATCTTATAACTTAATTAATTTTTGTTAATATTTATTAAGTTAAACTTTGTTAAATTGTTTTTTTGCAAAAATATAAACTTATTACTTACAATTAATTTTTAATTAATTTTTTTATCTATTATTAAATATTATTAATATATAGATTAGATATAAATTATATAATTATATTATACAAATCTAAATATTTATATATTTTAATTAACTTTTAAATTATATTGCTTTAATTAAGATATCTCTAAAACAATATTATAAATAACTATTTTTACTATATTAAAAATAAGTTTTTTGTAGTATTGCTAAATAGCTATCGATAGTAATTTTGTTTCTTTATTTACTTTTTTATTTTTGTTAGATAATAAATTTCTATCTACAATTATTAGATTGTATATATTAGATTTTCTTTAAATAAAGTACTTTTCTCTTTTAATAAAAGTTTTAACTATAAAATTATTTGTTGTATTAAAATTAATTATTGTAGTAAATTAATAATTGTTAATCTTAACTAATATAATAAAATATTATATATATATTTTTAAGTTTAGTTGTTGTTGTTAAACTAATATATTGTATTTCTTTAATATACTTTTTATTAAAAAATTTAAATTTTTCTTTGTTTTTGTATTAAGATTTTTGTTGCAAGTATTTGTCTATATTAAATTTTTTTTCTATATTAAATTAATAATTTTAATTTTCTAGAAAATTAATTAATTTCTTTCTTGTTTTTTAGATAAGTTTAGTATAAGTTGTTGTAACAAATTGTTTAACTAAATATTATATATTTTTTTGCTTTCTCTATCTTTTCTCGAAATAGATTTATATTGCTTAGTTGTTGTTTAATGTTGTCGAAAATATCTTTTTCTATAGTAGCGTTGCTTTCTAGCGCTTTCTCGCATTTATCTACAATTTAATTTATCTCTCTTTTTCTTAATAAACTAGCTAAAATATTAAAATACTTTATAATATTGTCTAGATATTTGTAAAAGTTTTTTTAGTTATATTTGTTATTCGAATTTGTTGCTAAATAAAGATATAATATTTGTTATTTTGCTTTTATAATTTTATTAAATATTTAATTAATTTTCTATATAGATACAAATATTTTGTTTAATAATATTTTATCTAGAACTTTTTGTAATTAATTTGAATTTTTTATGAGATAGTAATTGTTGTTCGATTTAGTCTCGAAAATATTTGTTTCTATATTAATTTGTTTTCTAATATTGTTTTAACTATTAAATATCTCTTTTAATATAATATTAATTTATTAACAATTTATTAAATTCTATAATCGACAATCTTTTGCAAAGTAATTCGATTTATTATATAAATAATATATTTTTCAAAATTTGTTATTTTGTTTTTTTCTAAAATTCTTTTTTTTATATTGTTGAATAGAATTTAGTTTTATAAATATAGATTTTTAATAGTTTAAATTATTGTACTTCTAATTAGAACAAATTTCTTTTTGTTAATATTTAATTGTTAATTTAAAAAAAAAATCTATTTTTTCTCGAAATTAATTTTTTTTTATAGTTCTTTTAT
>JAABUL010004360.1_pt1 | contig 19083 bp, 23 predicted proteins | sample 5559151 | NCBI WGS metagenome assembly JAABUL01 (sample SAMN10711876, study PRJNA513368) | rock metagenome | isolation source: Antarctica rocks | place: Antarctica: Victoria Land, Pudding Butte sud | reverse complement strand
TGGGTGGATTGGAGCGACGCAAGTAGGGTATCGACGTTCTCCTCTGCTATAGCCTGCGTAATCTGCGGTCCATCCCCTGCAACCCCTCCCTGATCTTGTTGTTGTTGTTGTTGGGTGAGATCATTCATACTCGCCAAAAGCTTCTCCGTCGCCGCTTGCGTCCCCCGAGTCTGAGTCTGGTCCATCCCCCCGAACCCTCCAGCACCACCTTCACCACCACCGATATCAGGTTTCGCATCAACGAACGAATAGTCTTCCCCATTGATGATCGCGGTCAACTCCGATATCCCCAGACTAGAGAGGTCCATCGCCTGATCACTCTGAAACATCATCTCGTCCGGGAGGAACTCCTGGGCATCGGGTTGGCGGAAGGGTTCGAGTTGGAGTGCGGGCGGGGGCTTGTCGTATGAGAGAAAGGAGGCTGTGGAGAGCGGGATGGGGGAGGCGACTTGTGCTGAGGCGAGGGGGGTCGGTTCGGGGTTGACGAGAGCGGGGGCGGTGGTGGTGGCAGGTTGGGGAAGGGGTTTGGAGGGTGAGGAAGCATAGGCTGCATTTTGAGCCTGACGAGGGATCAACTAAGATCAGGGCGGGAAAGGTGACTTCAGGACGCACCATGTACCACTCGACATGTCGGCGGGTGGTATCGTACGCTGACCAGGAGTTGTTGAGTCTGCTCCGTAACTGCATGGGTATACGCTTGTCCCGCAAAGCTCTGTCCTGTGTCAGCTCCTTGACCTCAGCAGGAGAGGCGACTCACATCCGCTTTGAGTAGGCTTGATACCGTACAATCACAGTAGCTGCCATCACCGCTTCCTACTCTCATCAGTCCACTCCTCCATGGTGATCCCGAGCCGGACTCACCCGGTATTGCTCCAGCATCCGCTCGAGCATCTCCACCATCCATCGAGCACCCGCCGAGAGCTTCCGTTCCCCGAGTGAGTCGAGGCGGGCTCGTTTGCTCGACCTTTCGGGCGAGGAGGCGGCAGGGGAGGCACGGTCTCGAGGGGAGGTCTTCATTTTGAGGGCGAGTTGGAGGGGAGAGGGAAAGACTGTAGTCTCAGACAAGCAGAGAAGAGGAGCTCGAAGCCGTAGTGATGAAGCGAGAAGGAGGTACCGCCGGTATCTACGATATCGCGTAGCAAATTCTACCCGGATCGGTATCTGGTAAGTACTCTTAAGATTTTTGTATCCATTTGTTCCTGCTCAAACTTCTTGGGCGCGAAAAGATGAAGACAAACGAAACTTCGCAGCAGCAGGTCGAGAGTCGAGAGATTATTCTATCCATCTCAAAGACAATAAACAAATAAATAACCTCTAAGCCGCAGGTACAGGTCCCTGACTGGCTGGCATCTTCGCCTGCTTAAAAAGGAAAGGGAAGACGAGACCGGTGAAGAGAACGTATCCTCCAGTGAAGTAGTAGGAGTTTTGCGAGCCTGTCCAGTCCGTGAGCGTGCCGTCACCAGTCGAGATGAGACCGGCTTGGACAGAGATTCCGATGACACCACCAATCTGGAAGATGATGTTTGCGAAACTGCCACCGACACCGGCAAATTCGAGGGGGAACGCTTGGATGATGTTGGTGTTCATGCCGATAAAGATGATCATTCCGCCGGCGGTACCGATGACCTGACCGGTGAACATGTACTTCCAGTAGTCGTCGCCCTTGCCACCGTTGCTGAAGGCGAACAGCATACTTCCGGTGAAGCAGAGGACCGAGGCGACGGGTTGGACGAAACGGGGCTTGGTGACGAGCCATGGTAGAGCCTGGGTGGCGGTGCCGACGAAGAGAGCAGTGATACCCATGGGGAGAAGCTTGACGGCGGCAAGGATGGCAGAGTCACCGAGGGCGTCCTGGAAGTAGGTAGCGATTCGAAGCTGAGCGCAGGCGAACCACATGAAGATGGCCGAAGCTTGCAGGATAAGCGGGAAGATATTGGGGAAATGCCAGATGTCGTGAGGTAAGAGCGAGTATCCACGAGGCATGAAGTGCTCCCAGACGAGGAAGCCGCCCATGAGGACGATCGAGATGACGAGGGGCGCGATGAAGATGGCGGATTTCCAACCTTGGCTCGGAGCCTGGGTGAAGCCGAGGATGAAGAGGACAAGACCAGCAAGGAGGATGAAGACACCGCCGAGATCCATTCGCTTCCACTTTTCTGCGCCGGGAAGGTCTTCTGCGACTGCCGAGGTGTTGGGCATGAGGAACCAAGCGAGAGCGGCGAAGGGACCGATGATGATCGTGGTGAATCGGAAGTACCATCTCCAGCTGGCGAGGAGGAAGACACCGGCGAGAACGAGAGCGAGCGTGTTTGCAAGGGCACCGGCCATGCCGAAAAGCGCGAGCTTCTTGGCCTGTTCAGACGGATCGGGGTACATTTGGACGATCATGTTGATGGAGCTCGGAATCGTGAGGACCGCGAGGATCGCCGAGACGGCGCGGAGGACGAAGAAGGCGTATTCATTCGTCATGAAAGAGATGATGAGGTAGAACACGGCGATGCCGATGAAGCCGACGGTGTAGACTCGGTGCGGTGCATAGAGATCGGCCATACGTCCAGCGAAGAGCACTGCCGTCAGCCGGTGTTTCCCTTCATGCACTCACGAGTTGCGGCGAAGATCATTGAATAGGTACCAAGGATCCATGCTTCGTTGCCGACTCCAATGTTAAGGTCGGAGGCGATGGGAGCGGTCATAAGGAAAGTGGCCGAAACACCGGCGGAGTCGACTAAATCGTGAGCAATGGTCTAGCATGTTGTGACTCACTGAACATGGCAAGGCAGAAACAAAGGAGAAGGACATTTTTCCGTGAAGGCGGTAAGTCCTTCAATATGTTCTTTGCAGGCGCGATCGGCTCTCCTGCCGCCGCCCTTTTGGCCTCCACCTGGCCCAGAGTGCTCTCGGCTGGAATAAAATCGCCTCCAGAGTTCTCGGTCTTTGCTTTGTCATTGCCGTTGAGATCGGTGAGGGTGCGGGAGGGATCGGCGAGGGTGGATGCATCCTCGCTTGGGGAAGTCGCGGTTCTCGATAAGGAGCGAGAATCGGACATGTCGTGGGGTACTGTGAGGGGTGCGCCAGTTGCGAGACCAGCAGGAGCCTCAGCCTGTGCGAGAGTGTCGCCGAGACGCGAACCGAGACTATAATCGTCAAGAGGCATGATAGATATCTATGAATGGTGGTTTCCCATGGTGTGAAAGAGAAAGGTGAGGAAGAAATGGTTTTCGGTGGAATTTAAAGGCATGTATGACCTTCGGCCTAAAATGAATGTGATGTGTCAGCCCGAACCCGATTGCTGGGGTCAAAGGATTATGGCCGCCGGCCATGATCCTGATCGGGATTTATGCCGTCGTCCAAAACAAAGCTCCCGGTGCTATGAGTCTCCCGTGTGAGAGAGATGTCGGGCCCAAAAATCGGTAGCTGATAGGCTTGAGATTTGCGAGGGCTCTCCCCGACAACAACCTATCGATCTATCGACTGGTCCGCCCAGAATCTTTGACGAGGCGAAATGGGGATCTAGGATCCCCCGCGAACCCCTAAAGGACTCGATTCGGCAGATTTCCGCAGAGATCTCGGTGACTACCGGAACCGATTTCTCCTAGTATAGGTTCATACCTTACCGTTATTAATTGGCTATTCGCCGATTAATCCCGCATGTGGCATTTTACTCTTCTCTTTCTCGCACCCACCCTCTTGCGGTCTTAGTCCCATTACTTGTCTTAGAGTAACTCCTGATGCTTCATATCATCACGGACGCATTTCAACTACCTAGCAAACAATATTCAGTACTTAGTCTCCCCTCCGTGTGCAGCCCGAACCGCCTCCAATCGCCTCGGCATGGAATCCACTAGGGTGTTGATATAACTCATCGGGATGGCCTCCCAAGCACTGTCTGCCTGTCCCCATAGGACGTCCCCGTTTCTGGCATGAACTGGGAAATCCGCAAGCCTTCCCTGGAGCTCGGACCATGCGTTCTCGATGGGATTGAGGTCAGGAGAGTAAGGTGGGTGAAAGAGCCGCCGGTACCCCAAGTCCCTTCGAGTCAAGTCGCAATATCCGTTATGGACGCGCGCGTGTGACCGAATGACGTCTTGGATCCTTTCCAATCGTCAATGGTACCTCGTCCGTCCAAACAACCGTTCTCCAGTCTCTCTGCATGTTATCCTCGACCCACTGGAGCCGTTTGACGCGTGTACAATCGGTAATGGGAGGCGCGTGTCGCATTATATGAAGCTGTAGCCCATCCTCAGCGGCAATCTTCCGTATCGTGCTTCGAGAGCACCCCTCTTGGCTTGCCAGGGACTCAAACGAAGTAAGACAGTTCGTTCCAATTGTGGCTAGGATCCCTCTACGGCGTTTGGGCTCATGCATGAAGGGCCGACCAGAGGGCAGGGTATAGGTGGACTTGCCGAGTTCAAGCCACTCGTCCCAAAGCCTCCGACTTGTAGTCTGCTTTACAGCCGTCTTCTCCTCTATTTCTCGGTATGTAAGCCCGGAATCACGATAGGCAATGACTCTACCACGCTCAAAGTCACTTGTGTTGCTTGGAAACATGATATCCATGCATAGAAAGGTCACTAAAGACAACGCGGAGACTTAAAGTGGAAGAGGGGCCACACTGCTCGGAATTAGTCGGCAATAGCCAATTAATAACGGCGATACTGTACGCTTGGCACCTCTCAAAACATAGTAGACTTCTCCCCACCGCTAGGGAACAAGACGGCATCTGCGAACTTCGTCCCAAATTTCCCAAACTTGCTCTTCGGAGCAGGCTTCGCTACCGGCGCCGCCTTCGCAGCCACCTCTGCCTGACGCTGAGCCTCGGCCCTCGAAATGGCCATTTTGCGCATCTGTTCCGAGCGCAGGGCCTCGAACTTCGCTTGACCTTCGGCTTTCTTGGCGGCTTTGTCAGCGGCTTGTATACTGTAGCCCAATATCAGCGGGATGCAAACGACGATGCGAGCACGCTCACGCTTTCTTCTCCATTCTCAAAACCTGTTTACTGGATGTGCCGGTGGATCCAGAGCTGATGCTCATCGTGTCCATGGTTACTGAGAAGGCGCTTGAGGGTGAGGCCAAGTGGATGATGGTGTTAGAGGTGGGTGTGATTGGTAGCTCCCTGATCGACTCGCTGCTGGATTGTGTGGCGTAGGAGTGATGTCGCATGGTAGCGGGAATATGGATAGTGGGCGGAAGAGGGAGTGAGCCGGATCGCGGAGCGCTTCTGGAGCTCAAGCTCGAGCTCGCGATGTCAGCGCCAAGTCGATACGTGTCCCAAGCGGGAGATGAAGGCTGATGTGGCAGAGCGGGGTTGCGGCCGGCAGCGTGGAGAGTTGCGGGACTGAGCTGTTGGCCAAGTCGGAACGGCGTGAGAGAATTGACACTGTCGTTGATCCGAAAAGACCGATTGAAACTTCGCAGGTTGTTCGAACTGGTCTTGGGCGATAGTTGTGAGTCTGGACACGAAGGAGAACTCGAACGCCTGGTCATGTCGAGGCTATCTATCGGCGAAAGCGTGAATGATCCCTTGAGCGAATCACACGGTGTGGCGGGATAGGACGTCGTGGCGTCCGAATTGGTCGGGCTCGATCTACCGAGCTGGAGACGATCGAAAGATGTGCGCTCGGGAGTGCGGGGAGAAAGTGGGAGATCGTTCATCGGAGGTGAGCCAAGAGGTGGAAGGAGCGTGGTGGAACTGCGAGACAGCTTTGGAGTAATCCCGCTCGAGATAGGACCCAGGGTTGGGCTAGAAACGAAGGCAGTATTAGTATCCGCTTCAACGAGTGTCATCGACTCCGCGCGAGCACGGCGGTAATGCCCTTCCTCGGACGATCGAGGTGCGAAAACGCCGGTGGATTCAACGCTCGCGGACTTCAGAGCATTCGTCTTCTGTGGAGTGCCGGATCGACTGCCTTCGCCGGCGAGAACACCTGCCGGACCCTGCCGGTGGGTGCGAGATGACGAGCCACTTTTCGCGGACTACGACAAATCAGATGGGATTCCCCACCATACTCACGTGGATCATATTCAGCGCTCTTACTTGAAGATTCTGCTCTCCGCTCAGTGTGGCGATCTCATAAACGCCAACGGCATTATTCGGTTCGAGCCTTTCATGTAGCGCATGCACGATTAGTCGAGCCAGACGGTCAATCTTGTACTGCTTCGCGTGGAAGAGGAGCGCAGACAGCACCGGTGCCCTATTCTGCAGCGGAGTCGAAAGCGAGAGCGTGTAGAAGTATTGAACGAGGGCGACGCAGACGGGGAAAGGTTCGGGAATGTTGAGGTGGGACGGCGTGAGGCGGGCAGGTGTGAAGCCACCGAGAAGGGTATCATTGATATCGACTGCTTGGACGTCTTTGAGCGCACCCGCTGTTTTGGCAGCCAGCTCTTTCTCTTGCTCGGCGAACCATGGCCATCTATCCGACAGGAGCCGGCGCGAACACTTGATTCGCCTGCCATCATCGCATACCACCTCAAAGTCGGACGCGGGCTTCTCATCGAGCATCGTCAAGCCGACTTGCTGAACGCCGGACGGGATCTCGAGTTTGAGCGGTGGATAGATCCCGTAAACCTCGAGGGAGATGACCGCCATTTGATCGAGATTGACAGTGCGGCGCCCGTAGTCATCTGCGAGATCGCCCTGAGAGTTGCCAAAGATGAGGATCCTCGCTTGTTCGGGCCAAACGATAGCGCGATTCCAGCTGCCCGTATTGAGGACTGCAGGTTCGAGGTACTTCCATGACATGTTGTCGAGGTCCAATGCCCAGATAGAAAATGCTGCTGACGTGGTTGCGAGGTACAGGCCACATAAGATGAAGTGATTGCCGACGACGCCGCCTGTTGGAAAGCGCAGGCCGGGCGGTTGGGAAGACCCACGGATGCGGCAAGATTGTTCGCGAATCGCAAAACTGGGAGGGGAATGATGCTTGTCGGAAGGCAGAGCGGGCTCCGAGGACTCGGAGATGGGGGAAATGAGGTCGAGCTCGCGGCGGACCTTTGCGAAGTCGTAGTTGGAGTAGCACCAGATGTCTGCCATCAGTTTGGTGAAGGTTCAGTGAGCTTACCTCCGCCCTCTCCGTCCTCCTCGATAGCGTATGAGTGTGCCGATGAAGTCTTGAACTCTCCGCCCTTGCTCGGCACGATCACTCTCTGCTTCGAGGACGTCGCCACGCTCCGGTAGGCGCCCTTGGAATGGAGCCCCTGCTTCTCCGGCTGTTCAGTCTTCGAGATCCAGACCTTGTGCTTCAGATCAAATACACTGATCTCGTAAATCCATCTATCCCATCAGCATCAGGCAGTCCACGCAACTCACGAATTGTCGGAGTGCTGACCGCCCGACACCACGAGCTTCCCCCTCGACACTGCGCTGATATGAGCGTATCTTGCGGACGGCATCAGGGTCGGGTCCTGCTCGATGGATGTGCCATTCATCTCGAGTGGATGGCCAGGTGAAGGAGGAGGAAGCCACCGGCGAGAGAGACAGTCGAAGAACCAAATGTCGTTATGCACCGACGTTGGATCCGAGTCGGACATCCCCCCAAAGCATACGAGCTTGTCCTCCCCTACACTTCATCAGCTCATCTCTTCCCATTTCTAGTGACGCACAGATATCCATGGAATGGAAGTATCTCGGTCTCGGTCCCTCTCCCGCATCAATGTGAGTCCACGTCCTCGTGGTGAGACCTAGCGCCCACATCGCTGAGGAGAGTCTACGGCTCTGGACGAGCTTACCGCCGAAGAGGAAGACAGTAGGGGGATGGGGAGCTGGGAGTGGGGAGATGTTGATGGATGGGCCCTGTGTGAAAGTCAGCTGAGAGGCGAGAAATGAAGGGATCTCATACGGTGAGAGGGGGAGGGACATCTCCTTTGATCCTTTCGCTCCATGCCATGAGGTGGGCGAGTGACGAGTCCATCTTGTGACCTTGTAGTTCTGAGGGTCTTGCTATCCCGATATTTTATCGGCTGAAGCGGTAACGATCGAACGCGCCGGGGACGAGGGAATATTTCGTTTAGAAGGGCGTATGAGCTGTCAGTACATGTATCGAGCCTGACGATGGCACGAGCACTACCATTTCATCCATCAGCCCCACGATATCATCAAGTATCCTTTGAAGGATGAGCTCAGGGGAAATGGCTGACGCTCGGACACAAGGCACTTGATTAAAATCACCCATCAGGGCTCCATCTCTTTGATCCGCACAGACTTTGATGGTAACCAGGCCGCGTTGGGTGTATGGTTGGGAACGTGTATCGGTCTGGACTGCTGATCGAGAGAGGGAAGGAGGTCGTATGAGAATGCTGGGGATGGTATCTATGCTAGGTATACCGCGACTCGAAACCCGTCGGAAAACGAATCAAAGCATTACATAGGGAATCCGACAGAACGCGAGCCGTCCTTCTGGCGTATCAGATGAAGACTAGTGCATCGCTCCCCGTCGAGGGCAAGGTTTGAAGAATACAGGGAACACCCCGGAACCCCTCGAAACGTTACCTTTCCCGAGGTCGGAACCCTTACGGCACGAGCAATTATGTAATCGTGTGACTCTGTAAGCACAAGTTATGCAGGCTATGGGATGGCCCATGGGAGTGTGTTTCCCACTTGAGTGTGTGTATTCCACAGGCATACGACTTGAATCTAGATCAAACCCGGATCCGTTTGTAGAATCTGATAATGGAAGGTCAGCTAAGCACTGGGCGATCGTGTTGATGAACCCACAAGATATAAGCTGGCCGAGACTGACGGGCGACACCATGGTCAGCTTTGTCTAGGCCTACGGTGATCCACTCACCACGACGTCCTTCTCCTGCGCCTTCGTCACCTTGCTGTCCTCACAATACATCCACCCCTTCGAGCTCTTCACATAAGCAGTATCTATTCCGATCAGCGCCGCCTGACATCACCGCTCAAACACTCACAATGCCCACTACTCAACGTCCCCATATGATTGCTCACTCCATACAAATCATACTTGAACGGACCAAGCTGCGTCCTTGGGTCATCCGGATCCTCCTTACCCGTAGGCTGTCGACGAGGCATGTATCGTGTAAGGTCTAATCCATTGACGGGGAAGATGACCGGGGTCTCGGACTTGTCCCAGAAGACTCCGTTTTGGGTGGAGAATCTTTTGAGCTGGATGAGGAGGACGGGAGGGAGACGGGCGATGGTGAGCGTCTTGCTGGCTCGTCTGGGCACTTTGCACCGGGGACAATTCCTAGTTTCGCTTGAGCCGTGTAACGAGTCAAACATCGGTAAAATCATACCACGCGTCCTCCTTCTCCATGACTTCGGATTTGACAAACTCATCAATGAGCTCCTGGACCACCACCGCTTTCTTTCCCGCAGGAACGGGCAGCGACATGTACATGAACGTGTCATACGTTGTCGACGTCTGAACCCTGTCAGCAAGTAGCGTATCTCTCGTGACGAACCTTGTGGCAAGTCAAGCATTCAAGACGATTCCGATATTGCCCTTGGAACAGATCCACGATGAAACTGTCGTTTCGCATCTTGTAGATTTGCCACTCCTTCTCCGAGGCTACTTCTGGCGGGAGGGTCTCAAGCGCAGCCTCTCGTTCCGGTGTCATATCGATAGGCGCTGGCTTGTGTTTCACCCGGTTCAAATCCTCATGTAAGCCATCCAGGACGAAAGCGAGGAATTCTTGAGAATCGTGTTGATCACTACCGGAGAATTGGGGATTGAAGCTGATGATGTTTTTCTGATCTGCGTTAGTTGAACTCTGAACGGAAGAGAGGATCCCTCACTCTGAAGGTGACTGGGGAGAGGAACGTGTAATCTTCTTTCCATAGGGCTTTGAGGAGTTCGGAGAAAGCGTTGGCAAGGTTGCCTTTCATCCCAAGGGGATTGTAAAGGTTGATCGACTTCTTGTAACTCCCATCTATCGGCGTGTCAGCACTTCTGGGCATTGAAATCTGGCACCCACCTAAGAAGTATGATGTAAAAGGAAAAGTAGCGCTCAAGCATTGAAGTGTGGAGTTCATGTAACAAGTGCTGCTATTGTCAGCTCTTGCCCGAGGCTACCACAGTCTTCACCCACTTCCCAAGATTTTTCAAACCCGTCAAGCCAAGAACGATATCGTTCCAATACCGCACCTCATCGCCCTCTCTCGCAACCAGGTCCAGACCCCTAATCGAGCCAGAGCGTACGACCGCCGGACGTGTCTCATACCTCTCCAAAGCATGGCTCTGGGCAGCCGGCGGAGGTTGAGGGACCGAGATCAGCGCATGAGCTTGGGGATAATCGATAGATGCGCGAGAGGTGGGTGACGGAGTCAAGTGATAGCCAGAGTATGTCTGGTTGTGCTGCTCGACGTAATCGCTCCGCCGCCGTGCGCCGGGACCAGGGTGGATGGAAGCTTGCGGGGGAGGGGCAATGGTGGTTTGGCTAGAGTAGGAGGATAAGGATTTCGAAGGACTACGGGAGGACCGGGAAGGACGGCAGGATGCGAGATGATGATGCCGAGACGAAGCATGATGGCCGGTATATGAGGTCTCGCCAGTCATCGATTGGGGACCGTACCCGAACTATAGATGTCAGGGCGTCCAGTGAAAGAGCATAGTACTCACGCTATCTGTGATGTTCTTCGCATAGTTCGCTGCTTGATACACCGGTAGATCCCGGTTCGCACGCTTCGAAGCGAGGTCGCCAGACAAGCTGCCCGATGACGGTGGACGATCCGGTAGAGGCACAGACGATGAGTATCCATTGACGGCCTTCGGATTGTACGGTCTTCCAGAACCGTTGGCATTTGCGTTCCTCGCCACCCGCTTCTTGATGAATTCGAGCCAAGCGGCGTACCCCCCGGCAAGCATGACAGGAGTCCGCTCAAGTCGCTTGTTGAATTCATGCTCGTAGATGAAATCCCATAGTCGAGATAGAGGAGTGGGTTGTGAGCCTCTTCGAGGGAAGCTGACGGAATGAGAGTCGTAGACGACCACCAGATCCGCTTTGTGCCGGTCTTCAAAGGCCTTGCGCTGCCTGTCAGGCAAGAGGGAGAGGGAGTCTTCTAGTTTTGCCGAGGTCATCCTGAATATGTCAGCTTAGCCCCCCTTCCTACCACTCACTCGTTCCGCATAAGGATCGTCGGGTCGATCCACACCACATTCATCTTTGCCCCGCGACCCTCATACTCCTGACCAACATAACCCCGTTGGTATTCCTCCTCGTTTCTTGCGTCTAACAGCAGGATGTCCACCGACGGATTGTGAAAGTAAGTTCGCAGGGTATCGGGATCGACCGAGTTGCTGAGCGGGAACTTTGGCTTGGACACCTCCCTTGGCGGTTCTCTTGGAGGCAGCGGGCCATGAGTCGGCTTAGCAACGGGGAAGCTGATCCAAGGTGGTCTGTCTCGCGATTCGGGAACAGGCGAACGAGATTTGGAGGATTCGATAGGGCGAAGGACTGCTGAGGGTGCTGGCGGTTCTGGAGGGAACTCCGAGGGAGGAGAGTCGGTAAGGAAATCGGTAGTTGAGGGCAGGGTGGAGACATTCGCCGTACTGGCTGGTCTCTTCAGGCTGTTGACCATGTCTGGGCTGGGGGGTCTGATACCGGTCGACTCTGGCGCTTTCAGGCCGTCGGGACGACCAGGCGGTGGCGGCAGACCTGGTCCTGGTCGGTTTGTCGGTGCAGACGGTAAATCTGGGAATGTTGGCACATCAGGCAAAGAGAATTCTGGGTGGTCCTCCTCGCAAATGGAACCAATCCTCCCCTTAGGCAGACCTGGAGGCGTCGAAGGTCGATCTTCACGTTCAAATGGGTACGCCCCGTTCGGCGGACCATCTACCTCGAACTGCTTGCCGAATTCGCTCAAAGACGGGAAAGCCTTTTCGAAGTCGTCGAGCCGATCTGGCGTGCGAGGTGGACCGGCGGAGGGTTTGTCGTCTTCGGGAACACTGCGATGCGGAGGGGATAGTGGCAGTGGGCGTGAAAATTCTGATTGGGCCTGTTCAGGATTTGGTGCGGATGCAGAGTCAGACGGTTTGAGCTGAGGTGTGATTGATTGCGGACTCGTCATGCGAGATGAGGATGATGGGCTCTTCGCCATGGCGGGCCCCGGTGTGCTTGTCGACCCCTCTCGTCCCTCATTCGATTTGATCGAACGAGATGATGAGCCAGTCGCCGTTTGACGAACCGAAGCAGCCTTCTCATGTGGGGGCGATGTCGGCTGTTCAGGTGGCGGCGACGGCTGCCGAGCTAGTAGTTGAGGCTTCGAACGTACCGATGGACGATGTTCGCTCGTCGCGGACCCTGCTCTCGGTCTTTGCTCCTGCCCCACCAGTCTTGCCGGCCCGAATGTCCCAGCTCCACCTGCGACAGACATCGCTCCGAGCGCGGAAGACTTATGGGGTACTGCAGGTGCTTGGCTTAGATCTTTGCTCTGTCGCTGGGCAATGGGTCCCACGTCCATGCCCTTGCCGCTTAGTGCTTTCATTCGATCGGCGATGCTGCCCATTGAAGAGGTCTCGGGTCCGTTCGGCCCCGGTGGTGTTGATGAGGAGGATGTACTGCGGGGAATCAGCTTTACTTCAGTGACTAGCTGGAGTATACCGACCCATTCGCATCATGTCCATTCTCCTTCTCCACCGGTCTCTCCTGTAATGCCTGCTTCATCACCCTCGCCTTGCCCAAGAACGACTCGTAAGTCTACCTTATCAGCACCATCTCCAGACGTTCCTACTCACCTCCTTGAAATCCTTGAACCGTACAGACCAAGCCGGGTCCTTCCTCTTCTGCTCCGGCAATCCAGGATGTCCCTTACAGTGTACATAACACTGACACACCCGCGTGTAAGTGACGAACATCTCCTCCTCATTCCCCTTCCGCTCCGCCAGAACGGCCTTATCAACCTCGTATCGGGCCCGCTCGAACCAGTCTTTAGGCGAACGGTCGAGAGTGGATTCCATGTCGTTGGCCATTGCTTGGAGGGCGGATAGGGGAAGGGAGGAGAGAGGTGGAGTTGGGAGAGCGCGGGACATCTTGGAGGGATTGGGAGGTGATCAGGTCGGCATCGGCGCTGGTCGACTGCCTAGCTCCAACCGAAGGAAAGCTGAACCCTTCTCTCCCCACTTGGCTCCTTCCCTCAGTCTGATTTGGTGGTGGACTAGAAGATTTGTGCTTGGATAGGGAAAAAGAATCAGGATGACATGACGCCAGACTGGCTCAGGAACGATAACCGTTGTTTTTGGCCCACACTACCATCTCTCCTCTCGACTTTTCACCATACCCCCAATCTCCCCCATCTCCATCATGCCGCTCGACAACTATCCTCAGCCCACAGTGATGGTACAGCACGTATACGAAGGGGTGTCGGAATACATGATGAGGTCATACCCTATTCGAGAGATGCCGCTCAATATCCGACCGGTCAGTCCCTTGTCCAGCTTAACAGGGCAACAGGGCAACCATTGATAAGCTGGATGGTTTTTAGGGGATAGTATTCGCGACGGCTGCTTGGGTACTCATTCTTGGAGTACTTGGGATGGCACCGTTGCCAGCTTTGCCAGTCAATGATAAAGCATTACATTTCTTTGGGGTACGTCTGTCTAGCTCTCTTACAGCCCGTGCTGACCAGCTCCTCAGCTGGGATTCGCGACTTTCCTCCTTTACTTCATGATCGATGTACCAGAGTACGCCGTCCGGTCAAGAGTTCCGAATCAGCTGACACGCTATCGAAGCGGTCGAGCAAGACGGGTTTGGTATATCCGTCGCGCCCCTCTCCTACTCACGCTCGTCACGAGCTTCTTCTTTGGTGGAATCATCAGCGAGCTCGTCCAGAGTGCCTTGCCTGTGAGCTTTCCCCCACTCAGTCAATCATAAGACTGAAGACAAGCAGTGGAAGGAGTTCCAATTCGGCGACATCGTGGTATGCCCATTTCAATATCGCATACTGTCTGACGTCGGCTGACATCCCCAGGCCAACCTCCTTGGATCTCTCACCTTCCTTTACCTCGCCCACCTCCTTCACCTTCGACATCGCAAACGGCGAGAGCTGTTCACACTCTATCAACCTCTCTCCGCCCAATCGACAACCACCTATCGCGACGCTCAAGGACGGGAACATACTTTTGAGCCATCAGCACCCGTTCCAGCCATGTCGGCACCATATCGACATCGAGAGGGTAGCAACATCTGGGAGGAGGGTTCAGACGGTCGGCATAGTGGTGACGAGCCTTCAGCGGGGAAGGCTTTTGGGATTGGTGACGAGGATGATGATGTCGATCGGCGTAAGGGTACAAATGCGGTATGACATGATCATCTGGCTGGTGTTTCTGCTACCACCGGTCTTTCCGCATCTTCTTCCTCTTCGTCCGTCATAACCATCAGCTCGCCAAGTGGATCGTCGTCGTCTTGTTCTTCTCCCATTGAGGTTAAAGTGGAGATGTTGATGGTTGCGATGCGATCGGGAGCGACGGGCGTCTCGGCTATGAAGGATGGGCGGGGTCGTTCTCTGCTGGACGGCTCTTCCTGATTCGGTGTTGAGTGGTAGATCTGTGTCGTTGTACGAGAACCGAAAGCAAATTTGGCGATCCTTGGCTTCGAGGGCGTCGCATAGATGATGGCATTGCCAGGCTTTGAGAACAGCGATTCCGGCCGTCCTTGAGATCCTGCTGTTGCCATCAGCCAAACCTCAAGGCTGCAGAAGGTCCTCACCGTCCGCAGGCTGACGCCGTGCTGTATGCTCATCGCTAGACTTCCGCCCTAGCAGTCCTAATCTTTGAGTCTCTCCACCTTGACTCTCCTTTTTCGCCACTATTGAGTTGGTTCGGCGCATGATCCCTACTTCCCGTCCCTTGAATAGGTCCTTCCCGCTCGGCGCACGGATCATGGGACGTTTGGCACCATTCTGTATGACTTGGCCTGACTCCGCCTTGGGTCCTATCGGATCCTTCGAGCGACTACGCGAGCGGCGGTTTTTGTCAGGCGGTAGGGAGTCTGGAGCCCTAGAGGCGGATCGCTTCAAAGATCTGTCTCGTTCAGGTGATGCCCTCTCTGAAGGTGGTCGAGACGGCGGTCGCGCGGCTGGGCGAGATTCGGCTGACGGTACAGCGTCCAGAGATGGCCTTGCGCGGGTGTGCTTGGGTTTGCGTGCTTTCTTGCTTGTTGGTGGCGGTAGCAGTTTTGTCGGGAAGGGCTGGCCAAAGACTTTTTGATGAAAAGCGCCGCAGAGTTCGGGCAGCTTCGCCAGGAAGCTACAAAGATCAGCCACAATCATTGACGGTCATGGCCGGACCTACAAAGCCACCATTACGCCCTCCCAGAATCGCTTCAGTATCCCCGGCATGCTATCCTCCTCATCCTTTTCTTTCCCCTTGGACTTGTCCTCATCCAGACCGATACCGAGCTCAGCGACCGCTTGCCACACGCTCAAGCGGTCCATCAATAGCTCCATCGCTGACACTGGATCCTCGATGGGTGAGATGATGACGGCCTCGGTATCATCTCGCCGCCGGTCGCGTTTACGTTTCTTCGGCACTGGCAATGGAGCGTGGATCATGTATACCATCAGCAGAACTATCTGCAGTAGGGTTCTGTTGCCAATCAGCATAGCGCCAGGGAGCTGGACTTACTCCCGCCGCTCGAGCTCCTCGCCAAGGCGCCTTGAGCTGATTGCAGTTCCGCCGTCTACTGCCTTCCGACATCCTGTTCTCAGCTCAATACCAACTCGCAAGACGCCCAGCTCTTCTGCAGTGAGTCGCGACTCCAAGGCATCATCCTCCAGAAGTGTGCGCTGGACTTCGCCAGTGGTGCCAGGGGTAGTGGACGAGATGACGGCTGATAGTATAGGTCGAAGTGTCTTGCGATGTCGGGCTTCGATCTGGGGTAGTGAGAGGAGCAAGGACTTGATCCCTTCGCTAATATGCTGCGGGTTGGGAGAGGAGGAGCAGGGATCAAGGCGATGCAGATCCATTACGAAGCCAGGCAGTGGACATAACACCTTGATTCTCATCAGTCAATCCGCAAGGTAAAGGTAGATGTCTTACATCGGACAAATATAGCGTTTCTAGGTATCTTCGTCGCACGTAGCCGTCCAGAGACTCGCTACATGCGCACGCAGGACCTCTGGGAACCCCAGTCAGCACAGACAGGGCTAGGAGAGCTAGACACATACGCTAAAGCCCAGGGCCATATTGCACCACATACCGGCTTCGAGGGGAGATCAATCGGGCATGAGAAATCAAGCTGAAAGGGTAGTGGCTGAATGTGAAGAGTGCTAGGCCGGGCTTCGACATTTCCTGCGAAGACATCTGTCATGCCCGCCTTGCAGTCGCCCTGAAAGTCCGACCCTCTTTGTAGAGTACTGTGATCCTGAGAGCGGGAAAGTGGAGGTAAAGAGCAATACTCGTCCGTCATCAGAAGCAAATATAGGCTTAGAACGAAATGGGACGCCTAATCTCTTCCCCGGTCAATGGAATTCAGAATCTTTGTTCTCCCTCTCAATTGTGGATGTTGCATTCCACCTTCCAGTCACATCAATCGAGTCCTCCCTCAGTCCTATCACAAGTCGATCACCGTACAAGCTCCCAGCCCAACAGAATCAAGCTTAAATCCAGTCATCATGGCTGACAAGCTCACCCGTATTGCCATTGTCTCTGATGACAAGGTGAGCTTAGCATGACAACGGCCACTGCAACATCAACGAAAGAGGTCTGTGCTGATAGGCTTGCTTCTCTTCTCGCCATTCATCAGTGTAAGCCAAAGAAATGGTGAGCATCCTCGCGAACAAACTCACAACCCAGCGCTGATGAGGACGCTTCCTTTCGTCGAATCTGCTGGGTGCTCGAAACGCAGTCGACAAGAGTGCAAGCGGTCATGTCCGGTGGTGAAGATGGGGAAGCTGTGCATCGAGGTCAATCCGACAGATAAGAAAGCATTCATCTCGGAGGAGCTTTGTATTGGTTGCGGTATCTGTGTGAAGAAGTAGATCACTGAACAGCGGGGCTGCCAAAGGCTGACACTCTACAACAGATGCCCGTTCGAAGCGATCCAAATTCTGAATGTTCCCACCAATCTCGGAACCCATGTCACTCATCGCTACGCCGCAAATGCCTTCAAACTCCATCGTCTGCCCACACCTCGACCCGGTCAAGTCCTCGGTCTCGTCGGTACCAATGGTATCGGCAAGTCCACAGCACTGAAAATCCTTTCCGGCAAACAAAAGCCCAATCTCGGGCGATATGATGATCCTCCGGAGTGGGCGGAGATTCTTAGATACTTCCGGGGATCCGAGCTGCAGAACTTCTTCACGAAGGTGTTGGAGGACGACATCAAAGCGGTCACCAAGCCGCAGTACGTGGATCAGATCCCGCGGAGCATCAAAGTCCCAAACATGACAGTTGGGAAGATGTTGGACAAACAGACCGAGCTGGCGAACCGGGATCAGCTGGAGACGGACCTTGAGTTAAAGGGATTACAGGAGCGAGAAGTGAGCCAATTATCGGGAGGAGAGCTGCAGCGATTCGCGATCGCTATCGCGAGCGTCCGGCGAGCGGACGTTTACATGTTCGACGAGCCGTCCTCATATCTCGATATCCGACAGCGTCTGGCGGCGGCGCGTGTCATCAGAGGTTTGGTCACGGCGACAAACTACATCATCGTGGTGGAGCACGATCTGGCAACCCTTGATTATCTGTCGGATTTCATCTGTGTCCTGTATGGTGTGCCGGGGACATATGGTGTCGTCACAATGCCATACTCAGTCAGAGAAGGTGAGCAGCTTTGCTTGCAGACGACATGCTGACGCCCGTAGGTATCAACATTTTCCTTGACGGCATGATTCCTACGGAGAACCTGCGGTTCCGACAGGAGTCCCTCACTTTCAAGATCTCCGAGACGGCCGACGAGCTGCTGGCCCCCATGAACCGGCGATACACGTATCCGACAATGACGAAGACTCTTGGCGGTTTCAAGCTGCACGTCGAATCAGGGGAATTCTCCGATTCCGAAATCATTGTCTTGCTGGGAGAGAACGGGATGGGAAAGACAACTTTTGTCAGACTGCTCAGTGGGAAACCGGAATACTCTCCCGACAATCCTGAAGATCGGATCGAGATGAAAATCTCAATGAAGCCTCAGACTAGTGCGTGAATCCATATGAGTCCCGTAGCGGTACTTATGCCCATTTCTTAGTCTCGCCCAAATTCGTAGGTACGGTCCGAATGCTACTCCTCAAGAGGATCAAGTCGATGTTCATGCGTATGTAAGTATCCCCGCTCTTCAGCTAACGCCTCCTGCAGATCCTCAATTCAACAGCGATGTCATGAAGCCCATGAACCTGGAAGGTATCATGGATCAGGATGTCCAGACGTAAGTAATTTGTCGGCTCGACAGTGGGCGGTCTTACGATTACTAGGTTATCCGGAGGAGAGCTACAAAGAGTGGCCATTGTTCTGGTACTCGGCACACCCGCCGACGTCCTGCTCATTGACGAGCCGTCCGCCTACCTTGACTCGGAGCAACGTATACTTGCGAGCAAGATCATCAAGAAATTTGTGATGAGCACGAAGCGGACCGCGTTCATTGTGGAGCACGATTTCGTAGGACTTCCATTTCCTGACTGGTCACTTTCTGACAGACCTCAGATCATGGCGACATATCTTGCGGACCGGGTCATCGTGTTCGACGGTCAGCCGGGCGTGAGGTCATTCGCACGAGCGTGAGTACTGCTTGCCTAGAAGCGGAACCTTGCTGAGTCCAGCAGACCCGAGGGGCTTCTCGTTGGCATGAACAAGTTCCTGAAGTCTCTCGACATCACTTTCCGAAGAGATCCCACCAATTAGTAAGCTAGCTATCGATTTTTGACGGGTGTAAGCTAATCGTGCAAAGTCGACCGCGGATCAACAAGATGGAATCGCTCAAGGACAAGGAGCAGAAGGGTATGTTTGCAACGAAGCCTTCGAAAATCGACTGATCGTTGCTGTAGCTGCTGGGTCGTTCTTCTTCGTTGACGTGGACTAGACGTAGATCATCTGAACACAAGCATTTGCATTGACGGGGGACTTTCATGTAAGAATCAGGCATGCACTTTCGCGCCAGTTCCCCTGCCGTAATAGGGAATAAGGTGAAACCGTC
>JAABUL010004359.1_pt1 | contig 19092 bp, 22 predicted proteins | sample 5559151 | NCBI WGS metagenome assembly JAABUL01 (sample SAMN10711876, study PRJNA513368) | rock metagenome | isolation source: Antarctica rocks | place: Antarctica: Victoria Land, Pudding Butte sud | reverse complement strand
CGCTTTCGCAGCCGAGCTGACGCCGGAACCGTAAGCGTCTAGCTCGGTGCGCACGCTCGAGGGGAGTTTCGAGTAGTACGATGGTTGGGGGACGCTCCCGGTCGCAGTTTCGAGGGACTTGAAGTAAGAAGATTGTTCTGCGAGCGCTTGGCTGCTGGAGAGGGCGGTCGCGAGGTATTGGGTTGCGGCCACGTAGCCCGATTTTGTACTTGCGGAGGCGGCGTAGGACGACGTCGCGGAGGCCTGAGGGGGAATGGTTAGATCGCTGTTTGTAGCAGAAAACTCGAGAAGGGTATAGAAGGCTTACCAGGGGGTTCGATGTTGCTTGGGAGGTGAAAGCGCCGACAAGACTTGAGGTGACGCCGTTGAGATCAATGGCTAGGGAGGTCGCGGCGAGCAAGGCCAGGGTGGAGAGGGTTGAAGTATGCATATTCGTCTGGGAACACGCTGAAGCTAGGAAATAATAACGAAGCGATAGGGAAAGGTTGAGATTTTTGAGACGACGAGTTTTGAGGTTATGCACAAAGACTCGAATGCAGGGTGAGTTTGCTTTACAGTGAGAGGATAGTAGGAATGATAGAGTACGACCAAACAGAGGACAAGTATATATGTATACTTGGTTGCCTGATAGCCTACGCAAGCAAAAATAGAACAAGTCACACTACCGCAACCCGCCGACTCGGCCACAAGAAGAAGGCTGGGGGAGCATGCTACAGCCGTGTGTTCCTTCGGCTGTTTGGGTGTATATAGTAGTGTATATCGTAGTGTAAGCCGTCGCAAGAGCTTCTCAGCGTGCAAACTACTTCCCTCAGGATCTGGATTATTGTGCATTGCCTGCCTCAGAAAAGAGCACAAGCCACAGCATTAGTGTAGGTATTACTTCCTTGAGGTGTTTCATGTGTGACACGTCGCCAATGATTCAGAGTCTCAATTATCACAGGATTGGGGGGCGGTGGGAAGTTGGGAGGCTGAGCCAAAGCAGGAAGGATTGAGGTCATCTCGTATTGGCTGATACGCGCGGGTGCGGCTAAATTTAGCCATGCCTCTTTATCGCACCAATGCCACTACCTACAATCCATCTACTGTGTTAGGCTCAGCCTCCATGACTGTTGTCGGCTGTGAAACACTTTGTGAGGCACCTGGCACCTCAGGTCACACGGTATTGCAGTCTGTCTAAGATGTAGGAAGGATCATCGCTGGTAGTTCCGCTAAATTAGGTGTTGGCAGGCGGGTGCTTCCTTCCTGGGGTGCATGATGAGGAGAAATCATATGTACCTTAGTTCATTCGTCCATCGACATAACCAGGAGTACAACGTCTTACCAAGAGTAGAGAAACAGTGAACGGTTTCGGAAGAAACATGCTATCCAGCAGTACATAACGAGCTCGATCAAAACAAACGTATATGTGACATACACGAACGGTGGCAATCGCAACCATGGTCGAAACCTTATCGATAAATCGGAAGCCCGTTCCATGTGGATCTCTTCCTAACGATTAGTGAACTTCCCGGTCAATCATGTCTTCGCCCATCAATGAGGCTTTTATCCATGGATCAAACGATATGAGATAGAGACTTGGCCATGAACAGGACGCTTATCTTTCGCCCTAGGTAATACTGATATGGGACTTGATGGCACGTCTTTATTTCTTCTTCTGCTTCCTACATATGCGACTAATTGTCTTGTCTTCTACTTTAGTCATGCTCCCGTCGATGAGCTCGCTATCGTCACTTCCCCTCAAGCGTAGGAAAACTTAGATGCTGGTAGCTTATGACGAAGGTACGAATCCAGACAGTCTACCTGATTGTCCAAAAACCTCATTTATGAAAACTAAAACTCAAAAGGTGCACCGACAGCGAGAGTAGCCCCAAAAGAAGAGTCGGTGATTTGGATAGAGTTATGAAGCAAGTGCTGGGTAGGCGATCAGTCAGGCATGATAGAAAAAGAGAATTGCATCAAATACATGAAGGCCTCGATTGCTGGGAATTTACATTCCAGTCGCTAGGTAGGGTTCCCCACCAAACGATAATCCATCGATGAGGCTATTATCCAAGGACTGACTATACCCACCGTTCGGCTGCAACATATGCGGTCAGGCAGTACGTGGCTTGAGGGAGGGACGTTAGGTAAAATCGCTTGGACCGAGGACGCCTAAAACGATTTTCGCAAGCCCTCTACTTCTAGATATAGAGTGTGAACCAGTGTCATATGGAAGGAAGTGTGGCTCAATGAGAGTAAGGTAGTTGCGACTGCGGCATTCCTGTAATCTACCCTTGGATGTACCTAATGTGGTTTGTCAAGGAAGCGCCAGTCTTAACTCGAGGGCTGACAGGGTGCTAGGACTAAAACCAGGGATGGCAAGACCATGAAATATCCTGTCCACCAATCTGGATCGTGCTTATCCTGCTTTTTGTTAGATTGTAAAGTATAAGGATCTACTTTGTTGGAGACTCACAAAACAGCATAACGAAAGATTCTCGTCCATTCCCCATGTTTCTTGACGAATGCCGTCAGCCAAATTCTGGAATGTGTAACAATTATGGCGATCGAATCTCGGCACGCATGTTGAAAAGCCGTTCGCGACCGCCGTATCTCTTGGTGTCAAGTTGAGCCTCAATATACTCGCTGTGATCCAGCAAGCGGCTGCAGTCAGAGCAGGTAACCTGTTCCTCTCGGGAATGAACGGAGACATCCATGACTTGATTGGCTACCGCCGAGATGCATTTCGACGCGAGTTTCAGATTAAGGTGGTCTTCAACTGGAAGTTCCTTGATGATCATGGTCAGGATCTCGATCGGAAAATGCATGCTGTAATAATCATAAGTAGGGTCCACGTTATCTGAGGAAGTCTATGGTTGTACTTTTGGATGATTATATTTCGATATCTGCTTTGGATTGTGTTGCTGGCGTTCAGCTACAGTGGCTATCACGTAGTATCAGTAACGACCAAGTCAAAAAAGGTTGTTGTGGTACTCGCCTTGACGATGAGACAAGATCTACTAAGTTGAGGAAATTGACTGATACACAAGAGAACAAACGTCGGGAAGAGCTTTCGGACTTGAATAGTGTAGACTTTACAGCTACTTGTGAGCCCTATTCTCAAGAGGCAGTCCCGGGAAAGTACTTACCTATTGCAATACAGTAAGCCTGATTGAGCATCCAAGTATTGGGTGAAATTCGATGGATCAACTTGGTGGTCAACGACTTGCTGTTGCCCACTTTAGCTCTTGAGTGAGCTGCTGTCAGCTTTTGGATTAAAGAAAGAATTTAGAGCTCTTAGTGCGCCCCTTAATAGTGAATGATATCGCAAGCCAATGACTGAATGGCGTTAGTGCATGAGCCTCGGAATATCAAAGCTCCTGGTGTTGGGAATGGCAGCTTTCAATCGAACTTTGTAAAGGTGTTTTGAAGGGACTTACCAGGATCTTGAGATTTGTCATGAAGGCGGTAATTGGTCCCCAGATGCTCATGATAACGACGGTTTTAGTGGCAGAGTGTGAGAGAAAATATTGAAAGAACAGTTTCTGTGGCCAGGAAGGTTGGTTGCATGGTCCTCTCACGGTTTCAGTCGTAACTCTGAATGTACAACTCGTTCACGCACAGAGAAGTTAATCAGCATGCACAAACAAAGAGACATGAGAATAGACGCCTTGAGCTTCAATTGAAGAGGTCTACGAGGAAGGTTCCTTGCATGAGAATCTACAAGTCTAATATCACCATGGTCGAAGAGGCGTTCTGACCTTAGGGACAGAGTGCCCTCTGACGCAACGGAAGACAGGCAGAAAGAGCCCAACAGAAAGACGACTGCCGATAACCGCATTTCCTACCCACCGACGCTCTTAATACTTTGGTTCACACCCTTCTCACCCTACCTACGTTTGCCTACAATCGGTCTTAGCTCCTGCCCCGACCCTAAAACATCCCAACTGGAAACAAACACCGAATCGTTGCCTCCTCGCCATAGTCCAGATCGCTATTGGCTGTGCTGCGAGACTGTCCATAACGTACTCCGTTGCACACTCACCGCACAGACAGCGTAAATTTGGATAGCCGTATGCACACTCAGGGTGAACCGACATTCACGATTGGTGGAGGAATGGTGTCATATCTGAAGGCAGACCTATTCAATTACTACTGAGCATATGTGAGGGACTGGCTAATACCAAAGTACGTCCAGAAGAGACAGAGACGCTATAGATTTCGGTGGAGTTTCTGAAGACTGCAAGCAAAGCGCCTTCAGGAGTGATCAGTGTTTGTGTGGCGCCTTCAGTGAGGACGGTAACAACGGACGGGACTGAGAGAGGTGGAGAAGATAGATGGGATGCAGTGTAATAATCATTTGCAGAGCTGATATGAAAGAGTGCAGGGTCAAAATCACAGTTCCACCCATGGCAAACAGAGCCAAAAGAGAAGAAGAGGAGTACGACACGCACGCACGGTCCTTTCGACAGTACAGTATTCAAACAAATACATTCCTCCCAGTACTACAAGCATGCCAAAACCCATCCGTCCTCGCCTCCAACGCCTGCAATGTCTATGATAACGCAATCCAAAGACTTCTTACATCCACATCCTCTACCCAGCAGGACCGTCTTCAAATGCTCCCAAAGTTCCCAATAGCACCTTCAGCCCCAACTTCCTAGCATGTTCATTCCCTCATTTCACACCGGTTCCTAACAACCACAACACTTACAAAACAGCTCCATTTCCCCATTCAAGGATATTGTCAGTATAGTCAAAAGTCAAAGCAGTGCCACCGACGATGGTGGGGTTTGGTGGCTATGAATCTTGTGTATGTCAGGGGAGCCACAGTAAGGGTACAAAGACAGAAGAATAAAACCCTACAAAGAGAGTCATGCAGTGCCATTTCATCCACCACACCACCTTCCCCCCCCCCTTCTTTATCTCTACTCCAACCCCTCCTATTTAAAAAAAAAACCCCCAAGCTCACTTCCCCACACCAAACCCCCCACCACCCCCCAACAAAAGCCCTCTCGCCCCCTTAAACCCAAATGACTCACCCTACCCTTCATACCACACACAACCCGCAATGAAAAAACACAAGCACCTCGCGCAAAAAATAGAAGGGCGTCGGGGAGGGGAGGGGGGGTTATCTGGGTACAGTATATTTATCTCTGCCGGTCGTAAAAAATATATATATATTTGAAGGGGGGAAAAAGACGGTGTTGGAGGATGTTCTCGGTATCAATAAATTCGGTTCAAGTACTGTAGATATGTACTGTATGTAGTCCGGTCCCAAAAGCTAATACGTTCACTCAATGAGGGGTATCGATTTCACAGGAAGCTGAAGTAGTCCAGAGGTGGAGGGGGGGGGGGGGGGAGTACGGTGACCCGCTTTATCGAGCGTTGGGGTGGAATACGGAGTTGTGTGTGCAAAGGCGGTACATCGCAGCAGAGCAAACATCAGAAATCTCGTCTGTGCAACAACCAGCTATGCATGTGATTGAGCGCTCGCTATTGGTACCGCAACCAGGGTACTGTAGCTAGGGCAATCGAGCACATCCAAGGCCAGCAAATGTGTGCGACTACTGAGCTATGTATGTGTTGCTGCTGTTTTAAACGCTCCCTATGTCTGCGATACCAGGTGCCATTCTGCCCATCACACATGTGCACACAAAACCCGTCCAGTGTCCCGGATTTCTCACGTGCATGGCAAAATCCTTCAGTAGCCATCCCTATACCTCCTCCAGCGCCGAGCAACAATGCCTTATGAACGATGCACTCAGAGCGCCATATGTCCAACGCCAGCATCTCTGTACTCAAACGCCTTTGGACATGCGAATGAGCAAAAGCGTTTCCTGCCATACCATCGTGCTGTCGTATACTGCGTCGCAGTTTATGTGCCGCTAACAAGAAACAATTACCTATCCTACAACCTTCACGCTCCTGGAGCGTCGGCCATGCTCTGTTTCCGCTCCCTTGCTGTCAGCCCGCCGTGGGCTTCCCAGTTATCCAACAGACGGCCTACTTCCTTGAAAGAAACGGGTTTGGTCATGAAGAGGTCGACGCCGCTCGTAAAGGCCTCTCTTTGGTCGCGGCTGGATGCTAGACCTGTGAGGGCGATGATCAGGGCGGGGGATAAGGGAGAGGGTTTGGGGATGTCGTCGGCGGTGGCGGTTTTGGAGGTTCGGCCACGCTTTTCTTCGATGTCACGGATGGCGCGGGTGGCTTCGAAGCCGTTCATGACGGGCATGCTGATATCTGGGAGGGCAGGTAAGTATGGAGCAAATGAGTGCTATAATGGCTTCTTACCCATGAAGATGATGTCGTAGCCTTCCTTGTTGTCTTCAGCCGCCTCGACAGCCAGGTGTCCATTGTCTGCCGAGTCAACCAGTGCGTACTTCCTCTTCTTCATGAATGTTTCAAGCAGTCTAAGGTTGATTTTGTTGTCATCGACTAATAATAACCTTGGGGGCCGCTTCTGCATGTCTTCAAAAGTTGTAATAGTGGAACTGCCTGGCTTTGTACTTCGTTCTGTCGTCTGCGTTGAAGATGGTAGAGTAAGGTCTGGTGTGGCTGACTCTACCTCAATTGTAACTATCTCTCCGGTTTTCGTAATAGGCGAGGTGTATGGAAATGCAGACTTGGTTATGTACGGTTCAGTCACTCTCTGATCTAGACTAGGACGTCTTGATTCCCTCCTCGTCAGGTCAATACGAAGGCGTTGGGAGGGGGTTGGCCTAATTTTCTCATCGCCATGACCATCCTGAGATGGGAACGGGAAGTCTTCGCCGTCCTTACTTTGATAATCGCTAGTAGCACCAGCAGACGAGTTTTCAATAGCCATTTGTGCATTGGTAGAGTCAGCCGCTGTTACTCCATCGCTTACTTGGACCGTCATGGATGTGTGCTCGGTCTGGAGCGTCATCTCTTCGAATTCGGGAATAATAGTTTCAGCCTCTGAATTAGCTGGACTTTCTCCCCTAATCAGACACGTCGCTGGGGCTAGTCCGTCAGAGATGGATTTCGCCTTGTCGAGACATGTGTACATAGCTTTGGCGAGTTTGTAAGGTCCGAAGGGTTTTGAAACAAATTCCATGGCCCCAAAAACATGAGTATGCAATTTCTTATTACGAGAGCTGTTGCTAGAAAGCACAATCGTCGGGGATCTACGGTAACTTTGCTGCGACAATGCTGCGAGATTCTTTTCATCCACGATGACAACATCCGGAGCGGAAGCAGACGACGGGGACACGGCTTCGAGGTTGAACCAGTCCTCAATGTATTCTTGGAGTACCTGAGCTGTATTTGTGGACTGAAGAGTTGCTTCGGTCTTAGGATCGAATCCGTAAAGGGCGACGGATCTTCCAGGGTACTCAGCTTGTAACGCGCTGATCGAATCATCGTAAAGGCGCTCAAGGGAATTTCCACTACTCGGAGTTGACATAGGAGTGTCAGATCCAGGTGCTCGCTTTAGCGGCAAACGGATCTTGACCTCTGTTCCTTGACCAACCTGACTCTTGATGTCAATGGAGCCCCCAAGCATATTGACTATACTTCGGACGATCGACAAGCCTAGCCCAGTACCGCTGGCTAAAGTGTCCTCTTGACAGAAGGCTGTAGATGTTTAGCTAGAGGTTTGATTTTACAGAAGATATAAAGATGACATACGTGTATACAGACTCGTACGGAGGTACTCGCTGGAAATGCCCTTGCCGGTATCAGTAATCTTAACCTCTAGCATTCTTTCGTTTTTCTCTTCTGCTCCAGCGTCAATAGCTAGCTCATCGAGCGCCAGTTTGACAATTATCATTCCCTTCTGCGTATACTTGAGCGCGTTACCCAGTACATTCATGATGACCTGTATGTTCGTCAATATTATGAAAGCACATGGATGGCAATATACGATGACAGCTTAGCTAATCGATTATATATGATAACTGATAAAGAGCAATGACTTTAAGGGGTGAAAAAACAGATCAAAACTATAGAGACAAAGACAAGACTTACCCGCCTTAGTGCTCCGGGTTGCGTAGTAAACGTGTAATCGGCATGAGCAATATCTAGCACGACTTCGATGTCCTTTGCAGCAAGCTGTTCGCCACCAGATCCAGCTAAAAGAGATCGATTGCTACCCCGGTTAGAGTATTTACCCCTCGTATCGCTTGAGAAATCGGCGAATTCTGCTGAATTGATGTCCTGGTAGACCTGGCCTGCATAAACCCCTTCAATGACTTCTTCTGTGACCGCCGCAACATCAATAATGGCGTAAATGTTCATCAGAGGAGGCGCTTCTTTCTGCATTATCCGTTTCGCTGATGTTCTAGCTGATGCTGTAGAGTTGGTCCGAGCACCCGTCCTAGGCTTTCTGACGTTGCGCCAGTTGCGTTCAAAGGTATTGATCTTACTGAAATCGAGAATGTGATTAATGGTATCTAAAAGAGTCCTGGAACATGAGTGGACCGTGGATATGAGACTGTTTTGGAAGTTATCGACATCCGTCTCCCCAAGAAACTCTGCGCTTGCAAGTATGCCATGCAGCGGTGATCTAAGCTCGTGCGAGATAGAACCAATGAAGTCTCCCTTTTGACGATCCGCAGATATACTGGAAAGTCGGGAGACCTCTGCCATTATACTATTACCAAAGGCATTCAGGAAATTGAGCTCAGCTTCTTCGGAGAAAACTTGGCGAGCCGAGGTTCCCCAGACAAAGCAACCGCTGAACCACCTTGCGGAACTAGCATCCCATAGAGGTGCGAAGAGTAATTGGCGTACGTTTGGAAAATGTTTTCGTAGCAAGTCCGCTTCCAGGCGTTTTCTTTTAGAGTAAGTGGTCCTGCTGCCTGAAGGCTTCTGTGGATCCCGGGGCGATGCACTGTCATCCTCCGATGATGAGAGGTTACCGTCTACATCAAAGCCCCACAGTTTGCCTCGAGGATAACGTTGAAGGAAGCTCTGCAACAGATCTTCATTCAATGGGCTGAATGACTTAATGCCGGTCATCTTAGTCACAGGGCTCATAGCTCCCTCAGAGGTAGAAAAGCTGATTACATCTGCCGGTTTCTGGTACATCCGATCCACTAAAATACTGCCAAAGCTGCTTTGCCTGTAGACCGCTTTGATTGCTTCGTTAGAACTTGATGGATCATTCTTCTCGATGTCATTCTTAGTCTGGTTTTCGTTGAACGCTGTAGAACTATCAGAGGATCTGTCCTCACGCCCGTGGAAACCAATAGCTGTGTCGAGAAAGACAACGCCTCCTTTACCTCGAAGATCCAGAGATTCCCTGAGAAGATTTGCTGCGCGTGCAAAGGTTGAACGCTGGCCAAGGTCAGCATTGCCACGAGCAGCCCTACTCTCATTTTCATCTTGAGAGTCATCATGGTCGTCCGAAGGGGTGGTGTTACTTGAGAACTCCGTTTTCGGTGGGACATGATCTGGCGCAACTTGAGGTTCTTGGCTGTCAGAGCTACGCATTACCCGTGGACGACTTTCGCGCTTCTTCAAGCCATGTCTAGAATTCAGGACTGAGGTGTCGAAAGTGTGGTCTTCTATATCGAAGCGACTCTTTCCTTCTACAAACGCATTCAACCCCCTTGACATCCTCATCGCCCTTTTGCGCTCTTCTGCCTCGCTGTTTATTTCCATGTGCTTCATAATCGTTCTAGCAATGGTACCGAGGAACTCCTCTTGATCTGCGCTCAGACGGGCTCGTGGCTGATCATCAATGATGAAGAGACTACCGATGTTTACATCTCTCTTTGTGGTCAATGGCGTGCCAGCATAGAATCTAAAGTAGGGCGGCCCCGTAACGAAGGGCAGTTGATTAAAACGGGCATCTTCACTTAGGTCTGTGACTGTAAAACACGGATATCCTCCCGGACTTGGTGGTAAGTCGATGGTTTTCTGCGTGGAAGTGAGCTGGTGTCTCGGGATATTCAATTATTCTTGATATCATACCTCACAGAGCCTCCCTTGCTTATTGACAGTTGAGCAGCCAATCCATAAGCTGTCGCCGGCCTCTTCACATTTTTGGTCATCGGCAAGGCTTAATGTCTTGGTCGACTCAGCTATGAAATATTGATGCTCCTTGTCGATGACGCTGATTTACAATCAGCAAGAATTTCGAACGAAGGCAGGCTCCTTACCTAATCATCGCTCTCTGTGCGTTCAGGCGAAGAGCACATAGCTGAGCTAGGGCAGTCAAGGTCGTATCAGGTGAGGATACTGCATTGGCACTTAGAGTGTTCTGAGCAAAATCTGCAAGGTTCCGTGATGCGACTTCTGGCGAGCCGACTGGGCTGCTTGGAGGCTGGAAGTAGCGGTATAGTTCACGTTCTCTGGTATTATCAACCCTTGTGAAGGCACTTTGCGCGATTGTCATTGCGACTCTTGCTGGTAGCTGAGAAGCTTTCCAAGTCCGGGGGGCAAAGGAAGATGCTCCTCCAGGACTTCAAGGAGTAGTAGAGAGCAGGTCTGTACCTAAGCACTCCATGAATGGGGTTTAGACAACAGTATCCTTCTGGGTGATCTTGTACATGCTTTCAGTTTGCAGTACCTTAGTGCTTGTAGAACGCGGTGAATAAGGTAAGATACACCGTGGTACTATCGATACCCTATGCTATCGACGCGAAATCCTTAGCGGTCGATCACCAGCTTTCTTTCCCCCTACGTCACTTGTCGACAATTCCCAACCGATAGCCAAATAACTTCGTGCGCCAGGTCAGCTTCTGGACTGAGTAGTTGATTCAAGTCTGAAAATCATGGAATGATGAGCCCAATTCAAGATCAATGCTTGAATCATCTCATGGAAAATATAAATTCGGACATCTCAGGGGAAACCGGCTATTCTTTCCTGACTTGCTGCACCCCCTAGTGATTAACCAATCGGCATCTATAAGCTCCGACTCTTCGAGATCAACACATGAACTGACCTTACCACCTTACCTACCTACTCGACAAGATCTTTCCGCACCCCCCTTTCTCAAAAATATCCCGGACCACATCTTTGCCTAAAACGAACCCAAGAGACTCACTCGCCATGCCACGCCGTGGCCATGGGCCCTCCGATGCCACAAGGAGGCTTATAGCCACTTTAGATATCACGTGCGAGAGGGTACGTATAAACTGGATCTTGAGCTCTTATAGCTAAGTCTCCATACTGATGAACCCAGCTGTCTTATAGTCCAAAATGCCCCCCCAGGGACTACATATTCGTTCCAAAAGGTCAGCTATAAGACGCAAACACTAAGAAAGGAAGCTAACTTTGGTAGGAAATATTTATGTGACTCGTCACTGGTGAGTTACCAAGAAGTCAGCCTTTCTCAAGCGCGGCTCTAACTTTTTCCAAAGCCGAGACCTCACAAAACAAGCGGGAGAAACACTCTACGTGGTCTTTGTAGGTCCTCTTGTCCTGTTACCCGTATATATACCTGACCTCAGCAGAAAAACAACACTCATGAGAGGCTTGGCCTTCATTGCCCAAAGCAGATTTACGAAGCCGTCGAAGAAGATGCTGCGGCCTCGGCTGAAAAACGCCAACGGGCAGTGGAGACCAAAGACCATCGAGATCTTGCACGCGCTCGTCATATGCTCTCCCGCCACTTTCCAAGAATTCCCAAAGACTCGGCAGAAGAAATCCTAGAGCATGGCTTTCTGAAAGGTAGTGGTCGCGTGGGAAGATCGATGATACTTGACGAAGAGATCAAGATTGAGTTAGCTGTGAATGCTCATATTCGTCATCGGTTCACAAACTATGACTCTCTTTATTCTCAGATGAAAGCAGACAATGCAACGGGCGACCTTAAGAAGACAGCGAGGACAAGTGTCTATGACCAAGTGAAAAAGATAGCGCAGTCTTGGCGTGAAATTGGTGTTCCCACGTCCATCATGAGTTCAGACGTCTCCAAAGAGATGACAGGCGGATTGAAAGGAAATAAGAATGGAGATGATGCATCTCACGAGCAATCAGACAACCAAGATCAAAATCTCAATAGCAAGCTGTGGCCAAAATACGGACTGCCTCCACAACGCCAGGCAGCGATGGTCGCCAAACTTATCTCCTTTGCAAATTGCAAACAACGGAAAGCCATAGAATGCCCGGGTCATCCAGCTGCTTCGGACAATGATCCTATCGAACCTCAACGAGAACATGGCCATGTATCACCCACACATACACTCGAGCGAGCACTTGACCACATGAATCTAGACGATGAGACTTTTGGAGTAAAAAGCCGCCCAGATCTCAAGAACACATCGATAGATCCTATGATAGCTGCAACCGATACATTTCGACATACGTACCAACATTATCTGCAGGACGTCCCTAGTGCTAGATCGAAAGGCGAAGGCCCCGTAAGGCCTATTATAGCAGAGGTATACGAGGAACAGGCAAAGGAGGATCTTGAGATATTGAAGCGTGATTTCTCCCATAGGGAGCACATGACTCAACGGCAGATCCAAGAAGTGGTGAGATTGCACAAAAAGCGATTCCAGGAGGATTCCCAATATGCTCCTGTTATTGAGCTCAGAGGACCTGAAGATGAAACTCAACGTGCTGCTAGACTGGCAGCTCGTAGGACCGATCCCAGACGATCAGCCAAGATAGCGCTTCGGAAAGAAAATCGCAGGAAGGATACCATGGAAGACCTGAGAAGATACCAAGTAGGAGAAGAGCTTAATTTACCAAAAAAGCGGATGAATCGGCTTCGGCGACTTCTGAAGAACGAACATGCGGAGGGAGAATATGCTAGTCTGGGATATAGGGACACGCCGGAAAAGCATTTGCGAGCCTTTAATGCAGCAGAGAATTTTGCAACTGTACCCCTTACCAATTCAAAAGAGGAGACTATCATGCTGCCAACCCAATCTAGAAGTGACGCGTCATCGATGCTGGTCGTGCCTTCTTCGACTACACCGAACGAGGAGGACATAGCTGAGTGCGAGGGGTCCGACAGCGAACTAGAATGGATGGATATTTCCTGAATTGTGTTTAGGAGGATTGGATAGACACGGTACCCACAAGGGCGTTGTGCTTGGCCAGCGGTATCAGAATGGTTCTCGTGCGGATTTGGCAGTGACGTGGCCGTGGACACACTGTGATTAGGCCTTTGTCGGAAGAAGAGCCGATCTACACAGGTTCGAGATTAAAAGTTACGGATGTTCTAGAACGTACATATGTATTTCATTAGCAGACTTCCGTTCGGCGAGGTTGTACGGATGTAGCCGTGGAAGGTGTTGATCAAATAAGCTTTAGATAGTACGGTAGACGGTTGATCTATAGATGCTAGCGTCAGCCTTGCCAGGCTTTTAGAGGAAGATCCAAATGCCACTACGGAATACAGCACGAGAGCTGCACGACATATTGTGGTAGAAATGGCTTTTTGTGTGACGAACATACTCTAAGCTCTGCTCTGCTCCATACGTGGTGAGTAGACTACATACCAACGCAATTATCCCCAGGAAGGACTGCCTTCAATGCGCCCCAAGACACTTACCATATGTCTAGAAGATGCCCTCAAACCAACACCCTATCCTTGCCCTCCCGTACTCTGTTCGCGCTGAAATCCAAGACACACCTCCTTTGACCAGCTATCTTCTGCATCTCATCTCTATTAAACGTTCCAATCTTTGTGTGTCAGCAGATGTCAATTCGACTTCCGTCTTGCTACGTCTAGCCGAAGAAGTTGGAGATTACATTTGCGTACTTAAAACCCATTCCGACATTATCGATGACTTTTCGGAAAAGACGATCAAGGGCCTTACAGAAATATCTCGGAGAAAACGCTTCTTGATTTTCGAGGATAGGAAATTTGGTGATATTGGCAGTATGTTAAACCCGTGTCAAATGTATCTTATCGAATGCCGGTAGATCGGATTCTAAGACAAGCGAAACAGGCACAGTCCAATCACAGTACACCCGCGGCCCCCTCTCAATCGCCACCTGGGCTCACCTAACAAATGCCCACATCTTTCCAGGCCCCTCGATCATCACCGCACTCCACTCCGCCGCAACTACGACCTTGACATCCCTCAACCAATCTGTCTTCACCGAAATAAGCACCGGCACCCCTCGCCGCAGCCTTGACGGCGACACCACCGAAGACGAAGAGGAAGACTCTGCCTCGATCACAATCCCAATTCCAGACTCACACCATGCCCGCACAAACAGCTCCGTCACAGCCGTAACCACCATTTCCCAAACCTACGAACCTTCACCGCCTGTGCTTGCCCGCTCTTTCTCATCCGGCGATGGCGATATCGAACCCGGCGACCGCGAACAAGCGCTCCAAGCGCTCGGCCCCCCACCACACGCCAGAGGCTTGCTCCTCCTGGCCGAAATGAGCAGCGAAGGCAACCTTCTGACACCCGCCTACACCAGCGCCTGCCTCTCCGCCGCCCGCGCCCACCCGGACTTCGTCCTCGGCTTCATCTCCCAGCACTCGCTGAATCAAAAACCTACCGACGCGTTTCTAAACATCACACCAGGCGTTTCTCTTCCACCCGAAGGCGAGGAAGACGATGAAAGTAACAAAGGGGATGGCCTGGGCCAGAGATGGAGGACACCCGCGGAGGTTGTGGGCAAGGAAGGGGCGGATGTTGTTATCGTAGGAAGGGGGATACTAGGGGCAAGGGATAGGTGGAGGGAGGCGGAAAGGTATCGGAAGGAGGCGTGGGGGGCTTACGAGCGGAGGATTGGGAGGGGTGGGGGATGAGTGGGTGGTTTGGGGGGGTTAGGGGGGTATATACGTTGGTTATGAACATAGAGATACATATAATTCATGAGAAAACGGCCGACCATACTTCACTATTACAACAACTACAACCCACCACTTTCCGGTTTTATTTACCAAAGTCCCTCTCACCCAAAAACCCGCTATACCTTTTCTCCCCCCCGGTGCTCTTTCGCCCCAAGCTCCCCGCCACCCTCACCACCATCCCTCAGACCCCTCAAACCAACTCCCACTACTTTTCAAGCAGATCCATAAAACCATGAACTCCCCACACGATAGCACCACCAGCAATAAAACAACGAAGAAGAACCAGCAGAGCGATAGACGTGAGTGCGAAGGGTGAGTTGGCCGTAGAATGAGGATTCTTGTCTCGCTGATAGACAATTCGAAATTTTTGGAGCGGCTGATGGGGGGTTTTTTTGGTTGGGATGTTGAGGACTGAGGTTTTAGGTGGGTGGGTGATTGGGACGTGGACGTGGACGTGGACGTGAGAGTGCGAGCTTCGACCTTACTACAGTACATTTTACTCTTACATAGCATTGATTTTTTGGGAATTATTGATACCATTCTTTTAGCTTTTAATCGATGATGGGGTTTTCATCGATCTTTTTTAAAGAGCGTACCAATTTAAACCTGTACGACGGGACAGCGTTTGAGAGCTGGAGGATGCAAAGGCGCGTCTCTCTTAATGTTTGACGAGAGTGCAATCTTCGGTTACTGATCATCATTTTTCAGCATAGATTTGCTTAGTCCTCGATATCATTCTTTCAGTTTCAATAAATGGGTTTTTCAAGATTTTGATCTGGAAATTGGTCGCAAATCGCAATGCCACCCCATTTTTCACACCTTGCTCCATTTCGCTTGTCGATAGCCTCCAGTCCAGTTGGCCTATGCAAATGCGTACCTCACGATGCTCAAAGAGAGGTGAATCATAAAACATTGTCCGTTGTCTCAGCATCGTTTCGCTTAATTCTTGATATCATTCTTTCGAATAATAATCGATGAACCGTTCATCGTCATACTGAAGATCAAATTCTAACCCGTAGCACTGATGGGTTTGAGAAGTAGTTCCATAGACGGCAAATCGCAATGCCACCAAATTTTACCCTTTGCTCCAGCCGGCTGCTCCCTTTTACTTGTGGATAGCCTCCAGTCTGTTGAAGGAGAGACTGCGATCTAGGAAAACAGTGTGTATTGTTCCCAGCCAAAATCTTAGATTCATCCTATCAATTGAAGTAACTGATAGACTTTTCGTCGTTGTATAAAACATCAACATCTTACTTGTATGGGTGATAGGTGGCTAGACCCCGAGACCACCCCTTACTCCCTTTTGCTCCACTTTGCTTGTCGACAGTCCTCAGTCAATATGGCTCATGCAGAAGCGTTTTCTTTGATGCTCAAAGAGAATATCGCTCGTCATTCCCAGTACTGCTTTTTCAGAAAATTTTGGGGGGTTCTTGGAGATCGTGATAATAGAGAGCAAGGTGGAGAGAGCATTCTCAGTGGGGTGGGTGATAAAGGTATAAGAGCTAATTTCGTAGACGGCCGGCCCATTTCAATTGCTCTGCAAGCAGACGAGTTTTCAAGAGCTCATATGCGGAGTTGACATATCGCCACTTGGGAACCATTTGTTTCATTGTCGCGGCCTGTTCCTTCGTCCGCTCAACCACATGCGGCATCATCTGCTTGTGATGATGACACGAAGATCTCTGCTGATGATGATCATATCATCTGCATGCAGATCGAACATCGCAAATGAATTCAAGCCGCGCCGGGTTGAAATAGTCATAAATCACAACGCCCCATTTTACCCCTTTTTTCCTGCCGGCAGGTCCACTTCGCTTATTGATAGTCTCCGGTCCAGTTGGCCCAAGCAAATGCGTTCTTCCTGATGTATAGTAAAAGATTGCGGTCCATGGAGATACTTTTCTGTAAGATGAAACCGTCGAAATCAATTCTGTGGGTTTTCGGTGATATGGGCGAGGAGTACTGGGTCGTCGATAACACCCAGTGGAGATCCACGGGATGTGAATGATTGCGGGCAATGCTGTTGCTCCAGATGAGAAGAGCGGGGAGCTATTCCGTGTTTGATATCGAACACGGTAAAGCGAGTCGTCGATAGTAGGTACGTTTTTATGAATAATAAGACAAAGTGTCGAGATTCATGCCGTTGAGCTTGGTGGAAAGAAGCGCGTTTATACATTTTCCAAGGTTAGAGGTCATGAGCTGAGAAATTGAAAATTATTGGAAATAGCCGGTTGTCGAGATCGACGCGGGATATCCTGCTCTGGAAGTCTCGGGTTCGAAGGCAAAGAAGGTGTTCTGCTGGATGTAGGTTTGGCCTGAGGTTGACGAGCGCTGCGCTCGGTTTAATAAACGCATTATGTATATTGTCATTCAGTAGCCTTGTAGCGGCGTTCTTTTTACCATTATATCCCTCGTTATCTCCCTTTAAGTCCCGAGAGACTCATCATCCTATGGCCTCCTTTCCTTTATCGACCTCATATCGCAGTTCCTGGCTGTTAACCAAACCCCTTCTTCATCGTGATTGCCAAAACATCCCTCACACTTTGAAACCCTTCTTTAATAACACCCAGACACATGCTGCGCCATCTTTGGATCACGCTTTGTACCGGGGTCCCCATATTGATATGGTTGAGGCGGTGAGTAATTCCGTACCAAGCGTTATGTTAGAAGATACCTTTATTCCATCGCTTCAGGGAGTGAGGGGCTGAAGGGAAAGGTAGAAAGTAATGTGGGTGAAGATATTAGACGAATCAGCTCAAGAAGCGCTGACATGTACAGAGCGGCTGAGAGCCGGTCACGTGTAGGGCGGCGACCAGGTGTCGGATCTCGTCTTCCGGTGGTACCATCCCACCCCGTAGTCGCTGTCCTTTTCGTACCACTTTTTGATCTCTTTTATCCCCGCCGCATTGGATCGGGTGATCAGTTTGTCGAGCTGCCTTTCCAGCTGTTGAATGATAGCAATATCTTGCTGATGTATTGCAAGATAGACCTGACTCGGAAAAGGTTTTCTTATGTAATACCTGGGATTCTTTCTGCATCAGCTTCGGATCACGCTTCTTAGCGCTTTTCTCACGTTGATATAGTTAAAACAAGAGAAGATTCCGGATCGAGGGCTACGCCGTAAGACGCCTTTGCTTCGTTGCACTCCAGGTTTTAGAGGTTGAAGGGAAGAGTAGAAAGCAATGTGGGTGAAGGTACTGCACACTCTTTAGTTGTGGAGTCATCTTTCCAGCTGCTTAATGAAAGCTATATTTTGCTATCGCAATCCAGAACATATCCCACTCTCAGAAAGCTTTCTTGTTTAGACCTAGAGTACGTTCTGTGCTAGCTTCGGATCGCGCTCCGTGTCGTAATTCCCATGCTGACGGGGTTGGCTCGGTGGATGAATCCGGATCGCGTGTCACGCTGGATGATTGCGAGCTGCATCGCGCTTCTCCTCACGTTTCAATTCTCTTGTTTCGCAGAGTAGAAAGCAATGTGGGTGAGGCGCTAGACAATTATGATCGAGAAGCTGACTTTCCAGCTGCTGAATGAGAACAATATTTTGCTGATGCCAGAATAGACGTCATCCAAGAACCCTCCTTGTCAGACACCTGGATGCATTGTGCACCAGTTTTGGATCACCCTCCCGTATCGCCTTCTCATGTGTGCCGCTAGATTATCGTCTCACATAGCTCCAGTTCTCACAGATATCTTCGTCAAGCCCTCTTTGGGGACTCGTCGAAGCGGTTCCACATTAGTATAGATCAGGCGGATGGATACTTTTGGGTCGAGTGCCAAGCTGCATCGCGCTTCTCCTCGCGCTTCAGGATCTTGTTCTCGTTACTTGCTGCCTTGCTTCTCATTAGCAGCATCTTCAGAGATCTGGAAGACGTGTGGGGCACTGGTGGTTGGAGCGAATGAAGTGGTGGAAGGAAAAGATGGAGGATGAATGGGGTGATGGGTGGCGGGACGCATAGAAAGCAATGTTGGTGGAGATGCGAGAACCATCTGGTTGGGGAGCTGTCATTCCCAAACCGGCACCGAGTCCTCAAAGTCCCATATTCACCCTCCATATGTTCCACAACGAAAGTCTACCACACGCTGAGATGAGCATATCCTGCGTCGTAGTGGAAATCTCTCCAGAGCGCCACAAAGGCAGCATGTGAGACGTGCATGCGGCGTGAACAAATCGCAAGTTTGGAATGTTTCTTGGAGCCGAAACTGGATCGGCTATTGTATTTTGTTTTCGATCACTGTGTTGGGTGGCTTCTCGACTGTATAGCTTCTAGGCTCAGGCGCGGTCGGACCGAAAGTCGAATTTCATTTTTGGAAGATAGTTTCCCGGATTTTTGAGGTGGATTTCCGATAAACTGAGCTCCAAATGAAGAAG
>JAABUL010004358.1_pt1 | contig 19093 bp, 23 predicted proteins | sample 5559151 | NCBI WGS metagenome assembly JAABUL01 (sample SAMN10711876, study PRJNA513368) | rock metagenome | isolation source: Antarctica rocks | place: Antarctica: Victoria Land, Pudding Butte sud | reverse complement strand
CGCCAAGGCCCGCTCCGCAGTATCCCCGCTACTCTTTCCATTGGAGAGATATAAGCTGGCATGAATGCAATCGCAGAGATACAGGACAAGAAAGAGGCTGAGATCCTCAAAAAATACACAACCACAGAGGCTCAAGCAGCAGAGTTACTACAACGGACGTACAGAGGCCACAGGGAACGGAGGCAGCTGCAAGGCTTGAGCTTGGATCCGACGACAAGATGGACTGAGGCAAAGCGACCATCCCCTCCCCAGTGGCCATAGAAATAGCTGACGTTATCGAGACAGGCAATCAAAGAGGCTCAGTACCGTAACCTCACAACGCCCCGCGCGCGTACTCCCAAAGCTCCCCAAGATGGGCTCAATCGCACAACTTCCGGAGCCCGCCAGAACTGGTCTCGCATTGGCAAGATTGCACGCCGGGCTGGAGGTGATGAGGTAAAAATTACATCTTTGACTTGTTGCTTCTTGGAACGCGAATCACAATTTGGCTTGATCCTCTGCCTGATCTTGCTCAACATTTCAGGAGGAGCGTCCCCTTCTGTTAACCCTGTGACGGCTTCGTTGCATCTGTCGAGTGCACCTGTGATTGGGCGTAGGCCAATCTTCTTACCCAAATTTTGTTCATCCATCTGTTGAATTTAAAGGAGTCATCCCTTCCTCATGGCCTTCTCCTGCTCTCCACCTCTGTATCATGACTGTATCCCTCGAATTCCGAATTGAGATTTGGTAGGAATCCTCACTGTCATCCTCTGACAACGACACGTTCATTCCCACTCAGAAGGAAGATCGGCGGCGCAAACGGCTAGCGGAGAAACAGGAACGCAGCAAATCAGCCATGATGATGGATTTATCCTATTTTCTTGAAATGGTTGACGTAAAGCATCGCTACGGCAGCAATCTGAGGAAATACCACGCTGAGTGGAAGTCACGTCCTACAAACGAGAATTTCTTTTACTGGCTTGATCAGGGGGAGGGAAAAGATGTAGAAGTTGAAAAATGCTCCAGGGAGAGATTGGAGCATATGCAAGTCAGATATCTGGGTAGGGAGGAGAGGAGGTACTACGAGGTTATTGTTGACAAAGAAGGGAAGCTATGTTGGAGAAAGGATGGCATGAGAGTTGATGTAAGCAAATTTCCGAGTTCACTTTTGCCAAATTAGGCTTGATCTCTGTATCACCAGAGGTTTTCCGGGAGCACATCTTCCTCCATAGCCTTGTCTTGCTACCTAAAAATCATTTATAGGTTCATTTGGTGCTGTTGACGCGGAAGTGCTAAACCCCACCTCTGAGCAGACTTCGGCTGGATACAGAGATTCCATACATGGGATAGTCAAGGTTGATGACCCCACACCGGAATGGGCCCACCGGCCGGCGACGTGGAGTGGGTCCAGCGAATCGAGTGGGATATCTAGCGAGGAAGAAGAGCATTTTGATAAGGAGATGGACTCTCCGACTCACTCCCCAAACTTGCCCATCTCGAAAACGCCGACATCGCCCACAGGACCTGGGGCCCATAGGCATGGGTCTCTCCGTAACACAATTTGGAGATCAGGCGAGAGTAAAACGGAGAAGAAGGCGAAGAAAAAGAAACAGAAGTGGATCTTCGTCGCTGATGTGAGTGGTGTTTTGAAGCTTTTCCCAAGCCCCAACAATGGTTGTGTTGCAGCAAATGTTTCATGAGTATTGACTCTTGGACTAGTCACATGACCTACACAGACATTGAAAAGGAAAGGCTGACTTCAGGATCATGTAGATATATAACAATCTCTATATCGGCATCAAGCAATCAGGGGCATTTCAGCATTCTTCTTTCCTCCATGGGTCGAGAGTGTCGGCTGCAGGACTTATTACAGTCAAGAATGGAAAATTGAAAAGTATGTGCCCTCTCCTTTCGCGTATTCCAATTGCGAAGTGGAAGCCTTCGTCCTCATGTCGGGCAATCTGTCAGCAAAGCCGGCGCTTTCAGAAAGCAATGAACCCAAAATCACAGGACATTACAGCTATGGAAAGCAAGTCTTTAGCGAAGGAGGTGCTCTGCTGCAGCATTGACAGCTCATCGTTTGCCTTATTTTCGCCCATATCGGACCAGACCAGCTTCTCACATTACCTCAACTCTGATAGCTTACCTCATATTCTCCCATTTTCACTACACATACTGACCTGATGAAAAGTCCTCCAGCCACGCTCAGGACACTACCGTACTCCTTCCCACAACTTGCATATCCTTATCAAGTCCCTTCAATCCCGAGGAGTCGACATGTCAACGACCGCCGTCGGAAGTACCTATGCTGCTATGGTAGGGATCGAGACCTTTATGAAGACGAGAGGGAAGATTCGGGGATTGAAGGAGGGGTTCCGATCGCTGAATATTAGGAAGGATGGGAAGGGCAGCGGCGAGAAGGACAAGGGTTGAGGAGGATGACTGGGTTCAAAGAGACCTGTATGAGTGACTTACTGAATATAGAATGATGAGATATGATGGGATGAGACAGTAGTTTTGTGTGCAGCTTTGTGTGCAGGCGTAGTAGCGACGTTCTCGTCGACAGCAATTGCGTAGTTACCTTTTCATGGTGGTCACACTTGTTGCATGGTGTCTGGGTCTTACTTCGTATTTATAGCTCGCATTGTGTATCGTGGGGGAACGCTATGTATATCGATAAGCATGTTACACATGACGGTATATGCTTAAAGGGACGATGTACTTCATGCACACAGGAAGTTCTGCTATTAGGTCGTTGCTGCTTTCAATTTCGTGTTGCTTTCGACCATTCGCTGTAATGGGCATTGTTCAATGGATCATGGCTAGGTTATTGCTAGACGACATATATACATGTATCGCTCCGCCAAATCGATGCTGAATTGGAATGCCTTATCCACCGCCACGTCTTTGCTTGCCCTTCTTCTCCTTAGTACCAGCCTCAGCCTCTAACAGCTCCTGTCTCTTCATTCGCTTCCGTGTTACGCTACAACATATAAACAGTCAGTCATCCACAAGCTAATGCTGCCCAGATCGATCTGAGATGACATACCCTTTTGCTGCTTTGCCCTCTCTCGCAGTCTGTAGCAGAAAGGAGAACTCTTCTCGCTGAATCTGGAACCGGTTTTTAATTCCAGACACTACATTTGGGTGCAGCATATCGTAGTTTATGTGTGGCGAGATCCGTGAGTACTCCTTATTTTGTCCAAAACGGGCTCGATAGAGTAGTCGAAGTGCACGCTCGTGCGTCTCGTTGTCTTTTCAGGTCCTCGGCTGTGTATAAACGTTCCGGTGACAAGGATAGCAGTTGACGAAGTACGATCAAGTCCTGATCGACATTCTCCTGTTTCTTTCGAGTCAGTTTACTGAAGGTCTCGCGCAACTGCTTTTGCGTCCTAGAGTGTAATAGCATTTCCCCACCCTCGTCTTCTAGAAGCTCTTGCCTAGAGGAGTCATTTCTACCAAGTGGGTCGAATCCCTCTGAAGAGTCCGTGGCTGAGCTTTCGGGTTCATCCTCCTTGATAAAATCGGGATCGGGATCCGCAGAATTCGACGAGTCTGGAGACACGTCTGAAGATTCGATTTCTCGCTTGCGCTTCTCATCCTGTGTGTATATTCCCTCGTACTCCGGGTCAAGAAGAAGGAAATCCGGCGCGCTGCGCTCTCGCGTTGGCCTGTGTCCGTGCTGTTCACTATGAGCAAGCTGGGCAGCCAACATTGCGTCGTCAGCTATCCCGCTGTCAGACCCCATAGCATCCGTTTCATCTACTACGTCCGACAGGCGCTGACCGTCCTCGTATCTAACGTCCAGGCTGTTCTCGAAGGCTTCTGATGACTTCAGGGCTTTCCCAGCGGTAGAGTCGTGTGCCGCGCGCACCTCTTTGTTTGCTTCGTTGAGCAGAGTGACGAGCAAGGACTGGATTGATGGGGACCAAGATCTCGTAGCCATATCTATAATAGCCTTGTCCATCTGCCTGGAATCTCGTGTCTGGTCATGCGAATTGAGCACTTTGCACCTGATCACTAGTACTTAGTGCAGCTGAGAAACCTGTCGACCAAATATGTCAGTAATGACGGCTGCCTCAGATCGGTCCGAGAGTGGGGGCACTTACGCGGATCACTCGTCCCCATGCTTATATCTCTAGCGACGCGTTAATAGCACCTGTGGCCACCAGTACTCTACAGCAACACGGGTCCAGATGAACCCCTTGAGCCCCAACGTTATACATCAACACGAGAACTTTGAGCGGCGACTCAGGATTATTAAATAAATGGAGAGGCTTCCAACGTGCCTCGTTATTAAGGCCGGAGTGCAAGACTTCGGTATAGATATACAAGTAGTTGCACGCCATTTCCCAGAACCATACTACCAAAGGCGTGTCCTCTGTAATGATCAGCTTCCGTGGTGGTACCGAGCTTGGACTGGAATAGAGGACCCAATCCCAAAGCTGATGGATGATATAACGCAGAGTTAGGCTTCCATCTGCGAGGAAGCAGAGCCTTTCCAATCAGGTAGCCGACCTGGGGTCAAGGTCGCCATCCCTTGCGGTCATGTCAATCAGCCAGTCGACGGAATGGCCCTTTAAGCGGTAACCCATCATATCCCTCACAAGCGTATAAAAGCCGAGAGCCCGCATCAAGAGATCCAACCTGGCCAGTTTTATTGACTTGGCGGTGATGGCTAATTGGCGTAGGGGCGCTGTTGTAGGAGGGAACTTTTATTTCGACTCCTTCCGTGTATCAGGACCGACCGTCTGAACTTTCGTAATCAGGTCACCATCATCCGAGGCAGAAATCATCAATTTGTCGTAGTATTCGGTACGAAGTCAGTTATGGTCCAGATCAATCTGAGGTGGGGCGCTTACCGAGCATGGAGACGATGCAGAAATTGCGCCTCGATTGCTTCCTCGCTGGTAGATTCTAATTCCGCAATTTTCACTTCGTGTTTGGGCATCATCGACTTCATGTCCATAGTCTCACCTTCTTCGTTCCGCTGGAGCACAGACGCCGTGCTTTGACGGATTGAAACAAGTTCGTCCATGAAGTGGTAGTACTGTGAGATCTTACTCACGTCTCTAGTCAGCAGCAGCTGTTCGATTCTGGTCGCGCAATGAGTAGATGTGGAAAAGACGAATGCGGGCCCAGACTCACCTAATAGGGTCTATAGCTATATTTCTTCGAATGTCGGTGCCCGGAAGATCTTTGAGATGGTCGAATATGCCGAAGCTCTGCGCTTCAATGCTGGTAAGCCACTGCATGGTATCCTTGTCTTCAGCCGACGCCGATTTGACTTGTCGTTATAGTATGATTAATCCACCAAGTATGTCCTATGAAGGCTGTGAATATCGTGCTTTAGATTAATATGAGGACGGGTACCTACGAACGCGGTGTTCATCACCGGAGTGGCTGTCAAGAACCAATTGATCTTCGCCTCTAGCTGCGCAAAGCTGGAATGAATCTTTGTGAGAACGTGACGAACTTTGTGGCCTTCGTCAACGAGGACCACGCTGAAACGGCCTTTCCATTTGGTCGTGAATATAGCCTCTTCGCCTTGCCCTTTTTTATATTTATAGTTAAAGCTAACAATTAATTAGAGCTTTTAGCTCGTCCAGATTTTCGTGGTTGATTTATAGCTGTCTCGGCGCTGGCTGCTTCTGTGATCGCTAGATCCACGTCCATAGGGTCTGAAGCCACGCCTGCCAACACCTGGCCGTCTATAATATTCATTTCGAATGGATTGACGTCTCCTCATACATTGGACCGGCCGCGTCCTTCATGATCTTTTGGCCCTTGTTGCTTTCATGGGCCTCTTGCACCTCTGCGTTGTTCTCGTTAAGGAGGTCGACAAGCAATTGACGGATGGCTGGCGACCACGACCGGGTCGCCATTTCCATCATGGCCTTGTCCATTTGGCGGGGGCGCGGCGCTTCTGAGCGGCGCCTCCGCCGCTGAGGAATGCCATGTTCTCAATTTCCTCCGCCTCGTCAGCTGGATCTACCGAAGGCAGCGGCTCGATTCTCTCAATGTCTTTGTCTACACCCACGCGGAGGTCGGCCTCGAGCGAGCGTGGTACCCCATGATACTCTGGCTCGTAGTCCTCGCCTTCTGCCAATGGCCTGACTGTGTAAGCGAACTGGACCTCCAGATTGGTCTGAAGAAGGATCTTATTGACTTCCGACCAAGGGACTGACTGAGCAGGACCATACACAGGGATCTTCTTCACAGATATGGCCTCTCCTTCTCCCTCGGAGGACTCTAGATGCATGGTGAAGAATTCGATCCTTAATTTCTGCATGTTCAGCTGACGTCTGAGCGTGTCTCGCCATTGCTCTCCAGACTCAAAGTGACGTGGGTCTTTCGACGGAAACTGCTTGATCTCCGGCATATATAAGCCTTCTGGCTCGACATGCTCTTCAATATGAGCCTGAAGGGCCACGCTGTGCTTGGTTTTTTGTTCACTCTTATGAACAAGGTGGATATGCTTGGAAGGAAAGGATGGCACTTTCGGCGCAGTATCGGTGGGCTTCTTTTCTTGAATCATCCAACGAGGCCATGATGACGGATGAAGTCGATATGCGCCGAACGGATCTTCCGCACCTAGCTTTTGAACCCAGCGCTCACCAGACATGGTGTGGCCGATGGAGCGACCGTCATCACTCGGTTATACTTCTCCAGAGAAAGCTCTCCCAGATGTGTATGAGGGCCCAGCTCTGGCATCGTAATGGTGGTGGGGTCATATGCTAGTATGGAGAGGTTGGTTGCTTCACGAAAGTCCTCCGTGGCAGTGGCTTGACGAGCTTTTAGGCCATCGCCATCGTCGATGGGCAAACCTCGCTCGATGCGGTTCGTGAGTCGGTATATCAGTGTAGCCTTCAGGTAGCTGAGATTATTATCTCGCTCTCTCTGTTGGAGTGATTCTTTCGCATTGGTATTCATCAACACGGCATTCGGCCCGTATCTCTTGACGGCGTCGGAGAGGTCTTCAGGGAAAACCTCATTCGGGTTTTGGAGGTCTTTGATTAACTGAAGGGGTATATTACTCGATTTACCTTGCATGCAATACTTCTCCCAAAGCTTGAAAACTTCAAGGACTATGTAGGAGAACTGGAATTTTCGGAACTGTCCGAGGTCGGTAAACCCCACGTAAGCTGCACATTTGGGCTCCGAGTCGTGACATTTGATAAAGCGCTTGATGTTGTCTAGACGGCCGGCAGAATGCTCGTTGGCGGGCATCTTGCGCGTCATCTGTATTAATAGGATATTTAAGCATGTATATATAGTAATAAATAGTATATATATAAAGACTTCTAATTAGAAGTGCAGAGAATTTCGGTATCAAGAATGCAATGACGGTACTGGATGAAGTTTCAGCAAGATGGAAGTCCACGGTATCATGGGCACTCATACCTTCTATGCGGCTACCTTTTCTGCCTCGGCGGCCATCTTGTCGGCTGCAGCCTTCTGCTCATCAGAGGCCTTCTTGTCGTCTACAGCTTGCTTATTTTCAGGCGGTTTCGGACCAGATAGAAGATTCTTGCCCGCTGGTCAAACCATCGTGACTGGCTTGTCGCCTTAATCAATAATAAGCCTTCTCTGAGATCGATCTTAAAGGCGGCATGTATTGAGTGGTAGTGATGTGAGGAATGAACGAGGTGATCTTCATCGTGACAGAGGAGAATATCACTTCTTCCAAGTGACGACGGCGGCAACCCCGCGCTTGTTTTTTCGTCTTTGTAAAGTGAAGATGAATTGATAATTCCTGTCATCAGGCGCTAAGACGACGACGAAACGGGTCACACAGGGTTTCCAATGAGAAGTGCACATTTCGACCTACGGATGACATTCCTTACGGAATTGATCTACCCCAATTGTGCTCAAGATGTAAGGAAATCATAAACCGCATGATGGAACGGTCCATCCGATCTCTCGGACAGGAGCAACCCATCTTCGAGCTGTAGCAACTGATCCTCATTCTCATTGTTATACGATTCTCCTCTACTGTCGACACTAGAGTATAGATGGATATTTGGACGTATCTGTCTTGAGTGAAATGGGCCACAGTGCGAAGGAGGATCTAGGCTGGGTTGCAACTAGGCGAGGGTGAACACGAATTGCCTCAGTACCTTACTGTGTAGACGTGCTAAGCCGGGCAAGCCGGCAGCTAAGTCCCTTGGGGTTAGTAGGGCTGACCACGCAGTTCAAGGGCAGTATATCTAAGCGTAAACTTTTATAATTTTACTAAATATCCTATTCTAGAGTGATAATTAGTTTATTATAGTTAAAGCTTAGAAGGTTAATATAATATTTATAAAGCTCTTTTAATCTCTATTATTAAGCGAGGTAAAGAGGTTTCTAGCTACTCTCTAAAGAAACGGCTTAGTAGTCTAAGCCTAGATTTTTAGAAACCTCGATCTAAACCACTAAAGTAAGGTTTATATATATTTGAATTTAATATATTTTTAGATTCTTCTATCCCTCTCTAGGGTACTAATATTAGTTATATAATCTAGTTATAAGTTCTCTCTCTTACTATAAGTAGGTTTAGAATTTATAGATATTATATAATAATGATATTATATTATATCATTCTATATAGGTTCTTCATAATATATAGGTTATATAAGAGAGAGAAATGATTAGGTTATATAAGTATAATAAAGTAATTAAAACTATGTTTACGCTAGGAGCGGGAGTAGCTAAAAGCCTAGTCCTCACTTAGGACCGTCGCGCCCAACCTCAAGCGGTAATGCGACTCACCACCCTCACCAACGCGCTCCCACGCCTCCACCGTCCCCTCCACATCCCCTCCACCACATCCCCACCATGCACCCGCCTTACCAACCTCGATAGCCCCTCGCCAACACCCCTCCAACCCATAATTCCCAACCGCACCTTCACCACAACCCCCCACCCCCTCAAAAAAGGCAACAAGCATGATTCCAAACGCACCGTCCCCCTCAACGCCCAACCCCCCACCCCCACCGACCCCCTCGACCTCGCAGACTACACAACCGCCATAACCCACACCCACACAACCCTAAAAGCCTCCCTCGCAAAGATAAAACCCGGCGGCCTCGACCCCGAAAGTATCGAAAACATCCGCGTGCAATTGGTTAAAGGGTCGAAAGACCCAAGCACGGTGGTGAAAGTGGGGGATATAGCATCCGTGCTCGTACGAGGGCGCAACATCTGTATCCTTGTTGCTGAAAAAGAAGCACTTCCCCCTTCCCAACCCCTTCCACCATACACAACCCCACTAACCACCCTCACAGCACATAAAACCCCTCCTCTCAACCCTCCACTCCCCCCCCCAAAACCACAACCCCACCCCCTCCCCCACCGACCCTCTAACCCTGCTCATCCCCATCCCACCCACAACGCAGGAGTCGCGTCTCGCCGCCCAGAGCATCGCGGGGAAAAGGGGGGAGGAGGCGTTATTCGCGCTGCAGGAGGCGAGGGGTGCGCAGAGGAAGCGGTTGAGGGGACTTAGATTGGGGAGGGTGGTGGGGCCGGACGAGTTGAGGAGGGCGGAGAAGGAGATGGAGAGGGTTAATGGGGAGGCGGTGGGGGAGGCGAAGAGGGTTGTGGAGGGGGCGAGGAGGGGGTTGAGGGGGTAGGGAGGCTAGAGGTGGAAGGGGAGGGGGTTTTGGTGTGGGATGGTGGGAGTGTGGAGATGTATACGGTTTCTTTGTTTGGGTGAAGATCAGGGGGATTTTCCTGGAGGAGCTGAAATGGGCAAAGGGTTTGGAGACAATATTTTCGGGCTTGTGATGGCATGTACCCTTTCTATCTATACCTCTCTAGCTCAGGAATAGGTTTCGCTGGAAGGATGGCGGGTGTCAACAGGACTTCAAAGCCTGTCGAACGAAAACGCCAGCTGATCACCAATGGCTCTGCCTGTAGCACTCGATTGGCTGGCACCACACTTTTGAGCACCGTAACAAGATGCTGACATCGCGCTAGAACAGATCGTGTAAGTCGTCGTCAGTCAATTTCAGACCAAGTCCCCTTCTCTTAAGCACATTGTATCCTTTAGCGTGTTGACATGGCTTTGGTGACCAATCGCTTCAGCGCCAATTCTTTCTTCTTGAGGTCGTCGGAGCTGGAGTCCTCGACTTCCAATTGAGCCATGGCATCACTAAGAGCAGTTTCAATCTTCTCCTTTGTGCCACGCTTCAACTTCAAGGACATGGTAGGATCCGAGGTGATTTCTTCGACGCGGGAGATGTATGATTCGAGTTGTTGCCGCGCTTCAAACTTCTTGCTAAAAGCATCGTCGGTGGTCTTGAATTTGGCGGCATCTGTGCAGCTGTTAGGACGAGGTCAACACTCAGCTTAGACTTACAATTACTTACCGCTGATCATGTTTTCGATTTCAGAGGATGATAGCTTGCCGACAGAGTTGGAAATTGTGATATTGGCACTCCGCCCCGAAGTCTTTTCGGTAGCAGTCACTTTCAGAATACCGTTGACGTCGACTTCGAAAACGACCTCAAGAACAGCCTCTCCTGCGCGCATCGGAGGAATTGGTGCTAGAGTAAACTCTCCAAGAGATGTGTTATCTTCGCAGTTGACGCGCTCGCCTTGGAATACTGGGAATTGAACTGAAGTCAATTAGCGTGAGCTCAAATCAAGGATAGAGCATATTATAGGACTTACCAGTTTGCTGATTGTCGGCAACCGTAGTAAAAGTTCTATCGAATGTATTAGTGCTCATGGACTCAGGTAATGCCGATAAAAATAAATAATTTGGACACTCGGTGGGCGCTCAATTAGTCCTAGTGTCCGGATTTTTTTTAAAACCCGCGTGCAAAATGGCGAGCTGCCGGTCCATTAGGAAAGGAACAGGGGAGGAACATGGCTCGCGGGTGACAAGAATTGGTCCATTCAGAGCGAGAAGACCCACCAAAATTAGGGGTTCTCTGCGCCTTGGCATGGACCAATTCTTGTATCACCACGCAAGCAGGGCAAGGGAATGAAATGGAACTCAGACCTCTTCTTCAGGTTTGGCACGTTTGTGCCTCGCGGAACCACCGGAGCAAAGATGTTGCCTTCCATTGCAACACCTAGGGAGAGAGGAACAACATCTAAGAGGAGAAGATCAGCAGTATCGGCAGAGGTTGCCTTTCCTGACAGGATACCAGCTTGCACAGCGGCACCGTAGGCGACAGCCTCATCAGGATTTATGCTCTTCTCGAGCTTTTTGCCATCGAAGAAGTCGCTTAGTAGTTTTTGTATCCTTGGAATACGGGTAGAACCGCCAACAAGCACGATCTCATCCACCTTGCTCTTGTCCAGGTTTGCGTCTTTGAGCACTTGCTGGACTGGGTCGATTGTGCCATTGAAAGCCTTAGCATTCAGGTCCTCAAATCGAGCACGTGTGATGTTGGCATTGAAGTCCTCGCCATCGAAGAGAGAGTCGATCTCCACGGTGGTTTGCGTGCCATTAGATAGCGTTCGCTTAGCCCGTTCGCAAGCTGTCCGTAAACGACGAAGAGCGCGAGCGTCAGCAGATAGATCCTTCTTCGTCTTCTTCTGAAATTCTTTCTTGAAGTGGTCCAGAAGGTTGGTGTCGAAATCTTGGCCACCAAGATGGGTGTCACCAGCTGTAGCCTTGACGGTGAAAACTCCCCCCTGAATATGTAGAAGGGAAACATCGAAGGTTCCTCCGCCAAGATCGTAGATGAGAACATTCCTCTCCTTCTCCGACTTTCCGGAGCCGAGACCATACGCGATAGCTGCAGCGGTGGGTTCGTTGATTATTCGGAGGACTTGTAGATCTGCGATAGCTCCAGCATCCTTGGTTGCCTGGCGTTGATTATCGTTGAAGTACGCAGGTACAGTAATAACCGCCTTCTTGACCTTCTTGCCAAGCTTGATCTCTGCCACCTCTTTCATCTACGGATAATCAGTATGTACAAGCCACACATAACGGCATCGAACATACCTTCATTAATACCATGGACGAGATCTCCTGTGGGGAGAAAGTCTTGGTCTGCTTGAGGTATTCCACTTGTACCATTGGGCTTCCTCCTTGGTCGACGACCTTAAACGGCCATGACTCGATATCTTTCTTAACGGTCGGGTCGTCAAATCTTCGTCCAATAAGTCGCCTGATGAAAACTTAGCCTATAACAATCGGTCTTCGCTTGTAGGCGATGACATACTTGATATCGAAGACAGTGTTTGCTGGGTTCATAGCAGCCTGATTCTTTGCTGACTCGCCAATCAATCGCTCTTCGTCTGTAAATGAGACGAACGATGGTGTTGTGAAGCTACCCTGCTCATTGGCAACTGCACAACGGGTCGCTTAGCTTTGCCATAGCACTGGATGCAGCGACATGTCACATACTGATCTCGACGTTGGTGCCTTCATAGTTGGCGACGCAAGAGTACGTAGTACCTACGGACTCTTTAGCAAAGCCTCGGGCTCACATAGAACCAAAGTCTTTTACCCAGATCGATGCCGATAGCTCCCTCGTAGACTTCGTCTGCCATAGTGTGGTATTGTGGTAATGGTATTGGGGGCGGGTGCTTAGAGCAATGGAGGGGTGGTTTGAGTGAGATGAGCTCAAGTAAATTATTTGTCGGTGAATCTTAAAAATTTCGTGGGCGATCTTTCCGGGACACTAGCGTGGAATTGTAGGGCTATCTCTAGTAAGAACGAAAGAGCTGGGAAGCTCTACCGCTCTGGGTAGGTGTTACTGGCTACATCTGGGACCAATACTGTCTTCTCAAGAGGTCTGATCATGAGACTCGAGGTTTATTGTTTGTGAGCTATTATCGTACAGTGGATGCGTCAAACACGCCAATCGACAACGCCGTAAGTGATTGAATCCCGAATCCCTGGGTATGACATCCATCATCCAACTCCACGCTGCATGCGTCAAACATCGCCGTATCGAACAAGATCGCAGTCGCCCTGGTAGGATAGCACGAATCAGAGCAGTAGTTCTTATGTTTTCTGGAGATGAACGAATATCGTAAATTTTTCGAAGTCGATCTCTTGCCCCGAGCCCACCTTCGGTGCACCTCGCGGCGGTCCCGCAATGACTTCCACATCAATTGCGCTAACCCCAGGGAGGACCCGAGTCTCGTAGACTGGCCGCCTCATGTCGGGCTCCCCTCTCTGAGGAAGTGGTTGCAGTCTCGGATTGCTCAGAGTGCTGCACGAAACAACGGTCTTGCTTGGCCGATGCATCAGACTCGATGATAAGGTTGGGGTAATTTTCAGAAAGTAATATATGGACGGAATAGTGATAGTCACGGATTGTTGAGTGCGTCTCGCGGATGCAGGTATGTCAAGGCTGAAATGATCCTTAATGTTGAGACCATCATGACTTCGAATGTTGAGATTTGTGATGAGAGCATCAGAGATACCTAAGTAGATTAGCAACGTTCGAAGTAGAGAGAAGGCATAATCCTCACCTTTTCCAGGCTGCCTGAAACGTGAATTGAACGGTGTAGGCAAACTGTTACTTGCGGTAACAACACCATTAGCAAGTGTCTGAGGATGGGGGCTGCCGCTTGGTAATCGTGCTGACAAAGTCATCGGCGGAGGCATATGGATATTTGAGGCACCCGGGCTCTGCCGAGCTTCGATCGCTCCGTTCAGTTGGATTGCGTTCAGTGCCGGCGACTCGCCATAGCTAGCTTCAGCTTTAAGGCCAACTGATTGAGCTGTAGAAACACCCCTCTCATTCAACGATCTCCCGAGCGAGGGTGTTGATGTTGGACCTGAAGCCGTTGCGTGACCATTGGCGCCAGCTCTGACGAGGTCTTGCTGACGTTTGAGAGCTTCGTTATCTACAGACATCGCTGGCGTACCTGCTCCCTTATGCCCACCGAACTTCAGGGTGATCTTAGAAGGCTCGGGAGACTTGGCAGGCATTCTGAGTTTCACCCTTGGCTGTGGAGGCTCGGCGACAACACGCTTTGCTTCTGCCAGACGACGGTGGAAATATTCCTCGAGCTCTCCAGCCAGCTCGAATATGGGACTACCGTCCTCGTTGTAAATGCGCGCATTTCCCCAGATTTTGCTAACCTCCTCTTCAAACGCCGCCCAACTCTTGAAGAACGTCGCTCCTGTAGGTTTGTCTCTGCCTTTGATTCCACGAACCAATTTTTGAACGCTTTTGAGAGACACGGGGTTCTTGATAATTTTGTAGTACTCGACATTACTTCGAGGAGGAAATGGTATGAATGGCTCGAAGACTGAATCTTCATCGCTACGTATACGGTCAGCAGATGATGGACTCGGTCATTGCTTTGGACTCACGGGTCATCCTTGTAATTCATTAGCTCGGTCATTATTTTTTCTTGCGCTTCTTGAAATGTGTTGCCTTCGAAGCCTTGAAAGGCCCCGTCAGCGTCCTGAACCGCCGGCGTTGAACTGTCTCTACGTTCGTTCGCCGCTGATGATGAGCCTACATGCATAATAAGACGGGTCCGTTTGACAGGAGTTTTGGTGTCTGCCACTGCATCTGGGTCGTCATCGCCTTCGGCATCCAAGTCTTCCGCTGCCTTCTGCTCTAGCTTCTCCTTCCAGTCGTCGGGCACAGGGGTCGTATAGGCCTGGTAGTCCGGGGCTCTATAAGCAGGGTTTAGCTCTTTTATAGTCTGTGAAAGTATCTTTCGAATCTTCTCCGAGTCAGAGAAGACCTGAGATTTCTTCTCGTTGAATGATTTGGCGTTACAAATCATGCGTCGGAAGTCACCCTCTAGAGTGGTCATGTTTGGGTATTCGCGCTTGTTCAATTTGGCCTGTCGCACTTGTCAGCATTGACTCGTGGTGTGGTGTAGGAGGGGCTGCCCAGCGAGGCCATGCGACTGTGCTCCATATGCGATTTGAAATGAAGGCTTCGTACAGGTTTGTAGAAAGCTGACTGACCTCGATTGTATCCAATGCCATTGGAAGACCAATTTGCTGATAATACTTTGGAACCTTGTTCTGTACGACCAGGCAATAATCTTAGCATGTACTCTAACATCCAGAGTATGTATGTCGTACCCGGTCAGGTAATGTCAGGAAGTGCGTAGCTATGGCCCAATTTCTGTTGAAATGCCCTATCAGCCGCTACTTTCTGGGCCTATTCATAAGCAGATTGCTTTTGGGGCACGTACGACTTGTCGCGGGCATTCTTCAGCTGCTCGATAAAAGCAAGACCCTTCTCCGTAGTCCCCTCCGCCGTCTCCTCTTCGGTAGCCTTCAAAGAACATCATGTCAGTCATACTGCTGGTTTGTGCGATGCTGTTAGTGCAGCGGGCAGGGAGTGAGTGTAGCAAAGGAGCTGCAAGAAGCGCGGCAGTGTACTTAGACATGTGAGGTCCTCAAAATTTACGGCCCTAGCGAAAGGCAGTGATCATGCCAGCTTCTTGACCCCTCGGGCTTGCAACCGTTCACAACCACACAACCCAACTCAACAGCAAAGCAACAATTACGGACTGTTACGTACCGGCACTTTTCTTCGCTTTGAAGCGGGAGCATGATTATCCTCGGCTCCCGCTTGAGAAGGCGCCGCCATTCTGCGCTTCGAGGTCATCTTGGACGATTGACGGTCGCAGGGGGGGTATAAGAGACTGCGGCCAACCTCAGGCCCGGGCGAAATGTACCACTTGCGCTGAACTTCCAGACGCCAGTCGAGATACCCAGCTTGGTTTCCCAGATGCGCCCTTTCTAAGCAATAGGTGTAGACAAGTCGCAAGCGATGGATCACTGCCCTTGAGCGTGCTTTGGGGTATGTCTCCGCCGGGTCGGGCGCGAACGCGATAACAATGTGTAGACCCACCAAAAGGGTTTGACCACAATTCGAAGGTCAATCAGGCAAATACTGAAAATTCAACACGCGACCATAGCGCAATCTATAGCAGATTCTCAATCAAATCGTGAAGCCCATCAAATGCTGTTTTGGAGGACTTTACCCAATCTAGCCTAGCTGATTGCCAAGCGATTAGCGGGGCAGCGCGCCGAAATCTCCGAAGCCGTTGGGGCTTGTTTACGATTTTCAGGGACCTGCACCTTCCCATGCATGATCTTTGTGCTCAAGCTGTGACCTTTTCCTGTCCGCATTATTGGGACTCCCACTACCGCAGTACACACCTCTCACATACCTACCGACTACTCCAACCATACCGATCTACGGCTTCCAAACCCTACAGGGTTTCGCGCTGCAACGTGGGGAGGCCTCACCAGGCCACAATTTGTGCACTCTTACCCTCCATACTAGGTGTTTGACAAGTAGGGGCAGCTTGATATATGACAACGATCAGGATGGCGTCTATGGATCACGATAGAAGAAACAAACTGCCAAGATTGCTCACAGAGCAGGAGAGGGACCGTCTGGAAGAATTTATAGAGTCAATACACTACTCGTCGCGGTAAGCTTTCTGCGAACCTTAACATATATAGCACGGCTTTTCCAACTTTCCTGATTCAAGGTACTCCGATGACGAATACGAATATCGACATGTACAATTACCAAAAGACATGATCAAGAAGATCCCGAAAGACTACTTCGATCCTTCCAAAGGTACATTGAAGCTACTCTGGGAGGAGGAGTGGAGAGGTTTGGGCATTACCCAGGCATGTGCCTATGAACAAGACGCGATGGCCATCACATATGCTGACTATGCCTCCAGAGTCTAGGATGGGAACACTACGAAGTACATGAGCCGGAACCGCATATCCTTCTCTTCAAGTGAGAATCCTGGTACGAACACGATAGCGTTTTTCTAACAAGATAGGCGGCCCATCAACTTCCAACCACAGCTGGCACAACACTGAGCAGTATTCTTCCGATTTGGTGGATTGGAATCGCCATATTGAGGTATCTTCGTATACTTATAAGCCAAGTCCTTTCCACTTGAATGGGTTGCAGCTGCCACTCTGAGTGGTCTTCGTATATTTTTATACAGAATCTGACCATCTGAACGGGTGGACACCGCCACTCGGAGGTTTCACTCCGGCCTTCCATCACTGCAACATCTCAGTTTACGACGGTATGCATCGACGGGTCATATATAAGCCCTGTCTACTGAGCGTGGATAGAGACTTTAACATCGGGCGTTCTTGGAGGGATGGCCTGGAAACCATCGGGCATATTATTGACTCTACTCTGTATCTAGCCGTCCACGATTGACCAGCAGCTGTTGGACATGGGTCAAGATCAGACTCAGAGTGACAGGATTGATATCTACCATGCCTAGATGATGTTCTTATCCAGCCACTCCTTCCACTGCTCCCCCGTGAAGCTACTGGAGATGCTTCCCTCCTCGATACCATTGAAAAGCACAGTCGGTGTCACATGAACCCCTAGCCGTCGGTTGAACTATATATCAAATCAGCAATTTGTTCCTTTTCAATGGAGAAAACAACTAGAGAGAAAGGCTTAAACGGGAAATACGGCCAGGAAAGTCGGTGAAGACCCTGGCGAAAGTACCAGTATCAGCGAAAATAAGGAATCCTACCTTGACCATTGACTTGACATCGTTCGTTACTTGGTTGCCAGCATTCAAGCTCCCATCATCGCCCGGCTTGTTTGGAACCTCCAACAACCCAAGCACCTTTCCCTCATCCAAACCCACACTTGCAGCGACATTCGCCAGCCGTTTATAGGTATCATTCCTCGCTTCGTGCACAACATTCACGTCGAAAAATTCTGTCTGTTTGTCGAACAATGCTTTACTGAAATCCCAGAATTTCTCAGGCGAGAGGCGTAGTACCGCTGCTCCAGCTTCGTGGACAAGGGTGCTTGAAGGGTGCCACGGCTGGATCTGCTGGCGAAAGAGGAACTGGACTTTAGAGGGGTACTTTTTAGGCACATCCGGAAGCACCTTGGTGTAGAGGGTGTTAAACATCTTGGCGGAGAAGGGGCAGACGTAGTCGAGGTACAACTCAATAGTGTGGATCGCTTTAGAGGAGCCATTGGCCGAGTAGGCTTGCCCTGCGAATTTTGGAGCGAGAGCCATGTTTGATGTTCAATAGGTGGAGTTCAGTTCAGTCGAGTTCACGGTTAATTCATCAACCCGGGTAGCTCCACCTCCATGCTGCACTAAGTTTGGCACCTGGAAATAATATTCTCGACAACGTCATATGTTCCGGCTCCTAAGGCAGTATTTTCGAGCCCAAGTACTCTACTGGAGCTATATTGTGCTACACCATCGAACGACAATATGGCAAAACGGATGTTTATGAGACGCACGCGGGGAAGCTCCTAAAATAGTCCTAACGCCAGGTAGTAGCCGTGAATTATCTACACGCCGAAACCTAGGAGCAACGACATCCACAACACTCATGTCTTGCTTACGGTTCCCCGGCCGACACACTCTTTAAAGCCCACAATTCCAGAGTCAGAAGAGCTGTGGATGTCTCCCCCTCCCGATCTACCATGTGGAGCCGACCGGAGTCGATGGCCGTCTCGCCCTTTGCGCCGGTAGCACGGGTCAGAGGACAATGAAGCGCAGTACCACGGACAGACCTATTCGCTGAGACAACCATCAACACCTTCCCACGCCTCGTCTTCTGGCAGTCTGCAATCATGGTGCCGGTTCCTGAACTCCCAGGTCCTCGAGTGCCAGAGTTAGGCTTCTCGGTCTCGCACCAGAAGGTCGAGCTCGACATCGATTTGCCAAATCGAAGCCTTCGAGGTCGAATAGAAATGACTATCAGGCCCCACTCGAAAGACCTCAAGTCAATACGTCTGAACAGTCGGCAATGTGAGCTCACGCGCCTCACCGTGAATGGAAGACCAACCTCAGGTGCTTCACACGAGGATCCCTACAAGCGCAAGACACTGCCGTGGGAAGCGGGAGCACATCAGTACCATATGTTACAGCAAAGAATTGAGGGACAGCTAAAAAATCCGCCTGAGGAAGAGTTGATCATTATTCTGCCCAGGAGTCTCAAGATAGAGGAGCTGGACCCATTCTCAGAGGAGGCACAGACGACACTCTTATCGAAGAGTATCGGTAGCAGCAAAGGCGACGGGTCAACTAATGTTCCCGAGCTTCTTCAAAACAATCGCTTCGTCCCAATACAGGTCAATATAGAATACGTAGTCCAAAGCATTCGAGATGGCATGCAATTTATTGGCTGGGAAGACGAAGATCTCCGATACCC
>JAABUL010004357.1_pt1 | contig 19094 bp, 28 predicted proteins | sample 5559151 | NCBI WGS metagenome assembly JAABUL01 (sample SAMN10711876, study PRJNA513368) | rock metagenome | isolation source: Antarctica rocks | place: Antarctica: Victoria Land, Pudding Butte sud | reverse complement strand
ATACGGCCCCAGCAAGGTTCATCCTCACGACGCCGCAAACCATGTCCGTCGTCAATTACATGGTTCCTCGCCTCTCGACCTATGTCGGCTTTCCTTGGGACGGCATCGCGACCCACATCCCGCCGCCCCCAACGACGACGAAGACGACGAAATCGATGACTTTGAGCAACGGTGCGGTCTGCAATTACGCGGCGTGAGGAGCGCTCACCCATAGTGACGCAGCCTCTAGAGCACTTCCCGAGCCGATTGGCTCGGGAGTAGTGCTCTATGCGGCGCGGAAGGGAAGCACGTTGTAGGACACGACTTCAGCCAACTCGGTATTTGAAGGGATCGCGGCCAGTGCGTCGCACATGCAGGGGAAACGGCCGACATCGGCCAGCGTGATGCTGTTCCAAAGTCGGACCATTCCGTCCTCGCGCGTGACAGCCCATGACGCCCAGGGGGAACGATCGGCGTAAAGCATCGCGAAGGACCCCGTATCGCTATCCCAGAGCGCCAACCGACGGGTCTGGCTGGCCCACTGCGCAAGGTCTTCCAAGTCGCGCGCGGTAAATCCCGCCCGAACCTGCCGCTGAGTCAACCAGATCACCTCGCCGGAGCGGAGCGGAGGGGCGCTCATGGCAGCACCGCGTCCAACGATCCGTCCGGCGCGACATGGATGCCAAAACGGTCGAGCAACAGCAGGGCTGCTATCGTGCCCAGGATACACAGGCCGGTCAGGAGCACCTCCCTGGCCTGTGTCCGCGGTCGAGGTTCTGGAAGGGGAGCGAACACCCCTCGGTCGAACCGTATGCTGGACGATAGGTTCACGATGCCTCCGGTCATCCCGACTGCAATGACCGTAGCCGTCCCCCACCCTCAAATCTGTGCGCCACGTCACACCGGATGAGACGCGGCGGGCCGCCGGTCGTGCTCGGCCGCCTCTCACGACATTCATATCACCTTTTGCTCAACAAGGCCGCCAGCACCTCGGAATCCAATTCCAGCGGGCAAAATACCTATGGTTGAACTTATTCTATCCACACACTCATCCACAGGCGAAGTGAATGCAGGCGCTTACGTCACCTCGTCGGTCGTGACCTCGAACTTCGTCAGCTTGCACGAGCCGAACGTCGTGCTGATGGCCACATCGGTCGCGTCGCGCCCGCGCGCCATGACGATCCGGCCGATCCGCGGCGTGTTGTGCCGTGCATCGAAGGTGTGCCACGCGCCACCGAGATAAACCTCGAACCAGGCGCTGAAATCCATCGGAAACGGAACCGGCGGGATACCGATATCGCCCAGGTAGCCGGTGCAATAGCGCGCCGGGATGTTCATGCTCCGGCAGAGCGCGATCGACAGATGCGCGAAGTCGCGGCAAACACCCAGACGACCCTCGTGCGCGTCGTGCGCCGTACGGGTCGAGTCCGCGTGTTCGTAGCCGAAAGTGACGCGGTTGTGGACGTAATCCACGATGGCCTGCACGCGGGCCCAGCCAGGCTCGCTCGTGCCGAACGTCGCCCAGGCCATGTCGTGTAGCCGGTCGGTGTCGCAGTAGCGGCTGCCCAGAAGATACAGTAGGGCGTCGTCGGGCAACTCGTCGATCGGGTGTTGGATCGCCTCCTGATGCACCGCATCGGGCAAACCTGAATCGCGGACGACGAAATCGGCCGACATCGTGATCAGCCCGGCCGGCGCGACGATGCGGGTGACGATGTTGCCGAACAGATCATGGTAGTCGCGCGCCGCCACCGGCTGCGAAAATTCGATCCGATGCGGCCCGATGAGGTCGGGCATCCGCGAGGTGTGAACACTGAGGACGAGCAACATGGGTGTCGGCCGCGGGCACTCATACTGGATCTCGAAACCCGCTCGGATCTGCATAGCCGCTGTCTCTCTATCGTTCGGGCCCGGGCGGACCTGTTTGCCCTGAGTTGGTTGGGATGGTGCATAGCACCGCAAAATCCGTGCCGGCGGCGGCCGTCATTCGGAGCCAAGCGGCTCGAGGTCAACTCCAACCCGGAGCACGTGCTTGCCACCGCCGAGAATCATGCCGCGCAGGGGGCTGATGTCGGAAAAATCGCGTCCGACCGCGAGCACGACGTGCTCCTCGGCCACGAGCACCCCGTTTGTCGGGTCCAGCCCGACCCAGCCATACGCCGGGCCGAGCCAGCCGCCGACCCACGCGTGCGACTGATCGGCGCCGCGCCGGCGCGCCTGGCCCGGCGGCGGTCGCGTGCGTATATAGCCGGAGGTATAGCGGGCCGGGAGGCCGAGGCCGCGTAGCGCACTCAGCATCAAATGCGTAAAATCTTGGCAAACGCCCTCGCGGCGCTCCAACACGTGGGCGATCGGCGTCGAGACCGTGGTGACGCCGGCGCGGAAGGTGAAATCGCGGAACATGCGCTCGTTGAGGTCGTTCAGCGCCTCCAAGATCGGACGACCGGGCGCGAAGGACGGCGCGGCATAGTCCCGCGCGGCCGCCAGAACCGGCACCCGGGGGCTTTCAAACTGGAATTCCGCCGCGTCCCAGGCGCCGGGTCCGCCGCAGCGGGCCATGGCGCGGATCTCTTCCCAGGCGGGCGTCGCGGCCGGGTCGGGCAGCGGGCGGGCGGTCACGTCCACCACGGCCTCGCTCACCACCTCGAACTCGGTGTGCGGCGTGTCGAAGAAGAGCCAGGTGATCCGGTTGCCAAAGTGATCGCGCCGGTCGGAGGATCGGCCGGGTTGCGGCGTGATGAGGAGAGCCTCCTCGGCGACGGTCTGCCAAGGCGATAGCCGCGGCCGCAGGTGCATCACATGCGCGGCCAGATCGACCGGCGAGCTATAGGCATAGTGCGTTGCGTGGCGGACGCGATAGATCACGCCATGCCTCGCAGCGGCGGCGCCTCGTCGGTGACGCCGACGCGGTGCTGGGCGGGCAGCACCGAAAAATATTGCCGCGCGATCTGGTCAGAAAGCGTGCTGATCCCTTTTTCGACCGCGCGCAGCCGGGCCGGCAGGGTGGCGGAAATCTGCCGCTCCGGCTCGACAGCGGCCACACGGGCAATCTCGCGGGTCTCGCGCAGCAGCGCAGACGCCGCCATCGGCAACTCGGCGCCGGGTACGCGCGCGAGTTCGGCCAGGATGTCGCGGATGGACGCGAGCTGAAAGCCCAGCGCGCGGGGGTTGCCCTCGTCGGCGAGGACCAGATCCATCACGGGGCCGGGCTGCAGTGTCGTGAGATATCGGCTCCGGTAGGTGATAACGGAATCGCAAAGTTCGAGGGCGAGGCGCAATCCTGGCTCGAGCGGCCCGGGCTGGGCGGCCGCGCCCTGTTGATCGAGCGCGGTCGCGAGCAGGCGGGCGGTCGACCACGCCCGCTCGACCCGGCGGCCGAGGTCCAGCAACAGGCGCCCGCCGCTCCGGACCATGTTCTCCGCCGCAAGACCGGCAACAGTGGCCGCGAAGCCGAGAACGACCGTGCTGACATGCTCCAGCTCGCGGATGGACGGCGGCTCGGCGCCCGGCTCCTGCGCCTGCAGCCGGGCGAGCGCCTGGCCGACATTGCGCAGCCCGTGCGCGAGCGTCGTATGCACTTCACGGGTGAGCCGGTCGCGCAATGCCTCGGTCAGCCGCGACACCTCGGCCAGCAACGCCGGCAGTTGCGCGGGCGGGCGGCCCACGAGCAGCAGGCGCTGGGCCAAGGCGCCCGCGCCCAAGCCGCCGACCTCCTCGGGCCCGATCACGCCGGAGATGGCGAGACATGCGACCACGCTGCGCAGTTCGGCGCTCTCGCGCGGCGACGGACCCGGCCGTTCGACGCGGTCGAGCGCGGCTCGCAGCAGCCGGGCCGAGCCCTCCATCCGCTCGAGGCTGCGTCCGAGCCAGAAGAAATTGTCGGCGATGCGGCTGGGCAGGTCCGCGGCGGCGCGGCGCAGCGGCTGGGATGATTGCTGGATCGCCACCGGGCCCACGATATCCTCCTGCTCCTCGCTGGCGACCCAGACATCCTTGCAGAGCGCATGCAGCGGCAGGCGGCTCGAATCGAGGTCGCGCTGGGTGAGCGCGCGGGCGAGGCCGCCCGGGAGCGCGCGCCAGCGCTCGCCGTCGAAGATCAGGAACATGCGCACGAGCACGGAGCGGGGCTGCAGCCCGCCATCGGCGACGCAGGGGGCGACCGAGGGCCGCAACGGCGCCGAGGCGACGAAGTCATGCGGCGCCGCATCGATGCGCGCGACCAGCTGGGCCCACTCGGCATCGCTCGCAGGCGGCGGCATCGCGCCGATGGTGCCGTCCAGCGCGGGGCGGATGCGCCAGGCTGCGAGATTGGCCATGACCCGGGCATACGAGTCCCGGTCCCCGAGCCAGGTCGTCTCGACGCTGGGCAGCAGGAGCGCTTCCCCGAGCACGCGCTGCGCCAGGCCAGGCAGGACGGCCGACCACATCGGCGCCTCGATACAGCCCGAGCCCGGATCATTGACGATCCGCACCCCGCCGCACCGCGCGGCGTCGAGCAGCCCGGTGACCCCGAGGCGGTGGTCCGGCTCGAGCTCCAGCGGATCGAGCGTGCGGCCGTCCTGACGACGCAGCAGGACGTCGATGCGCTGCAGGCCGCGTAGTTTCTTCAGAAAGAGGGAGCCGTCGCGCACGGTCAGATCGCTACTCTCGACCAGCGTGCAGGAGAGCTTGCGGGCGAGCACGACATGCTCGAACCAGAGCTTGTCGTCGACCCCCGGCGTCAGCAGGGCCAAGCCCGGCCGGTCCGTGCCCGCGGGCGCCAGGCGTTGCAGCGTATCCTGCCAGGCGTCGAAGAAGGGGCCGAGGCTGCGGGGCGGCTGGGTGTGGAACAATTCCGGGATCGCCCGTCCCAGGCCACGCCGGTTTTCCAGCGCGTAGGCAATACCGGCGGCGTCCGCGGTGCGGTCCGCGACGACGCGCCAGGCGCCATCGGGTCCGCGCATGATCTCGGCGGCGTAGGCGTGCAGGCGCTGGCCGGAATCGCCGTCGATCTCGCGGCATGGCCGTAGGAAGGCAGGGTTGGCATAGACGAGCGCGGGCGGGATAAGGCCCTCTGCCAGCAAGGTCTGCGGTCCGTAGATATCGCGCAGGATCGCGTCGATCAGGCTGGCCCGCTGCACCAGCCCGGCCTCGATCTGCTCGAACTCGCTGGCCCGGAGCAGCATCGGCAGCGGATCGCAGCGCCAGGCGAGCGGTGCGACGCCCGGAAGCAGCCCGGTCACGCCATCCTCGGTGAACAGGCGCTCCAGTACGTCGGCCCGACGCGCCAGAACGTCCGGGCCGAACCCAAACACGGTGGCTAGCAGCGCGCTCCAGCCCGGCCGCAACCCGCCCCGGCCGTTGGCCATCTCGTCCCATGGCTGCTGCAAGGAGTTCGACTCCGACGTCGCCACGGTCGCGAAAGCTGTGCGCATGGACGACTCACGAGGCCAGGCGGCGCTCGAAGTCAAGAGATTGCCGTGTGTCAGCCGCGAAACGGAAGACGGTGTCAGGCCAGGCAGCGGGACAGATTCAAGGGGTGCGCCGTGGAACGACGGCGCTGGTGGGTCAGGCCAGGCGGCTTGGGTGTGCAGGACGCGAAATAGATCGCCGCAAGCCAGGCGAGACTGGACAGGCCGACATGGGCGGTGGCCGCGTCCTGCCGCATGCACGCGGTCGCAACGGTCCAGCCGGTGATGGCGAGCCACGCCCAGCGTTGCCCGCGCAGCGTGATCCGGCGGATGTTCATCAGGCCCGACCGCGACTGGCGTTCGACCCGGGAGATCATGCGCCGACCCTGATCCGCGCCGACGAACGCGAGCACCGTGATCGCCCCGGCGAGGGCACGCGTAAACGGATCGGCGAACAGCAGCAGATCGTCGACGAGAACCATCGTCTGCAGCGCGACCGCAGTGGCCAGGGCAAGGCGCGCCAGGCCAAAGCAGGTCGTCGCCGACGACCCTCGATCCGCGAGAGGTTGAAAGACACGGTCGAGCAACAGGGTGTCCACGTCTGCTGACATGCAAGATCTCCGGAAAGCGGAGGCGATGAAGCTGGAGATATAACAAACGATTAATTATCAGATGACGAATTGGGCTTCAAGCCCCATGAGGCTCGCCCCGCCTCGCGCAATGGTTGACGAGTCTTATTTTTCACACTAGGATAGTTTTCCAGATTTGAAGTGCATCGATGAGAGCTTTTGCGCTGACTGCGTTGCTGCTGATCGTGTCCGCACAGGCCGACGCGACCGTGACCTACACGATGGTCGACAGAGTCTGCTCGGTGCAGGCCCTGGCGTCCGCCGAGGCCTGCACCGCACTGCCGCCTCGATTGAGCTTCGAAGTGTCCGATGCTGCCATTGCCCGCGGATCGTTCGATCTCGTCGGCCGCGGCTTGCCGGTTTCGATCCAGGGAGACTTGACGGACCTGGTCTCACTGGAGGGCGCGATCAGCTATCGGCCCGGCTCCGGTTATGGCTTCGCCGGGTCGCTCGACATCCATGTCCGGTTCGCACCGGACGGCGACATCCTATCGTCGATCTTCTATGCCTACGGGATCAACGACGGCGCTTTGCTGACCGGCGCCAGCACCGCGTTCGGCGGCTGGTTCGACGACGAAGGGCTCTGCCAGCACGACCAGCCCGGCCGCCTGTGCACACAGACGGGCCGACTTTCGATAGTGCGAACGGTGGCCGCGGCGGCCGTGGTCGACGAACCAAGCACGACGCCATTGCTCGGCGCTGCGTGCCTGACGCTGTTTGGCCTGTGGCGTTCGCGTCGAACCCGGTCGGCGATGGCGTCCCGTAGGGGATTGCCATAGCTATGTAAATCAATGGATTAGGCTGTCAAACAGAGCTAAATGTTGTGCTCTAGGCCAATGGGTTGCGGATAGATTGTCAACCTGCGAGGCGATCTGGTACGGTCAACCGGCTGATAGCCCGGATCGAGACACCCTCGACCATCATACCGAGGATTTGCGCGCGGGCTTCGCGGGAGAGCTTGTTCATGCCCTCTTTATATGACCTTTAATGCCTGACGTCAAGGATCATGAACAAGCGCGTTCCCAAGTCGGGGCAGAACTTGACCAACTCCAAGGTGTAGTTTACCAAGTCGCCGTCCGAATTGGAGTGTGTATCGTGACAGAACCCTAAAGGATGAGCTAATTGATGAGACTGCTATGCAGGCTCTTTCTTCGTCGGAGCAGTCGGACCTTTGGCCAGCGACTAGATGCCGCCTTCCGAGCTAAAAGATGGGCCAAGTCCTCTACTGAATAACTCGGAGTTTTGCTGCGCCAGTGCGCATCGGCGCAGACTTGTTCAGCGGGTACATTTCCTTCAACGTATGTAGGTGGACATGTAACAGCGTAGCCAACTCGCCCTTCGAATAGCCAAATGCGTTCAGGTGCATGTCAACCATCTTCGCAAGAACACCTGGCTCCTCGGCCGCGAAATCAAGCTCCGGCGGCTCGCGAAGCTTGATTCTCATAGCGTTAAGCTGACGCCAGAGCCAACCGGCTTCGCTTTTCTCGATGAGGTTTAGAGCTTGAGCCCGATACAGAATACCTTGCATTGACACTTTCCACTCCGGCTTCAGAGCGGCCAGCCGTCTCATGTCTATGCGTCCAGACAAGGAAATCCTGATCTCTTCGGGTGGCATCAGCAAAGCACTTGCAAACGCGTTTGCCTCGCGTTCCATGTCGGCACTGGGAAATTTGTGCAGTACCATATGACCCAATTCGTGCGCCAATGTGAACCGCATCCGGTCTGCGGGCTGATCCAAATTGACCAGTACCATAGGCGGTATCCCAGGGGCGGGGACTGTGACGCCGCTGATGGCACTTCCGCCCATACTGGAATGAATGACCACGCAGCCTGCTAACTCCAGGCAAGCCGTCAGGTTTGCGATCGGCCCGGCTGGTAGCAGCCAGTGAGAACGGACTATTCCAGCGATCCGTTCTATGTCTCCATCGAATTCTTCAAGGTCCAGCTTTGGAACGTCGCGCTTAGGAGTATGGTCAACCGCCTGTAGTAACCGGCGGATATGCATGGCACGGAAGTTCAGTTCGGCGACAACCGTGTCCAGTTCGCGAGCTGTCACGTCGTGCCTCTTGCGCCACATGGGATGGACGCTGACAGGAGCGCCAAAAGCAACGTCCGGCTGCTCAAAGAAAGTCTCTGGCAAATCGTAGACCGCTGATGCCCTCTTTACGAATTCCGCGTTCGGAGACGAGACGCCGTTTTCGTATCGCGACAAGCTCACTTGTGGAATGCCAAGCCTGGTTGCCGCCTCCCCTTGCGGGAATCCTTTACGCTGCCGCGCCAAACGCAGCAGACCATGGTTCACCTGAACGCTCATTTTATTCTCGTTCGGTTGCTTCGTCGGGCTTGGGAGGCCGCTTTGGCGTTATCACATCGTCCGCAACGCTCTGACCAGAGGATGGACTAGACGGAGGAGGCAGAGGGAACGCTCGGATGACCGACTGCTCACGTTCGCACGTGATAGTCGCACGTGCTTCTTGATGCGTCGGGACAGCCACTCAGTCCTCCTTGACCGAGGCGGAAGATTGCTTGTCGGGAACGCAAAAGTCAACGCACTTTTTTCAGCATTTCATCCAATATGGGCCCGTTGCGATCACAGAGGGCTTGACGCTAAGCATGAAGCCAGACGTCCACTCTGCGCCCCGCCACCTCGACCGACAGCCACCACGCGCACGCGCCCATTTGCTCCAAGTGGAAATCGCAGCCTTGAGCAACGATCTCGTCCAAGGTCCCGTCCTCGTTTAGCCTGATTTCGGGGGTCGTCTGCGGAATGTAGTCGTGCTTGACGGTCATGATGCTGCTCTCAGTTGCTCACGATGCCGGGGCCACGGCGTGCGATCGTAAACGCGCCCGGCCAGGTCGCGCCCTGCAGCCTTCTTTCCGATGTGCTGCCCGCCGCGGAAATCACCGAACTGCTTGAAGAACACGCGATCCTCCCCGTAGCGGTCAATAGCTTCTTGCACCCAATCTGGCTGGAACTCCCACGTCGGATCTGATGTTCCGCTCGCGCCGCCAAAGATGATGGTCGCTTGGCTGGCGAACACGCTGGAGTGCAGAGATGCGGCAAGCGGTTCCGCCGAGATCCATGCTCGTCCGGTGTGCGCCCAAAACTCGGCATGGCTCGTCCACCGATAGCCGTGCAGAGGATGGTCTATTGTGACGCCGGGCCAGACGTTTACTGGCGGCGAGCTGCGCCAGGCGGCAGGGGCGAACTTCCGCGCCAGGTGCGGCCGATGTGTGAGCAGAAGCCACGTCAAGTTGGGACACGCTTCGACGGTGTCTATCAGGACAGCGCGCAGCTCGGCAGATACTTCGGCATCCAGCCAATCGCCCAGCGACAACGAAAACACCGAGAACGGCAATCCGGTAACCGCTGCAAGGCGATCCAGGCGGCGCATGCGAGCAGCGAAACCCGCAAACTGCTTGCGGGCCTCTCCCGCACCCCACGGCACTCCAAGGCGGTTCCGGCCGAAGGTCGCTGCATAGCAAATGTCACAGCCAGATCTGGCGCCGCTGTTCGCCGGAACCCGCGTGCAGCCGATCCACGGATTGCCGGTGAAGTCGGTCCATTCGATGCCGGTCATGGTGCGGGCGACCGAGCGAGGAATAGCCGTTGTCTGCGGATAGCTCATGGCCCTGATACCTCGACATGGGCACAGGTCGCCTTGGCGATAGCCGAAGCCGCCCGGTGCCATTTCGGGGTGTTGGGGCAACCCCACTCCGCGACAATCTCTTGAAGGCTGGCCAGAAGGTCTGGCGCAGCGGCGATCAGATGCCAGTTGGCCCTTGCCGTTTTTTCTCCAATGGAGCCGTAGGTGATCTGCTCCATGTAGGCCTCGATTTTTTGATCGAACGTGGAGTCGCCGACAAGACGAAGCGCCGGGTAATTATCCCCCCAATCGCCGTGCGTGACCTCGGCAACGGGATGGTTGTCGGACATCACCGTAAAGCACGAGCACTCGCCCTTGCGGCAGGTACGCCATGGACCTGGAGTATGGTCCGGCGTCGTCTCGGGAGTGCGGTCGTTGCTCATGCTCGCCTCTTGCTGGCGCTGTCGAGGCACATGAGGATCAGCTCGTAAAGCCCGACGGGCGTGACTACCGCTTTGATCCGCGCGTCGCTGAGGACCTCATGCAACCGCAGCAGGATTGTTTGCTCAAGCCAGCGCGCCTCATCGGCGTTTGATACGAAACCGCCTTTCGGTATAGGAATCGGACGCGAACGACTGTCGTTACTCTGGGTCGTCCCTGATTCGGTCATGTGCCTGATGCTCTCCGATTCCAGCGTTCACTCAGCAGCGGTTTTGGATCATCGCCGGCATCCGGCGTGCCGGCGTTAAAGCCGATCTGACCAAACACAGCCTCTCCACCGCAGAACGGGCACGACCTGATCGTTGCTCCGGTCGTCTTCGGAGTGCGTTGGTTCATGAAGACACTCCTTTCCAGCGATAAAAGTCCTCGATGTTGCCGATGTCGCGCCCTTTGGGAGCTTTCATGACTTCCATCAACTCGGCCATGCTGTCGGCTTCGATAATCCGCTGCCCATTGCTCAGGACGTGGCAGCGGAGATCAACGCCGAATATACGGAACGAGACTTGCCACACAGATTGCAAGTCTGGTGTCTCGGGAACGCGTCCAATGCTCATGCGAGCCACCAGATCGCCATTGCGGCTGTCGGAGTGCAGACGATGACCGCAGCGGGCCAACCGTAAACGATTAGCCGCACGCCTCCCGGAAGACGCACGGCAATCACAGGGCATGGCAAGTCAGTCGTTCCTGTAGCACGGTCGTGCTCGCTATTCGGCATTGTCTGTCCTCCTAAGCACGAGGCGAGCCAGGCTGCGAAGGCGTCGGTTGTATGACCGTTTGGCCGAGCGACACGCCCCCGCTCGCTGCGTCCAGCACATCACTCTGCGCCACCCGGTGAAGACGTCAGGCTCGTCGCCTCCCTTTGCCGGGATGCGCGTCGGCGGATCTGCTATCAGCTCACTCATCGCCCTTCTCCTTCCGCTTCGCCGTCGCCGTAGCCCGCTTGGCGTTGGCCGCCATTGCAACCCGGTGCATCCGCTGGACTTCCGGCCTTGAGCCCAAGATCAACCGCGCCGTGTTCACGCTCAACCCGGCCTCGACCAGCAGCTTTGCCGTAGGGTAGTCGTCGCTCGGCATCGGCCACCGCGCCTCAATCACCTGAGCCCGCGCCTCCGCTGCCGCCCGCCGACGCTTGCCACTGACGGCCCCGCCGTGCCGCTCCTTATGGGCCTTGCGCGCCTCTGCGAACGCCAGCACTGCCTTGTGCAGCGTCTCCGCGGCCGGCGTCGGGGCGATCACCAGGCCGGCGTCGAGCACGTGCACTGTCGCGCCGCGTGCTGCTGCAAGCGTGAGCTGGGCGAGCAGGTCGTCCTGCGTCCAGGCGAACGGCCCTAGCGACGCCAGATAGATGTCTTCACCATTCCGAACCCGCGTCGTTTTCCGCAGCAGTTCCGCTCGGTTCGCCAGACTTGCCGGCCGATGCGCCCGCTTGGTGCGCGCGTCGATCTCGTCGCGGAAAACGGTGTAGCCTTTTGGCCAATTCGGCAGACTGGCGAACAACGCTTCCTGCCGATCGAAAGGCCATCGGAGGTTGATATTCGAGAGATACGCGCGCTTGGCCATGGCACCTTATAGCTGAAAGATTTATCGCTGACAAGCTATCTTACTGCTTGACGTCTGATCGACAACGTCATACAAGGGGGCATCAACACAGACCCCCGACCAGGAGAAATCCCCATGACCAAGATCGAACTTAAGGCAGCTATCCAGGTCGCAGAGACAGCCCGCGCTTCTGCATGGGCGGCTTTTCGCGCCACCGAGGAAAAAAATACTTGCGGGGTTGAGTATCAGGCGTTCAATGCCGCCAATCGCGTTCTGAGCAACCTGCACAGCACTGTGCCGGTAGAGACCCAGGCCCGCATTAATGCAGGCAGTCGCGTTCTAGATGCAGGGCGCGCTGCCGATCGCCGCGACAGCGCGGATATGTATTAACCAAATTGTTGCACCCGGCGCCTCGCGGGATCAGGGGCGGACATAGACTATGACCAATCACCCGAACCGCAGTCGTCAAGCAAGGAGCCGCATCAACCTGCTGATCTGCAAGGTAGTTGACGGTAGAAGAGATATCACACGGACATTCACTGGTATTTCTGTGATTGTGCGCTACGGCTACTCTCCAATGGAGCACAGTTTCCCAGAGGTGGCTGGTAAGCGCATTGCCATTCACTTGGCATTCCCAACGAAGTTCGATCGCTCTGTCGTTAATAATTCCGGTCAGCTTGGTGCTTCGGTTGTGGAGGTAGACGTTGAGCGGATCGCGGATGCCGTGGCCCGGTTGCGTGCTGAATGGGGCGATGTGCCCGTGCAGGACAACAGCGGCCGGTGCGCGCATCTCGCTACGGCACCAGGCGTGCTGATTATTTAAATCACTAACCCCGGTAAGGACTAAAGCCCATGACGGATGACGAAAAACGCGAGCAGGTTGCGAAGCAGTGCGAGGCCGTTGGTTATATGGCGAAGGCGATTACCAATATCTATTCTGACTACGTTAATCTGTTGCGAGCCGGTGGATTGGATCGGCCAACAGCTTCGGCGGGTTCTTTTCCCCGTCGGACAACAGTGCGTGCGGGCGTGGCGGCGTGGCGTATGACTGCCGGGTGATGGGGCAGTTGTTGGACCCGCCGGACCCAGTGCCTGCATCCGTGCCTGAGCCGGCGTCGTTGGCGCTGTTGATGGGGGCGCTGGGGGTAGTGTGGCGGTGGCGCTCCGCTTAACCCCAAACCCACCACCGCACTGCCGCATCAATCGCCAGCCATGCCACCAGCGGCACAGCCCACAGCACCGCCAGCAACCCCAGCAAAGCTATCCCGGCCCGTGCGGCCGATAGCAACGGCGTAGGGCCCGCCCCGCTAAGTTGCCGCGTGCAATGCGCCCGCTCAACGGCCCAATCCAGAAACCGGCACCAGCGGCACCCGGTCGGATCGCCGGCTGCTTGCCGCTGCGCCATGATCAGGCTGATCGTTTCTCCCTTCTTCGCGCCGAAGAACCCGGCCGCCAGCGCGCGGTCCAAGCCGAGCCCGTCCGACACGAGCGCCTTGGACGTGAGAACTGCGAGTGCAAACAGCAGGACGGCGCCGATCGCGATGTCAGCTAGGAGGATCGGCAAGCTAGTGGCCTTTGACGTCGGCCACAGGCACAACAGCTCCTGGGTTTGGAAGGAAGGAAGCCGGTACGCTTTGCGATAGCAGGTCCGTCTTGTGATCGCTGCTTCGATTTGTTCCAATCCAATAGCCCGCTACCAGTAGCGCCAGATTGCGAAGGGTCGCAGAATCATCAGAGCTAAGAGCCGGGGCGCCGAAGTAGTTTGCAATCAATGAAGAGAACCACGCGGTCAGAAGAATGCCACTTACGATCGCCGCCCCCCAGGCCATAGGAGAGCCAGCTTGCGCTAGCGTCAGGGTCTGTGCTCTAGCACTTCCCGTGTCTGCAATTGCCGCCGCTTGTTCCGCCTCCTGTGCGCGGTTTTCCTCGGCTTTCGCCTCATTCGCGAGCTGGACGAGCTGCACATGCAGGTCTGCCGTCATGCCTGCGTCCGCTGCAAGCGTCGCCTGAGCCGTCGCCGGGTCCGACGTGCCAGTGATGCTCTGCACTGCCGCCGCTGCTGCCTGCGCTGCGCTGGCGCTGCCCCCGAGCCATTGCGAGACGCCAGGTGCCACGTTGAGCGCGACCCCAAGCAGGCCACCAGCCGCAGCACCGATTGCCGTTCCGAGACCCGGCACGACGGACCCGAACGCCGCACCTTTTGCAGCACCGGCCGCACCGCTCTGCAACGCGCTTAGCGCATCATCTACCATGCTCATGCGGCCACCTTCTCGGCTTGGACTTCGCGCAAGGCTTCCTTGACCATCTCGATCGTCGCCAAAATCGGCGGCTTGTTGATCGTCTGGAGCGTGATGGCCGGAGAGGCGTCAAACCCGACTGCTGCAATGCATAGATGCGCTATGCGGCGCGACCAGCCAAGCCCGTAGGTGTGCCAGGTCGGTAGGCTGGCGAGGTAGACCAGCCGCTGCGCGCAAACTTCGGACACGATATCACCGGCCTTGACCGCGCACACGGCTGCAATCGTCGCCGGGCCGATCACACCATCAGCGGCCACCCGAGCCGCCGCTTGCATCCACCGCACGGGATCGCCGCCGTTGACTTTCGTGTCAAACACGACCAGCGCGACAGGCGGCGGCAGATCGTCGCCGCGCACCTTGTCCCAATAGTCACGGCGGTAGATGGCTTTTGCTTGGTCCATGGTCAGATTGACGATGTCGAGATCAGGATATGACCCAGCGCTGATCCCGTATTTCGTTCCCTTGTTGATACCGGCGCCGACCTTGCGTCCTGTCCAGTTGCCGGGGTCGTTGGTATCGTTGCCATACCCCCCCTCGGACCCAAGGACGGCTGCGAACGCGTTATCAAACACCGTCATTGTGCATGCACTCCCTGTCGCAACGCGCTCCGGAGCCGGCGGGCCATACGTAGGCGTGGTCGAATGCGCTGGTCATTTTGGCTTATCGGTTGGCTTATCAGCCTGTAAGGCGTCCTCAACGCGCATCGGCAGCACCGGCAGAGTTTCAGGCAGCTTCTCAATGTTGGGAGCAGAAACGCCATCGGTCCGCGCGACAACGGCTCTCATCCACCGCTCTAAGTTAGCCGCCGTATGATACAGCCAGCGGTATGAGCCCGAGAGGTCATGGGCCGAGTTACGCCACCACCGCGCCAAGTTCCACCCCATGTCACGATCCCGGCTTAACTCAAGCGCGGCCACTTTTAGACTGACTATTTCAGTCTTTAGATCCTTATTCTCACCGCGAACTTCGGCAAGCAAAGCCGCCTGTTCTGCTCGAAGTCCGGCTTGCAGTGCATCAAGCGCATCCACTCTTTTTTGTTCTCGGACTGCTGCGGCTTCCTTGCGACGGTCGCCGCGCTCAGCCCCCCACCGCCACGCCCCCGCTACTGCGCCGATGGCCCCACCGACGACGCTTAAAGCAGCTGTAATCGGGCTCGATAAGAGCGTGGCAATCCAAGATTGCTCAGCCACTAGGCCCATCACGAGCAATCACGACAAAGCGGATGATCAAGTAAAAATTGATGAACCACATACCAAATATAGAAGCGGACGGAGGAGCAATCGACCATGATAAAGAACACGCGCTGATTAGGTTAATTCCCCAAAGACACTGCAACAGAACTGCAGCCCCAAGACTGACGACTGGCCATTTCCATTTCTTATCAATCATGCCAAAAGCAAAAACTTGTCCAAGCCCAAGGACAATAGCGATACCTCCTAAATAGCGATGGGGCAGAAACTTCTGAATAATGTCTACCGAATACCAGTCGGCTTGCACCTTCTCAGAAAGCATGATGATCCCCCACCAAGTAGTAGCAACGCCGGATGCAAGCTCTGCTAAACCTCCTTCGCGTCCAAACAAATTTAATACATGACTGAACAAAAAAGCGATTGATGTGCGACACACACTTAATACATGAGTGAACAAAGAAGCGATTGATGCGCGACATACACTCAATACCCCGGCTCCCAAACCACGGACTAAAAACCGAGTATGCTGAGCGTCAATTGGCTTGATGTGATGCATTTCACTATTTCGGCACGTTAGATGTGTCTGTTACGTCGAAACTTGGATAGTGTCCGGCCTGCACTTCGACAAAGCCGTTGGCGGCAATTAGCGCCGCTAAGTCATCACCTGACTTGGCTACCGCAAGCGGCTGGAACAGCGCAGCCGCCAGTTCAGTGCGAGGATCTGTCGCGATCGGTACATCAAAGCTCGCCGTCGTGCCTGTGTGCGTCACCCCATTGTGCATGACCGTGATCACGCCAGTGCCCGGCAGGATGACCATGCCCATGGTCGCGTCCCACGGCGGCGAGTAGTAGCCATCCGCCGTTTGCAGGCAGATGCGGATAATTGGATTGAGGTTCATCGGCGATGCTCCGAAGTGCCGCCCGGCCGAAGCCGAGCGGCGTTTTGGCTAGAGCGGCATTTCGGTGCCGGTCGGAGCAGCGGCCGTGGTTTCGGCCGGGGCCGCAACGGGAGCAGGCGCCGGCTCGGCTGTCGTGTTGGCAGCTGCGTCCGGCACGACGGGTTCTGGCGTCGGGACTGGAGCGGGCTGGTTTGGCTCGGACGCAGCTGAATTGACAACGGGCGCCGGCTCGGACGCGACCGGCGTGTTGGCGGTCACAGCAGCAACCCAAGCCGCGGTATGGGTATCGATTTCGCTGCCGATCGCAGCCATTTTGGTCGTGTCGTTTGCTGCCTCCCTCACGCGCGCGGACAGGTCAGCAAGCAGCGCGGCCATGCCGTCGCCGACGCTCTCCATATTGGTGATCCTGTTGGTAAGGCTGTCGATATTGCCGGACATAATCCGAATCTCCTGTAGGACTAGAGTGAGCAGGTGAGTGACCCCCGGATCGGGGGATGACGGCGCTTCATGCGCGCGGCATAGGGCAACGAACCGCCGGACGATCATCAGCAGTTCAGAATCTTCTTGTGAAATGAGCATGGCTACTCCGATGCAGAGCTAGGAAACGAGCACGTCCAGCGGGCTGTAGGTGTTCGGCCCCATGGACGCCTTGAACGCCACCGCCGCGTCGCGCACGGCCTGGGTGACAGCCGGGTTGCCCGACTGGCGTGCGGCGGACAGTGCTGCCAGGCCGAGCGGCACGTAGGCGTTCGAGTTGAGCGGAATGTAGGGGTAGCTCTGCGCGGCCGGGAAGGTCGCGATGGACTGCGGCAACCAGGCGAGATTGATGCCGCTGTTCGCCGTCAGATTGGTCAGTGCCGGGCCGCCCGGCGTTGCCGCCAGCTTGAATGTCGTGAACGGTGGCTGGGCGGTCGCATACACGTTGCCGGAGGTCGCGTTGGGGTTGGTGAGGTCGCGGATGTAAGCAATCTGCCCCTCGGTTGCGCCCGCCGGGACGGTGCCGTTGCCGTTTCCTTGCGTCTCCGACGTGAACACCACCATGTCGCCGTTGGTGAAGGGCGGCGGGTTTTGACTGACGGCGTTCCAGTAGACCGAGCCCATGGTGCAAAGGCCGCTGGCGTCTAGGCTGGGCGTGATCTGGACGAAGGGCTGTTGCTCCGCCGGGATCATCTTGTTGGTCGTGCTCCAGCCGGCGTTCTTGAACTTGTCGATGGTTCGGTATTGATCCAGCGCATAGAAGCGCCCGGCGGCGGCATTTCGGATCGGCCAATTGGCCGTGTGATCGCCAAGTGCCTTCCAGCGCACATCCTCGGTCAACAGGTAGCAAATATAAGCCGAGTAGACCTGGAAGAACCCTTGCCACGGCGCACAGATCGAGTTGAGACCCAGCTCGGACGGTGGGTAGTAGGCTCCGGCCAAAACGTAGTCGGGCGGCATGTTCCGCAGGCTGCCCTGAATGTAGTCGCCATTGTGGGCGAGCGCCGCTTGCGAATAGCCATAGGCGACGTGATCGGCCGGGATGCTGCCAAAGCCCTGGCCGATGATGAGCTGCGAGTGCCCGGTCGCGCGGTAGTTGTCCGGCATCCACTGGCCGAGTAGCCCTGACCAATAGCTCGTATCGGTCGAGGGATTGGTCGCGCCGGCCTGCTGTGGCTGGCCGGTCAGCATGAGCTGGCGGAAGTTGTTGTAGCCGTAGATCGACTGGTGGGCGAGGTTCTGCACCAGGTCGATCTGCGCTTCGAGCAACCACTCGTCGCCGGTCACCAGCGCACCGAAATAGCAGTAGGAAACGGCGTGGCTACTGTCGCCGCTCGGTCCCCATACTCCAGGTCCGCCGTCCTGATAGACGTGCCCGTCCGTCGAACCGCCCTGAGTGCGCGGATCGCGATAGGCGTTGACCGCGACCGGCATCCCCTGCGCAGTGAAATCACTGTAACTGGCGGCCTTGGGCGCCATGAGCAGCGCGATCGGCGTGTTCGCGGTGTCGGCAGCAGCATCGCCCGGACGCTGGCGGCTGCGGTTGCTGCGGTAGTGATAGGGCACACCGAGGCCGGCGAGCGCGTTGATGCGGGCGCGGGCGAGAGATTGCGCGTCCATACGCTTAAGGAAGTCACTGTCGGGCTGGCAGAACGGCCCGCGTCCGATGTATTCGCCGGTGCCGTCGATAAACGCGCGATGCTCCATATTGCCACACGGCACATAGGCTGGGATCGCGACAGCAGACGGCACGTCGGCGGTGTAGTTGAGGCCGAGCGAAAGCCCTGTCGAAATCAAGTAGGACTGATCGAACGCGGGGAACAGCGTCGGCTGGGTCGCGCCGATCCAGGGAGCCGCGCCTGCGTTATTGCCAGTCTGCACGACCATCGCCCACTGGCTCGCATAGGGGTGCTGGACACCCGGATAGCTCTGGATCGTGGTCGTGCTGTCCATCAGCGAGGCGTCGTAGTTCAGCCGGAACTTGCCCGCGATGCTCCACCAGTCGAGTGCGACAATAGCGCCGACCTGGAGCCCCGCCGTGCTGCCGTCCGAGTTCTTCCAACGGGTGACATACCAGTTGATCTTGAGGTGCGCGTCGGCCGCGCCACCGCTGTTGTCGGTCGCCATACCCCAGCCCTGCCACACGTCGGCTACAGAGCCGGTCGTCAGCAGCGTCCAACGGGTCGGCGCGGTCGCATGAGTGGCGAGTGAGGCCGTGAACGCGCCCGATCCGTAGGCCCCGCCTGATCCATAGATCGCGTAGCCGGTGTTCGGGTCAGTGCCGGTCTGGATGATCTTGGTGACGTTGCCGAACGTGACCTTGATATCGCGACCAGACAGTGCCGCCACGAGCCCGGCGTTGCCCACCGATGCGGTGCTGCCGGCCGGGAACGAGCCCGACGCCGCCGTGAGCGTGTAGGAGCGGCTTTCGCTGCCGGCGAACGACGGGTACCGGCAGAGCTTGCGCGCCAGTTTCAGTGAGCCGTCCGACCAGTAGCGCAAGCCATAGTATTGTGCCGCGCCCGCGCTGATCGCCGGGACTTGCCCGGCTGGCACGTCGCCCTTCTTGAACCACACGCCGCGCTTCTGGAACCCCGGCGAGGCCG
>JAABUL010004354.1_pt1 | contig 19105 bp, 20 predicted proteins | sample 5559151 | NCBI WGS metagenome assembly JAABUL01 (sample SAMN10711876, study PRJNA513368) | rock metagenome | isolation source: Antarctica rocks | place: Antarctica: Victoria Land, Pudding Butte sud | reverse complement strand
CACACCCTTCAAACTGCCCGCACCACTCGCTGCCCTCTTCCTCCCACCCTCCTCGCCATTAACGCCATCCTCCTCCTTCACCGTAGGCGGAAATCCGCCACTGACACTCCGCTCCAGTGCATCCTGTCGTCTAGGAACCCCACTCCACGCATCACCTCGCGGTCCCTGACTGGCTGCCATGCTCGACCTACGCGCCACAGGGTGAGCTTCCCGTCCCAGACGGGAAAGCCCGCCTGTAGCATCAATAGCACGGACGTCAGGGCGGACAGACTCGAGTGTGGCGAGGGTGCGGCGCTCGGCTTCGATCTCGCGGAGGACGTATTCGCGGATGCTGACTCGCATATCTGCAGCTGTACGTGCGAACCAGCGGCGCTTCTCATGTAGCAGATTCGATGTCACCCGTTGTGTCTTTTGCGCGAGATAATGCTCGTGACTCCGCGCTTCGTCCAAGGCGCCAATTGCCTCGTCAACTTTTTCTCTTCGCACTGAGCTGCTGCCTTTGAGTCTGTCAGCTGCGGAGAGCTTGCTGCGGGTAGCTGATTGGGCGGTGAGGAGGTCACGGAGGAGGATGTGGCGGTTTGTGAGAGTTTCTTTGACAATGAGAGCGTCTGATGAGTGATAGTTTAGGGGGTCGCCGAGGGTGGTGGCTTCGGCGGTGCCTTGGGCGGCGTGGTAGTCACCTGTAGTTTGGATTATCTTGCCGAGTTTCCGGTAGGCGCTTGCGAGGCCGGGGTGCGGTTCTTGGATGTGCATGGTTCCGAGCTTGACGCCTAGGTCTGACTCCGCAAGGCCGAGTCCTAGACATGATTAGCTTACGAACATCGCATGATTGCTTCCCTGTTTGCTCACCTCGTCGAGCCTTGACCACCTTGTCGACTTTCTGACCTGTCTCCATCGTACCCAGGTAAAATAATTTGACTATAGGCCGGGCGTCATGGAGCTCAGGCGTGTCATCAGGCGGCGGTGCGAATTGTTTTATGACCTTTCTGCGTACACCAGTGGCAGGCTGCTTCATCCTTATCATGGGACTATATCCCGCGTCACTCTCCACAAAGAATATCATCTCATCATCCCTCATGAGCACATCGTTTCCGCAAACGTAGTTCAACCATCTCTGCATGGCTGCCTTGGTCCGGGCTTCATCTTCGTCCGTTCCTGCACCGGCAGAGGTCAGAGGTGGTGGTACTGCCGGCACGAATGCTTCTGGGTTCGAGGAGATGAGGTGGTCTGCTAATTTGGAGAATTCGTGGTGTGTGCGCTTGATGTCTCGGACTTGGGTAGTGCGGAATTTGGGAAGGTTTGTCTTCCATTAGAGTCAGCTTAGATTTGTATCATCCTTCAAAATAGAGACCCACATGTATATCGAATCTGATGGCAGGGTCCTTTTTGCCTGTTCTCTCCAACCCTGTGACCTTCGCCTGTAGCTTGTACTGTGGAGGTCTTTGGCCTTGTCGAGCACCCTGCTGGTGGTATCTGCCTGGCGGTCCCCGCTGGTGCTGTTGGGCATGTAGAGCTTGTTGATACCGTTCCTGCTGTCGTTGCTCATGTAGTTGTTTTTGCCTTAGCTCCTCCTCAGTCAATGGCTGATCCTGAAACCGTATATTTGGCCGTATGTCTGGTGAGCTTGAGCTCTCCGATCGAGCAGGTACTTTTCCCGCGCCATTACGCTGAGGTGGCTGGTCTTGTATAGGTGGCGACAGAGGCTCGTCATAGCTTCCTTCTCCGTCATCCTGAGGCTCAGGCTCTGGGGTAGCGGGCGCGTGTTTTGCTAGCGGAGATGAGGGTACGTCTGTGGGTCCTTGCGGGTTGAATGTAGTCCTATTAGGCTGGGGAGATGACTGCCATGGGTCTGCGCCCGCAGGATGATCAGGATCGTTTGGCAGCGATGAATAGTCCATTTCAGTGTGCTCTTCTGGCCTAGTGAGCTATACAACGAGAAACACTCAGACTTCGAGTTCATGTTGCGACATCTTGGCGTCGTTGAGCGCGGAAGACGTACCGAGATGAGCACACTAGCGTGCTACAGCGGCAGTCACGCAGCCAGGAGAGAGGGTTTTATGAGTTACATTGACATACGGTATGTGGTGTGTGTGGTTGATTTTCGTTTTTCTAGAGACGTGGGATGGAAATCGTAACACGTCTGTGGGTATCTAATTCAGGCAAACCTCATGCCCATAACCTCGGATCCATGGGAAACCCTATTCACACCAACACTCACATCCCTCCACCAGCACTCGAGATGCTCGCCGCCATAGCTCCCATACTAGTCTTCTGCTCACTCAACATCGCCAACCCACTAACCACAATCTCATCCAGAAACTCATCATCAACATCAATCAAATTCATAATCTCGATAATCCCCATCTTCTTCCCCGAATACTGCTGGTTCTGGTAGTCCGCCACGATCTTCCCTTTCGCATCTATCATCTTGAGAAAACCGGAAGCGGCATAGCCGCCTTTCCAGAAGAGCGTGCCGTGAGATGCGCTCCGAAAAGTGCGTTTGTCCGTTGAGAAAAGACCTCCTTCTTTGTTGAATTCATAGTCTTGATCATGTACCGTGAGCTTGATCGTTGAAGCTGAGGCAAAGAAGCCACCTTTCTTGTTCGGATAGAACGTTGCGCTTCCCGTAATGGTATTTGGATCCATAGAACGAGACACTACCATGTGTGGAAGCGTGTGGGTGTTGAAGTGGACATGGTAGAGGGGCGTAATATCATCAGTATCGAGGAGGAGGTAGTTGCTGCCTTTATCGTAGACACTAATGATGCGTGCCGGTTTGGGCATCGGGTCTTTTTTGGAACGAATGGATAGTTATAAATGGCAAAATGACATGTGAGAAGACGCGATGCTTCGAGGATATTTCTTAAAGAAGATAGTCTATTTATCGTTCTTTATATGATCAGCTGCGGGATTTATCCAGTTGTCCTCGCTCATCACTGTGTGTAAGCTCGCACGACCCTCGTGAACGAGTTATTCGGTCATAACGCACTCTCAAATAGCTTATCACAGCCGAGTAGATCGAGTGCTACGTTACATCTCATGATCGATAGATATCATTTGTGAGATTATAAATAGCATTGTCATGACGAGAGGACCGCTGATCTTTGAGATACATCGAAGTAAGCTCACGTGACGTCTGGATATCCGGCTAATTATACGTAAATCTATGGATGGAGCTCGAAGATGGTAAAGCAGCACATTTATATCGCGCAGCTGTGTAAGGCAGCCTGCGCCTGTTGAAAGCCATCTCTTTCCCATGTCATCCAGGAAAGGAGACTTGCAGTCTGAAACCATCGGGTCCTGCGAATTTTGTGTCTACAGCAACGTGCAATGGCAAGAGAGGTAGCATGAGTACAAGGAGATTCAATAAGTCAGAACATAATCTTGGAGTATCAATCGCGGAATGTGATGAAAAAATCGTTATCCCAACTTATCGAGCAGTCTCCTCCTTCGTCTGTCAACCAGCTCTTCCTGAACTTCCTCGCTCGTGGGCAACCTCCAGCCTATTCCATCTCCGGCATCTCCAGGCAACGGTTCCCAGCCCTCCTCTGACTTCTCCCCACTCGCCTTGAGGTTCTCGAACGCCTCCTTCTCCTTCTCCGCTTCATAAGCCAATAAAGTCCCATCTTCTTCATCCAGGTTGTACCCATAGTAGCTAGCATCCACCTGCCGCCTCAGGTCCGCCCTGCTCTCCAATGGCTTCTCTGCATCTTTAGGTTTGACTTCAAACATCTCTTTCACACCCGGCAACTCTCTCGCTCTTCCAAAATACCTATCATACCGTTAATCATCTGACCCTCAGCCACCAGATTCACCAGCATGGACTACGAACCTATACCCCTTCCCACCTCCCGGGATCTCCTTTCCCTCCTCGTCATAAACCCTCCCACCCCCTCTCATGTAATTGGGCCCCCCCAGATTCCTAATCTGCACCTCCCACATATGCTTCTCTCGCATCGCCTTATTGATCTCATCATTCAGATCCCTAATCTGGAAATCGCTCAAGCTTGTCTCTTGGATCTTGCTGACTTTCCTGGAGATCTCTTTGAGGACTTGACCACGCCATTTCTCGCAGCTGGGGATGGAGGTGACTTCTGTGATGAGTTTTGGGCGGCGCGTGCGACCTGCGTCGATGATACCGAGAGAGGCAGCTTGTTGCGCACGAAAGCGAAAGAGCATTGATTGCGCCTTTTCTGAGTTGCGTGCCTAGGCTAAGGTTAGCCGGTGGTCTGCGCGGAGGAATAGAGGTAGAGTGTAGTGGTAAACCCTTAGACGAGCTTACCATGATTGCAGAGGGGTGGGATCCGTTGAGGGTATGCTACAGGAATTCTGCGTGGAGATGATGGCATCGGACTGCCTGTTTGGTAGAGCTGATATTGCCAAGCCCGGGCTGACTAAGCGAGATCTTGGCATCATCAAAGTTAGACACGCTTCGTCGCGACCCTCGCTCCTCGGTCAAGACCCAAAATAGGGGCGAATAAGGGCAAATCATGACGTCCAATTCAGCCATCAGTATTTGGTACCCTGTGATCGGCTGTGGGTTGCCTCTTCGTTGTATCTTGCTCTTCAACGATGCAGACAGGGCATGGTTGCTATTTCGTGCAGGCCCACCGCTATATACACAGGCAGCAAGAGAATTGTTTGTATTATGCTTGAGAGTGCTAAGCTAGCCGCTACTCTTGGAATCCAGCCTTCGGTGGAGTCAGCTCGCTCCCCCAGCTTGGTGGTTCGACACATACACAGATACAGCCCCAACATTTGGACAGAACCCTTCATAAGGTATTGAAAAATGATTGATGCACCAGTGTCGGTCATAGCCAAACGAGATATGCTCATGAGATTACTGCCGCGTGTACAGTGAGTGCCTCTTCTTCTGCACTGATTCCCTAGACGATGTCGCTTATTCTGGAAGCGGAGTCAGCCGGACGAGCTTTACCGCCATGACATATAGCCAGTTGTAAGCACTGCGAATTGAACGTGCTACCAATATGCAGATAGGTCACACACATCCGGATTTCCCCGAGCCTAGTATACAACGACAACGTTCTCCTTTTAGCAAGAGACGAGATTTCTCGTCACGGCATGTTTGGCGAGTCAATGGAATGCCTTTCCAATACCTCACGCGGTAATACCATCATGATTCCTGCTCAGGGCACTGGAAGCACCTTGATATCCAAAGTCTAGAGTCTTTGATCGATGGTACCGTGTACTCAGGCATTCGGAACCTCGGAAGTTGCTAGCCTGCCAAGCCAGCGGTAGGTCTAGCTGACTAAGCGAAAATCCATTGGTTGGATATCCCGAGATTCGAGGATCTCAACCGAAGCCTGAAACTCGATATTGTTTCGACACCATGTCTGCATAAAAGATCCTTTGTACCCGATAGCACATCATTGTGCCAGTGCTATGGATTTGCCTCTTCATTGAGGGTACATGACATAAGTTGGCGTTCACATCGCCTCTTGAAGACGATATACGTGCTCGATGTTGACCTGGGGCACCGAGGGCACTTAAAAGGACACCTGCTACTGCACATCCATCGGATCTGGAATGGACAGCGGGTCGCGTAGAGTACTGGCGCTAATAGTGAGCGTGCACCGCACATATGGTGGCCAGCAACCTCTTGGACAGGTCATTTGAAAGCTAGAATATCACCGCTGCACTCATCCTTCATGGTATCAGATTCCAATTCTACTGTTTCACGAGTTACACTCGCACCAATGCAGTCCTTGTATCGTCATGCCCTATCTACATGTTTCCGTCCTCGGTCCCGCCCCGTCTGCTCCTCCAGAGAGTATATACCGCCCCACCTCTCTTCCCATTTCATGGCATCGTCCATCACGTAAAACGTTCATTACTGCGTGCGATTCTTGTTATTCTGCGTATTGACCTTAATTTGGATTCGGCTGGAACGAATCATGTTCTCATTCTTTTGTCTATCTATATACGCTGCCTCACATGTTGCTGGCACCGTTATCCCTCGCCAAAATGGCGCCCCTGATCCAGGAGACGCGACCGTGTCTGACCCAGGACTCCAGAAGATACCAACGACGGCGAAACCAGACAACACTTTCAGCAATGGCAAGGCGGAAATCATCGGCGGGTTTCCCTACGACACGGGCTCAATCCCCGACGTCTACCAGCCACGAGATCTTGACATTCCTTTCGGTCGACAATTCCATGGAGACCTGATGATGTTTCCTCAAGGCCAGCTCAACGACCCCAGTAGAAATACCGGCGAATATACGCCCAATGTATATGATTTTGCGAATCAGAGTGCCTGTGGTATCCCCGACAATTCCTACATACAGATGAAAGTAGCCATACATCCATATTTCCTCAAATATGCCGGGCTAGATCGTAAGCTGCTATCTCTCTCTGAAGCCTACTCTTGATACTCACATCACCACTCCATACCATATGCCACTACTGACAGAAATCTTCGGTCTCTTTTAGGCTACTGCATGCAAGACGTTTGCGTATCTTTTTGGCCAGAAAACGGGCCACAAGGTGACTACACAAACGACATGATTGCCAAAGTGACGGATATCTGCAGCACAGATCCCAACGATCCATCTCACTGTGCAACGCCATCGGACATCAAAGTGGACAGGGCCAAGGTGCAGGTCATGTATGGAATTCCAGTCCCTGGAATTGACAACGCGGATCTGCAGAAGGACAAGTACGTCAAAGGGACATACTGGCATTTGACTAAATGCTGGGGAAACGTATGTTGGACCCTAAACTTTTGCCCTGTCGAGCCCTGTCAGCTCGTGCCATGCATACTGAACTTTACCAGGCGCTACCCCAGCCCGCCTACAGGGACAATTGGTGGGCTCAACCCCCTCTTCCCAACAATTTCCAATGGGACGTCGACGCGACCGGGCAACAATACAAGAATAACCAGCAATCCTACCCCGCCAAGGGTTGGACTACCTACCCCGATGGTACTTCAGCCAACGCGGTGTCAGAAGCGAAAATCGTGCCCATTGACGACTGGGTACCCGGTCAAGAGCCGGCTTGGGCCCCGATTGCAGGCGGTAAGGGTTATGGCACCCCCGAGCGCTCTCATGGGCCACCGAGCGGTGGGTCCGGTTCAGGCATGGGTTCAGCGAATTCCACATCCTCGGCAAGCAATTCGACGCAACCAGCATCCTCTTCAGGAACATCAGCGCCTCCAGCATCCTCATCAGGTAGTCCTGCCGATTCATCATCCTCTGGTGCTTCGGCATCCTCGTCGGGTAGTCCCGCAGCCTCTCCAGGAACGTCAGGTAATCCAGCATCCTCCTCAGGAACATCAGCAAGCCCAGCATCCTCGTCCGGAACTCCAACAGACACAGAACCCTGCGAAGAGGAAGACGCCTCCACAAGCTCAACACCTCCATCTCCTCCCCCTCCAGACACAGAACCCTGCGATGAAGAAGAGCCTCCAACAACCTCAACCTCAACCTCCGCACCCTCCTCTTCCACCTCCGGTACGTTTTTTCCCCCATCAACTACCACCTAGAACCCTAAGACACTAACCCATCTCCCCCCAAAACAGCAGAAACAAGCCCCAGCAGCGCCGCACCATCAGCCTCAGGTGCGACCACGTCAAAGCGAGATGGTGGCAGGGATTGGAAGCTTGCGTCCGGGAAGCGAACGGTGAATGGCATCACGTATCGTAATCCTGCTGGGTGGAATAGTGGGGCGTTGGGGAGACGTAGCGGTGGGTATTAATTTGATTTTGATTTTTTGTGGCCAGAGGCTGTGATTTCTGTTTCAGATTCAATACTTGAGCTGGGCTTTTCTAATGGGGTAGTTTTCTTATTGGAATATAAGATTTAATGTACAGGATTCGATTCTAGTCCTGTGCCTATAGGCAGGGTATGGCGCATTTTGAACTTTTACTGGACCATACCTTACTAGTATATCGCTTCGAATAAGTTGCTGTGCCTGGAATGAAGGAGTTGGTTATATCTGGATGACAGTGAACAATGAGAATAAGGAGTTATTCGAAACCTGAAGGAAGCCCACTCTCTCCGCCTCTACAAAGACCTCGGCAGTGCCTTGCCTGAAATCTTCGAATCGACCTCAGCCCGCAATCTGCGAATGAACAATCTTGCAGTATGAAGTCGAGTGATGAAGGAAGTTTTTTGCGATATCATATGATTCCATCGAAGTGGCAGCATGTGAGCGCCGAAGAGCCCGAATCAAAGACTCGTCCGGGGTCCTTAAGGGGCTAGCATCGCTGAAGACCTTCCACTGACAGCATATTGCTTCCCAAACCTGCAATGAAGCCGCATTCTACTGACCAAAACCACAGTACCATCTCATCTCTTCGATCTCGATTTCTTTTTGTCTAGCCCCCAAGAGACAGCAAGAAACAGCCTTGGAAGATCCTGATTATCAATATGGCATGTACCAACGATACTGCAAATCTTCAACCTTATATCCCCATGTACAGCATGTATTCCCTACCTTCGCCCCACGAATATTCCAACCGCGCATCCCTTCACCCCCCTCCCACCCGCAAATCCCCAACCAACCCAACACTAACAACAATAACCACCGGCGCCTTGACAAGATACGCATTCCCCCCCAAAAACCTCACCTCACCCCCCACCAGCACCCACCCCTCCCTCATCCACCCCCTCAAATCCTCCACGATATCATTGACAAGCCCCCACGGTATAGCCTCCGTCAGACATGAGATCCCCATGCGATAGGCACCGAGCGTGAAGGTGAAATAATGCTTTGGTGCACTGGCGATGTTTTTAGCAACTGTGAGGGAGATTTGTGCGTAGAAGGTTGTGAGGTGGGTGATGCTGTTTGGGGAGGGGAGGGCGATGGTGAGGTTTTGGGAGAGGAGTTTTGGGGTGTTGGTGAGGAGGTTTGTGGGGGTGGAGAGGTCGCGGGGGGAGAGGGAGTAGGGGGGGAGGGGGAGGAGATCGGTGACGGGGTTTTGGGGGGGGATGGTGTTGATGTTGCCGTTGCCGTTGCTGTTGCTGTTGCTGTCGTAGTGGGCGAGGGCGAGAGAGGAGGTTGTGGGCATGGCATTGCTAATGCCTACGCTTATGCTGTAGATGATGATGGCGAAGTGTATAGAGACAGCATTGAAGAGGCGCATTATGTGCGGTTTGTGTGATGCGAGGGAAAATTTGTTAGAATTTCGGATCTTTATGTTTGGCTGGCGCGTATACACATGGCTTTGGTGGCAATTTTGTCTTCCGCTGCCTCTACCGAGATGCGCTTCGAGTGAGGCTGCGCTTGTTTTTTTGCAAAGGATTTGGTTGGCGCACTATTCGCGTTTAGTGTGTGAGATTGTCATTTTGTATAACGTTGAAGAAAATCGGCTTGGGTTTGGCAGGTTGTGTAGTTCGGAGTGTACAGCGTTCGGTAGGGAAACATTCTTGCTTTGGGCCATCACAGGCGATTCGCTGGAGTTGAGTGGATTCTGGGGAGCTTTCAGCTGGTTTCGAGAGATCGTGAGAAAAGGGAAGTATTCCAGAAGCCAGTGAATGAATGGACGTATACCAGGCCGGGTTTGAAACAGAAGAAAAAGGAAGATTATTATCAATTTGAGGTGGGGAACGCCTCAAAAGTCCCCAAATGGAATTGACATCCACAGATACTGGAAGCTTATACTCCGCACCGGGCCGGCTCGGTAAGAATATAACCCCAAAATTTCCCAAAGGCTTTGAACTGCTGGAGAAAGCTGTGACTATCAGATCCCTCAGATGACGAATATATCCTTGGCAGATTGAATCAGGAGACACCAAGGAAACCAAGGCTCGAAGCCATAGCTAATTTGATCCAATAGCCTCACATGATGGCTACCGCAAATGGACCTACGCGTGTCTTGTCTGTCTAGTCAGGATGAGCATTCGCGTAGCATTGGTGAGACTGTGAAGCCACAACGCGCTATCTGGTGTAACGGTGGCAGCTTTGCTTTGGCGATAAGAAGTTCCTGAAGTGTGCGTACGTGAACGCGAATAAAAATATATTGAGAGACTTATCTGACATCCTGGCGCACGCACTCGTCGCTGGCGCCGCTTTGGTTTCAGGTAGATTAGTATAAGGTGCTCACGATGGTCGAAAGTGCGACTGACATAGTCTGCACAGCAGCATGACAGGCCTTCTTGGTGGCCTCGGTGGGCTCTTTGGCATTGGGCTATGCACCGCTTTCTGCGCCGCGGTGAGGGAGGCTACGACTGAAGATGCGACCAACCCTGAGGACTCAGTCGTCCGCGTCGCTGGCGCTGTTCACGCTTCCAATGCCGGCAATCTTATCGAACGCGTCATTGAGACCTCAGGAGCCTACCCAGCAGTCCTTGCCTTCGATGTCGATGGCCAATGCGTTGGCCATTCACATGGAGCGGACAATCAGGGAGATCTGTCGGCTGGGTTCGTGGATGTAGTCGTCCATCACGAAGATTGGGGCCCTGGAAAGCAGACTGCCTACTTACAGATAGTTCATAATAAGCCTATTTGCCTCTCGTATGTCCTGCAGAATATGACAGATGGCACACCAGCTGTTTGGACAGGCGACCTGGGTCGCACCTGTGGTAAAGAATGGTACTACTCGGATGCTCGCATGTACGTACTTTCGAAGTCATTCTTGCTCTGATAGCCCGTGTTTCGAGTCAAGAATCTTTGGAGAGCAACGACTTCTTGTAATTCTTCATCCGAGTTCGAATCACGTGCGATTCGAGTCCTTTTGATTAGCAATGCTGACTTCGAGATGATGAAAAGAGGGGATCATGTTCCTGATTGCACTTGGGTGGATGCTGCAATCCAGCTGCAGATGACCGTAAGTCGACCGATCAGTTCCAGATCTGGCACCCCTACCTCGATATATAAGCCAGCGAGAAGCTAATTCGGTGGATAGCCAATCACCGAAACCACCATGAATGCCGATCTCGATCCTAAGAAATACTGCGGCGAGAAGCCACTATCACTCAAAGCTGACTTCCGGTACGAGGACGCTCAAGACCCCTCGAAAGACCCTGCTCTCTTCAGCGGCGAGGATGATAGACCGTCTTCAAGGAAGATTCATTCGCGAACTCCCCACTCCCAAGGGTCCTCTTTTCTCAACCTTGTCGTAAGCCATCATGACCACCACAGCGCGATGGAACTCTGCGAGAATGAAAAATCTCGTGGCCCAGACTTTGTCTCATTCTCAGAGCAGAAATTCTGTGATATGGAAGCCAAGAAACATTTTCCGTTCTGCGGTAAGGATCAGATATCTGAATGCTTTGATGGCAAGACATTCTCGATCGTTACGGCAAAGGGAAGCGTCGGGAAGGCCTATTCAGCAGTGGAGCTGATGGGTTGTCCTCCTAATTACCCTTCGTGTGGTGAACGTTGCCCTCTAGAATGGGAGACTTTTTGTGAGGGCTACGGTTGGGGCGTCGGCGGTCCTATCCATACCTGGGTTTCGCCTCCACCGAGACCATCGGTATGGTCGCCGCCAACAGCTTTTTCAGTACCCACACCTACTTATTACCGAGCATCCTAGAATATTTGTATTCGAATCAATAGAGCCGAACTAGGAGAGGATCTGCAGCCCCTCGCTGTTATGTACTTTACTCGCATGGATTTTGCGTGGATATTACTATCATTGGTATTCTGACATTGTCCAAAAGTCCTTTCATTTGACACATGTCTGAGGAAATTCTCGAAACAGTTGTGTCTTAAGTCTGACCCCAAGTTCCCGTCGCTAGTATAATTGCAGCTATTCTTCTCCTTTGGCTTCTCTTTGGGGTTGTTCCATACCAGCAATGACATCGACAATGGCCCTATCAATGACTAACAGAATCCTGGTGACAGAAACATAATGTATGGTGCTGCCTTGACGCTGTGCGTAGGAACATCGGAAGCCACGTGCTGCCGAGATTAAACAGTAGCTGCATGGCCGAGGGGCCCCGAGGAAGATTTCAGTCAATGTTGATCTTCCGGGCCAAGGGATGTAGTGATCGTGATGAGTACGAGAAGATACTGACTGGAGCGGTGGAGCTGATGGCCGCCGAAACTGTTGAGAGATGAAAGACAAGCGTTGAGCTTGGAGATCAACGGACAAGTTGGTATCCCACCGTGCTGGCGAGAAGTCCCACCTGCCCCCGGCTAAGAAAGGCTAGAGTCCCCATATTCTACTATATGAGCCTCTAAGAGTGCCTAGCCTTAAGCCTCGCCATGGCAGCCGGTGCTAGGAGTGACTTCTCAGTTCTCACCAGCACGTAGGATAGCATTTAGCGGCAGGACCAAGCAGGGGTAGCTTGCAGCTAACGTCACATTGCATCAATCGCAAAAAATCTCGGATGTTAGGGTAAGGATGTCCCGCACAGGCGGTTCACGCGCTTTATCGCATGGTGTGTCAGGACGCATCACTGAGGCAAAAGGACTGAGCATGTCATTGGCCTATATACTCCGTACCTGGATCATTGATATTGCTCATGCGTAGCTCCTCGCTTCGCCCAGAGTCGTTCATTCCCGTTTCCGCCCTTGGGCCAAATTGGAAAATCTTGTGGCGGGGTAAACGGGAAGACTCGGTGCTAAAATCTGCACGCTGTAGGGCATTTTAGTGGGGATAGAAGCAACGTGTTTGATAGGTGCGCCTCTTGCGCATATCAATACGTAAAGAGAAACGCCGCGTGGGATGGGGGATCGCCGCGTACCAATTTTAGGTAGATCTTGGCGAACCACAGGAACGGCCGATTTCGATTGGATCCTCTTCCCTAGCCTGGATCATTAGCTTCACACCTCGGCTGGGTTCTTCGCCTCGGTGGTGGGGCTGGAACTGCAAGGAGGATATCTACCATGTACATGTGGGTATAGCACAGACCAAGATGCGCACCCTGGTCGCTTCACGGTCCGGATCTTGTATGGTTAGGAAGCTAGCAGCTAGTCATTGCTTCGCAAATAGCTACTACTTCATGAGCTTGCCATCTGCATTCTGTCTTTCTCCCTCTCATCCTTCGAAAGCATAGCCAACATGCTTCTCTCAATCACACAGCTGGTGCTGTCATTGGCATTGGCCCCCACAGCTTACTGCTATCCTCTCCTGGCAGAGCGCGCGACTGTGGTTGACGATGTCTCCCAGTTGAAGGCCGCGTATGACTACGTTGTTATCGGTGGAGGCACGAGCGGGTTGACAGTCGCCAACCGCCTCACCGAGAATGATCAGAGTACGTCTAACGGTGGCAATTGCCCATTGAGAAGCTTTGTACTGACCAAATCTTGTGTTGGACAGTCACGGTTCTTGTGATCGAATACGGTGATGTGTACGGCCAGAATTCTTAGGATACAGCATGGGACGGCTTGCTAACAAGGAATACAGAGATCAAAAGGAAGGTGGAATCTCAGTACCTGGACTCCCCGTACCTGCCAAATATTCACGCAACTACGTGAGCGTTCCTCAGCCGGGCCTTGGCGGCCGCACGAGTCCTGTATACTCAGCAGCTGTCGTTGGCGGCGGAACAGTCGTCAATGGCATGTTCTTCAACCGTGGCTCCGCTGGGGACTATGATGCGTGGGAAAAATTAGGTAACCCGGGGTGGAACTGGAACGGACCCAATGGTCTTCTAAATTATTTTAAAAAGGTCGGTACTTCGATAGCTGCTGCCGCGCTAAAACTAACATTGGGATTCGTTCGCAGATGGAGACTTTCACTCCACCTCCCGCAGATCTGGCCAAGCAATATCCAATATCCAGCGACTTGGCTCCTCACGGAACGAATGGGCCCGTGGGATCCAGTTTCTCGAATTTCCAATATCCAATTATGAGTAAGTCATTATACGTTTGGATCCACGATGTCCTCATCACCAAGAGTCGCACAATCGCTGACATGGATTCTTCTCACTGCAGAAAACTTCTTCCGTGGCTGGAACGCCATTGGAGTGGCATCGAACCCTCAGCCTAACGCTGGTGATGCTACTGGTGCTTTCTACAGTACTGTTTCCTTGGACGCCAAGAACCAGTCCCGGTCCTCCGCAAGCGACGCTTACTATCGTCCAATCGCTGGCAAAAGGAGCAACTTCCACTTGATCACTGGTCAATCAGTCACAAAGATCAACCTTGACAAGAATAAGCGAGCTACCTCAGTCAACGTGAGTGGAAATAATGCAGCGAAGCATGCCACGATCTTTCTAACGTTACTAGTATCTATCGTTGAGTGACAAATCCACCCATTCCACTAAGGCAAGCCGTGAGATCATCCTCGCTGCCGGAGCACCTCACAGTCCTCAAGTCCTTCAACTTTCAGGGATCGGTCCTAAGAAGCTCCTCCAGGGTCTTAACATTGAGACCTTGGTGGATCTTCCGGGTGTGGGATATAACTTCCATGACCAACCATCAATGTTCATGGAATTCACCTGTGAGCCATCCTGTTCTCCCAACATCTATACCGTTGTCAGAAATTGGAGACTGATTCTATAGCAGACAACGGCAGCTATCCCTTTCCTACTCCGGATTGGCTGATCAGCAACACTAGCTATGTTGCTGCCGAAACGGATCTCTACTATAAAAGCCGCCAAGGCAAGTGAAGACTTCTATACATGCACGAACGAAGGGCTGACACCTGCAATCCAGGTCCTCTTACAATCCCGTACTTCAGTGGAAGCATCGTCACCTTCCTACCCCTGCAAAATTTTAGTAGCAATTACAAACAGATGATTCAAACCGCCGCGGCCGTAAATTTAGCGCCTCTGCTACCTGCCGACGCCGACCCTTCGATCTTGGCTGGCTACCGTGCCCAGCGAGACCTTATTCTCAACCAATACGCCTCTCCTCAAGCCACGGTCCAGGAAACAGCCTTTGGCGGCGGCAACACTGTCCCCATCGCCATGCTCAAACCGTTGAGCCGAGGCTCTATCCTCATCAACAGTACCGATCCTCTCGCCCCTCCCGTCTTCGACTACGGCACCTTCATGCATCCTACAGATCTCGATATCGCTGTGCAAGCGCTGAAGAAGAACCGCGAGTGGATGGCCTCCAAGCCTATGCAGGAAGTTGGGGCCGTGGAGACGGTTCCGGGGGCCAATATAACGACCGACACAGAAATAGCGGCTGCAATCCGAACCTTTGCGTCAAGCACCTGGGCGCATCCCGTGGGGACGCTGTCGATGATGAAGAAGGAGTTTGGCGGAGTTGTAGATTCGAAATTGTGCGTCTATGGCGTGCAGGGTCTAAGGGTGGTTGATGCATCGATCATGCCGTTGATTCCGGCCACGCATACGAGCTCGACCGTGTATGCTGTGGCGGAGAAGGTGAGTCTATACCTATCTTGAGCATGACGATTGATATCATTTGCTAACAGTTATACGTCGGTAGGCAGCGGATATCATCAAGCAAGCCCAATAACCGGAAGGGTAGCTCATGCTGCGAGCGGCCTGTTCTCACGAGCATAATGGCGGTAATCTCAACGAGGACTTTGCGTCAAAAGCATTGACATAGACGTTGGACATTTTCGTTTCTGCATAGCGCCTGAAGCAATTTTACACGACTTTAACGTTATTGGGAGGCTGTCTGAAATAATCATTACATGTTCATAAGACACACTAGATCCACAGGTCGACGGATTCTAATAGCAAAAAGAGACGATGCACAAGGCACAACCCAAGGGTGTTCACACGAGGTCCGTGTACTTGCATTCTGTCCGTGCGATATCATATGTGTGTGCGGAGGGCCAGCTTATACCGGTATGTGATGCAACCTCCTGGCTCCTGCATATGCCATCCCCAAGAGGATACTGGGGTCAGCAGTCAGCAGCATCTTGGCAACTTCATCTTTGTCCCAGCCCGACTAGCCTTGACCTTTTCGCTCTCCACTAGGTAGTCAAGCGTAGTCCAAGCGTAAGTCCCTTTGAGACTCAGCAAGGGAGTTAACCGGATGTCTCGAAGGAGTTAGAAGGCACGTGTGAAAACCTCACATTTCATTGGCGCGGCTGTAGAGCTAGGGCGTCCAGTCAGCACCCGTCGCTACAGCTGATGAGCTAAGACGGAGTAATCTACCCGGTGAACCTTCGTTCCCTTTGTGAGCTGCCATGCGGACGGATCATGATAGGATGGGCCAAGATGAGGTGCAACTGACAGCAAGTATGATGAGCACGAGCGACAGCGCACGGCCAGATTGAATTTTGGCAACATTTCCACCCACATCAACCAGTGCCCAAGGCTAAAGCTACTTGCTAAACTCCTCCAGAGTCCAGACTACAAGGTTGATGCACAAGTGCGCGAGGCGTGGCCCGCTTGCGGCCACGCTAGCTATGATTACGGTCCATAATCCCGCTTACGTAGTCGACAGTTGGAACTAGCCCCATCGCGACCAATCAAAAAGGCCCCAATCTCGACATCTTCGCTTCCAGTGCCATGTGTGTCTGCCAGGAACACAAGGGGCGTATGCAGGATGGATGCATCACGCTTCTTCATCATTTATACGAACGCAATGTATGCAGAAACCCTTTCCAATGTTCATTGCCAGAATATAATTCAGGGCGAAACCTGTGATGCGCAACCAATAACTGTGTTGTTTCGTTGCTAGCACGGAGATTTTTAGAATATGATATTGCGCACTCGGAACCATGCGCAAAAGTTGGAATTAAGTTTTCTCTTGCAACTTGATTTCTGGATGGTCGCGTGGGGGAAGCACTGATGATAAATTGCGGAGAGATCTTAGTCTGCCATTTGATACTACCTTACCTTAGTTCTACCGCACTCCATCCCTCCGGCGCGTTGTCTCCATAACTCTCTTGTTCAATCGAGCAGTGACCTGGACCCCATCAGGTATCGCACGAAAGCGAAATCACCTGCGATCTTCTCATCCGCTTTACTGGACGCGGCTCAAGGCAGGGCGGGAAAGGCACGCCAATATTCTTCCCATCCAACCACCCACACCAGCAAGGGTAGGGGCCTGGCTCACATCTAGTAGCATACCACAGTATCTGCACTAGCTGGACTACTATGCACCAAGGACACGGGAGGGCGGGGACCATTGCTTCAGAGGCTTATCCAGTTCTCCTTCATCCACCGTGAACCCTTGGACATTCTCTGCCGAGACATACCTTCAATCCGTTCTCTCCGACGTGACCCAAGACAGTGAGATGCCAATGCTGACCGCGTCGCTTACATATCTTCTCCGACCTCGTAGCGTGGCCCTGCTACAACCTGTCCACGGTCATCATCCAGATAAACGGTAGACGAGCCGTCTTTCTAAGGGGTTCTCGCCTGACACTGGATGAGAACGACTGCCAATAGCCAAGAAACGGCTCTGCTGAGCTGAGCAACGCTGGCAAGAGCGTGCAATCATGGCCACCATGGACAAGGACAATCCAGCGACCTACCACATGAACCTCCCCACGGCTATGGTGATAGCCTCCTTCACAACCCTCGCATGGGTCAATACCATCGAGCTCCAAATCCGGATATGGCTGCGATTCAAGCGGTACACTGGCCTTTACTTTTGGAGTTTGCTTCTGTCTTCTTGGGGATGTGCCATCCATCCGCTGAGCTTCGTAATGCTTGATTTTAACATCTGGACAAATCCTCATGTTGCGGGCGTCGTTATCGGCATCAGTTGGTGGTGCATGGTGACTGGACAAGCCTTGGTGCTCTACTCTCGATTGCATCTTGTCGTGCGGGACAAGAGGAAAATTCGCTGGGTTTTGGTCATGATTATCACAAACTTTTTCATCTTACACATTCCGATTATGATTCTAAGCCAGGTGGTGAGTGCTGACATACCTCAATATCCCCATATACAATGATCGCTGAGTAATGATGTAGGCATACTCCAACATCCCCACGGCCGGCAAATGGCTTCAGGTCTACAATGTCTACGAGAAAGTCCAGATGACCGGCTTCTCCATCCAAGAAATCATCATCTCCGGCCTCTACCTATGGGAAACGCGCAAAATCCTAGCCCCTGGCCGAGTCTTCCAGCAGAAGAAAACCCGCGAAGTCTTCCACCATCTAATCTGGGTCAACGTGTTCATAATCTTCCTCGACGCCGCCCTCCTCGGCACCGAATACGCCAACCTCTTCAGCATCCAAACCGTCTTCAAAGCGGCCATCTACAGCCTAAAACTCCGCCTCGAATTCGTCGTCCTCAACCAACTCATGGACATCGTGCAAGGCCGCGCCTCCGCCTTCGACCTCAGCGCCAACGCCGGATCGGGCGGCTACGCGCAGCGCTCGGCGCAGAAGATCCAGCTCGACACCATGAACGGCCGCGGCGCGCGCGAACACAGCTATTCCGCCTTCGCCACCAAGGGCATCAGCTCGCCGATTGCGAACCCCAAGGCCGACGGCGTGCTGCGCACCACGGAGGTGCATGTGCATCATGCGTCGCCGCCGGCGCTGGAAGAGGAGGAGCCGCGGTACGGACAGCCGCGCAACGATTACATTGGCGCTGGACACGGCGAGGCTGTTTCGAGGGAGGAAGGGAGGCCGAAATCGCCGGCGTCGTCGGCGGAGGTGCAGTTTGCTGGGAAGGGCGCTTAGGGAGCGACTCTAAAAAAATCAATGGGGATCTTCTTTCTACGGGTCTATTTGGGTGGGAGGCTGTAATTCGGTTCATGATACCGCCTTGTATGATACTTATACCCGTCACCTTATGTAGACTTTTACATTGACGACGTTAATCATGCCTGGATACTTCCGCATTCCCCCTCTGTCTACTGGCTACCAACACCATGCCCTTTCTCAGTAAGTATCTCACTAATCCCAACCAGTCTTTAGATGCTGCTATGTTTCTCTCCGCGAATGAATGGTCTATCTACCCACCACCAACCTCTACCTCTACCCAAATCCACCCATACCCAAATCTACCTAAATCCCTAAATCTACCCAAATCCCAAAATCCACCCAAACCCCTAAATCTACCCAAATCCCCAAATCCACCTTAATCCCATCAATCCCCCAAAATCCCATCAACTAACTAACAAACCAAATAATAACCCACTCAGACCCAATACCTACAGTCTAATCAACCACGCACTCATCCCTCTTACCGCAATGAGGTAACTCACGAATGGTTTTCTTGGGTTGGTATAGGTGGTTTGGGGAGTTAGGGAGTTGGGGTTGGAGTGGATTCAAGATGGATTTGTGACGGGGTTTTTTGTTATGGATGGGTG
>JAABUL010004351.1_pt1 | contig 19115 bp, 14 predicted proteins | sample 5559151 | NCBI WGS metagenome assembly JAABUL01 (sample SAMN10711876, study PRJNA513368) | rock metagenome | isolation source: Antarctica rocks | place: Antarctica: Victoria Land, Pudding Butte sud | reverse complement strand
ACCACAATACATATGGTGACTACATACAGCACGTGTATTCACTTGTCACCACACCATCACCATATGGCTATTATTCACCACACCACACCACATCCCCGCACTGGAACCACCCTTCTCCTACCTCGATCTGGTCAATCGTGTTGACACGGAAGTGCAATCAACAGCCTCTATCCACCCGGCCAATGCTGACCAAACCGTAGATGGCCTTACTTCGCCAGAGATCCGGAGGCTTACAAGGCTCATATGTGCAACTACTACTACTTCTTCATCAAAGGCCACGACCACCCAATCGGGTATTCGCACCGAGCATTCGTGGAGCAAATGACAGATATCTGGACCAGCGTACCAGGCTGGGCGCTTGATCACGAGAAGCGCTACCTGACACTCACGGGAGCGACGACGTTCGATGAGAGAAGCGCTGTGGTTGAGAAAACCCTCCGTGCGGCTGTAAACTCGGGAAGGGTCAAAGAGGTGCGCTCATGGGTCAACGAACCCTTCCGAGTAGTGACGTCCAATAACGAGCACGTTCTCAACATGGACGGCTCCGGCCTATCAGCGTTCGGAGTCATCAACTTCGCGTGCCACCTGATCGGATACGTGATGACGAAAGACGGCCGCAAGTTCTGGGTGCCTCGCAGGTCAAGGCACAAGATGAGCTATCCTGGCATGCTGGATAACACAACCGGAGGAAGCCTCAACGCGACCGAGACGCCGTTCGAATGCATCGTGCGGGAGTGCGAAGAGGAGATCTCTCTCGAGCCGGAGTACACTCGCTCCAACATCGTTGCCTGCGGCACTGCGGGTTTCCATCTCTCGAGGACGGATAGTGGGGATCCTGGTTGCCAGCTTCAAGTGCAGTATCTATACGAAATGGAGTTATCGCAGGACGTCATCCCGAAGATTGGCGACGACGAGGTGGATGAGATCCTTCTGTTGACGCTAGATGAAGTCAAGCAGGCTTTGATCAACGGGGAGTTCAAGCTGAACTGTGCAATGACATGGTTGGCCTTTCTGATCCGACACGGAGATGTGACGGCGGAAGAGGAGCAAAACCTCCTTGAGATCTGCGCGCGTCTGCATCGGAAGCATGATCTGTTCGTGGTATGAGAATATGAGAGTCCTGTTGAGAGGTGTAGAAGAGGGGATGCCTTCGATGATGAGTTGTTCCAACATCTAGAGGGTTTATCGATCTTGGACTCTCCCATCAGATCCCCACGTAGAACATCACGCCTCACTATCTCTGCCAGTCAACGCTATCGTGCCGCGGAGAGTCTACCACCCAGTGTCGCCACAATCTCGTGGTGTGGGTGTGAATGCGGCGGAACGATGCAGTGTAGACCACATCGGTGACACATTACATACATCATACTAGTCATTGGGCTGACATCGCTGGTCGTGTACCCTAACATCTTGCAGAATCTTGCCCCACAGCGCTGGATTTGCGCGACAACGTTGCCTGACAGCTGCCGTTCGGCCTTGTGAAGCGATAACTCGAGTCGTACGGCTTACCTCACCCTCTAACATCGCCTGCTCTCCACCACCTCATCAATCCCCACCCTCGTCCCCTCCACCACCAGGCGGCCCACCCTTACTCATCTGCCGCGCCTTAAGCATCTCATCGCACAACAGCAAATTACTCGCAATCCCCGTCGAGCTCGCAATCGCATTGCGCAGCACCCTGAAAGAGTCGTAGACACCCGATTGTACGGGATCCATGGGCTCGCCGGAGGTGAGGTTCAGGCCCGCGATGTTGCCGTCGGCGTGTTCGTCTTGGAGTGCGGCGACTAGAAAAGGTGTTAGCGGGAGAGGGAGCAGAGGGCACCTGCGGCGCGGAGGGGAGGGTTGAACGTACGGGAGTCCTGGATATCGTGCCCCGAATTCGCGGCAAGAGTCTTAGGAATAATGAGCAGCGCGTCCGAGAAAGCAGACACGCCCCACTTGGCCTTCCCCTTCACGCCTCTCCTGAACTCATCGCTGTTCAACCGCGTAGCGCAAGCGACTTGGAACGCCCCGCCACCCGGTACCACGCAGCCGTCGACGATCATGTTGAAAACACTCCTCAAGCCATCGCGAACCGCGTCCTTGATCTGCGAGATGGTGTGCGGGTTCGGACCCTTGATGAGGAGAGTGACGGACTTCGGATCCTTGACCTCCTCGATGAAGGTGTACTTCTCCTCGCCCAGCTGGTGCTCGTACACGTGGCCTGCGTAGCCCAGTACATCAGGCGTGAGATCTTCGACACTGTTCTGCGCAATCCCACCACAAATCAACTGCAACCGCTCCATGTTCCTGCGCTTCGCCCTCCGCAACGCGAAAATCCCATTCTTAACCAACACATCCAGACTCAACGGATCAATGCCCTTCTGATTCACAATCACAAACCCCTTCTTCGGATCCGTCCCACAAACCTCCTTCTTCAACTCCACAATCTTGCGCAACTTATCGTCCACAAACCTCCTCTCGCTCTCCACAAGTTTCTCCCTCTGCTGCGCAGAATTGTAGTAAAAGCCCGAGTTGATCTCGCTTTTCTCGTACTCCAGGCTCACGTTCAGCGTCAGGATAAACGCATTCCGCACATCCTTCGGCATATCCGGGTGTCTAGCTCCATGATCGAGGGCCAGGCCGCGGATGAGTTGGGTATCGGCTGCGGAGCGATGCTGCATCGTCATGATCTCTATCATGTGCAGGTCGGGTTTCTCCGGGGGCTGGTAGATTGCCAGCACGGCGTCGACGATGCTGGGGGTGAGTTGCTCGGCGAGGGTGGGGTTGATTTTGGTGGAGAGGGAGGTGCGGGCGACGGAGAGGAGGAGTTCGCGGTCCACTTCGCGCTGGATCTTGAAGGTGTCGAGGAATTGTAAGGCTTCGGTTTTGGCGAGGTCGAAGCCGTCGGTGATGACGCGCGGGTGGAGGCCTTCTGCGATGTAGCGGTCGGCTTGTTTGAGGAGCTCGCCGACCATGAGGACGACCGTGGTGGTGCCGTCGCCGGTGATTTCGTCTTGGGCTGTTGCTGCTCGTGCGATCATGACGGCGGTCGGGTTTTGGATCTGCATTTCTTTGAGGAGGACGCTGCCGTCCTTGGTGAGTTTGATGCCGCCCGAGCCGTCGACGAGCATCTTGAGGGTGCCTGTCGGGCCCAGGTTGGAGGCGAGGACATCTTGTAGACCTTCGCCTGCAGCGATGTTGACTTTCAAAGCCTCTCCTCGCCGTCTGCTCTCCGCCTTGGGGTTGAGGAGTTGTGCGGCGGACATGTTGGGTGGTATGTGTCCTTGAAGTTGGTGTTTGTACGAGAGTTACCTGGTCAAACAAAAATCTCGCGTGTCCCAAATTTCAAGCTCGCGTCTGAAGTCATATCAACCCTAACCCTAAGCCCTAGCGGGCTGAGCCTGAGCCACATCCCACTCCCCACATTAACACCTCTCTCCCACCACCTCACATTCGACCTACCATGCCTTCACCAGGCCGATAACAAACCCATGTTCGCCCCCCCGCACGCCGGCAGCATGGAGGCCGCATCCGCCCGCTACGCCGCCCGCGACCGCTTCGCCTTCCCCACCGAAGTCCCCTCCTCCCCCCTCCAGCGGTACATCCAAAACGCCTGCTCCCCCGAGAACTTCGAGCCCAACCTCGCCCTCTCCCTCGAGATCGCCGACCTCGTCAACGCCAAAAAGGGCAACGCGCCGAGGGAAGCTGCCATCACCATCGTGGGGTACATCAACCACCGGAACCCGAATGTCTCGCTCTTGGCGTTGAGCTTACTGGATATCTGTGTGAAGAACTGCGGGTATCCGTTTCATTTGCAGATTAGCACCAAGGAGTTTTTGAATGAGTTGGTGAGAAGGTTTCCTGAAAGACCGCCGATTCGGACGACGAGGACGCAGGGGAGGATATTGGAGTTGATTGAGGAGTGGAGGCGGACGATATGTGAGACGAGTAAGTATAAGGAGGATTTGGGGTTTGTTCGGGATATGCATAGACTGCTGTCCTATAAAGGATATGTGTTTCCGGAGGTCAAGAGGGAGGACGCGGCGGTGTTGAATCCGAGCGATAATCTGAAGAGTGCCGATGAGATGGAGGCCGAGGAACGGGCGGCGCAGAGTGCGAAACTGCAGGAGTTGATTCGGAGAGGGACGCCGCATGATTTGCAGGAGGCGAATAAGCTTATGAAAGTCATGGCGGGGTACGACACAAGGCACAAGACTGACTACCGAGCAAAGGCGGCGGAGGAGGTGGGTAAGATTCAGCAGAAGGCCAAGCTGTTGGAGGAGATGTTGCAGGGGTATAAAACGGGGGATGAGATTCAGGAGGGTGATGTGTTCGAGGAGTTGGCGAATGCGTTGGCTTCAGCCCATCCAAAGATTCAAAGGATGTGTGAGGAGGAGAGCGAGGATCATGAGGCGGTTGCGAAGCTGTTTGAAATCAACGACAGTATTCATCGGACGATTGAGCGGTACAAGTTGATTAAGAAGGGGGATATCGAGGGCGCGAATGCGATTCCGAAGGGTACGCTGGGAGTGAGCGGAGCGGGAGTCACGAAGGGACCGAATGACGAATTATCTTTGATCGACTTTGGTGGGATGGACGATGTTGGAGGATCACAGCAGCAAGATGCAAATGCTGGATCAGCACCGGCAGCCCAACCGAAAGGCAAAGGCAACGCACTCGAAGACGACCTCCTCGGCCTTAGCATGGGCGACAACGACTTCGAAGGCGGCGGAATCTCACTCGGCAGCCCGAGTCCTTCGAATGGCACTACTGCTCCTGCGCGGAGTACTGCAGACATCATGGCGCAATTCTCACAACCCCGGACGGCGCCTCAGGCAGCGTCTAACTCATTGTTCGCGCAGCAGACCACAATACATCCCTCACAATCATCACCAAAACCTAATCTCAACATGTTCCAGTCGACGTCCCAAAGTATATCGAAACCCGCCACCCCAGTCCCGCCTTCCCTCCAACAGTTCCAGCAACAACCACAGCCACTACCGCAGAAGAAAGCGGACCCCTTTGCTGCGCTCAACACACCACAGCGCCAACCCTCACCATTCCAATATCAGCAATCAACCTCCAAATCTCCCGCTCCACCTACTGCGCCTGCACCAAGTAGCAGCGCAGGTGGTGCGGTGGATCTTCTGGGCATCGACTCCGCCCCCTCGGCGCCGCCCGCACGACCTGTGTCCGCGAACGTAGACGACGAATGGACCTTTACCTCGTCTCTGCCCGACCAACCTACCGATCTGGTCGTAACGAACAGCGCGATCAAGACAGTTTTCACTTCTTCGCGGAGTAGTGATGGGAGTGAGATAGTGATTCAGAGTCGGATATCTAATAACACGGATAAGGAGATCAAGGATCTGACGTTCCAGTTGGCTGTTACGAAGGTACGTACCCCTTCACTCCCCTTCATCTGCTCAGCACTGTGTCGCTAACGTAGATAGGCGTACACTTTGCATCTCCAACCCCAATCTTCCCGTTCGTTAGCGCCAGCCGCGCAGAACGCGAATGCGTCGAACTATATCACCCAAACCATCCGATTGCAGGGTGTGGAGAGGGGCAAGGGTTTGGGTGTGAAGATGCGGTGGCGGGCGAGTTATTTGCTCGGGGGCGAGAAGAGGGAGGAGCAGAGGGAGCTGGCTGGGGTGGGGGTGTCATGACCGCTGCAGGCGTGCTCTAGGGAGGAGTGGGTAGGGGAGATGATCTAGGGGGATGAGTATAGAGGTACGAGTTCATGAAGACGAGATGATTCGGTGAGAAGAATCGTACGGACATCTCAAATCATTCCATTCTATTCTCAGGCAACGGCAGCGAAGAGACATACGGTGGTCCTGTCAAGATGCCGCCCTGGCATGCCACAACTCTATATCGCAGATTTCCGACTTATCGCTTCTTCCTCACCGCAACTACCACAACCGCCACAACCAGTCCCACAAGCACCATCCCGACCACGATGATCAGCCATCTGTGACCCCTACTCATACACGGTTCCCTCACTGCCATGGGCCTGTATCCACCATCAAATACCCACTTGATCGCCGAAAGGAGGAGATCGTAGAAGAAGCGGTACGTCCGAGAAAGTATCGACGGTGTCTTGGGCGAAGCCGCCGTCGTGGGTCTGGGGAGTGTGTTGGATGGTCCGTCGGAGCGCGGATTCCTGTCGTGTGCTGGCGGTGTTGCGGCCGTGCTGGGTCTCATTAAGAAACGACACAAGGTGTACTGCCATTCTGGGATGAGTTGTCGTTCGCGCGGGAAGATATCGATTGAGCGTTCGCCGCGTCGGTGGGAGGGGTGCTGCGACATGGTGACAAGGGCGCGGAGGAATGGTAATACTTATCGGCGGGAGGAGGGTTTGGAGGTTGGGATGGGGCGGAAGGTGGTACGGCATGGTGTGCTACGGGTTGTGGAACGTGGGAGTGGAAGGTCTTGCGGCTACAGGCAAACGCATTGCTGTAAGTATAATACTACAGTCCTGTGATGATCACCTTTCCCTTTGCCGTCCTCGTCTCCCTTCCCCGTGGGCTCCCCTACACCCGATCCTGCCATCGTCTCTGCTCCAGCAAATACCCCCCTTACTTCTTGACCACCACTAGAACGACCACGAGCGCAACAACCAACCCTACGATCACAATCACCACCGCCACCACGACCATCTTCCACGACATGGCCAGTCTAGGAGGATGCACCACCGAACGCACTGCACCACCGGGATGACTATGGATGATACACGGTTGGAGGTCGTATTTCTGGCGTGATACGCCGACAGTAAACAGTGCGTTACGCGGCCTCCAGTCCTTGTCGATTTCGAGGGCGAAGGTGCGGCGGGTTGTACGGTAGGTTGAGTGGACCGGGGGTGGCCGTTGCGGAGAGCGAGAGTACGAACGGAAGCGCGATCGAGAGCGAGACTGTGAGCAGGAGCCGGAGCGAGAACGATAAGTAGGCGGAGAGCAAGATTCGGCCAGCGGTTCTTCGACAAGCAAGCCAGTATCGTTGGGAGCTGTGTCGTTATAGGGGCACTTCGCTCCGCGGTCAGGATCGCGGAAGTAGCCTTGTGTAAGTGCTTCCGGGCTGTAGTTGCAGTGGTGCTGGTGCATGTTCGTCGTCGTGGGGTTTGGAGTCGACATATCTGCTTGCTAATGGGGCAGGAGAGCGGACGATTGCGAGAGGGAGATTCGAGATGCGATGGTGGACACCTACGAGGTGCCACAAGGCGATTGTGATATGAGGTACAGTGTGGGCAGCTTAGCAAACATCGTTGTGCAACGTCCGATGATTGAGGTTATTGTAATGCTTTACTGCTGTCCTGATTGCAGTGGCACTCGACGAAGGGCTGGACGGAATGCCCAGTATTGCCTCTACGATCGATCGTTCTGATCTGAGTCTTGTTCGTGGTTCAGTGGTGCCAAGGTCGGGTTGCATGGGCCAGAGATGGTAGCACAACGATCTGATAGTGAGTAGCTATTTGCTTTACCTCCCAAACTCCATTCAGTGGCCCCAACGCTGCGCGCATTACCGCCCCTCTGCGATGGACAGAATCCGTCTTTCACCTCCTCTCAAGCACAACAACCACCACTATGAGCGCAACAACCAAGCCCACAATCACCAACGCTGCCACCATCATCGGCCAGTACATTGCGAAGTAGCTCGTCCAGCTGCACCGTCTGGGAATCGGATGTTGGTCCCCCCCAGTTGCGGGCGGTGCGTCCGTTATACCGGCTCCCTTTCTCCGCGCTGGGATGTGGGTCAACGTACCAGGTTCGGTCAATTTGTTCGAACGCGACGACGTTTGGGTCTGACGAGCGGGAGCGCGAGTGGTAGTGGGAGTGAGATTCCGATCGATACGCAGAGCGGGCGAGGGACCGAGGAGGAGAGCGAGGCTCGGATTGTGTCGTATCGGGTTGGGCGGATGAGGGGCGAATGGTATCGGACTCGGTATCCTTGTTTAGGTCAGTCTGCTGGCTGGGCGAGTGGGTAGCACATAATATGTCCGGATGTTCTTGTCGACACTTTGCAGTCTGGCCACAGTCGTGCTCAAGCGTGTTCGGCACGGGGTCGGAAGTCGCCATATCGGTGGCAGTCTTGGAAGGGAAGGGGACGAGGTGCTGCCAGTGGGCTGGATCCAGTTTTGATGATCGAAGCGGTGTGTGGCAAGGCTGTTGTGGTACGGAGTGGGTATCTCAGCAAACTTGAAGGTGTAACTTCCGAGTGCTGCTCATGGTTCCTCAGCATGAGGCCTACTCCTGGCCACATCCACATAGGCACTCATTGCAACTCCGGTGAAGGATTCCATATGCAGTTTTGATTCGTGTCCCGTGAACAACTGCAAGCGAGAGTTCTTGGTGGTACAAGCTCTCCGCTGCGCTGGTTGCATCCTCATGTTGTCGATAAACCCGTGTGGTGTCCAGCGGGAAAGGATAGCACATGCCTGATCAAGCGATGGCAGATGCGTTCCCCCCAAACTATGTTTTGTCGTGACAGACGAATGGCTCGGTAGTCCTTCGGACTCCAATCGACATGTCCGTCACCAGATTATCATCCCCTCCCCTCCCCCTCCGTCGTTGGCGGCGCAGGCGGCTGGTGCGGCAAATACTCCGGATCATTCTCCCCCAACTCCTTCTCCCGAATCGCACTCATCAACTCATGCAACTGCCCCAGCTGCTGATCGCTCATCTTATCCAACTTCCCCATATCCAGCTTCTCACCTCTCCACGCCTCCCCTTCGACCCGCTGCGCGTACGTCTGCCACTCGCTCAGAAAACCGACAATATGCACGGGATTTTCGACGTCGCGGTGGGCGCGAAACTCAGACTTGATGTATGAGTCGCCGAGGAGACGCATCTCTGGAGGCAGATATGTGCGGTGTGCGCGGAGGAGGCGGCGGTAGAGGGGAATTGGAGGGAGCAGGGCGAGTGGTGGAGGTCTGAGGCCGCCGGACTGGGTGCCGACGGAGGATGGACGGGCGAGAAGGCGGGGGGTGAAGCGGAGCATGTTGGGTGTGTAATGTACAGGTAACTTAGAGGAGAAGTTGAGGTAGAGAATGAGATCGAAGTTCAAGACCAATGCATGAACTTTATTTCGGGGATTGCAGACGTCATCGCTTTTGAATATGCCAAGACGCAACTGCCTCATTGGGAATATTCTTACTCTTCCTCATGCTGCTTCTAGATATTAGACAATGGAACTTGTTGACGCGAACCGCACTTTCACTCGTATAGCTCATGTCCAGCGCTGCTGAAAGAGACCCGAGCAACGAGGATGCACGACGGCGAATACACTGTGCTACGGTACTGGTCAATGGGGCCATGAGTCTGGGCTACGATGCTTCCCACTCCGTCGACCTCGCACGTAAACTATGACCATATCTACGAGCCATCGGAAGACTCGTACCTACTCCTCGACACACTCTCGTCAGATTCAGAGAGGACTTTCATCCAAGCTCAATGTCCACCATCGACCTCAGCACCGCTTGTACTCGAAGTCGGCCCTGGTTCAGGCGTAGTGCTCGCCTTCGTTACCGCTCACGCTGAGCATATATTCGGCCGACCAGACATCGCTACTCTCGGCGTAGATGTCAACTATTACGCATGCATCGCAACGAAGCAGACAGTTGAACTTGCCGTAAAAGGGTCGAGAACCTCCCAAACATCCTCTGGTCACTTTTTAGACACCGTCTGTGGCGATTTGACATCCGCGATCAAGCCCAAATCCGTCGACGTACTCATCTTCAACCCACCCTATGTGCCAAGCGAGAGCATCCCCGATATGCCGAACGGTGAAGACAGAGACGTCTTTCATCGAGACTTGCATCTCTCGTTACTTGCTACCGATGGTGGTATGGACGGCATGGAGATTACAAATCGACTCTTTGGAGAACTGCCGTCGGTATTGAGCCAGAGAGGAGTGGCTTACGTCCTGCTTTGCGCTCAGAACAAGCCAGAAGCAGTCATAGTGCGAATCCGGAATTGGCCATGTGAGAAACAAGGCAGCTGGCGTGCTGAGAAGGTCGGATGTAGTGGGAAGAAAGCTGGTTGGGAGACGCTCTGTGTGATCCGCATCTGGCGGGATATGTGATCACAGAGAACTTACCCATTGCCTCGATGATCACGAGCTGCTTACGCCGGAACCTGCGCAGGTCCTCCTGAACACAGATTTCTCTCGATTGCTCTCCAGCACGTGAATCAGTATGTCGCCTGCCCGGAAAAGAACAGCAATGGCCTCAAAACAGTGTTCTGCATTCTGAGGTACTGACTATCTAATAAAACGAGTGGCAGAGATCTCACCAGATCTTCAAACAAAGCACTCGCGAAGCCCACAAAAACCCGAACCCTTCGTAGCAAAAACACGCAAACCCCAACCCATTATTTTGTCTATCCTACAGTCATGCGGTCGTCAAGTCGTCTGTACAGTACAATCCCATTTTCTATCCCTTTTGCTCTTTACAACGCACGGTTGTCCGCAACGAAGCTAGGATCGCAGATGATCTCGCCCACCTCGACGTCGCCATTCTCCAGGTTCCAAATACCCTTCTTGGCATCAGAAAAGGTAGTATGTACTCGTACACAATGTCAGCATAGCTCTTCGATCGCATCAAGTCTTCCTTCCGGGTCTATAGCGTACCTCTGTTCTCGCCTCGGGTACCGAAGATTGGCATGCCATGGACATCGTGAATCTGGCAGCGGAGGGCAGGATTACTGTTCACGCCGACGTTGAGCAAGAACGTATTGAAGGGTCCGCTAGCGACAGGGGTTTGGCTGGTGCTTTTGACGACGTTGACGAGGGTGTTCAGGCTGTCACCGCCGTTGCCGCCGAGCGTTACGTTGACATCGGAGCCCTTGCCGACCAAGTTCGGGTCACACAGGATGACGTCGATCATAGCGGGCGGGTCAAAAGTCCAGATGCCCTTCTTGCTGTCGGAGAAGCTGATGTCGAAGTTGGGCGTGCGAGTCGCGGCGATGGGGATACCGGCGGCGTCGAGAACCTGACAACGTATGTCTTGCTTGAGAGCGTCGGCGCCAACTTTGATCTCGACGGTGGACACTGGGCTGCGGTTTTCCGCTCCCGTGGAGATGCGGTTCCTGATGACGGAGAACTTGACGTCGACTTTGCCGTCGAGAAGGACTGCGACGGACTGGTCAAGAGTGCCGTTGGTGTACGGTGCGGACTGCGCCATGGGTGCGGCGAGGACACTGGAGGCCGCAGCCAGGATGGAACCGAGGATCAAGGATTGACGCATGTTGATGTGGATGGTGTACTAGTCGTGAGTTCGAAGAAGGATTGTGAAGTAGATGCTGCTGAAAAACGAAGAATGTATACTAATAAGAAACAAGGAAAGACGTAGGAAATGGACATAGGAAATGATTTGTTGTGTGTTGATGTTTTTTGATGAGGGATATGAAGAGGAGAGACGAGAGTACTTATATCTTTGACCACGACGTCTGGCCAATGTTGGACTCTCCATTCTCAGCTACTCGTCGGGGCCGTAGTACAATCTTGTCTTGCTGGATCACCTGTCTACAGCCTCGAAGATGAGAAGAGCCAAGGATGATGCCCAGCGATTTAACAGGCGGGCTGTGATCAGACCATCCACAGCAGCACGAAGGCAACTTCAGAGACTTCGCCTGACGGTCAGGCGGAGTCATCCTTCAAATCAATCATTGCCGCGATCCGGGAACAGGTTAGTCTGGCTCATCATGCAACAAAAGCTTTGTCGAAGGCAGAGAAGTCGCAGCGAAACAGACCTTGGCAGATGATAAAGCTTTACGTGAAGCTCTGCGCTGAAAGCTGAAGCCAAGGCGTTCCCATATAGATTCTGCGATCAATCAGCACTTGGCGCATGACATGCTTTAGCGAACGTTCGTGTGTCCTATAATTCCAGTTTACAGTAGGGGCCGGGTGGGCTTGTCTTCGTGTGTAGCTGTAGGACCTATGCAGGAACCGCGGAGGCAGCCTGTAGGTGGCGTTGCAACTTGCAAGCTGAAGATCGTGCCGGTTGTGATGCGGATGTAATGCGGCCAGACACGGTGTCGGTTCGAAGATATCGACCGGAGAGGAGTATGCCGAATTCGAAACGTGTCCCGAACTATGTCGGTAACCTTGGTCTAGACCACAAGAAATGGTGTTCGTGATGCGTACGAGAGGGCGACTGTTCGAGCGTGAAAGATGTGTTTTATACAATACGCAGACGAGACCTTAAAGTACAGCCGCATTCTAGGAGCTTCGTACTTCCTACATCGTCTCGAGATCGTGTACCTCTGTACCTAAGGTACATTACATGATTCATCAACACTACATCCACAGAACAGTGGGTTCACGAGCATTGTACTCATGGACACTGTGCCAGAGGTAAACTGTGCCCTGCGAAGTCTTCGGTCTCGTTAGCCAAAAGCAGAGGCGGATTCATCACAAGCCACTGTTGTGCACTGGTATAGAGATCCGGTGCATGATCGAGCTCGATGGTACTGCTCTACTGTAAGGTAACGGATGAAGCCAAAACGTGGGATCTATTTTCTGAAATCAATCAGCACTTGGCGGAAATATGAGCTTCCCAAAGTGGGCATGCTAAGATCAAGTACGATGTCGTAAGATGAATTATGCCTGTTGTGACGGCATAAGGTAGCTGGTGGTGCTGATTTTGTATGATATTTTCTGGTAGTTGTTGTTGCATTCAAAGTCCAGAGATCGAAGCCCGCGAGCTTGCGAGTCGAACTCCCTCTGGTGGATATGTTGGTGACCTCGGAGCAAACTTGAGCGGGCTATGTGTTGAAGTGGTGGTCAAGGATCACCGTCGTGGTGAACGTTTGAAGGCTCCTGGTTCTCGGCAGAAATAGGCCAAGCAGAAACTACGTTGAAGGTAGCTCGATGAGACGTCGAAGCGCATTTGGTCATGATTCGCAGTACTCACACTCTGTGCGCTCAAGCTCGCCACCTTTATGGAACTCTGAAAGTCCTTCTGTCCACGGCTTATTTCCAGACTCCAGCAATCGAGCACTCTTCCATTCCGAGAAGAACACAGAACAGGCATCGGAATGTATAGCCGGTATTACCAACTCTTCCTCGCTCCGTCACGTGGCTCTTTGCTATAAATGCCCACCGGAACACGACACCCCAGTCTTCCCTCATCCGCCACACTTTCGTCCAGACGGCGGAAACGTCCATATGGGTGGCAAAAGCGCATCTGTGGTCGGTATAAGCGAGGTAGTACACACTCTTGTATGCACGGCCAACGTCAAACTCCTTCCGCATCTTGAGAGTGCCAAGGCGGTCGCCCGTCTGAAGGCGCCACGCACCAGGACAAAAGCCAAAGTAGCCGTTCGTGGGATTAGGATTCGGGATGTTGATAGTCGAGGCTCACTCTGCGGACGCGCGGGTGAATTCGAGTCGTCGTTGTCCTGGACAAGGCGTGGGGACTCTCGACGTCTTTGAGAAGCTGACTGGTCTCTGATGAACTCTGAGCCTTCCTGGAACGTGGAAAGGGGGTGGTCCGAATGCTCTGGACTTGGTCGGTTCTAAGATACATTTCGATCTTTGCTTCGCTGAGGAGTGCCCGCCCCTGATGGCGTATTGGTAGGCGATGCGGAGGCGTGCCCGGAGACATTGGCAGAGATGTCCTTCGAGCCACTCTTGTTGCGGTGATGTTTGAGTAAGCCCAGAAGCGAGGTGGTGTGGTGTCGGCGGCGTCTCCACCGCCCTCGTCCGTCTCCGGCGCCGGTGTCAGCATCTTCCTCGTCCCTCGAGGTGCCATTCTCTGGCGTCCACGTCCGGCGGTATGTTGGTGGAGTGGCACGTACGGGCGATGACTCAGTCGAAGACCTCATAGAAAGTCTCGTTCGCTCGTGCCGCTCATTGCGGGAGGAAAGCCCGTTTGTCAGGGTGCCGTTGGCGGCGTTGGAGGGAGACTCGGATTGCCACAGCCTTTCTCCAAGATGTTGCAAGATGTGAACTGTCTTGTCTCTGAATGAATCCACCAGGCCGACCAAGCTGGCCATCTTTGAGGCGCCATCGCCCCCAAGTAAAGTGTTCTGCAGCGTACGAAGTATACTACTCTGTAGCTGCATCGCAACCCGCTGCAACGCAATGATTGCAACATCATCGCCCTCTTCAAAATTATCCCCGTACACGGCCACACCACTCTGTACCGCCCGTTTTATGATGACTAGAGCTTGATCGATGCTCTCCTGGAACTCATCAGAGCTTGATGGTGCCTGATCTTCGGCTTCTTTCGCTTCGAGGAGTCCAGCTATCGAGGCACAATCACGATATGCGGAGATGATCGCAGCTACGCAGGCCTGTCCCCATAAATTAAGTCAGCTCGGCATCTCTGTACAGGATACTGGCGGCATACCTTAGTATCTACCACCTCATCGTCGGCACTCATGTCCGACTGCTGCGAGCCACAGCTCGGGGTTCCGGGTCCGGTCAGAGAAAGTAAGGAAGTGTTCACTTCTACCTACCTTCCATAACTTGCATCAATCTGCCGCCTGCGTCGACCAGCAGGTTCGTGGCCATGTTGTTTGCATGTGGGTAGGCTCATCGTCGGTTCGCAGGACCCATCGCTCCACTTTCAAGGCCTATTGAGTGGTCATCAAGGGTCACCATTCTTGATGATGGCGCTGACTTCGAGGGACAGCTACCACGAAAATGTCATATCATCCTGAAGCCAGTACGAGTTGAAAGTAGCCCGTATGGATGGTCTCGGCCAAGAACCTGTCAAGCGTTCAAGCCGGCCCCTCGGCAACGCACAGGATGGAGAACCATCTCACCTCACCTCACCTCTTGTCCCGACTTCCTTCCGACACACCAAAACTCTACGATTGGCTCCAGCCCCTCACGTTATCCAGAATTCCTGCAGTACCGTTGAGCACGCAAAACCGTTCCGATAGCACATCAGAAGTCTGACGCAGGAACCTGGACGCCAACGTCCCATTTCGCTCGGATAACGCACTCGACCACAGCTGCATCCTGGACGCCATGTGCGATCGGTCGCTCTCCCAGCCTCGAAAGGGAAAACTTTCACTATCGCGTGTGTCAGAGTTCGCACTTTGGCGTCCAGGATATGGGGAATTTCTCTTGGACTGTTGGAGCTTGCGCGGTGCGAGGTGAGATGTAGTGATAAGGACGGTATCTCGCTCTCAGTTTCTTGCTCCTTCGTCTTTCTGCTCTCGTACCACCGCTCTTGATCAAGATCGAACATCAGTTCGCACATGAATTCTCCTAAAATCGATCGCTGTTTGATGTTCTATTTTGCTCGACTGCTATCCAAGTCGAGCAACACCGCTATCTGAGGCAACAATGGCACCGTCCGCGATTGAACAACATACCCAGGAACCAACGGTGTTCACCTACGACAACCCGTCTAAGCTCGTCTTCCCTGATGGAATCAAGACGAGTGGCCAATTCGATCCTCTTTACGATCAGATCCAGCCGTACAACGACTTCCCCAGCAAGATCACCGGCCAGACCGTCTGGGAAGCTGCCGACTATGCGAAGAACCCACAGCAATGGACTCATCGATTCAGCGAGGAAGAGATCGAAGAGATGAGCGGAGCAGCAGACGCGTTCATGGCTTCTGAGACGCCGCTGACCGGCATCACTAAGGTATGGACCAACGATCAATAGAACGAACCTCAACTGATGGCTGCATAGTCTAAATTCCCGCTCCCAATAATGGAATCTTTCCTTGGAGCAATACGAAACGAGATCCTGAACGGCAAAGGCTTCATCCTCTTCAAAGGCCTCCCCGTGGACGCCTGGGGTCTGCACAAATCCGCCGTCGCCTACATGGGACTCGGTACCTACCTGGGTTACTTCGTCTCGCAGAATGGCCTCGGTCATGTCCTCGGCCACGTTAAGGACGTCGGAGCTGACGCCCGCCAGATCGATACCGTACGCATTTACCGCACCACTGCGCGCCAATTTTTCCATGCGGACGATTGCGATATCGTCGGTCTGCTTTGCGTTGCGCGTGCTTTCGAGGGAGGCGAAAGCGATATAGCTAGCGTTCACCACGTCTTCAACACCTTGCAGCGCGAGCATCCAGACGTGGCAGAGACCCTCTGCGAGCCAAACTGGTACTGGGACCGTAAGGGCGAGATCTCCGCCGGACAAGCTCCGTACATGAGACAGGCTATCTTCTTCAAGGAGACCGAACCTGATGGGAGAGTCTACAGCAAGTGGGACCCCTACTACATCCATAGCCTCAAGCGCTTCTCTGATGCCGGCATCATCCCGCCACTTTCTACTGCACAGGAGAAAGCTGCACGTGTCCTGGAAGAGACCTGCATGAGGTTGGCTCTTCACATGGTGCTTGAAGTCGGCGATATACAGTTTCTGTCCAACTCGCACGTCTTGCACTCGCGCACGGCGTACAAGGACTTCCCGCCACCAGCGCCGAGACGGCACTTGATGAGGCTTTGGCTCGCCACTCCGGAGGATGAGGGCGGTTGGAAGTTGCCGTTTCCAGACAGCCAGCACAAGAAGAGAGGCGGAGTACAGGTCAACGATACGCCACCTCGAGCTTTGCTGGACGCTGAGTGAGACAAGCTTCGCAGTATGAACGAGGAGCGACTGAAATACAAAAGCAATGATTGAACAGATATATACGCTCGCTTATACCAACAAAACACGTACACACATCGAATGAACTACTCGTAGAAGACCAAACATCTCACCTCAATCGACTGCCTGCCTGGTGCGTCTGCAGGAGTGTTCGGATCTGCAGAAAGATGGGCAGAAGGATTAGCAAGTGTGTCGAGCTTTTCAAGAGTCTCAGGTGGTCCTAGTGTATCACACAGAGTGCGATTGTGTCTCGGAGAACCCTTTCACCCCTCAGTACTTACCAATGAAGGCAGTATGTGGTGTCCTAACTGCGATGCCATCCCGTCCATTCGGCTCGCCCTGACCTCTCGAGTCGTAGCACTTCAGCATCATAACCTCCTCCGGCGTCATGTTTGGCATGTAGAAGAACTTGTGCTGGTCGTTGGGCGCAACACCAAGCGTCTCGCCCTTGACCTCGTAGCCCTCGAGTGACTGGTACGAAGCCTCATCGGGCAGCTTCTCCTTCCCACGATCGTCGTCATCGTGGACTGAGTCGGCGCGCTGGGGGTACATGAGGTCGACTGGGATGAAATCGCCTGGACTCGTTGAGCGCCAATCGACAACAGCCAGTGGGAAATCCGTTGCTGGATTCTCGATCGGGCGCCAAACGTTGATGAGCTGGAACCTGTTCTTGAGAAGCTCGTCCGCCTCGTCTGGCAGATGTCGGCGCACACGAGCAATGGCTGCTTCGGGCGTCTGATCAACATGAACCTGTTGCACTGGCTGGCGTGGCGAGTCCTTCTGCCGCCTCCTGATCGTGTGGTCGAAGATATAGACCTTCTTCACTCCTTGATGGGTCTGCTTTAGAAGTTCTTCGACCTCTTTGTAGTATTTTTCCCGCACTGCTTGGTCGTCTGTAAACAGCTTCTCTTTTGCGGGGAAGGTGTGGACGGCGAAGCCTGAGTTGTCGGTCGTGAACTCGCTCTGCTTGTCGCGGATGCTATAGACAGAGCGTGTGTGGTCGTTTTGCTGGAAAGCTTTGCCAGGACCATCAACCTTGGCCCATGGCTTGCCGGTGTAGGAGTTGGTGTCGATGTGCTTGAAGACGGCTGTCGTCATGTTTGCGGTTGGAGGGGATGTCCCGAAGGTCCGAATCGTGATCGTTGAGAGTGTTCGTGGTTGGAAGAGTCGGGCTGATCTCGCAAGCATTCAATAGGTGTGGTGGTTTAGTGTGGAATATCTTGCTATGTGGGAGAAGGAGAGAGAGAAAAGGCTATATGTACTCGCCTTCATCGGCTTTGGATTTCTAAGATTCGTGAACACGCACGTCATGGCCTGAGCCAAACATCACACAAACCCGAGGCATTCCCGGACACATCGCTCTATCTGTCAGCAGCAGCTCTTGTTGCTGTTGATGTCGCTCTCTTGGCCCTGTTAAGATGATTGGGAGGAGTAGGAGTGGTACTGTAGTGAAGTGAAGGGAAGCAAGATTGGATCAGTGCTGGCTGGTGCGAGCGAAGGCGGTCTGTGCAGAAACCATTTTCATCAGTCAACGTCACCTCTTGCGACGTTACGGCGGACTAAGTCGACCCAAAAGGACATGGAATTTAAAGTGAATGTAATTGGCTCTATAACGTAAGGATTATATATAATAAGTCACCGGCGTGATACTAGATCAAAAGGAGTAGTAGAGTGTCTATTATATAGCGATAACTCGTATCTATTCTATAAGAGGTAGCTATATACGTCGTTATAATCTATACGTTTAAGTTAAGATAGAACTCGAATACTACCTCTTCTTTTTCCTATTGCGTATACTTTTAGTAGGTATAGTACTAAATCGCTTACTTCTAGTATCGCTATCCTTCTATATAACGTTAATTAAACCTCCTCTAAGCGTCTTATCCTACTTATACTACGGCGTAGGCTATTTTAGTAATATAGTTAATTACGAGAGGTTACGCTTATAATAAGACTAAGTCTATAGGGGCGTCCGTAGCCTATTAGCCTATAAGAGATAAGAGGGAGTAGTAAGAGCTATATAATAATAGAATATACTCGTAGATCTACTAAAAGGCTATCGCTAAAGTCGTCCTTCTCCTATAAGAGACTAGCTTTAGAGTCCTCCTCGATTTCTCGCTTTACTTTAGGGTTAAAAACCTTTGTCTTCTACGACTAGATTAGTATAGTAAAGAAGTTATAGTATTATATAGCTTACTATACCCTTCTCCTACTTAAGAGTAGCTAGCTCTACCTTTACCCGTAGCGCCGGTTTTTCCTTTTTAATTAACTTAGGCTTATTATTACTACCTTAGTCGAACTTAGCTATAGCGGCGGCGATAGTAGTATTAGCGGTATCTAGTTCTTCTTCGTAGCTAAGGTCCTTAGGTTATATAGGCTATATAGGCTATAAAGGTTATATAAGGTAGATCTATAGGTCTAACGATATACTTAGCTCTACGGTATTAGACTTCTTTAAATAGAGTATCGCTTCTAAAGTCGTATCTCTTACTACCGATACGGGTATAATACAAGTAGGCCTATCCTTTATATTAAACTACTACGATACGTATAATTCTTCGTTAAGCTCG
>JAABUL010004350.1_pt1 | contig 19118 bp, 19 predicted proteins | sample 5559151 | NCBI WGS metagenome assembly JAABUL01 (sample SAMN10711876, study PRJNA513368) | rock metagenome | isolation source: Antarctica rocks | place: Antarctica: Victoria Land, Pudding Butte sud | reverse complement strand
CCTCGCGCAGTAACTCCTGCACGATGCGGGCCTTGTAGGCGGAACTGTATTGTTGTCTCATCGTGGTCTAGTCTACCACCTCTAAGCGCCCCCTTTCACTGTCCAGGTTCCTGGGTCCACTATAAATGTGCCAACTGCTCCCGGCACTGCCATGTGACGAAACGTCGGGTCAACTACCTGTCTGGCTGAATCATTTAACTCATTTTCGTCAACTATGAGAACGATGCTGCTCGCTTCAAGAACCACTGTCTCGATCGGACCCACATTAAGGCGCAGCCGTCTCCCCCAGGGATAGTCATTGCCCATGCCCACGGATTTGCATCACTAGCGACCCTGATAGATTGGGCGAGGGCGCCAAGCACAACACGACGTGCGTGTTCGTCGGGATATAACTTCTCTATCACCTGTTGCGCGTTTTGAGCCGCCGGTGGGTGGGAGGGATTCCATAGGTTGCGTAGTTGCGGGTTGTAGTAACTAAAATCAGTACCGTATTCGTCAGTTAGATTGTGTCTTATCTGCAGAAGTTGACGATCGACATCGCCTGTCTGCTCCGTTATTCGGTCACCAAAAGCGTTAGAGATCATCTGCTTATGCTCGATCGAGACGCTATCCTCAAAAGTGTCGGGGAAGATGAGATACAGAAGCGCCTCGCGCTGAACCTGGGCTCCTCGTGGCGGCACCCTATCCTCGTAGAGGAAGCTCTTGAATGCCCAGGGATCGGTGAGCAAGACACTCTGCTCATCTAAGGGTAGAGACTTCCAAAGGCGCACTAGACGGAGGAGATACGTAAATTGGGCGCTCTGCCAGGCAAGAGCTGCCCCAATCGTCGCGATGCCACGGTCGAGCGCTTGGTTCAACTCGTCCGGTATGGTGACCTCTAGCTGTAGTGGCTCGAGAATCGTCGTGACCATGTCATGCTTCTTAGCGCCCTTTGTATCACAGGGTAACAAGAGATGTACGTAGAGCAATTCGGCCGCCAGTTGCCGCGTAATGTCGTCCGCATCCGCGATTTGACGGGATAGCTTGATCTCCAGCTTGTCGCGGGATATATCGGCCTCATAGCGATCGAATAAGTCGTCGATCGTCGCTGCGTTCCAAATTGATCGCCCTGGTGTAAACAGTGAATCGTCACGTCGCAGCACAGCATCACGAAACCGCGTCCCCGCCACATATAATGCTTCAAATTCGGCTTGTCGCGCCATTAACTTACTCCTTGCCGCTGTCGTAATTACCGTCATCTGTGCGGCAGTTGCAGCAGAAAAGCTGGAAGCCACAGGTCGGGCACGTTTCCTTTACTACAGCCTCCATGATGGATGTCGCCTGGCAGGACGCCACAGCCGGGGCACCGTATGCCGTTTGAGGCCGACACCGCATCGATGTGCCCCGCGCCGTAGCGCGCCCACAGCCAATTACGGCCATTGAGCGAGGTCAACGATGCGGTACAGGATGATGTCACCACCCTATCCTGCTCGCAATCGTTGCATATCACAACCATGTGTCAACGTCTCCCCGTACTTGGCGCGCCATAGGACCGACTGGAGCGGCTGTTGGCTCGCCGCAGTCGGTCCTGTATGACGCTGAACTCCCGTTCCATGTCTTCTAATTGAACTCCACTTGGGATACGATTCCCGCTACCTCCTGCTCAAGCGGTGATAGTGGCGCCGGAGGCGCGGACTGAGGCGGCGCGAACAGATCGCGCGCCGTCTGGCCGCCCCATTGCACACGCAGCAACTGCGGCACGAAGGCAAGGACCCTTTCGTAGACGGCCATGAAGTACGCGGCAAACGTGTCGGCGTTGAGCGGCCCGTAGAGCGGCAGCTCCGCATCGAAAAAGACTTCGCCATCGACTAGATCACGACCGGCTTTGATCAGCCACTCGCGGCAGTTCAGCGTGGTGATCGCTTCGAGCACCTCGGTCGCCTCCGGTCCTACCCAGATACGCGGGACGAAGCGCAGCCAGAGCAGCGCCGGCTGCTCGATTTCCGCGATGCGCACGTCGAAGGCGGCCGGCTGCCCCAGAAAGCGCAGCACAACGACCTCCCCCTCACGCACGGGCGTCAGGTCAAGCCCTTGCAACGCCGGAATGACCACGCTCTCGATCATGTTTTCCATCTTGCTCTCTCCTTTTCACCCGGCGGCGTGTTCTCGGCCATCCATGACCCGTTCCCTCTGCACCGCCCATACTATCCTAATCGGCCGTACACGATGAAACCGGAAATCGAACTCAGATGGCTGCGGAATGATGCGGTCGCCACCACATGCCCACGTCCACTGTCTTCTTGCCCAGGCGTGGATCGGTAATCAGGGGGAAAGCCGGCGACACGATGCGGTCGTCGGCCGGATTGAACGGTTGGTGTGCGTACGGAGAGCCGCGCGTGACGCGCGAATATCAGAAGAGCCGCGAGCAGTCCCCGCACGAGCGGGCGCGCCCAGCGGACGCCGGTAGCTGGGGGTGCCCTGTTTAGGCAGCGCCTTGGGCATGGGTGTTCCGCCCGATCGAGGCCACCCCACGCGCCTGCATGTGTCCGCGCATTCGCGCACGGGTACGGGCCGCCTTCCCCTCCTGTCGGATCGCACGCTGGCACGCCTCGCAGTAGGCTTGGCCCGCCTCGCGAGACGTAGCACGACACCGTGGGCACAGTCCTACAGGCTTGAAGCTGCATAGCATGGTCATCGCGCCATCTCTCCTATCCCCTACGTTTCCCTCGTTATCGTAGATATCGGCCAGCGAGATGTGTATCCGCATACTCCCTGTGGGCCATACCCTCTGATCCGTCTAATCCGTCGCGCCCATGCACGACGCCCCGCTTCATGGATGCGGCGCGATTCCCCAACGCGGCCGCTTGATGAGAAGGCAGATAGCAAGAGACGGGGGCAGGTCGCACGACCGAAGGCCATGCGCACGCCGGACGATCCGTGCGGCGCGTGCTGCGCCACCACCAGGCGTGATCAGCAGGCGCCGCCAGGAAACCAGGCTCGCCACAACGGCCCGGACAGACGGCCGGGCCGTTGGTCGTGTACACTATCTCTGTCGCATGGAGCTACGCGGGCTGGGCTATGCCTGTCCGGTGTGGCCGGGCGACGGGGTTGATGGCTGTCGGCGTGCCTGCTGCCTTTGCGCGGCAGCCGCCAGTCTCCCTCTTGTACGGTCCTAGGGCCCATGAGCGCGGCATGTAGTCGCGCTGCCGCTACCGTAGGTATCTGAGGATACGGGCGAGGAGAGAGGGGTGGCGCCGGTGCGCCTCCCCGACGCGTCGCTCGTCGGCGGCCTGACTGTCGCCATTTTCTTTGACGGTGGGGGGGGCAAGCGACGGCGGCGCGGGTGTAGCGTCAGCGCGCGCGTCTGTGTCGGTGGAGGGCGGGACGAGGGCGGGGGCTGGGGGGACGTACTGGCCCATGACGGTTTCCTCGAAGCGTTCGCGGTCCTGCTGGGCGCGCCGGTCGACGCGGCGGCGTTCCTCGGCGATCCACACGGCGTCAAGGTTGCGGCGATTGGTCCCGCGTCTTTCCTGGGTGTCGCGCGGTTCTTGCGGTTGTCGCGGGCGCTCTTCAAGCGTGGCGAGGCGGGCGCGGACACCGGCGAGGGCGGCGGCCAGTACTTGCTGGCCGTCGTTCGCAGTGCGCGCCTGCTCTTCGACGGCGGCCAGTCGCTCTTCGGTGTCGTGCAGGCGCTGGGCGTAGGCGAGGGCAACAAGAGCATAGAGCTTGAGAGGGGACGAGTGGGTGTCAGAGTCTGCAGCGTCCCTGTCGCTCCCATTGCTGGCGGGCGCGGGGGGCGTGGCCGCGACGGCAGCGGCCGCGGCGGGCATAGCTATGCTGGACTCACCGTCTGGCGTGGGCCTGGCTGGTGGGAGCTGCTGATCGGACGGGGTGTGGTCTACATCGCTCATTTCTAATAGTGTAGCGCAGTGCTGCGCCGTGGTGCGCGCGGCCCATGCTACTGTGCGTTGTGTCGATCAGTGACACGATGCGCGCGGGGTCGACATGCCGGGTGATCGCCCGCGCCGCCGTCTCGGGGTCCATACTCACCCTGGAATCCGCTCACTACGGAGATAGTCGCGGGGTCCGCGCAAAAGCGGAAACGATGGTGACATAGCGATGCGATGACGGAGACTTACCTGCCTCTCGACGCCGGCGAGGCCTCTCCCCCCGAGGGGCAGATATAGTAGTGGGGGCACCGTGGGCACCTGCGCGCATCGGGTTGCGCGGGGAACCGGTCATGCAGGATGCCGACGAAAGCGACATCGTACTTCTTGAGACGCGTGCCTACCGTTTTGTCCGTGAGGGCTATGTTCTCCTCGTCGTCGGTAGATAGGCTATATGCCTGCACCTTGCACGTAGCCTCAGGGTACACATGGCTGGCGGCTTTGTGGTACAACCCATAGATCGGCTCCTCGCGCTCCGCCTTGCTAACGCGGCCAGTACGCAGCCGCTGCACGACGACGGTCTGGCCCCCCTCGTGATTGATCACCTCCACGTTGTCCGGCTCGACCGTGACCCGCCCATGCGCGAGCGTGACGTCCCACTCCGACCTCTCGGCGCGTCCCCGCCCCCGGACCACCGCGTCCCGTACGGCGCGCTGCACCATGGCGCGCGCCTGCTGGTGATACATAGCGGCGTAGGCGTGGTCGCGCGGGCCATGCTCCGCCCATTCCGCGGCCAACCGCTCCTCGGCCGCCCCCTCGTCCACAGCGTGGCCGGCGGCGCGCTCCTGCCGTATCCAGCGCACGACGGCGTAGACGCACTGGTGGAACTGGACGTAGGCCGAGTCCTCACGCCGGCCACTGAGGCCAAGCTTGTACTCATAGTAGAACTTGCGCGGGCACTCCATGTAGACGTGCAGCGCACTCGCCGCCAGGACAGGGCGCGGCCCCTCCAGGGGCAGCGGCCTGGACGGCTCTCCTGGCGCCGTGGCCTCATCCTCATCCTTGCCCTGTTCCGTCACGGGGGGCGGCAGTGGGGCATGTTCCGCGATGAGAGGCAAAAGGGGCGACGGCCTGCGGCTCGTTTTGCCATAGCGCGCGGCGTAGGAGAGGAACAGGTTGTCGCGAGCGCGCGAGAGCGCGACGAAGAACAAGCATTCCTCTTCCTCCTCGTGCGCCTCGGCGTCACCCTGCGCGAGCATCCCCGCGGGTGGCGGGCAGGGGTCCCGCCGCTCAGTTAGGGGAAAGTAGGTGTGCGCCAGCGCCGGCACGTAGACGGCGCGAAACTCCAGCCCCTTGGCGGCGTGGACGGTCAGGAGGCGCACCGCATCGAGCCCACTCGCCCACTCCGGCGCTTGACGCAGCGCGCGCTCCTCACCCAGGGCCTCCAGGCGTCTGATATACCGCAGGAAGGCGCGCTTGGGGTCGACGCCTGTCTCGCGATTGGCGCGGCTCTGGTCGTGGGCGAATTGCAGGAGTTGATAGACGGCCAGGCGACGTTGCTGGTCCGCCACCGTGTCGCCGCTCAAGACGTCACGGATGTAGGCGCTACGGTCGAACAGATAGGCCACCAGCAGCGTCCAGGCCTTGGGGCCATAGCAGAGTCCATCGAGGTGGCGCGCCAGTCGAGCGATGCCCTCCTTCCCCGCAGGCGAGATGTCCTCGCCGCCGGCGGCGAGGGCGAGAGCGCCCGGAAAGGGTTTGTTCCGTTCCCGCGCCACTGCGAACAGGGCACGCACATCGGAGAGCGTGATGTTGTACTCGGGGAACGCGGCCACACGGACGAGCCCGGATCCGTGGGGATCGGCGGCCAACGACACCAGCGCGAGCAGGTCGCGTACCTCCGGGCGCTCGAACAGGTTGCCCAGGTAGAGCACCGGCACGCCGGCCGCCTCAAGATGAGCGGCGACGCGGGCCAGCGTGGTATGCGTGCGGCACAGCACAGCCTGGTCCCGGTAGGCCACGCCCGCATCGTGCTGTCGTTCAATCTCTTGTGCGATCAGCGCGCGCTCAGCTTCGTCATCCGCCGCCGTCTGCAGTCGTACGCATCCTCCTGTGTCCGTACGGGCGGGATGCCAGGGCGCGAACGGCAGACCGGCGGTGGCCCGCATCTGCGGCGCCATCGCGGCGACGGTCGCGACGATGACGGGCTGCGAGCGGTAGTTGTAGCCGAGCGTCTGGACCACCGCGCCGGGGTAATCGTCGGTGGCAAACAGGCGCATATTCACCGGCGCCGCGCCCCGAAAGCGATAGATGGCCTGCCGCGCGTCACCGACGACCCACAGGCCGCGCCCGTCGCCGGCGAGTTCGCGCAGCAAGAGCGCGCTGGCGCGGTTGACGTCCTGGTACTCGTCGACGAGCACGTGACCATAGGTCTGCCGCACGGCGGCGCGGACATCGGGGTGCCCACGCAGCAGCGCGACGGCGCGGGCGATGAGGTCGCCGAAGTCGAGCTGGCCTGCCTGTGCGAGTTGTCCCTGATAGTAGGCGTAGACGCGCGCGACCTCCCGCGCCTTCTCCGCCGCCGTCACCTCCTCAGGCGTGGAGGCGGCCGCGCGCATGGCCGCCGCGAGCCCCTCGTACGCGGCCGGCTCGACCAGTTCATCCTTGGCGCGCGAGATGGCCGCGAGGATGTCGGCGAGGTAGGTGGTTGGCTCGTACAGGTTCTGGTAGTGCTCCAGGTTTAGGTCAGTCAGGCCTCGTTCCAGCACGGCGACGGCGTCGACCGGGTCGAGCACGCCTGGCTTGTCCAGGCCAAGACGCTCGCCATATTTACGCAGCAGCTCGAGCCCGAAGGCGTGGAAGGTGCCCATCCAGATACGGGGGGCCGCGTCGGGGGCGACGGCAGCGACGCGTGTCCGCATCTCCTCGGCTGCTTTGTTGGAGAAGGTGAGGGCGAGGATCGACGTGGGCGGGACGCCCTGCCCCAGCAGGTGGGTGATGCGGGCTACGAGCGTGCGCGTCTTGCCAGTGCCCGGACCGGCCTCGAGCAGAAAAGGGCCATGCGCAACACACGCGGCCGCCTCCTGGCTTGGGTCCAGACCGTGTGTGGGACCGGCCATCTCGTCTCCGACGGTCGTGGGGATTGTGGAGGTGAGCAGGGCGCGGGCGAGTTGATGGTAGACGACGCCTATCTCTACGCCGACTCGACGCGCGATCTCAGTGGTGCCCAGTCCCCACTCCAGGTACCACCCGCGCAACAGGTCGGTCGGAAGGAGGAACTCCTGCGCGAAGACATTGGCCTCGCGCTCCCGCCGTTCCAGCAGGCTATACCCCTCGACACGCTGCGCGCCGGAGAGGGCGGTAGTGTCCGCGTTGCCAGCGTTGAGGTCAGACTCGGCGCAGCGCGCGTAGTCCCCGTGCAGCCACACATGCGCATATTCGTGCGCGACGTAGAAGGCGGCACGGGCGGCTGGAACCTCCCCATTGAGCCAGATGGTTTGATAGTTCCTGTCGAAGACCGCCTCGGCGCCGTCGAGCAACGGGTGTCCGGCCGAGAGGGGCTGACACTCCACGTCGGTCAGCCGCGCCGCTGCGGTGAGTAGGGCCGTGGCCGCGGGCACATCGTCCGCGGGGAGACCGGTAGACGTACGCTGCACGCGCGCCTGTGCCCGCACGTCATCCCAATGGCTCATCGTTGCACCCGCTTCTATATGCCTGTTGGCTCGAGCGCTAACCAGCGCGCACGCGTGTCCTCGTCGAGGTCGGGGGCATCGCGGACGGCCGCGAAGAAGTCCTCCTGCGCGGCCAACGTCGGCGGCGCCGCGCTGTAGTAGCTCGCGCCCTGCACCAGCGTCGGCGCGCCCTGCAAATACTGGGCGACCGCCGCGGCTTCACGCCCGATGACTCCCGCCAACGCCTCCACAACCTCACGTGGAATGGACGCGCCGCGGATGAGACGCCGGTCCAGCATACTCAGGAGCACCACGCTAAGCCCCGCCTCTCTGGCCATCGCGCGCATCGATAGCCCCCGCGCCTGGGCTTCTGTCACGAGGTCCGCGATCGCTGGCGCCGTCTGTGCGGTCGTCTGTGTGTCCTGCATAGCGAGGACGGCGTGGACGCGGTCCATGCCGCGTTGCGCCAGCGTCTCCACCGGAATGATCTGGACCTCCGGCGCTACGGGGAGGGTCTCGCTCAGGCTCCAGGTTACGGTGAACGTGGTCAACTCACGCTCGTACTGCGGGTAGCGCCTGATCCACGCGACGAGCGTCGCGGGGGTCGGCGCGGGGGTCGCGGCCACATAGGCGTCGAGGATGTCCTGGAGCTCGTCTGGGATGTCATAGCTGGTCATCAGTGTCCTCCTCGCCACGCCACGAGGGCGTCGTCGGCTCGACGTAGGTAGTTGCGGATCGTGCGGGGCGTCTTGTTGAAATAGCGACTGATCGTGGGCACGGTCGGATCGTCGTCCTCGGTCGGCCACCCGTGGTAATAGCGGAGCACAAAGACGGTGCGGTACGGCTCCTCGATGCTGTTGAGGCCATCGTGGTACTCGATGCGGTCGATGGCCGACAGCGTGGAATCGGTGAGGGCCGTGCCTTGACTGACCGAATCGTCATCGTCCTGTTGTTCGTCCGCCAGGGGCACGGTGTAGTCCGTCCGCTGTTGTCCTTTGGCGGAACCGGCCAAACGCCGATACCGCGCGCCGTTTCAACGCCGGCCAGAAGCGCACCTGGAAGAAATCGCCACGGTCACTGTCCAGGTCGAGAATCCGTTCCGCCAGCGCCGATACGCACTCGCCGTAGGCGTCCTCGAACATCTGCACGCCCAGACTACCCAATTGCCGCTTGAACAGGCGCTCACAGCGACGCAGCAGCACGGTGAAAAGCGCGTCGACCATGATCCGATCAGCGCGCTGGTGCGCCGCGCGGATCAGGTAGACGATGGTCTCTTCCCGTAGGTAATCCGCCGCGTCCTGATCATCGTGTGGGGCCTGGGTGATGACCTCGGTCGGCGTCAGGCGCAGAGCCCGCGCAATCTGGTGCTCGACCTCGGGCGTGCGCGTGTAGAGCACACCCTCGTCATTGCAATGAGTCAGCGGCTGGACGGCCAATTCATCGTGGTCCTGCTGCATCTCCCCTCCGCTCCTGGCTTGTCTTCACCGCGCATAATCGGTCGATGTACCACTCATAGTAGCAAGTCTCGCGCATAGCGTATCCCTTTGACCTGCGAAGTCTGACCAAGCGGCAAGGCGCTCGTCCTCGATCGTGACGGGCGCCGACGGCATGGCTCAGCCTGCTAGAGGGTGAGGCCCATGTGCTGATCGAGCCGCTCACGGCGCGAGAGTGCGCGCGACCGGCTCGGCTGAGTGGGAGCGGCGTGATAGACGGTTGCTCTGCGATCATTCTCGACCAGTTTACTCATGTGCATGTACGACATACCCAACAGCCCCGCAAGTTCCTCGATCGTGACCGTGTTTCTGTTCTCCATCATGGCCCTGCCCTCCCGTATCGTGTCCGTCCTACCACTGGCGTATATCGCCGTCATATAGATACTCCGTGCGAGGGGGCAAAAGCGGAAATCAGATCTCACCACAAAATAAGCGTGCTCTTTTTGTACATGGGGTCGGGCGCGTCGAAACCCATGCGGCGCACATACCGAAGCACTCCTGGCGAGTGGCCGCCGCGCCAGTACTCTTTGCGGCGCTTCTCCATTGCTGCGACCATGACCTCATACTGGATGGTAGCTTCCCCTCACATCACGGACAACCCCGTCCTCGCGCAGGGTCGCTCGCTACGGGCGTACTCACAACTTCGAGCCGCATTTGGCGTCGGGCGGGTGGCGAACGGTTCGCCCCGTCCGTGCTGCAGTTGAACGCTCCTAGTTCATCTTGGCGATAGGAGGAGAGACGCATGGCCCCCTCCCCGTCGAGCGGGTTACGCCGTCCGGCGCCGTTGTTGGCGGTCGAGGCGGCGGTTGACCAGCCCAACCACGGCGCGCGTGCGAGAGTATACCCCACATCGCCGTAGGCGTGGCGACTCATGCCATGCTTCCACGCCAGCGCACTGCGGTGCGGCGCCTGATCATGGCTTTGTGGACGCGCCACGACGCGTCGGATGTGGCCTGGGCCATGCTATCCTGGCTGTGCCCCCACGACAAGGGCGGCGCGAGATGACAGCAAGGCGTGACAGGAGAAGACAGGCATGACAGACAAAAACGGACATGACGATCTCATGATTGCATCCCTCGATGACATCCCCGACTTCGCCACAGAGGCAGAGGAGCGCGCATTCTGGGCCATGCATCGCGTGAGCCAGGACGTGTACGAACAGATGCCTGGCGCCGCGGACGACGAGGAGCTTGGTATCCCGCTCTCGGAACCGCCGCCCCACTATGCTGAGCATGGACGGATACGGCTCGACCTCGAGTGAGGGCTGCGAAGGATAGGGGCCGCTGCTCGGAGGGGGATGATCGATGTCGGCGGGCGCACGGCGAACCCGGTGACGACGTGACGGACACAGGGACATAGGGGGGAAGGAGGCGTGTCAGTCTCTCTTTGAGCGGGTGAATCGCGCGCGCTCGTCTCCCGACAGCGCCATGGAGAGGGGGCGTGCCCACACGACGCGCAGGGTCACCGCGCCGTCACGGCGCTCGACGACCCCTCCGATCCAGAGCAACGCCTCTCCGCGGATCGCCGCCCGATCACGCGCGTACACCGGCGGCAGCACGAGCGCGTTGAGGAGCCCCGTCTCGTCTGAGAGGGTGAGGAAGACGACACCATGGGCCGTGCCGGGGCGTTGCTTCGAGATCGTTTGCCCTGCTACCTCGACCAGCGCGCCGGGTCGCACCGCTGCCAGATCCGTCGCGCGGCGTAGGGCGCGGTGCGCCAGGGCCGGGCGTAGCGTCTCCAGGATGTGCCGGCCAGGGGTAAGACCGAGCGCCCGGAGGTCGAGCCGTAGCTCATCGTCCGCCGTGACCGGGGGGAGGGTGACGGGATGATCGACGACGGCGCGCAGGCCCGGTAGCCAGCGCTCCCGCGCCGCCCGCGCGACCGCCCGGGCCTGCCACTGCGCCTGATGCCGGTCTAGCGCATAGCAGTGGAGCGCGCCAGCGCGCGCCAGCGCCACCGCCTCGTCCTCCTCCAGGCGCGCGCGGACGCACAGCGCATCCAGGTCTGCCGGGAACGGGCCGCTGTCCAGCGCCCCCTCCAGCCGCGCCCAGGCGCTGGGGCCAAGGCCGCGCACCAGTCGCCACCCCAGCCGCACCGCGCCCCGCTCCAGGGTACAGTCCGTCCGGCTGTGGCGCAGGTCGACCGGAAGGGTGCGCGCCCCGTGGCGCGCGGCGTCCTGCACGACCACCTCGGGCGCGTAGAAGCCCATCGGCTGCGCGTTGAGCAGCGCCGCGCAGAACGCCGCCGGGTGGTAGACCTTGAGCCAGCAGGACACGTAGGCCAGGTAGGCGAAGGCGGCGCTGTGACCCTTCACGAAGCCGTAGCCCGCGAACGCCTGCACCGACGTCAGCACCTCGGCACGCGCCCCTGCGTCGAGCCCCTGGGCGGCGAGGCCCTGATCGATCCGGTCGCCCAGCGCGGCCATAAGCGCGGGGTCGCGCGCACTGCTCATGGCGCGACGCAACGCGGCGGCCTCCCCCGCGTCCAGGCCGCAGGCGCGCGCCACGTCGATGCACTGATCCTGGTACAGGATGACGCCGTAGGTCTCGCCCAGGATCGGCTCCAGCAGGTGGCGGCCGGCCGCGCCACCGGGGTAGCGCACCGGCTCCAGCCCCTGGCGACGGCGCAGGAAGGGGTGCGTCGCGTTCCCCTGCAGCGGGCCAGGCCGGATCAGGGCCACGGCGGCGATGAGATCCTCGTAGCTCCGTGGCTGTAGCGCCGGCAGGCAGGCCGTCATCTGCGCGCGCGACTCGAGCTGGAACACGCCAACCGTATCGCTGCGGCAGAACGCGTCGTAGACGCGCGGGTCGTCGCAGCGGAACCCGTGCAGCGCCGGGCGCGTCCCGGTCTCGCGTTCGACCAGGGCGAAGCAGCGGTCGATGGCCGTCAGCATGCCCAGGCCCAGGATGTCGATCTTGGCTAGCCCGGCGTCCTCCGCGGCGTCTTTGTCCCACTGCACGATCACGCGTCCTACCATGCGCGCGGGTTCGAGGGGAGCCACCTCGGCGAGCGGTCGCCGCGTCACCACCATGCCGCCGGGGTGCTGGCCCAGGTGGCGCGGCAACCCATCGAGGCGCGCACAGAGATCCCGCAGCCGCTGGAGGATGGGATTCGCGGCAGCGCCGATTCCGCCGCCGCCGCTTCCGGCGCCGCGGGTGGTGATGCTAGCCCCGACACCGGTGCCGCTCGTGATATCCGCGCCGCTGGCGTCGCGGTCGCACTCTCTGGCGTACAGGTCGATCTGCGCGGGCGATAGGCCCAGCGCCATCCCCACGTCGCGGATCGCCGAGCGGGCGCGGAAGGTGATCGCCGTGGCGACGAGCGCGGCGTGGCCGTCCCAGCGCGACAGGACGTACTGGATCACGGCCTCGCGCCCTGCGTGGTCCGCGTCGCGGTCGGAGGGGAAATCGACGTCGATGTCGGGCGGGTCGGTGCGCCCGGGATCGAGGAAACGCGCGAACGAGAGGTGGTGCGCGAGCGGCTCGACCGCCGTGATGCCCAGGGAGTAGCAGACCGCCGAGCCGACGCTGCTGCCGCGACCTTGACACAGGAGGCCCCGCGCGCGCGCATACTCGACGATGTCGTGGACGATCAAGATGTAGTCGGCCAGGCCGAGGCGCGCGATGACCCCCAACTCGTGCTCCAACCGGTCGCGCACCGTCCCCGCCGCCGCGGCGTCGCCGTAGCGCTCCCCCGCGCCGGTGAGGGCGAGGTAGCGCAAGTGGCTGTCCGCAGTCGCACCCGGCGGGACGGGGAACGTGGGGAGCCGCGCGTCGACGTGGCCGAGATCAAAGCCGCAGCGCCCGGCCACCTCCGCCGCCCCTCGCAGCGCCGCCGGCAGGTCGGCGAAGCGCCGCGCCATCTCCGCCGGCGAGCGCAGGCTCCACGCGCCGCCCGGTCGCAGGTGCGGGAGGGCGCGCGTCAGGGGTACGCGCTCGCGGATGCACACGAGCACGTCCTGGAGCGGGCGGTCCTCCGATCGGGCGTAGTGCGCGTCGCCCGTCGCGACCAGGCCAACCCCGATGCGACGGGCCAGGCGGGCTAGGTCGAAGGAAAGGCGAGCGTCGTCGGGGAGACCGGGGCGCTGGACCTCTACCCAGGTGTGCGCCGCGCCGAAAATGTCGCGTAGCGCGCCGAGGGCAGCGCGGGCGCGCGCCTCATCTCCCATGAGGAGCGCCGTCGGGACTGCCCCACGCCGGCAACCGCTCAGGCACTCCAGCCCTGCGGCGCACGACGCCAGGTCATCGAGCGCGGCCCCCGGTGCGCCCTTCGGCCCCGCGAGGCGCGCTGTCGAGACGAGGCGCGCGAGCGACCGATAGCCGACGGCGTCGCGGGCCAGCAGGGTCAGGTGGCTACTGTGGCCGGGGTGGGCGCCGTCGACGAGCGTCACTTCGCAGCCCGCGATGGGCCGGACGCCCGCCGCCTGACAGGCCGTCGCGTGGGCGACCAGCCCGGCCAGGCTGTCGTGGTCGGTCAGCGCGAGGGCGGGATAGCCCAGCGCGGCGGCCCGCACGGCCAGTTCCGCGGGCCGCGACGCGCCATCCAGCAAGCTATAACAGGAGTGGACGTGTAGGTCGCACCAGCCCGCGGTCACGCCCCCTTCAATCGATGATGCGCTCAAGGTACCACGCCCCTTCCCCTGTGCGGAACACCTCATAGACGAGGGCCTCGTCGAGCACGATCCGGTAATAGGCGCGTTCCCCGGCGAGCGGATCGCCTGCGGCGTCCGTGTCGCTCCACCAGGCCGCGGGCCGCGTCCAGTTCGTGGTGACACGCGTGACCGTGTGCGCGCGCCACCCGCGCCGCAGGCGCAGCGGCCGTCCGTCGGGGCTGGCCTGGACGTCGAGTGGCGCGGGCGGGCGCAGGCGACGAGTCACGGCGCGCCATCCGCCGCATCCCACGCCCAGCCATCGGAGCTATAGGGGTCGCGCCGCAGGTGGCACAGACCGGGCTGCCCGTGCCGCCGCGCGTGCGCTCGCAGTGCGTCCGCCAGCCGCCTGGTCCCCCCGTCCACCATCCCCGCGTCCCACAGACCGCGCTGTGTGACGCTGACGGCGCACAGGTCGCGCGCCGTCAGCGTCACCTCCTCGACCGAGGCGGTTGGGCTGCCCCTGCCCAGGAGGTCGCGCGCCGCCACCGCGATGCGAGATGCGTCCCGTAGTGGCGGGGCGTGCCGGGCGCGGCACGTCAGGACAGCGCCGTCGTCGCACGATAGCGCGAGCGTGAGTGTCCCCGCCGTGCGTCCCCGCCCCGCGAGCCGTGCCGCGAGCCCGACGGCCAGTTCCCCCAGCAGGCGCTCCAGCATCGTCCGATCCGCGAGGCCGCCGTCGGGGCGATAGGCCACGGCGAGGGTCTCGGGGGCCGCCCACGGCCGCAGCGGGGGGTCGTCCAGCCGCGTCGCGCGCTCCCACGCCGCCAGGACGGGCGCGTCAACGCGCAGGGCCAGGGCGTCGCGCGGGAGATCGGCGAGGTCCCCCGCGCGCCGGAGGCCGAGATCCGCGAGCGCCGCGACGGTAGCCGGCAGGAGGCCGAGCGCGGGATCGTGAAGCGGGAGCGCGCGCAGGAAGGGGCGCGCGTCGGCGCGGGTCAACAGGCGCGGCCCGTCGTCCGTCATGCGCCGGGCCAGCGCCAGCGCCACGGTGCGCGTCGGCCCTGCTCCCGCCCGCGCCGCCAACCCGTGCGCGGCCAGGAGATGCAGCGCGCGGCGTGCCACCGCCGCGCCGTCGCCCCAGAGCAGATCAAGCCCGCGCGCGTCCAGATAGGCGAGGCCGCTCTCCCCGTCGGCGGCCTCAACGAGCGGTGAGACGTCAGCGAGGACGTGGAGCAGCGTTTCCCACAGCAGGGACGCTGCCGCATGGTCCGGCAGCGCGACGCGGAGGTCGGGACAGAGCAGGCGAGCCTATGCAGCGCTCTGGCCCGCCGCGACCCCGCGCGTCGCCGCCCGCGGACAGGCGGCCAGCACCGGCCCGCCGGGCGCGCCCACGGCCAGTGGATTCGCGCGTGTCGCGGGCGCGGTCTGCCAGATGGCCTGCACCAAGAGCGGCGGGTCCAGGAGAACCGCCACGATCACGCCCGCGCGAACGGGGGACAACGCGGGCTCCGCCGCCGACCGCCTCGCCGCCGACTGCCCTGGCGCCACCTGCCCCATAGCGGACCCAGGGCGCCGTCCGTGCGTGGCCATCAGCGCGCCACCCCGGCCTGGAGTGACGGCGTCCGGCGACGGCCCCAGGCCGCGCGAACCTGCTGCTCCAGGTCGGCTCCGAGGTCGGTATCGTCTTGCAGGGCCGCCGCCGCGCGCTCCGGCGTGCGCCCGACCATGCGCTCGCCCATGATCAGGCCCAGCGACGTCTCCGTGAGGCATCCGACCAGCAGGCCCAGCGTGACGAGTTCGGTGGCACGCTGCGGCCCCGACGGAGTGATATCCAAGAGGAAGGCCGGGTCGCGCGGCAGGCCGCGGTGCTTGACCACGCGCGCGAGAACCCGCAGGGCGACAACATCGCCGTGCGGACCGTAGCGCAACGCCCGCCGGTCCAGCGCGAGGCGGAGGGTCGCGACCCGCGCGACGGTAGAGCGGCCGAGCGGCGCGCGGGGCGGGGCCGCGTCGGGTCCGTTGGTGAGCAGGAGCGCCGTCCCCCGCCCGCGGAGCGCAGCCTGGAGTAGGGCCAGCCCCCGGTCCGGGCGATAGGGCCGCGCGTCGGCCCCCGGCAGGGCCAGGAGTCCCGGTAGGGATGCGAGGACGACCAGATGTAGAGCGTCGGTGCGGCACAACGCGATTGCGATGTCCCATGCCTCCGCGCCGGTCGTAGGACAGGAGAGTAGTAGCCGCTCCACGTCCACGTCTGCGGCGACGAGACTATCGGGATCGACCGCCCCGTCGGCGTCGATGAGCAGCGCGAGCCCGCCGTCCCGCTGGCACGCCGCGAGCGCCGCCAGCGCGAGGGTCCCCTTGCCACTGCCGTCCAGGCCCGCGAGTTCAGTGATGCTCCCGCGTGGTAGACCGCCCGTAATGAGATCGAAGCCGAGGGACCCCGTCGAGAGCGACGGCCCATCACTCGCGCCTGACACGGGCTAGACCGCGAGGTCCGCACCCCGGCGAATGATGTGGGGTCCGTAGCGGTCGCGCAGCGCGGCGATAACGGCGTCGAGCCGCGCCGGGCGGCGTGCAGGCGTGGCGGACGTAACAGGGCAGACCATTAGGCGATCCAGCTCTCTATCTATTAGGACGCATGTACTATAATAGAGAGATATGGGATGTGTGTCAATGAGATATGGGGCACCGCCCTCGTGCGCGGGCACAGCGAGCGTGATGTCTGTACAGGAAACCGTGGAGGGGATCGCCGCTCACGTCGCTGCCGTGATGGAGGGCGAGGATCGGGTCGATGCGCGCTATCATAGCTTGCCAGCGCATCGCGTGCCGGCCATGGTCGAGGGAATCTTCCGATCTCTCTATCAGCAGACGATGCCGAAGACAGAACGACAGGCCCCATCATCACAACTTTACCAAACGAGCTGCCGGGACCGATCCACGAACGAATGCCCGCCATACTGCCCCCGGACGACGAAGCGCTGTGGGTCGATGCGGACCGTGGCGACTCCGCACACACTCACCCTGCGGTTCCCACACCCCTACCCCGGCGACACGTTCGTTTACCCCGGCGACACGTTCGTTGTTGACCCTGTGGCGGCGCCGGTCTCCGCGCCGGTCAGAATGGCGCAAGACCTTTGTGGCCTCGCCCACCTTTTCAGGCATCGACGTGGTCAAGGAGCCAATACCGTCGCGCACATGACCAATAGGATAGACGTACGACTTATCCACAATCGTCCACAGCCTGTCCACAGGTTGTCCCAAAGCCCGATGTGTGAAATAGCGTGGAGCGACGCGAGGGTATGCCGCCCATTGGTAGTTTGCGCCAAGTGGTCAACGATTCTGACGCGAAGGGGTCAACGTTTGTGCCCTTTGCCAGAAAGTTCTGCCGTTTTGTGCCACACGTCTTGCCGCACACGGGTAGCCTCACAGAGCAGAGGAGTGGCCACGTTCTCGACCTAGAGCACGTCGAGCGGCTTTCGCTTCTCCGTGAAAGACACCGTTCGGATTGGAGGGCAGAGCGCCGACCTTGTGCTGCGAAGGATAGATTCCTTGTGCGTGGACGGCAAATCTTGTGGCACAAAACGGCAGACCTTTCTGGCAAAGGGCAGGTTGCACGAAGGTATCTACGGAAGCTGTTGATCGAAGGCAATCAACCGTAGACGGCCCTGCACAAGGACAACATAGGACGAGTGACTAAAGCCCAGTTCTGCGGCACCCCAGGCGCGGCCTGGCAAAATAGATTGACACGTTCACGTCAAACGATCATGACGCGAAGGTGTCAACAAGAACGCTTAATCGTGCCTACAACTGTTGACACCTTCACGTTAATTACCAGCGTCGCGCCCGGTATGTTGCGCCACTCTATTAACCGTTTTGGCGTGAAGGTTGTGACACTTTGTATGATGCTGTTTCGACAGCATGTACGCCAAGGTATTAGCACGCACACAACCCACGCCTAGCTGTGTCAACATCTTGGCGCAACGTACCAACGGTTGATGCTGCGGCGCAACCTGCTCTACTCGGCGGTGACGCGCGAAGCGGATTGTGGTGCTGGTGGGCAGCACGGGGGCGCTGACCTGGGCAATGCGGACGGAGGGAGCGGGGCAGCAGTACGCGGCACTGGCCGAACGCCTGCGTCGCGGCACGAGCAACGGGGGACGGTTAGGCGCCCCGACAACCAGTGCGGCTACGGGCTAATCACGTCGATGCAGCGTGGGTAATCGTTAGCTTTATTAGGACGTAAGTTCTATAATAAGAGGGTGGTGTGTGACACAAACCGTGACAAAGGAGTGATCATGGCCCTCGGTCCGTGTGCTCAGTGCCGTCAGCCGTTCTACGCCTCGTGCCGTGATGCGTCGTGCATCGGGGCCATCTGTCCCTATGGCGAATACGCGGAGATCCTCCCCGAAGAGACCTACGGCGACGCGGCGGCGCCGACCCGCTATCACCTGAATGGCCAACCCCCGCATAGCGCAAAGACTGACGATAGGTCGCATCGCCCAGAGATGCACCCTTCGTACACGGCTTGACACAAGCGGCGCTTCCTTGTTTCGACAGGAACGAGGCGCGCAGAAAGGATCAATCTCATGTGCGGACGTTTTACGCTGACGACCCCCGACCAGATCGCCCTGCGGTTCGACGTGGTCGAGGATGAGCGCGACGAGCATGAACTGTTTGACCCGGCGTACAATATCGCGCCGAACCAGGACATTTCCGTCATCGTCGAGCGATCCGCGGGACGTCTCCTGCGGGCGATGTTCTGGGGCTTTCGGCCAGCCTGGGCATCCGCTGCCGCGTCGCGACCGGCGCCGATCAATGCGCGTGCCGAAACGCTGCTTGAGCGCCCCCTCTTCCGGAGCGCCGTTGCGCGCAGCCGCTGCATCATCCCTGCGGACGGCTTTTATGAGTGGCAAAGTAGACCGGGGCGCAAGACCAAGCAACCCGTGTACATTCGCCGCGACGATCGCGCCCTTTTTGGCCTTGCCGGTCTCTACAGCATCGGCAAGGATGGGAGGGCAAGCTGCGCCATCATCACCACGACGCCAAATGCGCTCGTCGCACGTATCCATGATCGGATGCCCGTCATCCTCGATCCCACCACCGAAGCCCTCTGGCTCGATTCGACGCTCACCGACCCGGCAGGGGTGCTGGATTGTCTGCGGCCCTGCCCGAAAGACGTGTTGGTGGCCTACCCCGTGTCGCCGCGTGTCTCGTCTCCGCGCGAGGACGGGCCGTCCTTGATCGAACCGCTGGCGGCGTGATGCCGGTTCAGGGAGATGTCCCTGCCGCTTTTTCCGGCGCGTGCTGACGCTTCCAATAGGTACGTGTGGCGCGTCCACGAACACGACGGGCGGGCGGCCCGCCCGCCCGCGTCCAATAGACTCGTTGCAGAATAGGGCGAGATCGTCGTAGAGTGTAGGTATGCTTACCTATGATACACTGGCGCGCAAACCGAGCGCCTTCAAATCGATGACCGGATTGACCGTCGACGAGTTCGAGG
>JAABUL010004349.1_pt1 | contig 19121 bp, 3 predicted proteins | sample 5559151 | NCBI WGS metagenome assembly JAABUL01 (sample SAMN10711876, study PRJNA513368) | rock metagenome | isolation source: Antarctica rocks | place: Antarctica: Victoria Land, Pudding Butte sud | reverse complement strand
CGAAAAAATTGCGAAAAATATTATATTAATATAAAAGAACAATTGTCTTTAAGAGTAGTCTTTCTACTTTGTCAATTTTATAATATACGCTCGTTGTTGACGCTACTAAACCATATATTATTTCTTTATAGCTATCAAGAATGTAGAAAAACTCAAATTTGATTTCGATTTCAACAACTTTTTTCGAAACAAAAAGAGATAAATTTATATCAAAAAATACAATATTATTACTTGTAGTCTATTTGTCAATTTGCTTAATATTTAATATTTCGAGAATTTAGTCTTGAAAAATATAGTTTATTCTAGTCAAAAATTGCAAAAGTAACAAAGCGTTAATCGACAAAACAAACAAATCTTCTTAATTGCAAAGTTTGCAACAAATAAGTCTATTAATAATTTCAAGACTTTAAGATTGTAGTTAAACAACATTTTGCAACAAATTAAGACTTAAATTATTTATACAATGTAAAGATATCTTCAATTAAATCTATTGCATTTATTGTGTTAAGAGTATTGTCAAATTTACGCTTTCTTTAATTAGCAAGACTTGTTCTCTAAATTGCAAATGCTTTCTTTATTAGTTCTATAGTTTGTCAAAAGTAAAAAGAAAGACTTCTTAATTAAAAGTTGTAGCTCTACTATTAAATATTGCTTGTACTAAATACTTCTTACTTAAGAAGTAATTTGTTTTATTATTATATTAAAAAATTGTTAACTTTTGCTTCTTGAAGCTCTTGTTATTTAGAGTTGTCAAGAATTTACAATCGATCTTTTTATTGTTTCTAACACTTAGCAAAATCAATTTGACGTTATAGTAAGTGTCGTTGTGCGAATTTTGCAACTTATTTATAGCGCTAAGACTCTTTCGCAATAATATAAGTTGTAATATTGTTTCTACAAATACAAGAAGTGAAAATCCAAAGTTTTAATTATTGCAATATCGATTGCACGAGATTTACAATACAAACTTGTTATATATCGAGATTTAAACTATTGAAAATATATTTATTGTCTTGAAACGCTCTTTTTGTCGCATAATCTAATAAAGTAAAGCGAAATATTATTTTTTCTTATTTTCTCTATTAGTACGACAACATCTTTGTTGAAACTAGTAGACAACGTTATATAGAACAACTATCAAAAAAATTGTTGTATTTAACGCACTTTGTCGAGAACACAATTTATTCGTTAGAACATTTAATAACGCACAAAGTCTTTTCGCTACTATTGCTTAAACAAGAAAATATTTGTATTTAACAACAAATAGATAAAGTTTAAAAATCTTATTGTCTAGCTAGTAATCTAGCTATTTTCTAAGAAAATTCTAGACAATTTGGTCGATTATATTGTTTTTTACAACAAACAATATTAAAGCAAAAAACGAGTTTTTCGCAAGATTTTTCTTAGTTCTTTAAAGTTGGAGAAAAGAGCTAGATTGCGCGAGTTGTCTATTGCGCTACTAACAAAGCTAGAATTTTTACTTAATATTGATTACGCTTGTCGAAGCGACACTATTTTTTATTGATATATTGTAAACAATCTTTGAAGTAATTGAATGCGCGCACTATTCGCGTAAAACAATTTGATATTAAAGAATAACTATATATAAAAAAACAAGTTTTATCGACAAATATTTAGAAGTTTTTAACAAATATTTTAAAAAAAATTAGACAATATTTAAGCAATTGAGTTTTTTAATATTTTCTATCTAAGAGCGTTTACAATACTCTAAATTATTTCTATATATAACAAGAATTATTTCTATATTCTTGTCAAAACTTACAAGTTTTCTATCGACGAACGCAATATCTCTATCGATATAATCGACGCTATTTTACAAATCAAGTAATTATTGTTGTTTTTGCTTGAATAGACTTCGACAACGTTTAACAAACAATATTAAAAAGCTCGACAATATCTTAGTGTTGTCGATTTCAACAAACTATTAAAAGAATATCAATATCTACTAGTTAAAAATCTTCGAATTGTTATTAATAAGAAGAAGAAAATCGTCTTGCTACGTAATTTTAAAGTATACTTCTATAGTTGCAAGCTTCGCGACATCGTTAATTTTTATTGTAGTATTTTTTTTGCCAAAAATATAGTTTTTGATGTCAACAACAACGCTTCTATATATCTCGACGACAACAATTGTAAAAGCAACAAAACTTTTATCAAGTTTTCGATAAACGAAGATAAATATTTTTTAAAAAAGAAATAAATATCGCTCTCTATTATTTTCTCGCAATTGATTATTTCGCTATTTACGTTAGTCTCGCTCTATTATGTTTGTATAGTATTGTATCTATCAAACAACAATCTTGATACTAGAATTTAGTAGAGAGAGTTTCTCTATTGTATTGTTTTACAACTTGTCGCAAGTTGTAAAATCGATATATATAATATATATTGTATTGTAGATTTTGTTTTTCGTTGTTAATTGCAAGAAACGTATTGTACTTATAATATTTAAAATAATTTATATTTATTTTGGCGAAAATCTTACTTATTATTTATCTATTTTACAATTTTAGAGCTTAAGAGAAGTAGATTCTCTCTATAGTATAGACAACAATCAATTAAGATTAACTATATATTTATCAAATATTTCAATAAGTTTGCTATTAACTAAATTGGCTAGAGACATATTGTAGATTTAATTAAATTGCTATAGTGTAATCTTTCTATTAGTTAAGTAATTTGTTGCATGTTCGTGCTATTTTCGAAGCGATCGCTTAGCGCTATATTTAAATACTAAAACTTAGAATTTGCGCTAAACTTATAAGAAACATATATTAGTCGATTACTTTTCAAAACTTTTGTTCAATCTTTTTATTCTAAATCTCTATTTTTTCTTTTCTATTTACTCTATCTTTATTTATAACGTTCTATTTAACGCTCTTTCTATATCTTATAATTGACGTCGATCTTTTATCTCTCGCGTGCAACAAGCAAATTTATCTCGCGATCTAGAAGATAAACTTGTATACTTTTGAACAAGTAGAAAATATTAATATTCGACAATTTAGATTCTGCAACAATTAAATTTCGCTATTTGCTTGTATATAGCTAGTTTTGACAAAAAATCTATCTAGAATATATAGTTGAATTGTTTGATATTTAGTTGCTCTTTGTAAAAGCGTATATTAATTGTTGTTTTGTAAAGCTTCTTCTTACTTGTAGTACTTTTGTTGCTTTTTAAATTCTCTTTTTTGCTAGATTCTCTAAATAGACACAACTTAATACTTTGACAACTATTTAGTTTAAATTGTTCGCACGCTATTGCAAACAACGCAAACGCTCAACAAAACAAAAATCAAAATTTCTAGTAACATCGATTCTATATTTTGATCAAAGAGACAAAATAGTCTTAAGCGACAACAATAAGATTAAATTAACAACTCTTATTATTGCAAACTTCTAATACTAATCTTCTTACTAGACAAACTTCTAGATATCGACAACTTGTTTATTTATAATCTATTTTCTATAGTTATTGTTTTACGATCTTGCAAATTTGATCCAAAAACGTCGTATTTTACAAATTGACGTTGTATCGAATATCGCTATCACTAAAATAATATATTACGACGCTAAACTTAAAGTTGATAAATTGACGACACTCTTTTTTAACTATAACGCATATTGAATTGCGAAAAGAAAAGCGCTCGAGCTTTGAAGTAGCAAAAATAGTTAGAAGACAAACAACTATATTTTATATTGTAGAGTTGTTAATCGTGTAGAATATTATTGTTGTAGCTTGTTTATTAAAACTATATATATTTCTAGATTTAGCGCTTCCTATTTTATTGTTATTATTGTCGATAAATTATATTAGTTATAATGTTTATCTTATTTCAAGAAGTAAATATAAGATATTGTTACTTGTAGATTTATGTTCTTTCTTACAATTTATGTAGTTAAGAATATGTAAAAAAATATCTAGAGTCGAAGCTTGCAATTATTATTTTCGATTTAAAAGCTCAAATTGTTTCAATCTTCGATTCAAATAAATCAAGTTCGAAATTATATAAAATACAAAATATAATTAAAATCGACAATCAAGATCTAGACACAATTATAAATAAAAAGAAATATATCGAAAACAAATCTAGTTCTATTTATTAGTCGAACAAAATTAATAGATTTACAAGATTTTAGACTTACGACGTCTACTTAATATGCAATTCGAGAAAAATAAATTCGAGAAAGATAGCTAAGATCGCGACAATATTGATAATCGACAATATATTTCTATATTGTCGAAGTTCGAAACAATTAAGTTGTGTCTCGCACTTTTGATAATTTTGATTCGAACACGTATTAAATCAACAATTGAACTTAAATTAAATCTCTAAAAATCTTATATACTTAATATATTTCTCTCTATTAAATCGATGCTATCGATTCGTTATTTCAAATCTTGAAAACAATCGAAGCAACGTTCAAATAGATTGCTAGATTGTAGCTTAACTCTAGTATAGCTCTAACTCTAGTCGCTTTTGTCTAGTTGATCAAACATATTATTTTGTTAAGTTGTTATCAATATTAAATTTGCGTCAAATCTTAGCATCGAGCTAGAGACGCGACTTAAATTCGATCTTGCATCGCATACTTATTTGTGAAAATTTATTTAATTATAGTTTAAGATAGTCTAAATATAGAAAATAAAGATATAGTTGAATCTTGCGTTCGAAGAAAAGAACACACTATTAACTTTGTTGTTATATACAAAATAGTTTTTGTTTCTTTCGCGACATCGAGTTCTATACAACTAAAAACAATATTAATTACTCTATTGATCAAGAAGATTGAAGATTAAACGAAACAATTATATATTTCGAACTTAACAATAGACAAATCTACAAAAGACAAAACAAAGTATTTCAATATTTTAGAAATCTTTAGCTATTGATTGTCTATATCTATGCGAGAGTTCTAGTAAAATGTTTGCTAAAAATTCAAAAACAAAAGATAAATTAGATAACGTAATAAAAGACTATACTTTTATGTCGAAATATATTCTACACACAAGCTACTTGTTTAAGTCAATTATTTTTCAATAACGCGACAATCTTTTATTTTATAGTTGTTGAAATGTCGAGCAAATACAATTAACAAGAAACTTAAAAATCTTGCGATTCAATTAGATATCTTTCGATTTGTAGAGTATGTTACAATTATATTTGATTTTCGACAATAGTTTAACAAATTGTAGCAAGCACGCAAATAATAGACGATTGTATTTTTAAACTCTAGATTTTTGGCAATCTAGATACAGTTTCTCTTTATAAATATATAGTATCTCTCTTATATTATTAATTCTTATTACAACTATAGTTGTTGCTTGTTCTAATAGTCTTATATTTGTTTAGTCAATTTTCGCTTAATTATACTTTATAGATATTTAGCATCTTTTTGAATTTCTTATAGAAGTTAGAATTCAACTCTTTTTAATCGAGTTTTGTCTTTTACAATTCGCAACTCGATTTACTTCGCACTTTACGAATTTAATCAAGTATTGCAACTTTGAATTCCAATATTTTGCAAATTTGATCAAACAAGCAATAATTCTTTTCTAAATCGTAAAAACTTCGTAAAGCTTCTTTTTATTGCTAATAAGTTTCTTTCTCTTGTTAACGTAGTTAAAAAGAATATAGCGCAAAAGCTTGAAACTAGATATAGCGAAAACGCTTGCAAAAAACAATACTATTTACAAAATCTTTGTTTATATATAATTTTTGTTGTTACTTTTTGTCTTTCTATAAGATCTATTCTTTTTATCTTTGTCTTGATCGCTTTCTTTGTTTTTATAATTTTTTATTTAAGTTTTGCCCAAAATATCTCTCGCGAGATTGCGTCAATATCGCGAACAACTATATTTTTACAAGTTTGATTGTTTTTTAACACAAATTGCGTTAATCTTGCTTATTGTGTTTTCTATACTTAATATTTTTTGATAATTTTGTCTCTTATATCGCAAGCGTTTGTATCTTTTTGAAGATCTTTAATCTTAATATCGATTCTTTCTTCTTAATATTTTTATAAACGAGCACAAATATTTAATGTCGCGTCTTCTTGTCAATTACTTAATAACTAATAACAAAAGTTAGATAGCAAGTAAAATTAAATATAGTTGTTGCGAGAAGAAATAATACAATATATGCTAGAATAGTTCTAAAAACATATTAGACTAGCTATATCGAATCTCGCGCTTTTTAGTGTCTCTTATATAGTTTGCACTCTTGTCTGCGTAGTTTAGAATAATTTAACTATTATTACTACAATTATTGCTTACAATAATATTTTTATAAGAAACAAAAGAAATACTCTTGCTAACAACAATTATAGTCTCAATAGAATTATCGAATTCGTTAGCAAAGCTTACTTGTTAATAGATTTTGATATAAGTAAGTCAAGTTGTAAAATAATTAAAATTAGATTATTATATAAAGTAATTCAATAAATCTCGACTAATTATTGGTATGTTCGAATTCGCTAGTGCAATTGATTAAGATTTATTATTTGCATTTAGAATTTGCATTTGCAATATAACTATTATTTATATTTTCGAGAACTACAAGTTCTATTTTGTATATATATATATATACACTCTGTAAACACACTTGATCTCTAGCTATTTTCAATATATTGTAAGACTTAGAATAAAGAGCGATTACTTTTTTTGACAAGAATTTATATATTGTATAACGTATATCTTTTTATTTTTATGTTCTCGACTACAGTATTGACATTTTTATCGAAAAAAATTATTATATTGATTTTTTCGCTTTTTAACTACTCTACGTCTACGTTCTCGACTACAATATCGACATTTTTACTAAAAAGAATTATTATATTGGTCTTTGCAACTATTTGATTTCTTACAACTTTATTGTTGTTATCGAGATTTACTTCGTTATATATGCGAACGTGCTAAGAAAGCTTTGTCTATCTTTGTTGTTAAATTACAACAAACATTAATTATTTAGATATTGCTCTATCTATAGATATATTAAACGCGATAAATTTTGATATACTAAGTATTGATCAACTATTTGTTTTCTAGAGCACGCAAGTCTAGTTCTTGACAATCTATCTATTCGATTCGCAAAATAGACAAATAAAAAAAAATTTAGTATCGAAGAAAGAGCTAGAAGCGCAAAGTAAATATAACGAAATGCTAGATTAGCTAATATATAGAGTAGAAGTACTTGTTTTACTTTTGCGACGTCTTGAATCTCTATAAAAAGAGCAATTTATCGACATATATTGTAAGAAAATTTCTATAAAGAAAAATAGTATCTATCTCAACTATTTATATACAATTAGTAGCAACAATTACAATTTAGCTCTAGACAAGCTTTACACAAATATGTTAGAAATTCTTTTCAAAATAAAGATAAATTTCAATTGTCGAGTTACAAAGCAATTGATATTTTAGACTTATAAAAAACAATTTAGACAAAAAAATATAACACTATTCTCTCTATAGCAAATTCTAGTTTTTGGGCAACAACGTAACTCTTTAAATATATTAGAGTTTTTATATTTGTTAAGCATTTCTTTGTCTATAGTTGCTTGATAAAATGTTGTTACGCGATATTGCAAAAAGAGTGTTTTATTATTTATATCTATTCTATCTTCGTTAGATAGTTTTCGCAATTACAATATATTAGTTTCTATCAAATTTAACGTTGTTAATTGTTTAAAGTTACAATCGAGTAATTGCAATACAAAATTTGCTTCGAATTAATAATTATTTAGTTTGCGCCAAATTCTTAAGATATAATTTATTGAATCTTGACATAATTTGTTGAATCTCTTATTTGCAATCTTCAAGAGCTTTCTATATGCTTGTTATTTAACGTTTCGATAATTAAATATTTTCTTATATAGAGTTTTGCTAGTAGATTTTCAAGATATAATTTATTGAATTTTGACATAATTTATTGAATCAATTATTTGCTTTTCTTAAGATCTTCTTATATGTTTGTTACTTAACACTTCAATTGTAAAATATTTAATTGTATAAACTTCTATTTGACTAAAAGATATTCTAAGCTTGATACAATATAATATCTAATTTATCTATATACTTATATTAGAATTGCCAATGTTGTTATACTTTTTTTACGACTATTATAGTTGTTTTCTTAGATAAAATATTTTATTTAATTTTAAATCTTTGTAGACGATTTGCGTTTGTAATGTCTTGATTTAATATTACAAAAAATTTATCTTAACAAGAAGACGCTTTTGTCTATCAAATACGCAAAGCAACAACAATTTTTATCGATTTAATTTGATTAAACTATGCGCAAAAATGTCAAAAACTATTTTCGAGACAATATTAAAACTAATTACTTAAAATAATTATTTAAGATAGAAAGTAACAACACTAATAGTTTCGTGAATCGACTAAGACAAAAAGATATTATATTATTTTTTCTACAACAAATCTATTCTCTCTATAGCGAATCTATTCTTTCTATAACAAATCTATTCTCTCTACAACAAATCTATTCTCTCTACAACAAATTTATTCTCTCTATAGCAAATCTATTCTTTCTATAGTAAATCTATTCTCTCTATAGCAAATCCAACTTTATTCGCAATAATATATTATTTTTTATATCTTAGAAAGATTCGTTGTTTTAAACACTTATTTATTTGCATTCTACTATACAATACAAACAATTCTTCGAATCTTTATTTTATTTGCAATGCGTAGAATCGCAAACACAATTGTTATTTGACATTTAAGCTCTACAATAGTTTATTGAATTTAAAATAATTACAAACAACAAATTTTGTATATTTAATTATAGCGATCTCTCGAAGTGTTTGTTAGCGCATTCTTGTAATTGAATCGAAGCAATAAAACTCTAAGTCTCTTAGTTTGAAGAGTTATAACTATTGTTGCCAAGATATCGCGAAGAAGTAGTCGAGAGAAACAATAATAAAAATATCGTATTTCTAATTGCAAGTGCATCAAAACAAAATATTTATAATTGATATATTCGAAGCTACGCGACGAATAGCAGTTTGAGAAATTGAATATTCTTAATAATCGAGATATAATATTTTCCATTATTGTAAGCTAAATCAATATACATGCATAAAATTATAACTATACTATATCTTATCGCGATAAAAAGAGAACAAGCTTCGATATATATATATTAATAGTTTGGTCTAAACCAAATATTTATTCTATATTGCGAGAAAGATTACAATTAAAAGAATCTTTATTATAAGACGTTTATATACGTCTCGCAAAACAAAAAACTTAATTCTAAATCAAAACTTGATTAATCGCTATCTTAAACTAAAATTATTACGAAGTACACAAACTAGTTTTTAAGATTATAGTCAAAATTACTAAACTAGCAAAACAACAAAACAAAATTGTTATTATTGTAGTCTTATTATGTTGTCTCTTTGTATTATTTAAACAATTTAGTTTCGACAAAGTATCTTTCTTTAGATATTGATTTTCTATTAAACTCGACACTAAAAATTGCAACTTTAAAACGATTGAATTACAATTCGAACACAAATTGATTAACGAATTGATAACAATAGTTTGTAGAGAGCGACTTGAAGTTTGATTGTTACAAAGAAAAATAGAACAAAAACAAACTCTCGATTAAATATATTAACTATGTAGCGTCAACAATCGCCACAAGTAATATAAGCGACAACTCCAAACAATGTGTCTTTTTGTCGTAAAATTACGCTAATAAATTGCTTAACTATTAAGTTTCCGTTTATTCTAGTTATATCTATCGAATATCTTTTATCGACAAACTTAGTAACGTTTGTTTAATCGACTTGCTATTAATTACAAAACTATATATATAGTAGAATATTCAATTTGACAACTTATAACTTTCTAGAATTTGCAATCACCATTTTCTAGTTCGTTATATTTGATTTGTCGAATATCGAAGTTTTATTTGACGCAATTATTTTGTTCTTCAAATTAGTGTCGAGAGCTTTCTTCTTGCTTTTGTTATCGAATTCTTCTTCTTTGTTAAGATTACGCGCTATATATATAGTGTCGATATTGTTAGAACCAAAATTAATCTATTTTATTAATTCGAATTTGTACGTGTTGTAAAGCAGACTTTTACGCTTTTGTTGTTACATTATAATTGATATTTTAATCGCGAAATTTTTGTTCAAGCAAAGATACACAAAGATTGATTTATTTTAATTAAGTCGATAAATGCGTTTAACGTCTTGTCTATAGTTAGCGATTATTTATTTTGGCTCGAGAATTACAATTTTTGTGTTCGCAATTAAGATAATATCAACGTCTAACACTTTTAAAATAATTACTAGATACTAGAGTTTGTCTTCAATTGTCTAGAATTTGTTAATAATTTCTTCAAATTTAGTTTTGAGTATTGCGAAATCGATCAAAGCAATTTTCTTCTTTAGCACTAGTCTCAAATACTATAGATTATTAATAATCAATTTCGAATTAATAGATATTATTGGTTTCGCTTACTCAATACACAATCAAGACGTTGACAAGATCTATAATACAAAAGACAATCTTTTTCTTTTTTTACTTATTTTGCATTAGACAACGGATCTTCTCTAGCTTGGACGCGTTTTCCGGACTAGTAATCTTCTAGATATTTTTCTTGTACAACAAGTTTTCTATCTATTGTATAGTGTCTAATTTATTAGATTCTATTTTTGCTTATCTCTTGATCTTAATCTTCTCGTTTGTCTATTTTAATTCTTGAATATTTGTTACAATTTTTAGAGCTAAAAAGATACTAAGTATCTGAAACTTTCGATTCTTGTTTAATCAATTGTTAATTGTTATTTTAAGTAAATTATTCTTGCTTTTGTTTTTTATTTATTTTGCTATCTTATTCCAATATATTTGTTCGAGTATAATCTCGAACGCAATCTATCTCTTCTAAAATTGTTTAACAAAGTTTTGCAAGATATTACTCTAGATGTCGATCTCTATTAGCAAAGACAATACAAAAAGCTTGTTTTTAAAAAAGAGAAAAATCTTAATATCTCGACAAAGTCAAGTAATCTTAAGTACAAGTTGCAATTTCTTCAAATAATCTTTTTGCATCTTTAAATTGTTTACTTGACTTTTTAAGAGTTTTTAATACTATTTGTTCAAAGCTATTAGATTTTTGCTTGTACAATATTTCAACATCTATTAATATTTGTTAATCAACAACGCGTCTATACTTGTAACCAACTTGAAATTCTTTTAGTCGAAACTATTGTTCTCCAACAACACTATCTAATGCGCAATTTGTTTCAATTCGCGTTTAAATAACGTTTTGATCAAAAAGATTTTTTAAAACTTGCAATTGAATATTAGTTTGTTTAGCTTGCGTATCAACATAATAATTGTTGTTGTTCTACTAATCTCTAGATATAACTCGTCCACAATTATACAATCTTAGTCGAAAGAAATTGTTGTTGTTTGATTTTTTATTTTATATTCAATCTTAACTATATTATAGTCTACGAACAACAATCTTACATGTTCGAAGTAGAAGCTTTTGCTACTTATGCAAATAATTAACTCGTTGTTTGCGATCTAGAGAAGCTTTCTTTTGTTCGAATTTGTTTGCAATTATTTTCGATTCTTTATAGTTAGTTTTGTAACGTTTAGCTATTTGCTATTGTACGCGTAGCGAATCTTTCAAACGCAATATCGATACTAGATATCTATATATTAATTAATTTGACAAATTCAAACAAATACTATATAAAATAACACGAGAATCAAATTTTCTTTGTTGCACAAACTTAGTATATAGACTAGATTAACGTCGATACAAAAATATTCGATATTAAGTTTGTTGTCGAAAGAACACTTGATATACTTCGATTAGAAATTTTTGAGCATTCTCTTTTTTAAATATTTCTTGTAGCAATTATCTTTTCGAGCGATCGCGATCTCGATTTTAACTTTTTTGAGCATACAATTTATAGCAATTAGCGCGAGTGTTATAATAGTCTATCGAGAACATTAGTCTGCTATTATAATAGTCTATCGAGAACATTAGTCTACTATTATAATAGCGATCGTTTTATCTATTTTCTCGAGATTTGGCGCATTCGCGTTCTATTTATTGTTTAATATAATTTTCTTTTGCAACATTATTTAGATATCGAACACTTAAGAGAGTTGTAGCTCGATTCGCATACTTAGAAATGCAACACTTTTACTTGCGTGCGTTTTCTTTCTCTTATGCTTAAGAACGCGATAGCAATTAGTTTATTGATTGTTCTTCAAGTAGTGTTCGATTACATTTAGTTGAATCTTATTTATCAAACTACAAGATTCGATTAGATATAATTATATTTGAATATAAAACTCTTATTGTGTTTTCTAAATATTATTTAGTAGATTGTTATTTTAGATTTGCGCGTACTCTTTAAAATCGATTATATATTGCAATATGTTTGTCAATACTATTATTGCTCTTATTGTTAGATTCAAGATATTTGTTAAATTAACAATCAAAATATTAATTGTTAATTGCTTTTTCTTCGAGCGAAACTTTTTGAACGTCAAGACAAAAAATATAGATATTATATTCGATTCGATTTAGATATTCGAAGTTGTTTCGATTGATATCGAGATTGTATCAAGTTTAAAAACGAGCATTTCGCACGAATATATCGATCTTGACAACTTATTATTTATAAAAACAAGATTGATAATAGAATCTTTAACAATGTTATCGATTAATATTGTTGTTGATTTTGAATTTGTTGTTGTTTGTTTCGCTTTAATAGAGAAGTCGAGTAAAAAGATCGCAATCAATTTGAATATCTAAATTGTATATAATATTGTAGACGTTAAGAATATTAAGAAATCGCGTAAAAGAAGTATATTTAATCTTGAAGTTTGATCTAAAATCGATAATATAGATCTCTTAGATATCGAATAATTGATTTCGAAGCTAGATTTTAATATCGATTTGTCGAAACTCGAGATAGTAAAACTTGATATCAATCTTTTTCGATTTAAGAAAACAAAATGTCGAAAAAATAAGATCGAAACTAATTCTGTTCTTTGTTTAGATTGTTGTGCAATAGTCTTTTTATCTAAGTTGTACTTAAGAAAAAAATTTGCCAATTAACTTGTTGCTAGAATTACTATTATAGTCTCGAGATCTTGCAATATAATCGAGTCAAGAGAATTATATTGCGTTTGTTCCGACATTTGTTGCAAATTTAACAATAAAAATATTTCTTTGATCTTAATTGTCTTGCAGATATCTTTAATTGTGTTATTCTCTATTGTTGTTTTTGTTTTTTGATTTGTTTCGATAAAAGCGAGAGACAAAACAAAATTATTTGTTCTAAATAAAGATATATTATTTCGTTTATTTTCGAAATCGTCGACTTTTATGCGTTTTGATTGGCGCGATAGCGTCGAAGAATCTAGTATATTTTGTAAAAGATTGTTGCTACAATCAAAAAAGATATTTGAGAAACAATTGTTAGTATAGTATACAAAAAGAATAGAAAGTAGAATAATTTATCAAAATAATTGTTACTTGCTTGTAAGACTCAATTTCTAAACAATTGCAATAATTGCTAAGTTAGATTAGCAACAATATCGATAAAAGATATTTAGTTTGTCAATACAAGAAGCGAATTTGCTTTTGCTACACTAAAATTATCAATAAATAATACTTGATTTTCTACATTGTAGATAATCTTGTTTAGCTTGTACATTAGTGCAAGTCGCAAGCTTGTTTTGAATTGCAATCTAGTTGCTATTGTTGTTCTTTTATTAATAATAATTATATCAAATAAGCAATCGATGCAACAAGAGATATATTTTTTCTATTTGTCGAAGTCGATACTCTCTATCGTACTATAGCTATTGATGTTGTTTGATATCTTTATTAAATTCTCAAAACACAATATATATTGTTGTTCGATTGTTGTTTCGACAAGTATAATTAAAATTTTGTTAAAAACTAGATATTTCGAGTTAACAAAAGAACTTAAAGACGCTAGTTTACAAAACAAAATAACAATCGATATACAAGTCTTGAAATCTAATATCGATAAAACTATTTTTGCTATTAAACTTAATCTAGACGTTGCGTTTGCGTCTCGCGATAACGTTGCTATTGTATTAATAGAGAAATCGAATCTCTAGTCTTTGTTATTTATAGATATAAACAAATCTATTATTTTATTGTTCGAGTTGCTATTGCTATTGTTCGCATCGATATTCTCGCTATCGAATAGTTGTTGCGTATCGAATAGAATAATTTTATTGTTTCTTTGTCTAATATTTTGTTTTGCATTATTTAATTCTTATTGTAGAAAATAAATTATTCTATTTATAACTATATTAAAATTGTTTTTACAATTCTCGAAGTATTTTGTTTTGAATTTTTCTATTGCAGCTTCTAGATATAACTGGAAAAAGATCTTGATTGCATCTATATTATAATACTTAAATACGCTAGATATATTAAGTTGCTACTCTATTTATCTCTTGATAAAAGTTATTATATTTTTGCTATTTGTCTCGATTAGACTAGTTGTTGCCCGCAATTTTGTTAAGTTGTAGAAATTTGCGTTTTTGTTCTAAACGCGATATCTAAACTTAAGAGAGATGTTTTTTTTCGAACGCGCAAAATTGTTTGCTATTTCTGTCGCTCTAGATTAGCAACAAAGAGTCAAAACAAATAAAATAATACTTATTTTTAATTCTTGTTGCAACAATAATTGTCTAATCGATAAAAGACAACATATTAAGTATGTTGATGCTAGCTATACTATGTTTCTTGAGACAAGCAATAGATTTGCAATATAATACTTAAGATAAGAGAGTAATCTTGCGATAAGATAGTAATCTTTAAAATAAGAGAATAATTTTCGAGATAGAATAAAAGATAAAAAGAAGCTAAGATAATAATTGTGAAAAATAAGATATTAACAATCGTATATAATTAGATAAAATAATTAAGATACAATTACAAACAATCTAGCTATTGTAGTGCTTAATGTTTTTGCAAAGCAATTTTGCAAAAAAGACAAAACAATTAGAATTGTAAGTCGATACACGAGAGATAATTAAATATATAATAGATAGTAAAAAGACTTTAAGATAATTGTAGATATCAAAAGAATTCTTGTTAGACGCATTGATTTGGAATATTGTATATTAGCAAAGTAGAACTAATATGTAGATATAGATGTTTTGATTAATAATTAGAAAATAGTACAACGTTTAGATTTTTTAGAACAAGCAAATATTTAAGATTGTTAAAACAAATAAGCAATAAAATCTAGATAACAATTAAAGTAGATTTATGTTGTTGTTTACTAGACTAAGAATAGATAAAACAAGAAAAACTAATGCTTGTCAAGCTCGAATATTGTTCGAAAAGAGATCTATTCTTCTTATTATATTGGTGACGTCAACTAGAACAACATTATTTCAAAAACAAGAAAATTATTACTATATTTAAAGTCTAATAAATTTTTATCTTACTATCTCTAATAGCTACTATCTTATCTAAAATAATTGATGCATGTTTTTTTGTTTTTTCCGTCGAAAACTTGAGCAGATATAGATAGAAAAACGCATCTACTAATTTTGCTAGTTTTAGATAGCAGCAAGTAATATATCGATATCTAGCAAAAATCTTCTATATTTTTCTCTACAAACTCGTGTTTTAACGTTCTAATTGAATACTATTTCTTGTTGCTATCGAAAACAATTCGAACTATAGATGTTAACAATTATTCTTTGCTTTGTCGATTAGATTTTTCGAATTTTTGCAACTATTTGTGTCAATCGAAGCTAATATATATTGTGTCCAATCAAGATATAATTTCAATGTTAACGTAAAAATCAAATATAATTTTTTTTTTCTTTTTGCTATTCGAGATACAAGCTTTTCTATTGTTAATTTTGTCTATAAATAAGAGTTTTCTTCGCACAAGAAACTTAAATGTCTAAAATTCGATTTTGTAAATAAAATTCGAGATAAAAGATATTATATTGTCAATATAGTATAAAACTCGACGTTCTTTGCGCAATAACTTTTGTTCGTTCGCGATATTTAAGACATAAGATTTTATATACTTGATAATATTTTTTGAAAATCAAAACAATTCTTTATCAATAGTTTTGAATATACAAGAGATATTTGTGTCGATCTTTTCTAAATTGCTATTATTCTTGTTTTTGTTGTTGTCGAAATAGTCGACTTTATAATTATTGCTATTATTAATATTAATAGACGTTTTAATATTGTTTGTAGTCTAACTATTGTCTATAGTTTGCTATTTATATATATTTTGACTCTTGTTTGTAGTTTGCTCTTTGCTATTGTCGATATTATCTTCTTTTTATCTTTTCTTCTTGATATTAGATTTGAGTTCTTTCTTGTTCTTGTTTTATACTATATTTGAATTATCTTTCAATAGTTTCGCTCCAACAACTTGATAGATATTGTGCTTTATATAGTAACGCTATACTTCTATAAATCTTAGAAGTCTACACTTAGATTCGATAGTTTTAATAGTAATCTAGTTGTCAATTATAATTAGTTTATCTATATAGCAACTAATTGCACTCAATATACGCTTTCAATTGTTCTAGAATTTAATACAATTGTGTCCAATTATATTATAGATAATAATAGAGATCTCTTCTCTCTAATATTTGTCGATAGTATGCGTTTCTATCGATTCGAGATTGTGTTCGAAGAATATAATGTTTGCTAAATTTACTTGAGTTATATAGTTGCTAAAATACTTGATATTTGTTTTCTTTATATTTGTATTAACTAGTGTTGTCGTCAAATATATTGCAAAACTTATTAAGATCTAGTTTTGTTTCGAACAATTTGTATCAAGTTTCTTGTTAGTATTGTTAATATCTAAAAACGTTATAAAAAACAAAATTTTATAGTGTTTTGTAAGTATCGCAATAATTTTTGCAACGTTTGCGCGATTATTAGTGTTAACAATAGATATTACAATACTATTGTAGAATATCTTCGATATTATATTGCTTATAAAAGAGATAATTCTATACTAGAATTTTAAGACAATCGACAAATAATCTAGACAAATCTTTCGCTCTAGTATATTTAAATTAATACAATTAGCGAAGCAATCGATTTGTAGATTCTTTTTTCTAGATTTTAGTTAATTGTAATTCTCGAATATATATAGAGTTTGATTGAATTTGTCGACGCAAAAAAAGACAATAAAAGTATTCTTATTTTTCGCTCGATTTGTCTCGACAATAATAGTATAATTTGCAACAAATTTTTTTATCTATAAAATGTTAAAATTGACAAGCGTGTAGAAAACTAAACAAATATTAGTTTTGAAAAGTTTTTGAATTAGCTACTACTTAACAATATTGAAGATTCTTTAATTTTTGTCAAACAATAATTTTTTTTGTTCAAGATTGCAAAAAAGTTTACGAAATTTATATTTAAAAATGTCGAGTTTCAATTTATTAAAAAATATATTTCAATATAGAGCAAACTTTTTTTGAAATTTTTCGAAAACTTGTTTTTGTTTCTTGTTTGCAACTAGATTTTGCTTTTTGCTTGTAACAAATCTCTTTTTAGAGTATTCGAAATTCTCGAAGTTAATATAGAATCTATTGTTTGTATTATTATTATTATTTTTTGTGTTTGTAGCGTGCTTGTTGTTTGAGTTGCTAAAATTGCGATTGTTTCAAGTTTTAGTCTCGATATCTTCAACAAGATTTTTAGAGTCTTTTGTAATATTGTTGACAACTTCGTGTCTATTGCTATCTTGTTCTCTTATTTTCTTTTTTGCAACATTCGATTTGTTGTTCGAATTTGTTAGTATAATTTGTTCTATTATATTTTCTAGATAAGACTTAATTTCGATTTGTTATATATTGTAGATAGTTGTAATCAAGACAAAAGCTAAAATAGATATAGAAGAAAAATTAGACACAAAAAGCAAAAACAATAAGTTAAATAATTTGACAATATTGAATTTCTTTGTTGTAGAAGAGATCGAACAATTCTTTAGATCGATTACTTTTAATATTAGTGTTTCAAGACTATATTTATTTAGAAGATAGCGACAATTATATATATTTTTAAAGAATCTATATTTGTTTTGATCGATAAATTTATAGTATATTCGATTGTAATATTCAATAAAGATCGAATACAAAATCTAGTATTAACAAAGAATATTTTGTTTTTGCGCAAACAAATCAAGATTATCTTCTCTAATTACAACAATATATTTTGTAAAAAAAATATAAATATGCACAATTCGCTTATAGATAATCTTGTAGTCTCTAGTCTCGATTGTTTGTATCTACTTATGCAAAACAAATATAAAAATATCAATCGATCTATTTGTAGAATTGCAAATCTTAATCGTAAAGTCAAAATAAATAAGCAATATTACAATTAAATTGTCAAAATAGATTTTGTCGATATTTCAAAAGCTCAAAACAATATTAAATATATTTAACAAAATACAAAAATATTTTAAACACTTCTTCAATCAAGAATCTATTTCGATATTTTACTTTTTTAGCTTGAAATAGATATCGCAATCTTGAAAAACATTAATATTTTTAATAACAAGTAGATTCTAATTTAGAAGAATTTGATTCTATTTGTTGACAAAAATATAATTCTTTTTGCTCTTATAAACTAAATTTATAGTTTTGATTGCAATTAACTTGAACTTTTATAAAATATCAAATAGTTGTAAAGTTATCTTGACAACAATACTAGTTTCAATATAGTAGAATTTCAAAATCTCTATAGTAATTTGCTTGAATTTCTTTTGTTTTAGTTTATTTAGATCAAATACAAAAGCAAGCTTGTTTCGATTGTATTTAACGATAGTTAAAAGTCGATACAAAATTACGTTAACATTATAGATAGTAAAGTAATTAAAGAATTTTTGTAGCGCAATTGTCGATCAATTCGACTTGTCTAGAAAGATAGATACGTCAAAAATATTGTTTTTCTCAAATTAATATTGCTATTTTTTCGAAAGTCGCAATAGTTTTAGATACTTGTAATTATCTTTATTTATAATCTTTAATATTTGCAAATTGTATT